>Ga0070731_10001602_pt1 | contig 23071 bp, 23 predicted proteins | sample Coa_R1_2_FD_66448 | JGI IMG/M metagenome (GOLD analysis project Ga0070731, IMG submission 66448) | Surface soil microbial communities from Centralia Pennsylvania, which are recovering from an underground coalmine fire - Coalmine... | ecosystem: Environmental > Terrestrial > Soil > Unclassified ... | reverse complement strand
GGCCGGCTGGCCGCTCAGGTCGCCGACATTTTGCGCGGCAAAAACAAGCCCGTGTACACGGGCTTGTTTTTGCCGCGCAAAATGTCGGCGACCTGAGCGGCCAGCCGGCCCAGCACGGCGCCGTCGGCGTCGATCACGTGCCATTTCCGCTGGTCCAAATTTACTTTGGGCAAATGTGTTTTCATTTCAAAACCGGGCAAAGGGACAGGGAATCTATCAAACCTCCGGGCGAAGTCAACAGGGCATTTCAACCGCCCAGATAGGCGCTCCGGACCTGCGGATTCCGCCGCAACGCGGCGGAATCGCCCTGCAAGGTGATTTTGCCGGTTTCGAGCACGTAACCGGAATGGGATACTTCCAGGGCCAGATTCGCATTTTGCTCCACCAGCAAAATCGTGATGCCCTGTTGCCGGTTGATTTCGATGATTTTCTCAAAAATGGTTTTGACCAGCAACGGCGCGAGTCCCAGCGACGGCTCGTCCAGCATCAGGAATTTCGGCTTGCTCATCAGGGCGCGGCCAATCGCCAGCATCTGTTGTTCACCGCCGGACAGGGTTCCGGCAATCTGCTGCCGGCGCTCCTGCAATCGCGGAAACGTGGCAAAAACGTAGTCCAATTCGCGCTGAATGGCCTGCCGGTCTTTTTGGAGATAGGCGCCCATCTGCAGATTCTCCATCACTGTCAAATTTACAAAAATCATCCGACCCTCGGGAACGTGCGAAAGACCGAGTTTGACGATTTGATGGGTCGGCAGGCCGGCGATGTTTTTACCGTCATAAAGAATTTCGCCGCGGCGCGCGCGCAACAAGCCGGAGATGGCCTTGAGCGTCGTCGTCTTGCCCGCACCGTTCGCGCCAATGAGAGTGACGATGCGGCCGGGCGGCACCGACAGGGAAATTCCGTGCAGCGCGGTGATGGCGCCGTAGCTCGCGGTCAAATTTCGCAATTCAAGCATCGTGGGTCCGTTCCTCCCCGAGGTAGGCCTCGATGACTTTCGGGTTCCGGCGCACCTCGTCCGGCCGGCCTTCGGCGATTTTTACACCGTAATCCAAAACCGCAATGCGCTCGCAAATCCCCATGACCACCTGCATGTCGTGTTCCACGAGCAATACGGAAATTTGAAATTTGCCCTTGATGAACTGAATCAACCGCATCAAGTCCGTTTTTTCGCTGGAATTCATGCCGGCGGCGGGTTCATCGAGCAACAACAACCTGGGCCGCGCCGCCAGCGCCCGGACAATTTCCAACCGCCGCTGGTCGCCATAACTCAGGCTTTTGGCCGGCGCGGCGCGGAACTTTTCCAGGTGAAAAATTTCCAGCAATTCCAGGACTTGCGTCGCGATGGCCTTTTCCTCAGCCCAAAACGCGCGGCCGCGCCAGAGCGCGTGGCGCACGTCACCCTGCAGATGCAAATGAAAGGCGGTGCGGACATTGTCGAAGACGGTCAGCGAGGAAAACAGCCGGATGTTCTGGAAGGTGCGCGCAATCCCCCGGGCCGTGATGCGGTACGCCTTGCAGCCGGTGATGGATTGACCGTCGAAAAGGATCGTGCCTTCCGTCGGCTGATAAACGCCGGTGATGAGATTGAACACGGTCGTTTTGCCCGCGCCATTGGGGCCGATCAAACCGATCAGTTCGTTCCGTCCAATCTGCAAATCAAGACCGGACACCGCGGTCAAGCCGCCGAAGCGAATGGTCACCCGCTCGGTCTGCAGCAATGGATTTTCGCTCGGGCTCGTCATGCCGGAAGGATGGGCCTGCGTTTCCAGGTGAACAATCCCTGTGGCCGCGTCAGCATGAGCCCAATGAGCAGCAGGGAGTAAATGATCATGCGCGTATTGCCAACCCAGGCGAAGGGGTACGCTTTGGCAATCCCGGGCAGCGACGGGATGCCGGCGAGCCAGCGCAGTCCTTCCGGCAGCAAGGTCAGCAAAATCGCGGCGATAATCACGCCCGGCGTATTGCCCATGCCCCCGAGAATGACCATCACGACAATGGCAATGGATTGCATGAAATTAAAACCGCTGGGCGTGAGAAATTGAATGGAGTGCGCATAAAGTCCGCCGGCCATGCCGGCAAAGAACGCACCGACCACAAAAGCGGTGACTTTGTATTTGGTGGTGTTGATGCCCATCGCCTCGGCGGCCACCTCGTCGTCGCGAACCGCGATGAACCCGCGGCCGTAGGTCGAATGCACCAGCGCGGTGACGACGTAAATCGTCACCGCCGCCGTGCCGAACGTCCAAAAGAAATTGGTGGACCCGTGCATCACGCTCAAACCGCGCGCCGCGCCGACGGCGTTCATGTTTTGGAAGATGACGCGGATAATTTCGCCGAAACCGAGCGTGACGATGGCCAGATAATCGCCCCGCAACCGTAATGTCGGCAGGCCGACCAGCAATCCCGTCACCGCGGCGAGCAATCCGCCGGCCAGCAGCGCGCCGAAAAACAGCGCGCCGGCCGCGAAGGCGTTCAAATCGCCGAATTGGTTGGTGATGACCGCCGCCGTGTACCCGCCCACGGCCATGAACCCCGCGTGACCCAGCGAGAACTGGCCGGTGTAACCGTTGATCAGATTGAGGCTGACGGCGAGAATAATGTTGATGCCGATGGCATACAGCACGAACAGGACGTAGGAATTGATGCGGCCCGCGAATAATGAAATCAGCAAACTGAGCAGGAGTGCGGCGAGCAGGAGGAGTTTGGCGTGCTTGAAGGTCATACCTTTTCCACCTCCTTTTTGCCGAGCAAGCCGGACGGTTTGACGAGCAGAATCAAAATCAGGACACCGAACGCAATCGCGTCGCGGTAGGTCGAGGAAATGTAGCCGGACACAAATGCCTCGGTGACGCCAATGATGAGTCCGCCCAGCACCGCACCCGGCAGGTTGCCAATGCCGCCAAGGACCGCCGCCACGAACGCCTTCAAGCCGGGTAAAATACCCATGAGCGGGTCAATGGCGGGATAATTGATGGCGAACAAAATTCCCGCCGCCGCGGCCAGCGCCGAACCGAGCGCAAAAGTGAAGGAGATGACGATATCAGTGTTGACGCCCATGAGGGCTGCGGCTTCCGGGTTGAAGGACAAGGCGCGCATCGCCATGCCGATCTTCGTTTTCAGCACAATGAACCGCAGCGCCACGAGCAATAACCCCGTCACGCTCAGCACAATGATTTGATCGCTGGTGACGCTCAGTCCGCCCACATGCGCAATCGGGTAATCCGGAATAAGCCGGGGAAAACTTTTGGGCGCGGCGCCGAAGACGAACTGGCCGGTGTATTCGAGAAACAGCGAAACGCCGATCGCGGTGATCAACACGGTCAGTTTTGGGCGGCCGCGCAGGGGACGGTAGGCGAACCGTTCAATCACCACGCCAATGGCCGCGCAAATCAACATCGCCGCAAACAACACCGCCAGTCCGCTCCCGATGGAGGGCGTGGGCAGGACCCGGGCGATTTTCGGCGCGAGATAAAATCCGGCGAACGCGCCGAGCATGAAAACGTCGCCGTGCGCAAAATTGATGAAGCGGAGGATGCCATAGACCATCGTATAGCCGAGCGCGATGAGGGCGAGAATCGAGCCGAACGCCAGGCCGTTGATGAGTTGCTGAAGGAATTCAGTCATGCCATCTCAACAAAATTCCTCTTGGCAGTGCCGGTTTTCAACGCGCGCAGGATGGCGCGGAAACGGGATTTTGTCGAGCGCGCCCCGCCCGCAAACTTACGGCTTGATGGTTTCTACGTATTGGAACTGGCCGTTGGTGATGGTCAGAATCACGGCGGGCTTTGAGGCGTTGCGGTTCGCGTCGATCGTGATGTTGCCGGTGACGCCGGGGAAGTCTTTGGTGGCCGCCAGTGCGTCGCGGACTTTCGCACCGTCGGTGGAACCGGCGCGTTTGATGGCGTCCGCCAGAATCATGGCCGAATCGTAGCCGAGCGCGGCCATGGCGTCGGGGGTGTCGTTGTATTGGGCGCGGTATTCCTTCACAAAATTCTGCACCGCGGGCGAGGTGTCCTGGGGCGAATAGTGCGTGGAAAAATAGCATCCTTCCAGGGCCTTGCCGCCGATCGGCACCAGCGAAGAGGATTCCCAACCATCGCCGCCGAACAGCGGCGCCGTAATGCCGAGCTGCCGCGCCTGCAACGCAATCAGTCCCACCTCCGTATAGTAACCGGGGACAAAGATGCCGTCGGGATTGTCGGCCTTGAGCGCCGTCAGTTGCGCGTTAAAATCCTTGTCGCCATGGCTGTAGTTTTCCTCGCCCACGATTTGGCCGCCATCGGTGGTGAATCCGGCCACGAAGTATTTCGCCAGCCCCACGCTGTAATCGCTGCTGGCTTCCTTCAATACCGCCGCCGTTTTCAAGTGCAACGAGTGGCGCGCGAAATTCGCCACGACCGTGCCCTGAAACGGATCAATGAAACATACCCGGAAAATATAATCGCCCACCGCGGTGACTTTCGGATTGGTGGACGCGGGCGAAATCATCGGGATTTTATTCTCCTGACAGATCGGCGCGGCTTCGAGCGAACGCGATGACGCCACCTCGCCCAGGATGGCCACCACGTCGTCGCTCGAAATCAGCTTGCGCACCACCGTCGCCGGCTGCCCGGCCTGCGACTGGTCGTCCTCGGTGAGCAGTTGAATTTTTTTGCCGAGCACGCCGCCCGACGCATTGAGGTCGGCAATGGCCAGGACCGTGCCATTGTGGGACGACTGGCCGAACGTCGCCTCGCTGCCGGTCAGCGAGGCGAACTCGCCAACCTTGATGACGTCGCCGCCCGCGCCGGTCCCCGACGGGGATTTGCTGCAGCCGGCGAAAAAAGCGCCCGCGACCAGCAACAGGACACTCGCAAAGGGCATGCGCCAATCTCTCATAAAAATCCCGGGTTATCGTTCACGTTGTACCCACCGGCCATCAGCCTAGCCATTCGCGCCCGGGTTTCAAGCCCGGGAAAGCGCGGCGGGCTCCGCAAAAGTCATTTGACAAATGGCCGTTCATTACCTACCGTTCGGTAAGTTATGGCCAAACACGGTCCCGAGACCCGGCAACAGATTCTGCGGGCGGCGCTCAAGCGCTTCGCCAACGCCGGTTATGCCGCCACCTCCGTCCAGCAGATTGTCGGGGACGCGCGGGTGTCCAAGCCGGCATTGTATTATCATTTTCACGACAAGGCCGGTCTGTTTCAGGCGCTGGTGAATGAGGCGCTCGACCAGCGGCTGCGGGTGGTGCAATCGGCCGCGGCCCGCCCGCGGAATTTTCGCGGGCAGCTGGTGGAGATCCTCGCGGCGTTGTTCGATTACTTTCACAAAAACCGCGACCTGACACGACTCGCGTTTTCCGCGGCGTTTGCCGCGCCCGGCGAAGTGCCGCAGGATGTGTGCTATCTCGACCGCTGCCAGCGCAATCTGGAATTCATGCATTCGCTCATGAAACGGGCGCGCGCGGCGGGTGAACTGGACCGGCGCTTTAACTGCCGCGACCTGGCGTACGGTTTTTATGGGCAGGCGCATCTTTATATCGTGGCGCACATTTTAATGCCCCATTACCGCCTGGACCGCGTCGCGGCGGAGCGCATTGTGGATTTGTTCCTGTCCGGCGCGGGTGTAAAAAAAGGGAAGAAAGCAAGGTTATGAACGAGGAGAAATCAGCCCCGCCGCCAACGGTCAACGGCGCGCGGATGGCAAAATTAAATTCACCATGGTTCCTGTGGCCGGCGACCGGCGCGCTGGCGGTGCTTCTGTTTTTCGGGCTCGATTACCTGGTCAATGCGCTCACGCACGAATCCACCGACGACGCCTTTATCGCCGCCCACGTGGTTTCCATCGCCCCGCGCATTGCCGGGCAGGTCTCCGCCGTCCCGGTGCTCGACAACGAAATGGTCCGTTCGAATGAACTGCTCGTCGAGATTGACCCGGCGGATTATTCGACCAGTGCCATGCAGAAACAATCCTCGGCCGACGCGGCCGCGGCCAATTACAAATCATTTCTGGCCGCCCTGGAACTGATGGGTGAGAAAGTGACCACGGCCAAAGCCACTGCCGACCAGTCCAAGGCCGATGCTGATGCGGCCCAGGCAACGGATCTGCGGGCGCAATCGGATTTTCAGCGTTTTACGGAGTTGCGGAAGCAAAACACGATTTCGGCCCAGGAATTTGACGCCGCCCAGGCCGCGGTCGGGGAAGCGGACGCGAATCTGGCGGCCGCCAGACAGAAGGCCATCGCGGACACCTCGAAAATCGACGAATCCCGGGCCGAATTGTCCGCGACCGAGGCTGCCGTGGCCATGGCGCTCGCGCTGTTGCGCCAGGCGGAGGCCAATGTGCAGGCGGCGCAACTGGACCTGTCCTACACAAAAATCTACGCCCCCTGCGATGGCCGCGTCACCCGCAAGGCCGTGGAACCGGGCGATTATGTCCAGATCGGACAGCAATTGATGTCCCTGGTACCGGCGGATGTCTGGGTGATTGCCAATTTCAAGGAATCGCAGTTGAAGAAAATGAAACCCGGCCAGCCGGTGAGCGTGGAGATTGACGCGCTGGGCGGCCGGACGTTTAGCGCGCGGGTGGACAGTGTGCAAGCCGGCAGCGGCGCGGCCTTCAGCCTCCTGCCGCCCGAAAACGCGACCGGCAATTACGTGAAGGTGGTCCAGCGCGTGCCGGTGAAAATCCTTTTTACCGAACCCCTGCCGGCCGGCCATACCTTCGGCCCCGGCCTGTCCGTGACCCCGAGCGTGCGCGTCAGCGGTTTTGAAATTCCCGCCTGGGCCATTGCGCTGCTGGCGGCGGTCCTGGCCGTCACGGCAGCATCGGTTTTTCGATTTGTCTTGAAGCGGAAAATGAGCGGCAACGGCAAATAGGCCTTCCATGCCCGGCGACGTTCATCCCCAGGACTGGCACCCGCGTCACAGCCCGTGGCTCGTCGCCATCGGCGTGATGCTGGCGACGTTCATGCAGGTGCTGGACACCTCCATCGCCAACATCGCGCTGCCCCACATTGCCGGCAGCCTGTCGGCGACCACCGATCAGGCGACGTGGGTGCTGACCAGCTACCTCGTCTCGAACGCCATCATCCTGCCGATGACCGGCTGGCTGGGAAATCATTTCGGCCGGAAACGGGTGTTCATTTCCTGCATCGGGATGTTCACGCTGGCGTCGATTCTGTGCGGCATGGCCCCGAATCTGCCGATGCTGATTTTCGCGCGCATTTTGCAGGGCGCGGGCGGCGGCGCGATGGTGCCCATTGCCCAGGCGATTTTGCTGGAAAGTTTTCCGCCGCAGAAGCGGGGCATCGCCATGGCAACGTTCGCCCAGGCCGTTGTGGTGGCGCCCATCATCGGCCCGACGTTGGGCGGCTGGATTACCGACAATTATTCCTGGCGCTGGATTTTCTACATCAACGTGCCGATCGGCCTGCTGGCGATATTCCTGGCGGAATGGCTCGTGGAAGACCCGCCGTACATCAAACGCAATCTGAAGGCGGCGATCGATTTCACCGGGTTCGGCCTGCTCGCGTTGTGGCTGGCGACGCTGCAAATCGTCCTGGACAAGGGACAGGACGCGGACTGGCTGGGCGCGATCTGGGTCCGCTGGTTCATCGGTATTTCCGTCGTCGCCATGATTGCCTTCATCGTGTGGGAATTCCGGGTGAAGGACCCGCTGGTCAATTTGCGGATTTTGCGCAGCCGGAACTTTGCCACCGGCCTGATGCTGATGACGGTCATCGGCATCATCCTTTATGGCACGACGGCGGAGCTGCCGTTGTTTCTGCAAACGCTCATGGGTTATCCGGCGTTGCAAAGCGGTTACACGATGAGTCCGCGCGGCGTCGCCGCCTTTTTTACGACCTTCCTGGTGGGGCGGCTGGTCGGACGCGTTCCGTTGCGCGTGCTGCTGTGCTTTGGGTTTTCGATGTTGAGCCTGTCCTCCTTCATGCTGAGCGGCATCAACCTTCAGGTGAGCATGGCCAGTGTCGTCCTGCCGACCGTGTTGAACGGCGTGGCCATCAGCTTCATTTTTGTGCCGTTGACGACGGCCACCATGAGCCAGTTGCGGCAGCAGGAGATCGGAAGCGGCACCGGCCTTTACAATCTCATGCTCAATCTGGGCGGGAGCGTCGGCATTGCCCTCGTCACCACCCTGGTGGCCCGCGGGGCGCAGGCGCATCAGGCACTCATGGTCGGGCATTTGACGCCGGCCGACCCGGGATTCGTCCGGCAGCTCCATGCCGCCCAGGCCATGCTGGCCCTGCACAGTGATCCCGTGACGGCTACCGATCAGGCTTACGCCCTCTTTTACAACCTGCTCAACCAGCAGGCGCACCTGTGGGCCTTTGTGGACACGTTCCGGGTGTTTGGACTGATGGTGTTGTGCTGCCTTCCGCTGATTTTCCTGTTCAAACGGGTCAAGCGCCCGGTGGTGCGGCAGGTGGAAGTGCAATAATCAAATTGAACACATCGAAATCACAGCGGTCGAATCGGCATTGTGTCATGTAACAAGGACCACGGCCTCATCGTCTGAAAGGGTGATTATGAAAAAATCCATTTTAGTCAAAGGCCTTTTGATTGTCGTGAGCCTGCCCCTGTTGGCGGGTTGTGTGGTCTATGAGCGCTCACCCCGTGCGGTGGTGGCACCGGCGGGCGGCGAGGTTGTGGTGGACACCGCACCGCCGCCGCCACAGGTTGAAGTGGTGCCCGCGTGTCCCGGGCCGATGGAATTATGGTTTTGGACCCCTGGTTGTTGGGTTTGGCGTGACCATTGGGTTTGGGTGGGAGGGCGCTGGGCGGCACGCCCGCATCCACACGCCGTATGGGTGGCCGGACATTGGGGCAGGCATTACCATGGTTATGTTTGGGTTGAAGGCCGTTGGCGCTGATGCTTGAGGGTCCGGACTGGCGGTGCACGAATTTTAATCGCATCAGAACGCCCGGGCCACCGGCGTCCGGAAACGCAGGAAGGTGTTATTTCCAATCGCATCCCGAAGGGATGGCCGGAAGACTTGAATCGCCACGGCCAGCGTGCTAGTAATTAGATTGGCATGTCTGTTTGGGGCGATAAAGAGCGCAAGCGATCCTTCCTGCTGCCGGGTATGGGCGGGCGAGCCCACCGCCGCAAACAGAAATTGATCCTGGAATGTTCCATCCTCATCGGGCTGGGCGTGGCGATGATTCTGGCGGCCCTGATGTATTGGCTGAACCGCCTGGCACCCTGACCGGTGGTGGCGCTTGACCCGCCCATGCCGCCTGATAATATGCCCGGAAATTCGGTGAAATTTGTTCGTTTCATTCCGGTCTTGCTGATGCTCTTTGGCTCCGACCTGCCCCTGCGGGCGGAACTGGCCGACGGCATCCTGGCCATCGTCAACAATTCGGTCATCACGCGCGAACAGGTCGTGGAATTTGTCGCCCCGGCCATCGACGCGCTGCGGCAGCAATATGCCGGCCAGGACGACGTGTCGAACGTCTTTGAGCAAAAAGCTTCCGACGTCTTTAACGATGGTTTGGAACAATTGATCGACCGCCAGTTGATTCTTCATGATTTTGACGTCGAAGGTTACAAATTGCCGGACAGTTATGTGGACGAACTCGTCCAGGACCGCATCCGCGACAAATTCGGCGACCGCATCACCTTCATGAAAACCCTGCAGGCGCAGGGCATGACGTACGAGCAATTTCGCCAGGACGCGCGGGACCAGTATATTGAATATCAAATGCGCCTGAAAAACGTGTCGCAGGAAATCGTCATCTCCCCCTACCGGATTGAAAATTATTACCTCGCCCACCAGGATGATTTCAAGGTGGGGGACCAGATCAAACTCCGGATGATTGTGCTGAATAAAAGCTCCGACGACGATCCCTCCGCGCACCGCATGGCCGGGGAAATCGTGGCTCAAATCAAGCAAGGTGCTTCCTTCGCCCAGATGGCGTCCGTCTATTCCCAGGGCTCGCAACGTGAACAGGGCGGCGATTGGGGCTGGGTTGAGCGCTCCGTGCTCCGCCAACAGCTTGCCGATGTTGCCTTCTCGCTCCCGCCCGGCCAGATGAGTGATATCATTGATACGCCCCAGGCCTGCTATCTCATGCTCGTGGAACAAAAACGCCCCGCCCATGTCAAACCGCTCGGCGAAGTCCGCGATGACATCGAAGCGACCCTTCGCGCCCAGGAACAATCGCGCCTCGAAAAACAGTGGATCGACGGCTTGAAGAAAAAAACCTTCATCCGCCACTTTTTTTAACCCGCACCCGCACCGCATGACTCGCTGGATCGGCATCACGCTGGGCGATGTCACCGGCATCGGCCCCGAAGTCACCTTAAAAGCCCTCGCCACCCTGGCGTCCGGCGATGACACACGCTATCTGCTGATCGGCGACACCGAGGGCATTCACCGGCTGAACAAACAATTGGGAACCCGTCTGCCGCTGGAAACATTTTCCGGTTACGACGGTGCGGGGAAATTTTTCACCACCCGGCCATTCGCCCGGCCATTGCCGGTACGTCTGCCGCCCGGTTCACCCGCGGCCGCCACCGCCGCCGTCGCCGCGTTGCGGGACGGCGCGGAACGCTGCCTGCGCCGCGAATTGGACGCCGTGGTCACCGCGCCCGTCAACAAGGAGGCCATCATCCGCGCCGGCCATAAATTCGTCGGCCAGACGGAATTTTTTGCCGAAATCTCCAAAACCCGACGTTACGCAATGATGCTGCTGGGCCACGATGAACATAACCGCTGGCTGCGCGTGGCGCTGGTGACAATTCACACCTCAATCAAATCGGTTCCCAAAAAAATCACGCCGGACCGAATCACGCTCGCCATTGAACTCGCCGCCCGGGCCTGCCGTGATTTGGAGCTGCCGCGCGCGAAAGTCGCCGTTTGCGGACTGAACCCCCACGCCGGCGAAGGCGGGGAATTTGGCGACGAGGAAATCAAAATCATCACGCCAACAGTGTTGGCGGCGCAAAAGCGCGGACTGGACGTCGTCGGCCCGTTGAGCGGTGACACGATATTTCACCATGCCCTGCACGGCGAATTTGACGCGGTGGTGGCGATGTATCACGACCAGGGTCTGGCGCCGTTGAAAGCCGTTGCCTTTGATACCGGCATCAACTGGACCCTGGGCCTGCCCTTTATCCGCACTTCACCCGACCACGGCACGGCTTACAATATTGCCGGCAAAGGCATTGCCAGTCCCTCAAGCATGATTTCCGCTATTCAACTGGCGAAACAACTGGCGAAAAATACCAAATAAATCCCCCTCACCTGTCCTGGCGGACACCCTCTCTCCGCCCAGCGGGACGAGGGGCGCGAAATTCTCTACCCCATCAATTCGCGTATTTTCGCCTGAATATCATCACCACGCATCAGGGATTCGCCAACGAGCACCGCGCCGGCGCCGCATTTCTTCAATCGCTCCACGTCGGCGCGCGTGTGAATGCCGCTTTCGGCGACCAGCAGTGACGCGTGACGCGTGGCGGGCAACGAGAATAGTTTGGTTGCCAGTTTTTCAGTGGTTGCCAGGTCCACCTTGAAAGTTTTCAAATCACGGTTGTTTACGCCAATCAAATTCGCACCCATTTTCAGCACGCGATCCAGTTCCGCTTCATCATGAACCTCCACCAGGGCGGCCAAGCCGGCCTCCGCCGCCAGCGAGTGAAATTTTGCCAGTTGCGCGTCGGTCAGAATCGCGACGATCAACAGAACGGCGTCCGCGCCCCATTCAATGGCCTCCAGCAGTTGCCGCTCGTCAATGATGAAGTCTTTCCGCAACAACGGCAGTTTCACCGCCTCGCGAATCTGCCGGAGATGCTCGAGCGAACCCTGGAAAAATGTCTCATCCGTCAACACCGACAGGCAACTCGCGCCTGCGGCTTCGTATTCCCTGGCGATGCGAACCGGATCAAAATCCTTACAAATCACCCCCGCCGACGGCGATGCCTTTTTGACCTCGGCAATCAACGCCATGCCACCCTGGCCCGGCTTCCGCAACGCAGCCAGAAAATCACGTCGCTCGCCGTGTTCGAGCATCGCATCACGCAAATCACCCGCCGCGATCAGGCGCGCCGGTAGCTTTGCGGCTTCAATTTTTTTCTGCTCAACAATTTCGTCGAGAATATTCACAAGTTTATTTTAAGATAAGGTTCGTTTTTTTGGGGTGCAGCATCGCTTTCTTGTTCTTCTGCTTTTGCCAATTGCGGAGAATTATCGAAAAGCAATTCGCCATCAATGGCACAATTTATTGCCTCGTCAGGATATTCCTTTCCGCAATACGGACATTTTTTCATGCGGCAAATTTTATTCTTCCTCTGCGCCTTTGCGCCTCTGCGGTTATCCTACTCCTCTTCGTCTTTCACCCCCTGCATTCGCTTGATCGGACAGCCGGCGCGGAGCCAGCCGTTCACGAAGGGATCCAGATCGCCGTCCATTACTCCCTGCACATTGCTGGTTTCGACGCCAGTACGCAAATCCTTCACCATCCGATACGGCTGAAAGACGTAGCTGCGAATCTGGTTGCCCCAGGAAATGCTGCCTTTCTCGCCGTAAAACCGTTCCATCTCGGCCTTGGCCGCGTCCTGCCGCTGGGCGTAAATCCGTGACAACAACAGCCGCATCGCCGTGGCGCGGTTTTGATGTTGCGACCGCTGGGTCTGCGACGCGACCACCAACCCGGTCGGCAGGTGCGTGATGCGCACGGCGGTTTCGACCTTGTTCACGTTCTGCCCGCCCTTGCCGCCGGAACGAAACGTGTCCACCTGAAACTCGCCCGGCGGGATCACAATTTCCGAATCGTTTTCCTCAATTTCCGCAATCACGTCCACGCTCGCAAAACTCGTGTGGCGGCGTTTGTTGGAATCGAACGGCGAAATGCGCACGAGCCGGTGCACGCCGCGTTCGGCCTTGGCGAAACCGTACGCGTTCTCACCCTGAATCAGCATCGTAACGCTCTTGAGGCCAGCGCCTTCGCCCGGCAGTGCGTCGGTGACCTCGACCTCCCAGCCGCGCGATTCGGCCCAGCGCTGGTACATGCGGGAAAGCATTTCCGCCCAGTCCTGCGCCTCGGTCCCGCCGGCGCCGGCGTTGATGCTCAGGATGCAGTTCTTCCGGTCGTGCGGGCCATTGAGAAAAACCTTCAATTCGAGGGCATCCAGCTCCTTCAGGAAGCGGGTGACGTCGCGCTCCAATTCCTGCTGGACCTTCAATTGCGCGCCGGGCGGCTCGGCCTCGCCGAGTTCGAGCATCACCCGGAAATCGTCCAGCTGTTTTTCCGCCTGAAGCAGCGGCTCGACCTTGTTGCGGAGGGAGTTGGCTTCGTCAATCAGCGTCTGCGCCTTTTCACGGTTGTTCCAGAAATTGTCATCGGCCATGAGCGAGTTGAGTTCGCCGAGGCGTTTTTGCGCGGTGGGCACGTCAAAGAAACCTCCGCAGATGCGTGAGTTTCCCGGCGGCGGCTTCAATTTCTGGTTTAACCGTTTCAAACATGCGCCGCAAAATACCGAAGCTGAAAGCCGAAAGCCAGAAGGGAAAGTCGCGGTTTCATGGCCGCGACGTGGGTTTATTTGGCCAGGGAAAGCGCGTAAATAAGCAGGCCGATAATCAGGAGACCGATGACCACGGCGCCAATCCAGAAATAGGTGCCGACCTTGTTGCGCTTCTTGGTAAAGACGGCGGCGGTATCGAATCCGGGCGGACGGGCGCCGGTCTCCAGCTCGGTCAAACTGACGCCGCGGGTCCCGCGGGTTGCGGATTCCGGCTTCTTGGCCGGTGCCGCCGTTGCGGGCGCACTGGCGGCTGCGGCGGTGCCGTCTTCCAGGCGCAGTTCAATCTGGCCGAGCCGCAGGGTGTGGCCCGGTTTCAGCACGCTTTCGGTGATCTTTTCATCGTCAATGAACGTCCCATTGGTGGAGTTCAAATCCTTGATGACCACCTCGCTTCCGCGCAACAGCACTTCGCAGTGATGACTGGAAACGGAGGGCTCGGCGATTTGGAACATGTTATCCTCCACCCGACCGATGGTGGTTTTATCCACCTTCAAATCGAGGGTGCGGCCGGTCATGCCTTGAGTCAGGATAACGAGTTTGGCCATAGCTAGCTGGCCTCGATTATGGTTGGAGTGGGCATCAAGTCAAACGGAAATCTAAAGTCCATGGTCGAAAATCTAGCCGCGCTTTTCTATCAGCGCGCGAAATTCCGCGAACAATGGCGTCGAATCGTGCGGACCGGGCGAGGCTTCGGGATGGTATTGCACGCAAAAAACCGGTTTGGTCTTGTGTCGCATGCCTTCCACCGTCTGGTCGTTGAGGTTGATTCGATCCACCACCACCTCGGACGGCAATGATTTTGCATCCACGGCAAAGCCATGGTTTTGCGACGTGATTTCGACCTTGCCGGACGTCAGGTCCTTCACCGGCTGGTTGGCGCCGCGATGACCGAACTTCAGCTTGAAGGTCTTCCCGCCAAACGCCTGGCCGAGAATCTGGTGACCCAGGCAAATCCCAAAAACCGGGATGCCGCCGTCCACGAGCGTTTTCACCTCCCGCACAATGTAATCGAGCGCCGCCGGGTCACCGGGGCCGTTGGAAAGAAAAACACCCGCCGGTTGGTGTTTCCGCACGTCGTCCGCGGACGCCGTGGCCGGCAGGACCTGCACCGCAAATCCGTGCTGTCGCAGCCGACGCAAGATGTTGTATTTCAAGCCGTAATCGAAGGCGACGATGGGAATGTCCGCCGGCGGCAACGGTTCCCGCTGATGGCGCGCATCCGTTTGCGTGTTGCCGGCCACGAGTTTGAAGTTCGCACTTTGCACGTCTTTTTCGTCCCAGCGAAATGCCTTCGGGTGCGTAACCTCCTTGACATAATCCACGCCGATAAAGACAAATTCCTTCGCGCGCCGCACGGCCTCCGCGTCCGAAATTTCCTCCGTGGAAATGAAGCCGTTCATTGCGCCACGCACCCGCAGTTTTTTGGTCAGCGCCCGCGTGTCCAGGCCCTGAATGCCGGGAATGCCGTTCCGCTCCAGATACTCCGCCAGTGAAAAATCCGCGCGCCAGTTGCTGACGACCGGCGACAGCTCACGGATGACAAAACCGGCGGCGTGCGGCCGCCACGATTCCACGTCCACGTCGTTGACGCCGTAATTGCCGATGAGCGGATACGTCATCGTAACGATCTGGCCTTTATAGGACGGGTCGGTAAGAATTTCCTGATACCCGGTCATGGACGTGTTGAAACAGACCTCGCCGCACGCGGAGGCACGTGCGCCAAAGCCTTGTCCGTGAAAAATCGAGCCGTCTTCGAGAGCGAGGATTGCTTTCATCATCAAAATTGCGGTGCGATGCTAGAAGTCCGGGCCAAGCGGTCAAGCGTGAAGCGGATGTTCACGCGGTGACCAATTCGGGGTTCACCGACCAGACCGGTTTCCCGCTGACCAGGGTCGCCACGGCCCGGCCTTTGAGCTTCCATCCAAAAAACGGGCTGTTGGACGATTTGCTCGCCGTTTCGGCGCGGTCAAAGATCCATTCCCGATCCGGATCGAACACCGTCACATCCGCATCCGCACCGATGCTCAACGTGCCTTTGGCCAGACCGAGCAATTGCGCGGGCGCCACGGTGTATTTGGCGATGAGTTCCGGCAAACCCAGCCGCTGCGCATGATACAATTGCATGAGGGACAACGCCAGTTCGGTTTCCAGGCCCGTGAGGCCGAACGGGGCGTAGTCAAATTCCACTTCCTTTTCAAAATCACAGTGTGGCGCGTGGTCGCTGCACAAAATTTCGATGGTGCCGTCGGCCAGGCCTTCCAGAATCGCCTCGCGATCCCGGGCGGACCGCAACGGCGGATTCATTTTGAAATTGGTATCGTAGGCCGGCCATTCCGGCAGTTCGTCCTGAAACCCCGCCAAGGTTTGCCCGTCATTGGCCCAAAATCTCGCGCTCCCGGCGACCGCCGCGTCGGTGAGCGTGAAATGATGCGGACAGGCCTCGCCGGAGATGGACACCCCGCGTTTTTTGGCTTCCCGCAACCGGGCCACACTGCCCGCGGCGCTCAGATGCTGGCAATGGATGCGGGCCCCGGTCAGTTCGGCGAGCAGTATGTTGCGCGCGACCATCATTTCTTCGCCCGCCGCCGGCCAGGCGCGCAGGCCCAACGCGGTGCTCCAGTAGCCTTCGTGCATCACCCCGTCGGTGACGAGCGAATAATCCTGGCAATGATCCATGACCGGCAGGTTGAACATTTTGGCGTATTCGCACGCACGGCGCATGAGCTCGTTGTTTTGCACGCAATGGCCGTCATCGGTGATGGCCACGACACCGGCGCGCTTGAGCGAGCCGATGGGTGCGAGTTCCTCGCCGGCGATATTTTTGGTGATGGCCCCGGTCACGAACACGTTGACGACGCCCTGTTGGGCCGCGCGTTCGCGAATGAGCGCCACCGTGCCGGCGGTGTCAATGGCCGGGGAGGTGTTGGGCATGCAAACCACGGACGTGAAGCCGCCGCGGGCGGCGGCGGCGGTGCCGCTCGCCAGATTTTCCTTCGCTGTCTGTCCCGGCTCACGCAAGTGAACGTGCAGGTCAATCAGCCCGGGGCAAACCACCAGGCCGCTCACATCCATTTTTCCTGCGCCGGGCGGCGCCTGGCTGGCCGCGCCCGCGCCGACGGCGGCGATTTTGCCATCGGAAATCAGAACATCCGCCTTTGCATCGAGGCGGTTGGCCGGGTCGACGACGCGCCCGCCGGTAAGAAGCAACGCTGCCATGCGCGGCGAGGGTACACGCGGGACATTGACAATGCAAGCGCGGGGATTAAGCTTGGCCAGCTTTGGTGGCGGGCCTGCCGCGCCGAAGCGCAGCGCAGGCGGGCGTAGTTCAATGGTAGAACGGAAGCCTTCCAAGCTTCACACGTGGGTTCGATTCCCATCGCCCGCTCCAGCTTAAATTTCTAATAGACAATGGCGTAAAGTGCGCGATCGGCATCGCTGATGGCCCACAGGCTTAAAGGGTCCACCGCCTCGGGAAATTTTATAAAGCGCGCACTGCCATCCGCCATGGCGTAATTGGACCCGCCGGTGCTGCCGGCGCCCTTGGCCTGGTTGCTGGTATGACCAGAGTTATCGTGGCGCCCCTGCTCGAGGATGCCGGTAAAATCGTTGCCGTTGTTTTCCAGCAAATCCATGTAAAAATCGCCGGCGGTGTGTTGTTTTTCCCCCAGCACAACCGTCTCGGACGGATGCGCAATCGCATTTTCCCTCATGACGACATTGGCGCCGAACATGTCTGATTGCAGCGTTCCCCAATCGGTCGTGCCGAACTGCCCGGCAAAACAATCATTCCAGCCGTTGATGATGTAACTGCGCGGGGAGGCATCCGCCACGTTATTCGACGGCGAGGCACCGACCGTGGCGGGGTATGAGAAGGTGGCGATGTCCGTGGGACACAGCAGGATCTTCACATTCTGGGCGTAATAGCCGTAAAACTGATTTGGCCAGCTGTTGGTTTCGCTGCGCGGCGGGTAGGCGCCTTGATTGTCGTTGACGTACATTTGGGAAGCGAGGCTCAGTTGCCGGATATTGTTCAGGCACGCAATCCGGCGGCCGGCCTCCTTGGCGCGGCTCAAAACCGGCAACAGCATGGCGGCCAGAATCGCGATGATGGCAATGACGACCAGTAATTCAATCAAGGTGAACGCAGAAAACCACCTGCACCCCGGCTTTTCCAGGCTGGCCAATTGCTTTCGGCCTGCTATTTTCATAACCATTCGATTTGTCCACCCGTCCTGGTATTAATGAATACTTGGACGGCACCGTGCCCGGCTTATTCAAATTTTAATTATGACAAAGCGTAAATGGGCTCTTATCGTTACCGCGCTGTTGCTGGCTTGTGTCTATATTTACCATTTCAGCGGCTGGTTCAACCCTAAAATCATCGAAATTTCCTATACCGAGCGTTCCCTGCCATCACGAATCCCTTCCCGCCTGAGTTTCCCGGCCATCCTGTTTGGCTTCGGCGGACAGCGCTACCGGCTCTCGGAAATCCAAGTCGTCCCCCTCGCCGCGTGGCAGACCAATTCAGCCGTTGCTCCCGTCTGGCATCTCGTTTCCGCTTCCCGGTCCAACCCGGTGGAATTTTTCAGATATGGGATGACCCTGCCGGGGATGAAACCCGCCGTTCCCGGCGCACTTCCGGAACCACTGGAAACCAATGTCATTTACCGCCTGTTTGTGCGGGCCGGTTCGTACAAAGGCCAGTGCGATTTCCAACTGGGCGGCCGGCCGCCGGTCGCGTCCCCGAATCCCTGACCGCCGGATCAGACGGCTTCGCGCCGGGCCGGGTTACGTGGCAAATCAATCTTCGTTCCCGCCAGATGGCAGGCCGCAAAATGGTTTTTGGCAACTTCCCGAAAGGCCGGGACCTCCGTCCGGCAACGCTCTTCGGCAATCGGACAACGCGGATGGAACGGACAGCCACCCGGCGGATGAATGGGGGACGGCACGTCGCCCGGCAAAATGATGCGCTGCCGTTTTGATTCCGGATCCACCTCGGGGATGGCCGAGATCAAGGCCTGGGTATAGGGATGTTGCGGGTCGCGAATGATGGCTTTGGCGTCCGCCGTTTCCACGATCTTGCCCAGATACATCACCATCACCCGCCGGCTGATATGTTCGACCACCGCGAGATCGTGCGCAATGAAGAGATACGCAATGCCGCGCTCCTGCTGCAAATCGCGGAGCAGATTGATGATCTGCGCCTGCACGGAAACATCCAGTGCGCTCACCGGTTCGTCACAGATGATCAGTTCCGGCTCCACCGCCAAGGCGCGCGCAATGCCGATGCGCTGCCGTTGGCCGCCGCTGAATTCGTGCGGGTACCGCTGCGCATAGATCGCGTCCAGGCCAACGGCCTTCAATAATTCGGTGATGCGTTTCTGGCGCGCGGGTTTGCTGTCGGTCAGCTTGTGGATGTCGAGCGCCTCGCCAACAATCTGCTCGACCGTCATGCGCGGATTGAGCGAGCCGTAGGGGTCCTGGAAAATGATTTGGAACTTGCGCCGCCGCGCGCGCAGGATCGAACCGTTCATCCGGGTGACATCCTCACCGTCCAGCAGCACATTGCCCGCCGTCGGTTCGACCAGCCGGACGATGGCGCGGCCGAGCGTGGTCTTGCCACAGCCGCTTTCACCGACCAGGCCGAGCGTTTCACCCGGCTCGATGGCAAAGCTCACGTCGTCCACCGCCTTCACGAATTCGTGAGTGCGGCTGAACATCCCGTGTTTCACGGGAAAGTGCACCTTCAAGTTTTTGACTTCGAGCAGGCTCATGGCTTGTTCCACCGCAGAGACACAGAGACGCAGAGGCCTTCCATTAAATCCTTGAGCAAGCCACCAGTTAAAACCGGCGGTCCTCGATGAAACATGGCGTGGCAATTTTGCATTTCTATTTATCTCCGCGCCTCGGCGCCTCGGCGGTTATGTTTTCCCGTTCATTTTTCCAAAAAGGGCACCTCACAAAGCGTCCAGCCTCGACTTCGACCAGTTCGGGAATTTTTTCGGAACATTCCGGCCTGGCGATCGGACAACGCGGCGCGAAACGGCAGCCGGGCGGAAAATTGCCGATGCGCGGCACGTTGCCGGGAATGGCCGAAAGCCGGTCGGCGGTGCCGTGGAGTTTCGGCACGCTCGCCATCAGCGCCTTCGTGTACGGATGCAACGGACGGCGCAACAATTCCTTCGCGGGCGACAGCTCGACGATCTGCCCGGCATACATCACCGCCACGCGGTCGGCCATGTCGCCGACAATGCCGAGATTATGCGTGATGAGCAGAATCGCCATGCCCAGCCGCCGCTTGAGGTCGCTCAACAAATCGAGGATCTGCGCCTGGATAGTCACGTCGAGCGCGGTGGTCGGTTCGTCAGCCACGAGTAGTTTCGGTTCGCTCGCCAGGGCCATGGCAATCATCACGCGCTGCTGCATGCCGCCGGACATCTCGAACGGATAATTTTTGATGCGCGATTCCGGCGCGGGTATGCCGACGAGTTTCAACAGCCGGATGACCTCCTCGTTGGTCGCCTTTTCCGGTTTGTGCAGCTTGAGCGATTCCCGGATCTGGTTGCCGATGCGGAAGACGGGATTCAACGACGCCCCCGGTTCCTGAAAAACGTAACTGACCACACCGCCGCGGATGCCCCGCAGTTCGCCGTTCGACATTTTCAAGACGTCCTGGCCATTGAGTAAAATTTCCCCGCCGACATAATTGGCGGGCGGCGTCGGCACGAGCCGGGCGATGGACAAGGCGGTGACGGTCTTGCCGCAGCCACTTTCGCCGACGAGACAGACGGTCTCGCCCGCGCCGATGACCAATGACACGCCGTCCACGGCGCGCAAGGCTTCCGCGTCCGCGCCGAAGTCCATTTTCAGATTCTTGATTTCGAGCAGGTTCATGACTTCGTGTCCGCGGCGTCTCTTAATCCATCGCCGAGGAAGTTGAAAGCGAGAACGGTGACAAAAATCGCCGCGCCGGGCACCAGCAGCCAGGGATAATTCCGCAGATACTCGGTGTTTTGCGCGGCGGTCAGCATGTTGCCCCAACTGGCATTCGGTTCCTGAATGCCCACGCCCAGAAAGCTCAGCACGACTTCGCCGAGGATGTAGTACGGCACGCTCAAAGTCGCCGCCACGATGACATAGGAAAAGGTGTTCGGCAAAATGTGACGTACGATGACCTTGAGATGGGACTGGCCGAGCGAGCGGGCGGCGAGGACAAACTGTTGTTCGCGCAACGACAGAGTCATGCCGCGAATCACCCGGGCCATGCTCGCCCAGCCGATGAAGCTCAAAATGATGATGATCATGGCATAGACCTGCGCGGAACTCATGCTCGGCGGGAACGTGGCACGCAACGAAATGATGAGATAGAGGGCGGGGATGGACATGATCAATTCACACAGCCGCATGATGATCGCGTCCGTCCAGCCGCTGAAATAACCTGAAATGCCGCCGATAATCATGCCGAACGTAAAGGACAGCAAAATGCCGACAATGCCGATGGAAAGCGAGATTTGCGAACCGTAAAGCAGACGCGAAAACTCATCGCGTCCGAACTGGTCGGTGCCGAACAGATAAACCGGATACTGTTCATCGCCGGTGCCGAACAGATGCATCTTGGCTGGAACCAAGCCCAGGAATTTATATTCATCGCCGCGCACAAAAAAATGGATCGGCCGGGTGTCATTCGGAACGGCGCGATAATTGAAATCGCCCGGCAGTTGTTCATAACGCGGCACCACGAGGCGAAAACCGGAAAGCCGGGGCCACGTCGGCGGATGGAAGAAACGGTCGCGATCCTGCCGGTCATAATTGTAAGGCGCGACGAAACCGGCCATCAATGCCATCAGATAGAGCACCGCCAGAATCACGCCGCCCACCATCGCGATGCGCCGCTGTTTCAATCGCCGCCAAAACAACTGCCACGGCGAAAGCGGTTGTTCCGCGATCGGATTTCGAATGGGCGCGGTTTCGTTCATTTATTTCAGTCGAATGCGCGGATCGCTCCAGGCGAGCAGCAGGTCGGCGACAAAATTTCCAATCACCAGCAACCCGGTGGCCATGACCACGCAATCCACAACCAGATAGGAGTCCTTGGCAAAGAACGCCTCCATGGTCAGTCGGCCGAGGCCGGGCCAGGCCATGATGTTTTCCACAATGAACGCGCCGCTTAACAGCGCGGCCAGCGAATAGCCGAAGATGGTCAGCAATGGATTGATGGCATTGCGGAGCGCGTGTTTATAAACCACCCAGCCTTCGCCGAGTCCGCGGGCGCGGGCGGCGGTGACATATTCGGCACGGAGCGTGTCGAGCAGGCAGGAACGCATCCGGCGCATGATGCCCGCGAGGTCGGAAGCGGCGAGCACGATGGCCGGCAGGATAAGGTGATGTGCCCGGTCCCAGAATTGTTGGGCCGATGGCAGGAAATCGTAGAGCGGGCTTTGCGCGCCGCCGACGGGAAACCAGCCGGTGGCCGCCGCGAACCACAAGGCCAGCAGCGACAGGAGCACGTCGGGCACGGACAAACCCACAAACGCGAACAAGGAACACGCCCGGTCAATCCACGAATCCTTATTGACCGCCGCCCAGATGCCCAGCGGGATGGCCACGCCCCAGGCGATGATCAGCGCGAAGAAAGAGAGCAGGAACGTGTTCCACAGGCGTCCAACGATGAGCGAGGTGGCCGGAATATGATAGGCCATGGAATAGCCGAAGTCGCCGCGCACGACATTTTTAAGCCAGTAGAAGTATTGGACGTACCACGGTTGATCGAGATGGAACTGGGCTTTGAGGCGGGCGACGGTGTCCGGCGAGATTTGTGGATTTTGCAGGAGCGCGGTGTAGTAATTGCCCGGCGCCAGGGACATGAGCAAAAAGGTGAGCAACGACACGCCCAGCAGGAGCGGGATCATGTGCAGCAACCGTTTGAAAACATAGGACCACATCGCGATACCGGTCGGGAACGTCGCAAAAAATGTTGCCGGGCGCGACGAAAAACTCGACTTTGAATAAACAAAGCTGAATGCTTTCAAAGGTGGAAGCGAAACGCATGAAAAATTATTTTGTCCCAACCGCGGTCGCAGCGGCCGCGGCGGTGATTGGTTTGGCCGGTTGCGGCAAGACTCCCGGAAATGTTGCCTCGGCCAATTCCGCAACGAATTATCCCCTGCCCGAGCCGCCGCTGGTGGCCGCTTGCCCGCCGGGCATTCCGGGCGGACGATTGGTGATCACCGAGCTGGGCGACCCCAAAACCTTTAATCCCATCACGGCCAACGAAACCTCCTCGCAGGATATTCTTCGGTTCATGTTCGCGTCGTTGCTCGGCTTTGACGTGCCGACGCAGCGGGTCGAGCCGGGCCTGGCCGCGTCCTGGACCAATTCACCCGACGGCAAGACCTGGACGTTCAAGCTGCGCAAAAATTTGCGCTGGAGCGACGGCGCGCCGCTGACCGCCGCCGACGTGGCATTCACCTGGAACGATGTCATTTACAACCCAAAAATCGACAACGTCATGCGCGATGCTTTCATCATCGCCGGCAAAAAA
>Ga0070731_10001601_pt1 | contig 23072 bp, 15 predicted proteins | sample Coa_R1_2_FD_66448 | JGI IMG/M metagenome (GOLD analysis project Ga0070731, IMG submission 66448) | Surface soil microbial communities from Centralia Pennsylvania, which are recovering from an underground coalmine fire - Coalmine... | ecosystem: Environmental > Terrestrial > Soil > Unclassified ... | reverse complement strand
TAAATGAGGCGGTCGAGGCTATTCTTCTTGCTGGCGGCAATTTCATCCACAAGATTCTGCGCGGATTTTTTGGCCATGCGCTCGAGCCCGGATAGCGTTTCCAGGTCGAGCCGATAAAGATCGGCAAAATCCTTCACCAGATTGTTCTCAATCAGCTGGACAACAATCTTGTCGCCCAGGCCGTCTATATTCATGGCGTGACGTCCCGCAAAATGGAGAAATGATTCCCTACGGCGCGCGGGACAGGAGACGTTCACGCAGCGATACGCAACCAGGTCTTCCGTTTTATAGACGCGCATGCCGCAGACCGGACACTTTGACGGCATTTCGAACTCTTTCTCCTCGGTACCGTGCTTCACGACCTTCAGCACATGCGGAATCACTTCGCCGGCGCGCTCGACGAGGACAGTATCCCCCGCGTGAACATTGAGCCGGCGCACTTCGTCGAGATTGTGCAGCGTCGATTTCACGACGGTGACGCCGCCGATTTGCACCGGCTCGAAAACGGCGAACGGAGTGAGCACGCCAGTCCGTCCGACGCTTACCAGGATTTCTTTAATGACGGTGGTTTCCTGGTGAGCGGGATACTTATAGGCAATCGCCCAGCGCGGAGCTTTCGAAGTGAAGCCGAGCTCGTTCTGCAGCGAGATCTCGTTGACCTTGATTACAACGCCGTCGATTTCGTAAGGGAGTTTTTCACGCCTTTTTTCAACACGGTCAATGTAGCGCCCGACTTGTTCAATGCCAGGGCAAACCTGCCAGTCATAACTCGCCTTGAAGCGCAGCGCTTTGAGCGCTTCGAGAACTTCTGAATGACGCTTTTTCGGGATACGGCCATCGACTAGAAGGTAGTATGCAAAAAACTCCAACTGGCGCGACGCGGTGATATTTGGATCGAGCATGCGAACGGCTCCGGCCGCCGCGTTACGCGGATTAGCGAACCGCTTCCCGCCATGGGCCTCTTGCTGCTCATTCAGTTCCACGAATGCCCGTTGGGTCATCATGGCTTCGCCGCGCACTTCGAAGCTGTCTTTCACGCCGGCTTCTTTCAAGTGCGTTGGGTCGATGCCGAGCGGAATCGAGCGAATTGTTCTGACATTTGGCGTTACGTCTTCACCTGTTGTTCCGTCGCCACGAGTAACGCCCGCGACGAGTTTTCCATTCTCATAAATCAGCGAAAGGCTCAAGCCGTCAAACTTCTGCTCACAGACGTATTCCACCTTTTCGCGGCCGGTCGTTTGGCGAACGCGGCGATCGAATTCGGCGAGGGCCTCGAACGAGAACGCGTTATCAAGGCTCATCATCGGGGTTTTGTGGCGAACTTGCCGGAAACCCTCCCGGGGCACACCGCCAACTCGTTGCGTCGGCGAATCGGGAGTTACAAGGTCGGGATGACCGGCTTCCAGCTCCTTGAGTTGCTCCATCAGGCGATCGAAGGTCGCGTCGGAAATCTTCGGATCGTCAAGGACATAATAGAGATATTCGTGATGGCGTATTTTTTCGCGCAGCTCTTCGATCTCTCTTGCTACGCTGGAAATTTTCGTCATTGCTGTCTTCGACATGGCGTCTCAGGCGAACGACGTTTATTATACAATGCGTCTATCGGTGTAATCTTCCGGGTCCAATGCCGCACAACATCAAAGACGCGCTGCTGATTTACAACCCTACAAGTGGGCGCAGAAGGCATCGTCGGTTTGCCGATGTGGAGCAAGCTGCGCGCATTTTGAAGGATGCTGGCATCGCAACGGAACTTGCCTCCACAACCGCGCCGGGCTCAGCCACAGACGTGGCGCGAAGAGCGGCGGAGCAGCGCCGAGGAATGGTAATCGCCTGTGGTGGCGATGGGACAATCAACGAAATCATCAACGGGCTGGCGGGAAGCGATGTGCCTTTGGCGTTGCTGCCCGCGGGCACAGCAAACATCCTAGCGAAGGAACTGGCCATTCCGTGGGATATACGGCGCGCGGCGACGCTGATTCCTGGGGGAACTGTGCGGAGAATCGCGCTGGGCGCCGCATTCCCGTTGAATGGAAATCATTCCGAGTTGCTTTCGCCGAAGGGGCGATTTTTTCTCTCTGTGGCGGGCGCGGGACCCGATGGAGCGATCGTCAACGGCGTGCATCCTGGCCTTAAGAAGAAGGCTGGAATCCTCGCCTACTGGTTTGAGGGTTTTCGGCAACTTTTCCAATACGGCTTTCCCGAAATACGAGTCCGCTCGGCGGGCCGGGAACGCAAGGCCACCATCATTGTGGTGGGCAGGACGGCACACTATGGCGGGCCGTTTAAAATCACAACCGGCGCGAGTCTTTTCGAGGATTCGTTCGAATTCGTGACGAACTCACGGCGGAACCGAATGGGCTACGTCGCGTGCCTACCTTCTCTGTTCTTCGGCTCGCTTCGCAAAATGGACGGAATCGAGGCGTGGAAGTCAGCGGAAATGATTTGCGAGGCTGCGAATGGCGAACCGATTTACGCACAAGTCGACGGCGAGCCGGTTGGGGCGTTACCGGTTGCGTTTCGAATCGTGCCGAACGCACTATCGATCGTCACGCCTTAGCGCTGGCTCTGGAAAAGCCGGATCTTGGAACCTGTCACACACGCGCTAACTTCGTTAGCCTTTGCACGCGCGGGACAGCGGCGGTTGCCGCGTTTCGGCACGGCGATGCTGATCGTTTCCGGCGTCGCGCCCGATCTCGATTACCTGAGCTATTTCGGTGGAGCCCACTACTTCATTCGATTTCATCGCACGGTGCTGCACTCGCTTGCAGGTTCGGCGCTGATGGCTTGCGCCCTAGCGGGCATATTTTGCGCGCTCGATCGAAAATATCCTCGACGGACAGCGGCGATAGAGCAATCGTTTCCACCACTCTCTTTTCGCGGCGCACTAGTGGTTTGTGCCATCGGTGCCGCTGGGCATCTGCTGCTTGACTTGGCGAGCGGAGTTGGAGTGCAGCTGTTCTGGCCATTCAAAACGCATTGGTCCGAGTGGGATCTCGTAACCAATTTCGATCTCTGGATTCTGCTGCTGCTGGCGGCAGGGCTTTTGCTACCTTTACTTTTTAAGCTGGTGAATGAAGAGGTGGGTGAGCAAAAGAAAAGAACCGGACGGCTGGCGGGCTTCATCACATTGTTGCTTCTGGCAGGCTATTTCGGGGAGAAAGCGAATCTGCACAGCCAGGCAGTCGATTTGTTGCTTGCGCGTGAATACCACGGGCGCATTCCGCTTTCGGCCGGCGCGTTCCCAGAAGGCTCGGCGCCGTTTGATTGGCGTGGCGTGGTGGCGACTGACGACACCCTGGAAACTATCGACGTTCAGGTGGGACTGAACCAGCCCTTCGATTCCAACAGCAGCATCACCCACTACAAGCCGCAGGATTCGCCGGCACTGGAGCTGGGGCAGAAAAGTCCAGCAACGGCCCAATTTTTAGAGTACGCACGATTCCCCATAGGGAGGGTTCAGCACGTTGAAGCGGATTATCGGTTCGAAGTCCGCGATCTCCGCTTTGAGGCAGACGATAACGAACTCGCAAATGTGCTACTTCGCATCGATTACGACAGCCGCCTACAAGTCAGGCGCGAAGAATTCCGTTTTGCTTCGTCGACGGAACCGTAAGTCTTGATTGCCAGCTTTCAGGGCGTTGCGGGCGCGTTTGGAAATATCAAGCGGCTGATCATGTAAAGGAGGACGATAATCCCCGCCACGGAAATAGCGAAGGCAATTTTATGAGCGGTGAGAAACAGCAGAACCGCGTCGCCGTATCGGACCGCTAGAATGCCTTCGATGAAATAACGCAGCCCCCGGCCTAGCAAAAGCGCCAAGACAAACGTTTTCAGTGGAACCTGAAACACTCCTTCGGCAAGCACAAAAACTTTGAATGGAAACGGCGGCGGGAGTATTCCGGGAATGAATACGCTGAGAAAGGCATGGCCTTGCACCCATCTCTTTACTTTATGCGACCCCCTGCCACCGTGGCGGTGAAAGTAGGCCTCGCCGCCTTTCTTCGCCAGCAAATAGATCCAAATGCAGCCTGCCAGCGATCCAAGCGCAGCCATCGCACAGTAATAAGGCATCCGCGCCGGCCTTTGCGCGGATAAGCGGATCACCAGTGCGTCGGCGATAAATGGAAGAGTGATTACGGACGAGTCGAGGAACGTGGCGACGAACAATCCCCCGCCGCCCATCACCGCAATAATTTTCGCCAGCCAGTGTGGCAGCTTGATTTGATTCATGTCGCGAGGCGAACTCAGAACCGAACTGCTGATTCTAACAGAGCAAAATGCGGGATGCGCGGACATGGCAGAGATCGCTGCCAGGGTGAGCTCAGAGAGACCCCGAGGGTCATTTACAAGGAGAGCGGATTGTGCGGCCTAGTCCTTCACCAAAGTAGTTTCAACCCGAACTGAACCTGCCGCGATGTTGTGGAAGTGCTGGTAATCGCCCCCGCGTCAGGATTTGCCTGCGGAATCGTAGCGCCAGGCGGCAACACAGCCAAAATCAGATTTGGCGTGTTGAAGTTTGCCCGGTTTGAAAGATTAAACAATTCCGCGCGGAATTGCAGATTCAGTCCTTCGTGAAGAGCAATATTCTTCATCACTGAAAAATCCCACGTCGCCAACCCGGGCCCGATCAGCGTGTCCCTCCTGGCGTCGCCATAGAAGCCGCTGTTGTTGGGCTGAGCGATAAACGCTGTCGGATCGAACCATTGGTCCGGCCTGCCGGGCACAATCGGCCCGGTGAAAGCAGGATTGATGAACGGCCGCACAGGATTTTTCGTATCACCGTTTCGCGATGGGTTGTAGCTCAATTGGGGCGTGAAGGGAAAACCGGATTGTCCCGTGACCACGCTGTTCAATGACCATCCGCTGATCAAGCGATCGGTCCAGCCCGGCATAGAATTCGCAAAAGCTTTGCCTCTCCCAAACGGCAGTTCGTAGATGGCGTTGATGACAGCGACATTCTGTGCGTTGTAAGTGGCGAGACCCTTGTCTGCTCGCAAATTGTAAGGGTTGGAGGCAAGGCCTGGGGCATTGTTCGCGGTGGTGCCGTTCAACGAGTCGCCGTTGTCGAGAGCCTTCGACCACGTGTAAGTTCCACGCAGCGACAGCCCGCGGCTGAAGCGATGGACTAAGTCCAATTGCAAGGCATTGTAAGAACTCGTACCAAGCGCGAACCATGTCCAAGTTCCCGCAAGGCTGGCATTGCAGGTCGTATTTGATGCGCTGCAGGCGGCCGGAACATAGTACGTTCCCGAGGAAACAGGAGCCCCCGTAAGCGCTCCAAAGTTGGCCGGGAAGTTTGCCGGGCACGGCGACGTGGGGCAAACCACGGGAGCCGGTTCGTTCGCGTCCACGCCGATGATTTCGTGATAGCCGTGCGAACCGACGTAGCCAATAGTCAGCGACGTATTAGGAGTGAGTTCCCGTTCGAGGCGCAAGGAATAGGAAATCAGTGTAGGTGGTTTCAGATCTGGCTGAACGCCACCAGGCGAGAGTTTCGCGGCGGAGGGCACGGGAGAAACTGGCACAGGAAAACTTGCCACGGGCAAGTTGCTAATTCCAAGCGTCGGATTGAAGGGCGCATTCTGGTCCATCCGATATCCCAGCGCATCTTGCAGGTCGTTATACATCCCGAATCCCGCACGAACCACCGTCTCATTATTTTCGAACGGACTCCACGCCACGCCAATGCGTGGCTCCGGCAGGAAGGTCGAGTTGTTGACATTGAACGCGGAATCGCCCACGTGCGGAGCGGAATCGATCACGCCATTGGTGAAGAAGTAGTTGGCGGCGCGCCCGTGAGCCTCGCTCCAGCCAGTTGAAGACTCAGCTCGAAATCCAAGCGAGACGTTAAGCTTCGGGGTCACTCGAATCGTATCTTCCGCGTACCATGCGGCAAATAGCGATCGCCAATTCATTTCCGTCGGCGCTGGGTCATAGGTGAACGTTCCAACGACACCGCCGAGCAGCGCGTTGATGCCGCTGAACGACGCTTGCCCATATTGACTCAGCGCCAGCTTTTCGTTGGATTGAAACTGCTGAAACCACGCACCGAAGGTCAATTGATGCCTACCGCGCGTGAGCGTGACTTGGTCCTCATAGGTGAAGAGATTCCGGAAAACGTTCAGGTTGGTGCCATTGTTGCTTCCGGCTAATCCGAGCTGCGTGGCTGGGTTCGATGCTGTGCTGCCTCCCACAACCACGGCACCGGTCGGCAGGTTGCCAATAAAGCTCGTCAGACCAGCTGCTGGCGTTCCCGGCGTCGGTTCACCGAGAAAAAAGTAGGCCGCACGAGAGAAGCCGAATCGCGCCGTGTTCACTAATGCGGGCGAAAAAACATGCGTTTCTTCGAGGCTCAGCACCTGTTCGCGCAACCGAGCCAAATCGGTGCTGTACGGATCGGCCGGTGTCGCCGTCACGTCCGCGCCGTCATCGATTGTATGCGCGGCGCTGAGCGTGTCATTCGGCGAGAAAACGTGATCCATCCGAGTGGTACCAAAATCCTCCCGAATGGTTTGCAGCGGGCTACTGAACGACGCCGCAATTCCGCTCGGGCTTCCGTTCGGCAGTGTTAGTTCCGGGCCGTTCGCGAGGGGCCAGAGGTCGAGTAGTTGTCTCACAACCGCAGCGCACGCGGCAATTTGCGCCGCAGAACATGAAGATCCCAACGGCACGAGGGTACCGTTGCGCGCATCGGCGGCGGGCACAAACGTTTCCGAAGTCTGATGCAGGTTCTGCCGCAGGCCCTCGTAATTTGCGAAGATAAACGTCTTGTCCGCCTGTATTGGTCCGCCTAGGGAGGCACCGACTTGATTGCGTTGAAAGGGCGGCGCCGAGTCGACATCGAAGAAATTTCGCGCATCCAAGTCGTTGTTGCGCAGGAATTCATAAGCCGATCCGTGCCATTGGTTCGTGCCCGATTGGGTGATGATAGACACCTGCGCACCGGGCCGTTTTCCATACTCAGCGCCGTAGGAGTCCCGCAAGACATTGAATTCCCTCACCGCGTCCACGCCGAGCAGTTGCCCGCTGGTGCCGCCGGGCTGCATATTGTTTTCCGCTGCTCCCGTATACTCGACCCCGTTCAGGAGAAAAAGATTTTGCTGCGGCCGATTGCCCGAAACCGCAAAGTTATTGCCGTTCGTTGAATTCGATACACCAATCCCACCGGTCTTCTCCGCGGTGAAATTGACAACGCCAGGATTTAGCGTCACCAACTCGTCGAAGCTGCGTCCGTTCAGCGGAAGGTCCTTCACCTGACGTTCGCCGACCAACCCTGAAATGTCATTCGTCGTGACGCTCACGGGCGGCGCATCTGCCTCCACGCTAATCTGCTGACTGACTTCGCCAACTTGAAGGCGCAGATCGACGGTGGCATCTTGCCCGACTGCCAGTTCTATGCCTCTTCTGATTTCCGCCGCGAATCCCTGCTTTTTCACGCTGATTTCGTACTCGCCCACAGGAAGCGCGAGAAGCTGATACCGCCCCGTGCCATCCGTAGCCGTATCACGCCGAACTTCAGTGTGCATATCTCGCACGACGACCGCGGCCGACGCGACTGCGGCGCCACTCGGATCCGTGATCGTGCCGGACAGGCTGGCGGATACTTGCGCGACCGCCATCGGCCCATATGCGAGGACAGCAATAACAAGCGCCAATAAGCGGATCCGCGACGAGAATCCCAAACGGCCAGCACCGCGATGCGATAGCGGCCATGACAACACTCGGTTCTTGACGCGATCGAGTTCAGATGAGTGGGGCATTCGAACTGGCACCTCGCAAATGTTTGTAAATTAATACGGATAAATTAGATAAGTCAATATGATTATATCCACTGCGAAAACTCATGCACGACGACTAAGGAAAATGCCGCCTCAACCTGGAATTTACAAACGAGGATTAGAACGATGAAGACAGCTTCCGTGTGTACCAGCGAAGGGACCCTGATGGGCAATCACCGGGCGAAGATGAATATTTGCGGGCCCTGACTTAGTCTTCACAAAGCTTCGTGCTTAGGGCCGGAATTTCCAATCGGTGGAGATTGCGGGACATCTTTGGAGCCAACGCACGTCCAACTCATGCAGCAGCCGTGTATCGCGCGGAAACACTACTACCTCGCTAAACCCAACTCATGTGCGAGCTCGATCCCGATCAGAAGATCAATTTCAGGCCGAACTGAATCTCTCGCTGGCTGTTGGGGACAGTACCGGCGATAAAGCCGTAAAGTGGGTTGGGCGTTCCTGCATCGGTTGCACCCGCGGCACTAAATAAGCTGGCATTCGGCGCGAGGAAATCCGAGCGGTTGGCTAGGTTGAAGAACTCCGCGCGGAACTGCACTTGAAGCCGCTCGGTTATCTTTGTGTTCTTCAGCAGGGCAAAATCCACGTTGATGAGACGCGGACCCACAAGCGTATTTCTGCCTGCGTTACCCAGCGTACCGGCAGGCTCGAGAGTGAAACAAGTGCTGACGGGGTTGAGCCACTCCGGCTCCACGATTGGTCCAAGCGCAGCTCGTTTCCTCACATATGGATTGCAACCCGCAACGGCGTCTGGGCGGGTGTCTGCTACGTTATTGTCAAGTCCGGCCTGGTCGAAACCGTCGCTGATCGCGAACGGAGACCCGCTCTGCAACGTGACAATCCCGCTGACTTGCCAACCCTCTACGAGTCGGTTACCCCGAAAGGGCAATTGATAAATCACATTGCCGACAAAGTTGTGGCGGAGATCGAACGTACAATTCCCGTAATCGTATCGCGGATCGTAAGGATCGAGCAGCCCAGTCGCGCCTTCTTCGAGTCCGTACGACCCGGAGTTTTCATCCAGGCAATGGGAATAGGTGTAGGAGAGCTGCATGGTGACCCCATGGGCGGCCTGGCGAACCAAGCTCACCTGGAGGGAGTTGTAATTGGAGCTGCCTTTCGTGACGTTTTCATTGAGTTCAGCATAGTTGTCGTTCACGCGCGGTAGCACCGGCTCCACGGCGTCAAGGATGGGATCGAAAGCGCCAAATTTGCAGCTCGACAAATTCGCGAGCGTGGGGACACAAGTAGTACCAGTCGGGGTTGAGCACGCGTTAAGGAGCCCCCCGAACGGGCCTACCCCGCAACCGGGGGCAACCGAAGTGTTAGTGATCGACGGGTTCAGGTTTTGCTGGCTGAACAAATGCACCCCGCGAGAACCGACATACCCAACGCTCAAGATAGTTCCTCTGCCAAGATCTCGCTGAACGTTCAGGTTCCATTGCTGCTGGTAGGGCGCCTTAGTCGTATTGAACGGCACTCCGTCACCCAGACTGGTGCATCCGATGCTGTTGTTGGAGAGATTATCCGCAGCGCACGCTGTGGGCACGTCTTGCGGTGGCAGCACTGGAGGCGCATTTATGAAAGCGTTCGGGAAGGTCATCGTTCCTGGGGCAAATTGGTGATAGTTAAAGGGTGGATCAAAGTAGTAGGCAGAGGCGTAGGTGCGAGGAGCCACAGGGTCATGGAAGATTCCGTAGCCGGCGCGGATCGAGGTCTTCTGGTCCCCAAAGGGCGACCAGGCCAAACCGACCCGAGGATCGATATTCTTCTCGTTGGGGCTGCTCCGAAACACATGACTAACGTGCGCAAATGAGCCGTCCCCGAACGGCGTATTCGGTACGGTGTAGAGAGGCCATCCTGATGGGTTTGTGCCGTACTCATAGCGCACACCCAAGTTCAGTGTCAGCCGCGAATTGACCTTCCAACTGTCATTGATATATGGGTCGAAATCGATTTCCCTGAAATATCGGAAGGGATTGTCACTAAATGGGCTATTCGGGACCGCATATCCCAAGAACGGCACGCCCTGGAGAAAATTTTGCAGGCTAAGGAATATGTAATCGCCGCCGAACTCAAAAGGTGCGTTGACATTCGACTGAACCCGCAGGACGTCCGCTCCAAATGTAAACGTGTGGGCCCCGTGGTTCCAAGCGACGTCATCTCCGACACCAAACTTGTTTTGGGCTATGGCGTCTGAGACGAACTGGTTGCTGCCAACCCCGCCGACGCTAAAAAGGTCCGGGCTCACGAACGCGTCTTCCGGAAAGCGGCTAGGGTTGAGGTTCAAAGGATCCGAAGCGGCGGGCAAGGTGCTATTCGAGAATGAAGATTCATACGTGCGAATGAACATGAATCGCAGGTTATTCACCACGTTGGACGAGAAGATATGGCGCTCTTCGGCGGTGAAGAACTGGTTCTTGCTGTGATCCACCTCTGGCCATTGAGGCAGGGCGGCGCCGAAAAAGCCGGTGAGTGGACTGAGGTTGTACGCCCGGTCGAACACGTAGCGCCCGAAAATGCTGTCTTTCGAGGAAAGCGTATAGTCGACTCGCCCGAGGACGTAATCTTCCCTTGAATCCTCTGTAGCGCTGGTCGTACCGAAATAATAGCCGCCCTGGTCCACGGCACCGGCCGTAGGAGGAGGAGCAAATTTACTGTAGAGGCCCAGGATGCCATTTACGGCCGCCGCGGCTGCGGCCGTTTGGCCAGTAGCTCCGGACCCAATTGCCTCCGGGATTGGCAGAATGGGATTTGTGCCGCTACCTGGGGTGCCGGAAGCGCCTGCTGGGCACGATGAATTTGCTGGGGCTTGCACGCTGCACGGCAGCTCTCCGGACGCAACATAGGGTTCGGGGAATCCTACGTTCGAGACCGGTTGGGCCAGGGCTTGACGGAACCCTTCATAATTTCCGAAGAAGAATAGTTTGTTTTTCTTGACCGGGCCGCCCAAACTTCCGCCAAACTGATTTCTGCGAAACGGCAATTTGTTGAGGTCAGAGGCCGTTTCGAAATAGCTGCGAGAATCGAGAGCGGAGTTCCGCAGGAATTCATACGCCGAACCGTGGAAGTCGTTGGTACCTGATTTCGAAGCCGCGTTCATCACGGACCCATTGCCGCCGAATTGCGCGCTGTAGGTGTTCGTCAGCAGCGCGAATTCCTGAATGGCCTCTACGCCGAGCGACGTGCCAAGCACCTGCGAGCCGGCCTGATGGTTCCAGAAATCGGACATGTTGGTGTTGTCCAACAAAAATTGCTCGCCCTCGGTTCTAGCTCCGGCGATGGAGAAACCTGGGCCTGTTCCATAAAGGGTGGTCGTTCCGGCGCCTGTTGGTGTCACGCCGGGCGCAAGATTGAGCAACTGCTCGAAGTTACGGCCGTTTAGAGGTAAATCAACCATCTGCTGCGGGCTTATGAGCGCGGAAATCGCCGTCGATTGCGTTTCAACCTGGGCGACCGAGGTCTCCACCGTTACTGTCTGCTGGGCCTGGCCGACGGGCAATGGAAAGTCGATCGTCAATTGGCTCCCCACGGTTACGTTGACGCCCGCGTGAACCACGGTCTGGAAACCACTGTTAGACGCCTGGACATCATAGGTTCCCACGGTCAAGTCGGGAACGTTGTAACGCCCCTGAGAGTTAGAGGTCGTGGTCTGTGTAACGCCCGTCGCAGTATTCTTCACCTGGATGTTTGCGCCCGCGATCACGGCGCCGCTCGAATCCGTCACAGTGCCAGAAATATTTCCGGTAACGGCTTGCGCGTACACGCGACTTGCCAGGCCAACAAACAAGAAAAGAAGCAGTCCACTGAGGATGTAAATTACACTCGGCCTATACGACCCCCCGCCCTTGGGCATATTGCGGCCTCCAACTAGTAGTTGTTTTGTGTGGTGTGCGCGCACCCGACGCACATCGTGCCGAAGGCCTTGTACTACCCGGCCTCGCTGCCTGTCAAGTATGAAATGGCAAATGGTGAGTGCCGCTATTAACTTTCTCGTCGCGGGGTGCCATTGAGCCTTAGGTAGAGTCATTGGCACTCGAAACGGGAGCCGCGCATCTGAAATGGTGTGACGTTACGGAGGGGGTGCGTTGAAAACTTGCACCTGGCGAATTTCTCTGACGGGCTTGCTGGTAGCCGCGATGCTGGTGCCGCAGGCAGCCACCGGCGCGTACTCGGTGTTTACGCACGAAGAGCTGATTGACCTGACCTGGCGAAGCGCGATTCGCCCGCTCCTGCTGGAACGCTTCCCCGGTTCCACTGACGCGCAGTTACGCGAAGCGCACGCCTTCGCCTACGGCGGCTGCGCCGCGCAAGACATGGGTTACTACCCGTTCGGAAATAAGTTTTTCAGCGACCTCACCCACTATGTGCGCGCCGGCGATTTCATCAACAATCTCTTTCGAGAGTCGCGCGACGTCGATGAATATGCCTTTGCGATCGGCGCCTTGTCGCACTACATCGGCGATTCGATCGGCCACTCGGTAGCCATCAATCCCTCAACCGGAATCAACTTTCCCGGGTTGGCGAAAAAATATGGCCCCATCGTTACCTACGATGAAAACCCGCACGCGCATGTGCGCACAGAGTACGCATTCGATATCGGACAGCTTTCAAAGCGCACGTTCGCTCCGCCTGCGTTCATGCGATTCATCGGCTTTCGAGTGCCGCGCGGGCTGCTCGAACGCGCATTTGTCACCACCTACGGAATTGAAGTTAGCGAACTCATTGGCAAGACGCGGCCTGCGATGAAGAGCTACCGCGCATCGGTTCGCACTTTCATTCCCATTTTTTCCAATGCCGAAATCGTTCTACATGGCAAACAGTTCGCGCCGGATACGGACAACGCCGAATATCAACAGTTTGTGAAACAGCTGCGGCAGGCGGATTACGAACGGCATTGGGCCCATACCTACCGAAAACCTGGCATCGGATCCCATCTGCTCGCGATTGTAATCAAAATCATCCCCAAGGTAGGTCCGGCTTCGTACCTGGCCATCAAGATTCCCGATGCGCAAACGGAAGGATGGTATATCGAAAGCGTCAACCGTTCCGCCGGCGAATACCGGCGTCTTCTAGACGCGCTGCGGGCTCATCCGACCGCGGCGCTCGATCTGCCGAACCGGGACCTCGACACCGGCGCTAGAGTGAAGGCCGGCGATTATGCCTTGACCGACGACACTTACGCGAAGCTGGTGGATCGGCTAACCTCCGACCCGAATAGGACAATTCCCGCCGGGCTGCGAGAAAATATCTTGGAGTACTATGGGGATCTCAGCGCGCCTATAACTACAAAAAAACATCCCCGCGAGTGGAAGCGACTTACATCCGAACTTCAGGTCATGGCAGGGATGAAGTCAGCCGCCGCGCAAGCTACGCCGAGCGAGTGATTGGAAAATGGACCCAAGGCGGCCGAACGATGCCACAGGCGACCTTCGGTACGGCTCCCCTCAGCTCGAGTACCTCATGCCGCAAAGGTTGCGTTGCCACGCCGGCACACATATGATGTACGCGTAATTCAGGAGGCACTGTGACCATGAAGAGGACATTGCTTTTTCTGTTGACGCTGACACTCACGGGTCTTCCAATGTTCATCGCTCCCCGTGCGGCGCGGGCGGACGATAAGTCCAAGGACGAAGGTCGGCTGGAGAATGCCGGCGAAGTGATGAAGGAAATTCTCGATATTCCCGACGACATTCCGCAGAGCTTGCTGGACAAGGCCGATTGCGTAATCGTCATTCCTTCGGTTCTGAAGGCGGCGTTTATCGTAGGCGGAAGCTATGGCCGCGGGGCTATGACCTGTCGCAGCGGCGATAATTTCCGCGGACCCTGGGGCGCGCCCACGATGATGGCGCTCGAAGGTGGCAGCTTCGGATTCCAAATCGGCGGCCAGGCTACCGACTTCGTCCTGCTAGTAATGAACGAGGGCGGTGCAAAGTCGATTCTCAGCAGTAAGGTGAAACTCGGAGCAGATGCATCGGCTGCGGCGGGACCTAAGGGCCGCGATGCGGAGGCAGACACCGACGTGACCATGCGCGCCGAAGTTCTCACCTATTCACGAGCACGCGGGCTGTTCGCCGGTATCTCTCTTGAGGGATCGACCTTGCGCCCGGATAACGATGCTAACGAACGCATCTACGGAAAAAAGATTGAGGCTAAGGACATCGCTCTGCATGGAGCGGTTCCGATCCCGGGATCGGCGAGAGCGCTCATTAACGTCCTCAATCAACACAGTCCCAAAAACCGATCTCACTAATCGGCATTCCCTAGCCGGCTGGGCGCAATGGGTTCAGACCATTGCGCCCGACCCCTTTTGGGCGTCGAATCGCCCATTTATACCCTGTCACCGTGGACGACTTTTCTTTACACCAACAAGTACTTGCGCGAATTCGACCCTCCGTGTAAAGATTTTCCTCGTATCCTTGGACTGTGCCCACTTTCGGCGCACCGCCCCCAATTACCACATAACCACTTTCGGGCGCTTCCGCAAGAGCGCCCAACCGAGAAACCCTGAGCCAAGCGGAACGGCTCGGCGTTGATTTAAACTTAATTATGACTTATAGTCGTAATTGTCCAATGGTCATTGAATTGCCCGAACGCCGCAGAGTCCCCGTCGTTTCGGGTGTTCGGCAAGGCTCGCACGCCGGGATTGGCCGCCGGGAACGTCACAGGGCGGAAACTCGCGAACGGCTTTTTGAAGCTGCATTGAAGCTCTTTGCAGAGCGCGGCTATCTGGAAACCACGGTGGAAGACATCACCGAAGCCGCCGACGTTGGCAAAGGGACCTTCTTCAATTATTTCCCCACCAAAGAGCACGTACTCGCCACCCTGGGCGCCGAGCGCGTGGCCGCCATCGAGCGCACTCTCGAGAAGGCGAAATCTGGCCCCGTGCTTCCGGCCTTGAAAGAATTGGCGACGGACCTCGCGGGCCAATCCTCGTCGCCCGCTGCCCTGCTTCGGGCTATCTACGCCGCTCATGCGTCCTGCGCGCCGGTGCGCGCGGAACTGCAAAAGAGGCTCTCGATCGGCCGGAGACTTCTCGCGGAAATATTCAGGCTCGGACAGAAAAGCGGCGAAATTCGGCGCGAGCACTCCGCTGCCGAACTCGCGCGACTGACGCAAATGCTCTTGTTCGGACTTACGCTGGCCTGGGCGCTGCACCCCGATTCCTCATTGCACGAAACTGCGGAAGACGCATGGAATCTTTTCTTTTGCAATCTTGCTACTGGCAATAAGCGCGCGAATGCCGATACCCGTAGTGTGCGCACGTGATTCTCGGTGCGGCTCTTAATTGTTATTCGAAGTCATCTGTGCTGAGTCCTTAACGTCTTTGGTTTCATCCAAGATACAACCGCGCAAGGGAGGCGACGTTGTGATGTGCCGGGCTACGGTACTTTTCATCTTGGCCGCATTATTGCCGCTAATGGTGGGACAGGCGCAGGCACAGGCCGGATCAGATACCTCCACGTCGAGTAGCGGAACAAATGCGGCAGGGAGCGGCGTAAATTACAGCTCTGGACCCTCCGGGCTCGCTGGCACGACTTCACCCCAGGGATCCTTCCTGGGCAGTGTGCCGGGAAAACTGGAGCCGGGAGTCGTGCAGCTTTCCTTGCAGGACGCCATATCCCGCGGCCTGAGACAGAACCTCGGACTGCTGCTGGCGGGGCAAGATGTTCGCAGCTCTCGCGGAGAGCGCTGGCGACAGCTGAGCGCGCTACTGCCAAATGTAAATACTTCCAGCTTTGTTGCGGATTCGAAGGTCGATCTAGCGGAGTTCGGTTTCACTTTCAAGTTTCCGGGCGTGAGCATCCCTGCGGTTGTCGGCCCCTTCGCCTATGTCGATTCGCGAGCCTCTGTCACGCAGAATATTTTTGACTGGAATGCAATTAACAGTACCCACGCAGCCTCCGAGGAAGCTAAATCCGCGCAAGAGACATACAAGGACGCCCGCGATCTGGTGACTCTCGCTGTTGGCTATGAGTATCTGCAGGCCATCGCGGACGAGGCCCGCATCGAAACAGCAGATGCCCAGGTAAAGACCGCTCAATCTCTGTACGATCAGGCATCCGACCAGGTGAAAGCAGGAACTTCACCCGCCATCGACGGGCTGCGCGCGCAAGTGGAGATGAAACTGCGCCAGCAGCAACTGATCCAGGCCAAAAACGACTTTGCCATTCAGAAGCTGACCCTCGCGCGTGTAATCGGATTCGCGCCAGGGCAGCAATTCGAATTGACCGATAAATCTCCTTACCAGCCGTTCGTCGGCATGACGGTCGAAGCCGCGGTGAAGCAAGCTTACGAATCTCGCTCGGACTTCAAGGCCGCCAGCGAGGACGTGCGCGCCGCGGAATATTCTCGTAAGGCTGCCGAGGCCGGCTACTTGCCTTCGTTGTCCGTGAGCGCCGATTACGGGCTCGCCAGCACAGTCCCCGCATTATCTACGCACGGCGTGTTTGACGTCCGCGGCACGCTGGCCATTCCTATTTTCCAGGGCGGCAAAGTGCACGGCGACGTTCTCGAAGCCGACGCGCGCCTGGAAAAGAGCCGGCAACATCTCGAGGATCTACGCGCGCAGATTGACGCGGAAGTTCGCACCGCGCTGCTGAATGTGGAATCCGCGGAGGAGGAAGTCGCCGTGGCCCAGAGCAACATCGCCCTCGCCGATCAAACGCTCGCGCAGTCCCGCGATCGTTTTCAGGCTGGAGTCACGGATACGGTCGAGGTCGTGCAGGCGCAGGAAACGGTCGCCAGCGCGCACGAAAATTACATCTCCAGTTTGTACCGGGACAACTACGCTAAGATTTCCCTGGCCCGAGCCCTGGGAGTTGCCGAAGAAGGGGTTAAAGAATACTTCAAAGGAAAATAAGCCATGGCAGAAAGCACCGAAACCGAAGTCTCACCCAGCCCTCCCGCGAACGATCGCGCTCGCTCAGAGACTCACTCGGTCGAGCCTCCGCCACCCGCTCGCCCGTCCAACTACTTTCGGCAGCGTCCCCGCGCGCGAATCTTCTTGATCATCGCGATCGTGATCGTCCTGGTGGGGGCCTTCTTCGCATGGCGCTACTTTTCAAGTTACGAGTCAACTGATGATGCTCAAGTTGACGGCCATCTGATGGCGATCAGCGCGCGGATTTCGGGTTACATCTCCAAAGTCAACGTCGACGACAACCAAACCGTTCCCAAGGGCTATGTGATTGCCGAGATCGATCCCCGCGATTATCAAGTCGCGGTGGATCAAGCGCGAGCGGATGTCGCCACTGCTGTTGCAACGGCGCACTCTTTGGGCATCGACGTACCGGTAACCTCCGTCAGCACGACAAATCAGGTGTCCACCACCGAAGCGGACGTCCAAGACGCCGAAGCCGGAATCGGAGTTGCCTTGCAGCAGGCGGACGCCGCTCAAGCACAGCTTCTCCAGGCGCAAGCGAACAACGTCAAGGCGCAGAACGATCTGGCCCGTTACAAACAACTCGTCCAAAAACAGGAAATTTCTGAGCAGTTGTACGATCAGGCTGTGGCTGCCGCCGCGGCGGATAGTGCGGCGGTTTCTTCCGCCAAGGCTTCAGTGGCAGCCTCTGCGCAACAAGTGGCTCAAGCCCGCGCGCGTCTGGCTCAGGCCCAAGCGGCGTACCGCTCCTCGCAAACCGGTCCTCAACAGGTCGCCTCCATCCGCGCCCGTGCCCTTTCCGCTGCGGCAACCGTCAAAGCCAAGGAAGCAGCGCTCGAAGCCGCGGAACTGAATCTGCAATACACGAAAGTGTTGGCTCCCGCGGAAGGCGTGGTCACCAAGAACCTCGAAGTGGGGATGAATGTCCAGCCCGGCCAGCAGCTGGCCAGCGTGATTCCGCTGAACAATATCTGGATCACAGCGAATTTTAAGGAAACGCAGTTGAAATATATGAAGCCCGGGCAGCGTGTCGAAATAAAGGCCGACGAGAATGGCCGCACCTACAAAGGCCACGTGGATAGCATCGCCGGATCGAGCGGCGCGCGCTTGAGCCTGCTGCCTCCGGAAAACGCCACTGGCAATTACGTGAAGGTCGTGCAGCGCATTCCAGTGAAAATCGTACTTGATCCTGGTGAAGACAAAGACGACTCTCTGCGGCTCGGGATGTCGGTCGAACCAAAAGTCTTCATAAAGTGAACGCCAGCGAGTTCCCAAGGTTCAACAAGCACGAGGCTTTCGGATGACGTGTCCGATTTGCGGGAAGCGTCCGCCCAAGCGGTTTTGTCCCGCGAAGGGAGAAAAGATTTGCGCGATTTGCTGCGGGCGCGAACGGGAAGTCACCATCGATTGTCCGCCTGACTGTCCGCACTTAATGGTGGCGCACCGGTACGAAGCGGAGCATCGCCAGCCGTTGCCCCCAGAAGAATTTCCTTATCGTGATATTCAGTTTTCGCTGGATTTCGTCTATGAGCGCTGGCCCGTCGTCACCGGAATCGCGGCTGCGATTCTTTCCGTTCAGGTCCAGCACAGAGATCTGCAGGATAGCGCCGTTTACTCCGCGCTTGAGTCCCTGGCCGAGATGTATCGAACGCTCAGCAGCGGCATCTATTATGAGCGGCCGCCGGCTGGTCCCCCGGCTAGCGCCGTCTACGCGCAAATCTCGCAATCGCTCCAGGAATTTCAAAAGAACGAATCGGGACGCTCCAATTTTCCCCGGCTGAAGGACTCCGATATTTTTCAGTTGCTCGTTTTTCTGTTGCGGGTTGGCAAGCAAGAATCCAATGGACGCCCGCGCTCGCGCGCATTTCTCAATTTCCTGCGCGCCCGTTTCCGGCTGCCCGCGGACGCGCCCTCCGAAGACGCTCCACGCATCATCATGCCCTAGTCAGGAAAACGTCCAAGAACGATTCAGTCTCCGCTAGCCTTGAAACTCGGATTCTGGATAATGCCGAGCACGTTCCCAAAGGGGTCGTGCACCGCTCCGATGAGTATTCCCTCGCCGACGTCCTGCACCGGTTCCTGCGCCTTGGCTCCAAAATTGAGCAGATGCTGATACGCATCGACCGCATCTTTCACGCCCCAGTACGCAATTCCCGAGGGCGCTCGTTTTTCACCCGCGTCCGTTGCCGGCACAAGCCCTAGTTCGTAGCCGCCCACGTTGAATCCCACATAAAACGGCTGATCGAAATGAGGTTTCACACCCAGCACCGTGCTGTACCACTCTTTCGCTCGGGCGAGATCCTTCACCTGGTACGTTGCGGTCCTTAAGCCTTGCAACATCGCGCGCTCCTTGAGTTCCGGTATAGTCGCAATTGGCCCGTCCGCTGACGCCGAAGGTCGCCCCGCCATGAATGCACCCAGACATATCAGCGCGAAAGTCATCGTTAATGTTGAAACCGTCTTTAGCTTGACGCCGCGAACCGGCTTCTCGCCCCCAGCCGCGGGCACGATCGCAAGTTTTGGCGCCGCCGGCACGAATTGTGCGGACGCGGCAACCCGGCGCGGTTTTCTTTTCGCTGATGTCCTCTTCGGCATTATCTCTCTCCGTTTTCCAATGCAAGTTGTAGTTGCGGCGAACGCCAGGACTGCGTCTCTGGCCTTTTGGGACGCGACCCAAGGCCATACTTACGCCGCAGACGCTCCACGCGTTCAGAAATTTCCTTGCGATAGCTTTCCGGCGCGTTTCCGTAGCCTTTGAACCAATCGCGATATTGCCGCGCAAGCTTCGGAAAGTTATCCTCCAGAAACTTCATGAACGATTTCCACGATGCCGGCATCAGAAAAACTACGTTCCCCGCAATCCATTGCGCGCCGGAGTCTCGCGCGACCCTTATAAGCGCGTCCAGGTCTGCTTCGCTATCCGTTAGGCCCGGCAGAATCGGCATCGCGTTTACTCCTACGTTGATTCCTGCCGCGCGCAGCTTCCGCACCGCCTCCAGACGCAGATCCGGTCGTGGTGCGCGCGGTTCCAACATCCGCGCCAGGCGCGTGCGCACAGTCGTCACAGTTACGTGGATCGTAAGTGAAGACCGCGCGGAAATTTTCCGCAGCAAATCGATATCGCGCACGACCTGATCAGATTTGGTTGTGATCGAGAGGCTCAACCCCTCCCGCTCCGCCATTTTTTCCAGGATCGCCCGAGTTGCGCCAAATTCTCTCTCCGCCGGCTGGTAAGGATCGGTCGCAGTTCCGATCGCGATGTGCTCCCCCCAAATCTTGTCGTGGGCGAGGTCGCGTTCCACTAGGCTGCCTGCGTTCTCCTTCACGTAAATTTTCGACTCGAATTCCGCTCCGTCCAGCTCCATGTACTCGTGCGTGTAGCGCGCGTAGCAGTAATGGCAGCCGAATTCGCAGCCGCGGTACGGGTTCACCGTCCATCTGAACGGTACTCGCTCCGAATGACACTCGTTCAGGATGGACTTTACAGGGAGAAGAAAATATTCCGTCCCTCGTTTCGCTTCTGCGCGGGGGGAGGAGGCGGCGAGGCGCGCAATGCCAACCAGTTCCGTCGCGGGCTTCCTACTCCGGTCAGGTGCCGGAGGGGGCGCGGAAGCATCGCTTGGTAGCTCACAAGTGCCGTGGCGAGCGGCTGTGGGGAATAGCGTGAGACTGGTTTGCTTCGGCTTTTCCGGCTGGCGCCGAAGCGTCGCCGGACTCGGTCGAAGGATGGGAGAAGTGGCCATTGTTGACCTCGCCGCACCTTCGCAATATATTCGCCTGATGTTCGCCTTGTCAAGCTAAAAGTTTTGCTTTTTATTCGCCTGCAAGCTCGCAATCTCAGACCTGGAAAATCCGCCCGTCAGCGTCCGTCCTGCTCCCGCAAGAGCCGCTATACTGGAGGACCCCTTTAGGAGAAACCTGTGGCGGACGTAGGCATTCTGATTCTTGACAACGATGTCGCCAGCCAGAATGCCCTCAAAAGCCTTCTAGACGTCGAAAACTGGCGAATCCGTGTCGTTGCGCGGCCTGCACACGCGATGGCCGAGCTGGCCACGGGCGCTTGGAACCTTGTGATCGTCAACGCCGCCTTGGCTGATCCGAAAGGACCGCTCTTCGCCATTCTAAGAGAACTCGTCCAATCCGAATTTATCGCACCTGCAGAGCAACCAGAGGAGCCTCCGCGAAAGCGTTTAAGTGTGCTTTTCTTGGTGTCGCCCCCTCGAGCCGGACAAGTTCAAACGGTGCTTGAACGCGAGAGTCTTCCCTACCTCCAAAAGCCGTACCATCTGCACGAGTTCCTCGAAAAGGTAAGCGAGCTTTTGGTCGAATCGGGCGCCATTGCAGAGCCAATACGCTCTATCGGCGGATTCGGTAAGGTCAGGAAGCGCCGCAGGTCGGTTCGAGCCTCGCGCGACACCAGCCGAAGCGTAATGTTCGCTTCTCGCGGGGACTACCAGATGACCGAGGAAGAAATGGCCGAATTCGAGCGCCAGGAAGAAGATGACCGCAAGAAGCGCGAAAAGGAACTCAAGGAAATCAAAGAGCGCGGCCACGCCTGAAGCGCCACCATGCCTGCTCTTCTTCAGCCGGACTGAACGCCGATTTTCCAGCTTTTAAGGTTCACCCCGCCCCGGTAGAATCTTCCCATCTTGAATCGCCGTGCTTCGCGCTCGCTCTACCTCGTTCTTTTCCCGATTCTCCTCTTGTTGTGCGGATATTCCTGCGACGCCCCGCTCGCGCCAGGGTACAGCGCCATCAAGGAATCGGACCAGGTCCGTTTCGTTCCTGGCGATCCTCCCGCACTGCAAATCGCCGCGCACTACAAACTCGAAAATTCTGGTACCACTGATTTGACGTTCATTGACGTAGTGTTGCCGAATCAGAGATCTTTCGGCCGTCAGGATCTCCAAATTACGATCAATGGCTCTGAAGTGACGCCCTCCAATCTTTCGAAAGGGGACCAATACTCGCAGACGGACATCCTTCGACTTCCGCTAGATCCGCCGTGGGTCCGCAAGCAAACCCGCGATGTCTCCATCGAATACGCGTTCCGCTCGCCGGCGAATCGAGGGCCGCGCATCACCCTCGAAAAGGACGATTTTCATCTTGGCTCACAAGGATGGTTCCCGAAATTTCTGCCGCCGAAACATCTCATGGCACGCGCGCCCAGCCGTCCCGATCGCACCGATTACACCATTCGCGTCCCTGCCGATTTTTTGGTCCTGGCCAGAGGCACGCCAAAAGGCAAAAAAGAGCCCGGTAGCGAAATCGAATATCGTTTTGAGCTGTCCCGCGACGACTTGCCTCCCTACATCGTCGCCGGGCGTTACATTCAAGGCCCCGCTGGCCGCAATTCGCAATCCGCGTCCTTTTGGACAAGCCAGCCGCTAAAGGGTGATCCAGCGCCCGCAGAGCAGGAAATCACTTCGGCCTGGCACACGCTCGAAACCGCTTTCGGACCGCTCGATAAAAATATTTCCGCACCGCACATCGTCGAATCCGCGCAACTACGCAGAACAGATCAGAGCGAAGAAGGTCCCGCAGCCGCTACCGCATTTCCCGGTGGCGCGATCGTAAATCCCGCAGCGCTCGACCTGGGAGTCGATAGCAGCCAGTTTCTCGACATTGTCAGCCACGCGCTCGCACACAATTGGTTCGGTGACGAGTTGGCGCCCACACCCGATGCCGCTCTCGGCATGGGAGAGGGCTTGCCCGAATATGCCACCATCGTGATTGAGGAAGCGCGCAATGGCCCCGCGGCGCGCCGGGATCGCATCCTTCGCTACCTTCGCAGGTACGAGGAAGCGCGCCAACAAGCGAACGAAACACCCCTCGGCCTCACGATGATGACTGATCCGATTGCGCAGCGCCGCATCGCGCTCGCCAAGGCGCCGCTCTTTTACATCGAACTGGAGGACATATGCGGCGAAGCTCCGATGCGAAGCGGCCTGGCGCATCTCGTCGCGCTGCTACGCGGCCAGGAAATAGGCTATGACGATTTGCGCTCCGCTCTCGAACAGGCGACCAATCGAGATCTGGCGAAACCCTTTCGCGTGTGGCTGAACGAAAAAGGCATTCCACAAGATTTCCTCGACCGTTATCCTCTGTCGTCCGCCGTCCTGGAAAATGGCCAGTGAGCCTGAAGTACAATATCTAGGTGTTCGGCGTAGCCGCGATCACATGCAGGCCGTGCACATCGCTGTAATCGCCCTTTAACCTGACCGTGTAATCCTTCAAGGAGGCATCGTGAAAAGCGTAATCTCCACCGACAAAGGCCCCAAAGCCATTGGTCCGTACTCGCAAGCAATTAAAGCGAACGGTTTCGTTTATACCGCAGGCCAGATTCCCTTCGATCCGGCCACCGGCCAGTTGATCGAAGGCGATGTGGCGCG
>Ga0070731_10001598_pt1 | contig 23086 bp, 21 predicted proteins | sample Coa_R1_2_FD_66448 | JGI IMG/M metagenome (GOLD analysis project Ga0070731, IMG submission 66448) | Surface soil microbial communities from Centralia Pennsylvania, which are recovering from an underground coalmine fire - Coalmine... | ecosystem: Environmental > Terrestrial > Soil > Unclassified ... | reverse complement strand
CGTCGCGCGACGCGAGCGCGTACCCGATGCGAGCTCCCGCGAGCGCAAAGAGCTTCGAGAACGTGCGGATGACGATCACGTCGTCGTCGATCAGGCCGACCGCGCCGGGATCGTCCGCGTACTCGAAGTACGCCTCGTCGACGGCGAGCGGCCGCGCCTCCGGGATCGGCTCAAGGAGGCCTGTCGGGTTCGCCGGACGGCAGGCGAAGGTCAATACCGGCGACTCGTCCGCGACGTCGGCTCCGGCGAGCTGGGCGGCGATGCGAAAGAGCGGATAGGTCGGCGACGGAGGCACCGAGACCGTGTCTCCCGCACCGGCGTACGCGCGCGCGACGAGCATGATCAGGTCGTCGGCGCCCGCGCCGAGCACGACGTTCTCGGGCTCCACCCCAGCGTACTCGGCGATCGCCTCGTGGATCCGCGGATAGCCGCCGTGCGGGTACTCGTTGACGCGCGCGAGCTCGGCCGCGATCGCCGCGGGCCGTGAGCTCGGCAGCGGCAACGGCGGGACGTTGCCGTCGAAACGGAGGATGTCGACCGGATCGAGCCCCGCCCTCCGCGCCAGCTCGGCCGTCGACGGAGCCCATCCGTACGTCGTGAACCCCGAGCCGAGTGCCCTCACCGCCGCACCGCCTCTGCATGAGCGGGCAGCCCCTCGACCTCGGCGAGCGCCTCCACCGTCGGCCGCACGCGCGCGAGCCCCTCGCGCGTCAGCCGCTGGATCGTGATCGGCTTCATGAACGTCTCGAGACCGAGGCCGCCGACCGAGCGCGCCCAGCCGCCCGTCGGAAGAACGTGATTCGCACCTGTGCCGAGATCGCCGCTCGGCACGGGGGACCATTCGCCCACGAAGACTGCACCGGCGTTGTGCACGCGCGGCGCGAGCGACTCCGCGTCGCCGAGCAGGACGAGATGCTCCGGTGCGATCGCCTCGGCCTCCTCCAGCGTCTCGACGATCGTGCACACGGCTTCATGTCCGTGCTCGGCCTGCGCTGCCAGCTCGAGCTCCGCCAGCCGTCGGTCGCCTCCCTCGCCGAGCACGACGACGACCTCCGACGGTCCGGCGGGGAGGTCGATCGCGACATCGCGCGCGACGGCGAGCTTTGCATCGTTCACGTACGGGCCGCCCGGGCCGACGATCTTATCGACCTTCTGCACGTACGCCAGCCATGCGATCGCCTGTGGGCCTCCGATCGCCCACACCTCCTCGATCCCGAGCAGCTCCGCCGCCTGCGCGACGAGGGCGGCTCCGTCGGGCGGCGTGCACACGACGAGCCGCCGAACGCCCGCCGCCTGCGCCGGGACCGCGCACATCACGAGCGTCGAGACGAGCCCGCGCGGGACGTAGACGCCGACCGCGTCGAGCGGCACCCAGCGGCGCTCGAGCTCGACGCCCGGCTCGACCTCGAGCCGCACGTCTGCCGGCCGCTGAGCCTCATGCCAGCGGCGGACACGATCGGCGAGCACGAGCACGGCGTCCTCCGGCAGCTCGCCCGACGGCTCCGCGCGGGCGGGCTCCACGCCGTCGAGCCGCAGCGCCCATTCGCGCACCGCCTCCTCCCCACGCTCCTTCACGTCTTCGACGACGTTCATCCCAGCATCCGTTCGACGGGGACCAGGAGGATCGAGGAGGCTCCGGCAGCCTCGAGCTCGGGCAGCAGCCGCCACACGTCCGCCGCCGGGACGAGGCTGTGGACGGCGACCATCCCCGGCTCCGACAGCGGCAGCACGCTCGGCGCGCGCGAGCCGGGCACGAGCGCGCAGATCGCGCCGAGCGCGTCCTCGGGCGCGTTCAGCATCAGATACCGCGTCGCGCGCGCGTCGACGACGCTGCGGAAGACGTTGGCGAGCTGGACGGCGTCGCCGCGCGGCTCCGGCGGGCCGATCAGCACCGCCTCCGACTGGAGCAGGACGCCGACGGAGCGCAGGCCGTTCGTGCGGAGGGTGCTCCCGCTCGAGACGAGATCGACGATCGCGTCGGCGAGCCCGAGCCGAGGCGCGAGCTCGACCGAGCCGTGCACGTCGACGAGCTCGATCGGCACCGGCATGAGATCGCGTGCGAGCTTGGGGAAGCTCGTGGCGATGCGTGCGCCGCCGAGCCCGTCCGGCGCGGCCACGCCGGACTCCTCCGGCACCGCGACCTCGAGCGTGCACGCTCCGAAGCCGAGCCGCTGCAGCTCGCTCACGCGCGCGCCTCGCTCGCGGACGATGTCGAGCCCCGTGATGCCGCAGTCGACGACCCCGTCCTGCACGTACTCGGGGATGTCGTCCGCGCGCACGAGCAGCGCCTCCACCGGCGCATTCCGGCACGGGAACGCGAGCGCCCGGTCGCCCGGCGTCTCCGGGCCCAGCCCGGCGTCGTCGAGGAGCGCGATCGCGGGATCGCGCAGCCGGCCCTTCGACGGGACGGCGATCCTCAGTGTCGCCGCCGCCGGCGCTGAAGCGCGAGCCGGTAGCCGCCCTCGCCCTGACGCAGCCACTGCGCCACGCGCGTCACCGTCGTCGTCGAACCGTGCGCCCGCTTCGCGACCTCCAGGTATGGCAGGCCGTCGTCGAGGAGCCTCGCCACCTGCCAGCGGTGCGCCATCGCGTCGAGCTCCGAGCGCGTGCACAGATCGCGGAGGAAGCGCTGCACCTCGTCCTTCGTCCGCAGCGACGCGATCGTCTCGAAGAGATCTCGGTGTTCCCTCGTCGGCCAATGTCGGGGCTCCGCTGCTGCCATCGTGTTAGCATGGTAACACGATGATAGACGGCTTTCAACTCATACCCGCGGTCGACGTGCTCGACGGCCGGGCCGTGCGGCTGGAGAAGGGAGCCTTCGACGCGGTCGCCCGGGAGGCCGGCGACCCGTTCGAGCTCGCACGGGCCTTCGCGGCCTCCCGCCCTCCTCTCCTCCACGCCGTCGTCCTCCATGCGGCCCGCGACGGCGGCGCCCCCGTCGAGATCGCCCGCCGGCTCGGGGCCGCGATCGCCCCCGTTCCGCTCCAGATCGGAGGCGGCGTGCGGAGCCCTGCCGACGCGTACGCCCTCCTCGGGGCGGGTGCAGCACGCGTCATCGTCGGCACGGCTGCCTTCGAGCAGGGCCCGGAGGCGTACGTCGACGCCCTCGGCGACCGGCTCGTCGTCGCCGTCGATATCCGCGACGGCGAGGTGCGCGTCCGCGGCTGGGAGCAGGGCAGCGGCCTGTCGGCGGACGAGGCGGTCGACCGCTGCAACGCCGCCGGCGTCGCGCGGCTCCTATGCACGGCGATCGACCGCGACGGCACGCTCGGCGGGCCCGACCTCGAGCTGATGGAGCGCGTCGCCCGCCGCTTCGCCGGCCCGGTGCTCGCGGCCGGCGGCGTTCGAGGCAAGGGAGACCTCGGCGCGCTCGCCGCCCTCGGTCTCGAGGGGGCGGTGGTCGGGCGCGCGCTACTCGAGCAGCCGCAGCTCCAGCACGCGTGACGCGTCGAAGCCGCTGATCCGCAGGAGCGCGCCGGCCGCCGCGACCGCCGCGCCCGCCGGCATGAGCCCGACGAGCTCCGAGCCCGCGATCTCGACGCCGCGCGCCTCCGCCTCGCGCTCGATCGCCCCGACGATGTCGTGCAGTGCGGACGCCTCCCAGTCCTCGATGTTCATGCTGATCTGCGCGTGGCCCGCGCGCGGAAGGTCGAGGCCGAGCGCGCGCACGCCCGGAAAGCCGCCGTCGCGCTCGCGTACGACGCGCGCGATCTCCTTCGCGGCCTCGACGTCGGCGTGCGAGAGGTTGACGTTGAACGCGATCAGCGGACGGCGAGCGCCGACGATGACGCCTCCTGCCGAGGGGTGCAGGCGCGGGGGGCCGAAGTCGGGCGCCAGCTCACCGGCGTCGATGCGGCGCTGCAGCTCCTCCGGCCCGCCGCGGCGGAAGAACGCCGGCCCGTGACCGTCGCCGAGCTCGCCGTAGAGAAAGACGGGCAGTCCGAGCTCGTCGCCGATGCGCTGCGCGGCCACGCGGGCCGTCTCGCGGGCGAGCTCGGCCTCTTCACGGCGGATGGCGACGACGGGTACGACGTCGGCGGCGCCGATCCGCGGGTGCACGCCGTCGTGCGCGCGCAGGTCGATCCGCTCCTGTGCGACGACGATCGAGGCGAGCAGCGCGTCGACGATCTGCGCCTCGTCGCCGGCGAACGTGTAGACGGAGCGGTTGTGGTCGGCGTCGGAATGAACGTCGAGGAGCTCGGCGAAGCGCGCGATCTCCGTCCCGATCGCGGCGATGACCGCACCGTCGCGGCCGTCGGAGAAGTTCGGGACGCTCTCGAGCGGGAGCACCTCGCGGACCCTACGCCTGTACGAACGGCGCGCAGTCCTCGCAGACGCTCGGTGGGACGAGCCCGAGGCGCATGCCGAGGAAGAACGCCTTGCAGCCGACGCAGAGGCCGAACCCGGACTCGAGCGAAGCGAAGACCGCGATGATCCCGGCGAGGACGAGCGCAGCGGTGTGCTGACCGGCGGCGTACCAGAGGATCGTCGCAGTAACGGTGAAGACGGCGCCGATCGACTGCGCGAACCGCTTCGCCGGGCCGGGCGAGTAGCGGTGCCGCACGTGCAGTCGCGGCGTTACGACACGCGTCGCGAGGAGACCGAGCGGACTGAGCTTCGGCCCCGTCAGGGCGCGCGCGAGGAACCCGTATGCGAGCACGGGAAGGAGCCATCCCTGTTGGAATGCGATTGCGACGAGAGCGAGCACGGCGACCGCGGCCGCGACGATCCGGGCCGACGTCTCGTTGACAGGGTTCGGAAAGGAGAAGAGCTCGCGCATGACGGTCCGGAAGTCAGCGTATCGGTCGATCACATCGCTGCAGCGCGACCTTTCGCGCTGCCGCGCGTGCGTCGAGGCCGGCTTCCCGCTGGAGTCGTTTCCCGTGCGCGCGCCGCTACAACACCAGCGCGCATATATGTACGGGCAGGCGCCGGGCATCGTCGAAGGCGAGGAGCGGCTTCCGTGGCGCGGGCGCGCGGGACAGACGCTGCGCCGGTGGCTCGAGATGGACGAGGACGCGTTCTACGCGGCGTTCTACTGCGCTTCGGTCACGCGCTGCTATCCGGGGCGCGCGCCCTCCGGCCGCGGCGACCGGACCCCGACGCCGCGCGAGCAGGAGCTGTGCGCGTTCTGGCACCGCTGGGAGCTGGAGCTGATACGGCCCCGGCTGGTCGTCGCGGTCGGAGGCCTCGCGATCCGCGCGCTCCTCGGCCGGCCCTCCCTCACCGAGTGCATCGGCGAGCGGTACGAGGTCGACGGCGTTCCCGTGATCCCCCTCCCGCACCCGTCGGGAGCGAGCAGCTGGCCGAACGTGCCTGCGAATCGCGTCCGCCTAGACCGCGCGCTCGGGCTCGTCCGGGCGGAGCTACTCGTCCTGCGCGGCTAGCCACTCCTTCGCGAGGCGCTTCTTCGCCCGGGTGAGCCATGCCTCGGCGAGCAGATCGCGCAGCTCGTCGCGGTCGATCTTCTCGAGGTCGCGGATCCGCATCAGCACCGCCTTGTACCCGTTCCAGTGCGGCGTCGTGAAATAGAGACCGCGCGCGTCGGCGACGAGCATGTCCTTCACCTCGAGATCGTCGACCTTGAAGACGAGCACGTCCTCGAGCCTCTCGCCCGTGTTCGGGTCGACGGCGTCGGGACGCGGTCGCCGATGGAAGCAGAACCACGTCCCGTGCACGACGTAGCTCGGACGGCCGTCGTCGAGCGTCTTCTCCGTCTCCGGCATCGCGAGCGCCAGCTCGTCCAGATCGGTCATGGTCGCCATGCGCGCAACTACATTGAAACAGTGAGCGCGGTTCCGTACCGGGCGACGTTTCTGCGCCTGCTCGGCTTCCTGAAGCCCTATCGGGTCGGTCTCACCGTCTCCGTCGTACTCGCCGTTGGCTCGCAAGCCGTGCAGATCGCCCTCGTATGGCTCACCGGCCGGCAGGTGATCGACGACGCGCTCATCCGCCACGACACGCACCGGCTGTGGGTCGTCGTCCTCACGATCGTCGGTCTCGGCGTCGTCCGCGCCCTCATGATGGCGGGGCGGCGACTCCTCTCGGGCAAGCAGGCGCTCGACGTCGAGATGGACGTGCGCAGCGCGATGTACGCGCGCCTCGTCCGCCTCTCGTTCGGCTTCTACGACCGCCACCAGACCGGGCAGCTGATGTCGCGCGCGACCGTCGATCTGCAGGGCGTGCGCTTCTTTCTCGGCTACGGCCTCATCTTCTTCTTCCAGAACGTCCTCACGGTCGCCTCCGTAACCGTCGTCCTCTTCTTCTTCCAGTGGGAGCTCGCGCTCATCGCTCTCGCCATAACGCCGCCGCTCGTCGTGCTCGCGTACAGGTACTCACACGTCGCGCATCCGACGCTGCGGGACGTGCAGCAGCGGCTCGCAGACGTCGCCACGGTCGCGGAGGAGAACATCGTCGGCGTCCACGTCGTGAAGGCGTTCGCGCAGGAGCCGGCCGAGGAGGAGAAGTTCGGCCACCGCTCCGAGCTCGTGTTCGACCAGACGCTGCGTGCGAACCGGCAGCGCGCGACATACGTCCCGCTCATGTCGTTCGTCCCGCTGCTCGCCCAGGCGGCGGTACTGCTCGTCGGCGCGCGCATGGTCGCCCGTGGCGAGCTCACGCCGGGCAGCTTCAGCGCGATCTTCCTCTACCTCGGCATGCTCGTCGTCCCGCTTCGCTCGCTCGGAATGTGGATCGGACAGGCCCAGCGCGCGACCGCGGCCGGCGAGCGAATCTTCGAGGTGCTCGACGAGCCGGAGGAGGTCGCAGATCGCCCGCATGCGAGCGATCTCGCGGCGGGGCCCGGGCACATCCGCTTCGAATCGGTCTCCTTCGAATACCTCCCGGGACGACCCGTGCTGCGGGGAATCGACCTGGACATTCCGGCCGGGCGGACGGTCGCGCTCATCGGCCACACCGGGTCGGGGAAGACGACGCTGACCTCGCTCGTCCCGCGCTTCTACGACGTGACGGCAGGGCGCGTCCTCGTCGACGGCGCCGACGTCCGCGACGTGACGCTGGAATCGCTTCGCAGCGCGATCGGCGTCATCGCCCAGGACCCGTTTCTCTTCTCCGCCACCGTCCGGGAGAACATCGCCTTCGGCCGCGCCGGCATCCCGGACGAGGAGGTCGAGCGGGTCGCGCGGCTCGCGCAGGCGCACGAGTTCATCGAGCGCCTGCCGCAGGGCTACGACACCGTCATCGGCGAGCGCGGGATCACGCTCTCCGGCGGGCAGCGCCAGCGTGTCGCCATCGCCCGTGCGCTCGCGGTCGACCCGCGCGTCCTGATCCTCGACGACGCCACCGCATCGGTGGACGCGACGACCGAGGCGCACATCCGGACGGGGCTGCGCACGGCGATGGAGGGACGGACGACGTTGATCATCGCCCACCGCCTGTCGACGATCGCGCTCGCGGACGAGATCGTCGTCCTCGCCGACGGGAGGATCGCGGCGCGCGGCACGCACGACGAGCTCGTCGGGTCGAGCCCGGTGTACCGCGAGATCTACGAGCACGGGCTCCTCGAGCAGCAGTTCGCGGACGCCGTGGAGGCGACCGGCGAGATGGAGGAAGTGGCGTGAGGGTTCACCAGCCGGGAGGACATCTCATGCGGGAGCGCGGTGCCGAGGTCACGGACTGGTCGTGGCGGACGACGCGGCGCCGGTTCGGGACGCTGTGGCGGCTGACCCGCCCGTACCGCGGCCGCACGGGGCTGTCGGTTATCTCGCTCCTGACGGCGACGCTGACTGCTCTTGCACCTCCGTACCTCGCGAAGGTCGCGCTCGACGACGCCGTGCACGCCCACACCGGCGGGCGGCTCGAGCTCGTCGTCGCCGTCTTCGTCGCCGCCGGGCTCGCCAACTGGGGCATGACGTACGTCGAGACGTACTTCACCGGCTGGGTCGGCGAGCGTGTCCTCGCCGACCTGCGCAGCCAGCTCTTCGGGCACCTGCAGCGGCTGTCGCTCGGCTTCTACGAGCGCAACCGCGCGGGCGTGATCATCAGCCGGCTGACGAACGACGTGGAGGCGATCGACCAGCTCGTCACCGACGGCGTGACGACGCTCGTGCAGAGCACGCTGACGCTCGCCGGCACGGCGGTCCTCCTCTTCGTCCTCGACTGGCGGCTCGCGCTCGCGACGTGCACGGTCATCCCGCTGATGAGCGCAGGCACGTTCGTCTTCCGCCGCCACTCGGCGCAGGCATACGCAGCGGTGCGCGAGCGGCTAGGCCTCGTCACGGCAACACTGGCCGAGGACATCGCCGGCATGCGCGTCGTCCAGGCGTTCACGCGTGAACGTGCGGCCTACGAGAACTTCCGCACGGTGGCGTTGCGCTACCGCGAGTCGAACATGCAGACGGTCGTCCTCAACGGCGTCTACTTCCCCTTCGTCGACCTGCTCTCGACGGTCGCCCTCGCGGTCGTGCTCGGGTACGGCGGCCACCTCTACTTCGACCACTCGATGTCGCTCGGGACACTCTTCGCCTTCATGCTGTACGTGCAGAACTTCTTCGACCCGGTGCAGCAGCTGTCGCAGCTCTACAACACCTTCCTCTCGGCGACGGCGGCGCTCGACAAGATCATCGGGGTGCTCGAGCAGCGGCCGGAAGTGGAGGACCGCCCGGGCGCGCGCGACCTGCCCGCGATCGAGGGGCACGTGCGGTTCGAGGGTGTCCGCTTCGCGTACGGCCGCGGCGACGAGGTGCTGCACGGCCTCGATCTCGACGTGCCGTCCGGAACGACGGTCGCGCTCGTCGGCCACACCGGCGCCGGCAAGTCGACGATCGCGAAGCTCCTCGCGCGCTTCTACGAGCCGACGGCGGGACGCCTCACCATCGACGGCTTCGACCTCACCGAGGTGACGCAGCGATCGCTGCGCGGACAGCTCGGCGTCGTCCCGCAGGAGGGCTTCCTCTTCGCCGGCACCGTCGCCGAGAACATCGCGTTCGGCAAGCCGGATGCGCACGCGGACGAGATCGTCCGGGCGGCGGAGACCGTCGGCGCGCACGACTTCATCCTCCGCCTGGAGGACGGATACGAGACGGAGCTCGGCGAACGCGGGTCGCGCCTCTCGCTGGGGCAGCGGCAGCTCGTGGCGTTTGCGCGCGCCCTCCTCGCCGATCCGCGCATCCTCATCCTCGACGAGGCGACGTCGTCTGTCGACATCGGGACGGAGCGGAGGATCGAGGAGGCGCTACGCGTCCTTCTCGCCGACCGGACGGCATTCGTGATCGCGCACCGGCTCTCGACGATCCGCGATGCGGACCTCATCGTCGTGCTCGAGCACGGGAGGATCGTCGAGCAGGGCTCTCATGAGGAGCTGCTCTCACGCCGCGGCCTGTACACGTCGCTCTACGGCGACTGGGCCGCCGACGTGGCGTAGGAGCTCCACGCCTCCGCCATCGCGATGCGCTGCACGAGCGTGGGATGGTTCTCGAGCACGAGGTAGTCGAACGTCGAGGGTCGCGGCTCCTCGAGCGTCGTCGGCACGAAGCGGCGGAAGAGCGCGATCGCGGCGGCCGGGTCGCGGGTCGTGCGGAGCGCCATCCAGTCCGCCTCCGCTTCCATGTGCCGGCTGATCGCGTTCTGCAGCGGGAGCGCGAGGAGGGTTCAGCACGACGAGGACGAGCAGGGCGAGGGGGACGGCCGCCGGCCGGCCCATGCCGCCGCGCCTCCTCGTCGCCCGCGCGATCGCCCACGCGCCCGGGAACGCGAACAGCGCGTACCAGCCGACGTCCTTCCAGATGTGGTGTCGCGCAAGGTGCCCGAGCTCGTGCGCGAGGACGACCTCCAGCTCGCGCTCGGTGAAGCGGCCGTCGACGATCGTGTCGAACAGGATGACGCGCCGGCTCGGCCCGATTCCCGCCGCCTCCGCGTTCGGAAGCGTCGTCGTTCGGTGCACGGGCGCGACCACCACCGGCGTGGGCGCGACGCCTTCTGCGCGTTCGAAGCGCACAGCCGCGGCACGGAGCCGCGCGTCGTGCAACGGATTGGTGGGGACGAGCCAGGGGGCGATGAACGCGAACAGCAGCGCGAGGCCGACGAAGACCGGCGCCGCCGGCAGCCACCATCGCTCGCCCACGAGCTGCGCGAATCCCATGATGACGGCGAGCGAGGCGCAGAGAAAGACGAACTCGCCTCCGAGGCCGAGCCAGCCGCCGAAGACGGTCGAGAAGTACCCCTCGCTCGTCAGGTGATTGCGCCGTTCCCACCAGAGGCCGAGCACGCTGAACGGCACCTGTGCGGCCCACACGAGGGCGAAGCCGACCATTCCGAGCAGCATCCCCGTGCCGATCGGCCCTGCGGCCGACTCGCGCGCGAAGCGCTCGCCGCGCCATGCGTAGAGCGCGAGGATTACGATCTGCACGACGACCCCTCCCGCCCACAGCCACTCGTCCACGTTCGAGTACGACGACGCGGCATGGAGCTGCGCGGCAGTGAAGAACCGGTGCGGGTCGACGTGCGGCAGCCGCAGCGAGGACGGGACCTTCGACTGCCACAGGAACCATGCGCCCGCGGTCCAGGCCGCCGCGAGCGCGGCGACGACCGGAAGCCGGCGGATCACGCCGCGAGGGCTTCGGCGAACTCGTGCTGCGGCGTCGGCGCGCCCTCGAGCGGGCTCGCGTGCGGGTACGTGTCGGTGAGAAGGAGGAGGTATGACACCGTCTGGGCGTCGTAGCGGAGCGCGTAGGCGGCGAGGTTGCGGAGGCCCCACGGTGCCGAGCCGCGCGCGAGCGCATAGAACCACGTCCAGACCGCGCACCAGAACAGGGCGCCGCCGAGCGCGCCGCTCACGAGGAGCGCCGGAATCGCGAGGAATATCCGGAAGAACGTCTCCCAGCGGTTCTGGGGAGCCGGGCCGGGCAGCTCGAGATCGAGTGGGTAGCGCCCGTACTCCCCGACGAATCCGGGGAACGGATTCGCAGTGAGCGTCAGGAACGAGACGACGTGGAGCCGCTGTCGCAGGTATGCAGCGACGAATCGGTGCAGCGGCCGCGCAGGGGTACCGCGGAAGAGGATCACGAACCAGTTGGCGATGATCGCGAAGATGACGGCGATCCCCCAGAGCGCCAGCCAGATGATGTGCGGGATGGCGATCAGGAGCCGGAGGAACACCGTCACCCGCGAGCGTCGCAGGTCGTGCGGGTCGCCGACGAGTCGAACCGGATGCTCCGGCGGGCGATCGACGCCGTCGAGCATCGCCGTGGGATCCGCGTTCGGATAGCGATCGGTGACGAGGAGGAGGTAGGCGGCGGCCTGCGCGCTGTATCCGATGCCATACGCGCCCGCGTCGCGCAGGCCCTTCGGCATCCGTCCGCGGGCGAGGCTCGCGAACCAGCCGAGGATCGCGACCACGAAGCCAAGCGCTCCGCCTCCACCGCCTGCTCCGCCGCCGTAGCGCCGGCGCCCCCCTACGAAGCTCAGCGAGCCTCCGCTGCTGCCTCCGAGGGCGCTCGCCACCAGCAGCGCCGGAAGCGCGAGGAAGAGCCGGAAGAAGACCGACCAACGCCGCTGCGCCGTCGGCTGCGGGAACGTGACGTCGATGGGGTACTCGCCCTCCTCCCCCATGAAGCCCGGATACGGGTTGCCGATGAGCCACAGGTACGCGTCGAAGTGCACGGTGAACCGGACGTACGAGCACATGAAGCGGTGCAGGCCGCCCGGCGGCGTCCCGCGGACGAGCGTCGCGATCCAGTTGGCGATGGCGGCGAACACGACGGCGATCGACCAGAGGAAGAGCCAGATGAACAGCGGTATCGCGAGGATCAGGCGGAAGAAGACGGTCCACCGGTTCCGCTGGAGGTCGTCGTCGACGGCGAGCCGGACGGGGTGCTCGTCCATGCCCACATTTAGGCACATGCGTCAGACTGCACACATGGCGATCGACAAGGAGACTGCCGAGCGGATCGACCAGCCGGTCGCGGAAGAGGCCGAGCGCGAGGTCCGCCTCACCCCTGCCGAGGCGATCGAGCGCATGCGGATCAACGTGCCGGTGCGCGGCAACCGCAAGCTCCGCGCGCTCGTAGAGCGCGTCAACGCCGACAAGCAGCTGAAGGCCTGGTGGCACGTCTCCAACGTCAACGCGGTCGCGCGGATGGAGATCAACGACCACTCGTGGGTGCACATCCAGATCGTCGCGAACATCGCCCTCAAACTCCTGCGCCAGCTGACGAAGCACGGCGTCGAGTCGGCGATGGTGCGCGACTACGGGATGACGAACGACGACGCGGAAGTGGTCGTCACGCTCGCGGCGCTCATGCACTGCATCGGCATGTCGATCCACCGGCACGGGCACGAGGACTTCAGCCTCTTCCTCGCCGAGCCGAAGATGCGGGAGCTGCTCACGGGCATCTACGAGGAGCCCGAGCGGACGGTGGTCATCTCCGACGCCCTCCAGGCGATCATCAGCCACCGCGCCGACGGCGAGCCGTTGACGGTGGACGCGGGCATCGTCCGCGTCGCCGACGCCCTCGACATGGCGAAGGGCCGTTCGCGCATCGGCTTCGAGCGGGGCCGCGTCTCGATGCACTCCCTCTCGGCGGCCGCGATCGAGGACGTCACCATCACCGACGGCGAGGACCGGCCCATCCTCATCGAGATCCGCATGAACAACTCGTCGGGCCTCTTCCAGGTGGACGGGCTGCTGCGGGCAAAGCTGCGCGGCTCGGGCCTCGAGCCGTACGTCGAGGTCGTCGCGCACATCGACACCGAGACCGAGCAGCGGCTCGTGCCGATGTACCGCCTCGAGGTATAGCGGGGGTACACTGGCCGCCGACCCGATGCGGGGTCGTCTAACGGTAGGACGCCTGACTCTGGATCAGGAAGTTGGGGTTCGAATCCCTGCCCCGCAGCTACCGAAACGCCGTGGCCCGGACTGTCCTGCACGGAGACCCACTGGGGCAACTCGGAGGGCAGCGGAGCCACAGATTGCGAGCGATGCGCGTTCTTGCGGGACGCAGACCGCGGCGGACGGTTTCTCGGTTTCGCCGAATCACTTCTTAATACGCCGCGGGCGAGAAGACGCTGGCGCAAGTGAGCGGCACCGCCGCGGAGGCCGGCCGTGACCGACCCACGCGACGTACTCCGATTCTTACGGCTGCCAGGTCTCGTGAACCGGGAACTCCTTTACATCGGGAGGCCCCTGCATTTCCACGCCCGCTGCTTTCACGGCTTCCTGGACACGACTTCCGAAGAACGTGTCGAACTCGCCACGTGATCCCCAGAAGTCGATGACGCCCCATCCCTCATCAATGGGGCCAGACGAGTGAAACAGAAGCCCCTCCGGCGTACCGCCTGAAGCCTTGACGTGTTTGTCCACCTCGTCGAACTGCTCTTGCGTAACGCCGGCCAGCTTGATCCGAATCCCAACAGCCATCGAACCTCCTTCGCTTGTTGAACGCATAGCGACCCTACAGCACGTGACCTCTATCGCCTTAGCTACCGCCCGCAACTGCCCCCGGTCGGAGCGGGCGCCCGCTGCGATCCCGGGGGCCGTGCCAACTCGTGTTAGCCGTGGTGGTGCTGTTGGGGATGATCGCGATCGATCTGTTCCCGCGCTTCACCGATCTTCTCCACGACGATGAACTCGGGCTCACTCTCCACGATCCGTTCGATCTGCGGCTGCTCATGGCCGGGGAGCACGACGAAGCGATACCGCTCGCGCACGATCGCCGCGTATCGCGCCGGCGGAATCTCGATCGTCTCAACGCACGAGGCCCGACCGCACTCGCAATGGAACGGCAGCGGACTCGAAACAGCGTGCTGCTCGGCGCCCTCCTCGATCTGCTCATTCACGCCACGGAAGATCTCCTCGTTGCGGGCCGCCCGCTCAGCGAAGTCCACTAGCGATCACCTCCCGCAGTTCGTTCACCCCGCCGGCCAATCAGACGACTGCGCGCCTTCTGCAGAAGAGTGGCGCCCGCCTCCCCATCAGCCCTGCGTCTGACGACCTGTCGCCGCTCTCCGCCGGAGCGGCGCTCGCTCGTGACCCGCACCGAAGTCTTGCGTCGGTCAATCCCGCTGCGCCGATCAGGAAGAAGTCGACGCTCCTCGTTGCGGCGACGCGAACCGAGCGCGACCGCCAAAAGCACATCCCGACGCGAGGACTCGCAACCCATTCTCATTCAACTACCCCGGAGCCGATGCGGGTTCGGTCTGCAGAGAGGCGACGCCGCTTGCTTCGGTGCTCGACATGGCGACGCGCCTCTTCCAGCAGCGCCACCACATGCTCGTCGTAGAGCGCATTACCCCCGCTTGCGGCCCGTCGAGCAGGCAGCCCACGATCTGCACCCGGCTCGGCGTCGACAGCGCGAACATCGTGTCCGCCAAGCGCTCCGCCAACCTCCCGTCAACGCGCGGTGAACGTGGCCGCACCATCGCCGGATCCTAAGCCTGGCCGGGCTGCGCTCTAGCCTTCCCCACTGACGGCGATGACCCGCGACCCACTACGCGAGGAGGAGATCGAGTCCCGCTGGGAGGCGGCGCCCGCGGTCGCCGTCGTGATCGCGATGCAACTCCTGCTCGCCGGGGTCAGCCGCGACCAGCATTGGAAACTCTGGTCTTTCCCTTGGTGGGTCTGGCTGATCCCCGCCGCGCCGGAGGCGCTCCTTCTGGTGCCTCTTGCCTGGCATCGGCCACGCCGCCGGCTCGAGCAGCTCGGCCATCGTCGCACCGTCGCCCTCGCCTTGCTCGCGGTCGTCAGCCTCGCCAATGCCGTACTCGTACTCGCCGTCATCGCCTCCCTCGTCCGTGGCGAGGAGAAGAGCGGCGCCCAGCTCCTCCTCAAAGCCATCACCGTCTGGACGACCAACACGATCGCCTTCGGCCTCTGGTACTGGGCCTTCGACCGCGGCGGCCCCGTCCGCCGCATACGACTCGACCAGCCGCCGCCGGACTTCCAGTTCCCGCAGATGGAAAACCCGCAGCTCGCCGCGCCCGGCTGGCATCCCGAGTTCATCGACTACCTCTACGTCTCCTTCACCAACTCGATCGCCTTCAGCCCCACCGACGCAATGCCCCTCAGCCGCTGGGCGAAGTTGCTCATGCTCAGCGAGTCGGCGATTTCCTCGCTCACAGTCCTGCTCGTCGCGGCGCGTGCCGTGAACATCTTCAAGTAGCTTCGCCTGCCCCGGCTTCCCGATTGTCGTACGCGCGTCAACGCGTTGGGCACTAGGGCCGAGCGACGCCGAATGACTCATCGCCGAACTCGTACGCGATGCCCCTCCTCTGCTACCGATAGGTGCCCGGCGTCGCCACTCCGGCGTAGTAGAGAAAGTGGGCGTGCGTGTACGTGCGGTTGCCGGTGATGTTCGGGTTCGGGCTGGCGCCGAGCTTGAGGTCGGCGCCGAGGAAAGGCTGGAACTTGGGAAAGACGTGGAGGTAGCTCGTCGGGTCGGCTCGGAGGAGACCGACGAGCGTTTCCGTGACGATCCGTGCTCCGACCGGACCGAGGTTCAGTCCACCCGCTGCGATCTTCGCCTCGGCGAGGCAGTAGTACCAAAGGGGTGTGCTGCTGGCGAAGGGCTTGTAGACACCGCCGATGTCTGCGAGGTCGGCACTCGTCAGGGAGTCGACGCCCATCGCGGCCGCAACGGCCTGTCCCGACGGCAGCGACCAAGTGAGCTGACGCAGCAGGTTTCGCTGCGGCAGGACCGTGGGGCTGGTCTGGGTGCCGGGCGCGATCGCGGGCAGAGGCAAGGTGAACAACACGCTCGAGATGGTCGTGTCGATCTTCTTGTTGTTCTTCACCTGGCCGTCGCCGAAGTCGAAGAACGTCTGCCAGCCGATGTAGCGACGCGGAGCGGGGTAACCACCGAGCAGATCGTCACGGTCATAGCTGACCGGTGAGGCGAAGTCGGGTTCAGTCGCATCGAAGACGAGCCCGAAGAACGGCGCCTTCGCCGGGTCCGCGCTGTCGCCCGTGCCGCTGGCAAAGTTCGCGCGGTAGGACGGTCTTACCATGCTGTGCCCGAAGCGGTAAGCGGCGGCGCCGAACTCGATTGGCATGAACGCGCCCCCCGGCGCCGGCTGATAGAAGCGGTTGCCCCTCGTGAGCACGTCGTTGACCACCGCCTGTCCGGCGATCTGCGGCAGGTGCTCGTTCACCACCAACCACTGGTAATGCCAGAGCGTCACCTGGCGCGCGATGAGGAACTGCACGTAGGCATTGCGCCGATCGGACGCGTGCGCGGCCGGGAATGCGTTCAGATCGATCTCGGCCAGCTCGCCCAACACGCGGTTGTAAAAGAGGATGTGTGCGCAGTGAAGTCCCGCAATGATGACGGTCTCGTCGTTACGGGGGTCGCCGAGCAGCGCGCGGTACGTGCCGTCGCCGTTGGCGAGGCGCGGAACGTCTTCGTGGACGCCGCCGGAGCCGGTCTTCAGCTTCGGCCCCACAGACCCGTCCGGGTTCGGTTCGTAGAGATCGGGTCGCTTCCCCGGACCGCCCCCGAACACGGAGTCGAGATCGAGCGCCGGTGTGCGCGTGTTGGGAGAGGTGAGCGGATTCTGCGTTACTCCCAGCTTCGAGGTCTGGTCGAACGTGATGTCGTGGTCGATGAACTGCCCCACGAAGGTCGAACCCGCCGTCATGGTCGGGTTGTCGGGATTGGTCCCGTACGGGTTTGAGGCCGTCGGGTTCCCGTTCACGCCCGGCGTGAGGATCAGGGCGGTCGGTCCCGCCGACAGCTGATCGCGCGCGTCCAGGATTCCGCCCTGCATCCCGACCTCGAGCAACGCGTTCGTCACCGCGGAATTGTTCGCGTCGGCAAACGGCGGCAGCTTCGGGAAGATGCGGCCGAAGTCGGAAGAGCTCGCAGGTGCGCCAACTGCGCTGCGCGAGGCCGCAGCCGGCGAAGCAGCTCCTTCTGCTGCCTTGGCGAGTGCCGTTCCGGCACCCGTCGAGCCGGCGGCCAAACCGGCACCGGCGACGCCGGCGCGCTTCAGAAACTCCCGCCGCGACGAGCCCTTGTGGGGGCCGTGCTCACCCACGGCGACCTCCTTGGTCGTGCTCGCTGAGAAGCCAAGCCGTTCTCATCGGTCGTCCTCCCGACCGAGGCATGTCCGCACTCGCGCGACCGCGAGGCCCGCCGTTTCGGCCGCTCTGCGGACGGCGGCGGCACTAGGCCCCTGGTAGAGGAAGAGGCAGACGTCGTGCTCGGGGACGAAGATCGCACGCAGGTAGCGGACGGACGAGCCTTCGAGGCTGGGCGCGTCGGCCGCGCCCCGCGCCTGGGCGCTCAGCTGCTCGACGCGGGTCCAGCCGTGCGCCGGGCGGGCGAGTTGGACGGTGTAGTAGCCGTCGCTCTGAAGGCTGTCGGTGTTGATGCTGCGACGCTAGGAATCCGTCATCAGGCCTTCAAGTGTGGGAAACCGCACACTTTCAGCCGCCCCGTCTGCGGGCGTGAATCCAGCCGTCGACCGTACTGCGAGCTCGGTTCGCGAACGGATCCCGAGCTTCGCGTAGACCTTCGAGAGGCTGGCCTCGACGGTGCGCAGGCTGACGAACAACCGCGCGGCGACCTCCTTGTTCGTGAGCCCGCCGGCGACCAGCTCGGCGACCTCGCGCTCTCGCGCGCTGAGCAAGTGCGCGTTCTCCGGTCGTCGGCCGGGAAGCCGAGCGAGGTCGGCCGTCACCCGATCCGCCCAGCGTGCCGCGCCGAGCAGATCGAATCGCTCGAGCGCCTCGGTCAGGGCACGCCTCGCTGCTCCCCAGTTCCGTGCAGCGTGCTCGACGCGGCCGGCCAGATGGACCGTACGGGCGTGCTCGAACGGTTCGGCAAGGTCGGCGTGCGCCTCGAGTGCCGCGGCGAGCATGCTCCGGGCGGCGTCGTGCTCGCCGCGCGCCGAGAGGACGAGCGCCTCGCACCGGCTCGCCATCGCCCTGCACCAAGCCCGCTCGCCCACCGGGCAGGCGCGAAGCGCGGCGGCCACGCCGAGCGCCTCCTCGAGCCGGCCGGTTCCAACGAGCGCCTCTGCCAGCACGTGACCGACCGGGAAGAGGGACAGATCCCCCAAGCCGCGCTCGAGCATCAGCCTCCAGGCGGGCTCGAGGACCTCCACTGATGCGGCCGTGTCGCCCTCGGTCAGCGCGAGGAGCCCCAGCACCGCACGAGCCCAGGTCGTCCACCAGAAATCCCCGGAGGCCTCCGCCTCCGCCAGCACCGCGACCGCGAGCGTCCGCGCCTCGTCGTGGTGTCCGACGGCCGCGTCGGTCGTCGCCACCACGCAGGTCAGCGCCGTGACGATCTGCGGCTCTGCGGCCTGGCGTGCGTGCTCGAGAGCGAGGCGCGCATTCGCGGACGCCTCGGACCACCGGCCCGCTCGCAGTTGCGTCTCCGCCAGGTGGGCGCGGGCCACCACCTCGATCGGCTCCAGGCCCAGATCGCACGCCACCTCGAGCTCCTCGACGAAGAGCATCTCCGCCTCGGCAAACTCGCCGGCGGCGAGGCATACACACGCGAGTTCCATTCGCGGCGACGCCGGCATCATCATGGTCGTGCGGTCCCAGCGTGTGAACGCCTCTCGGGACGACTCCGGCACACCGCCGTAGACCATGCTCTCCGCAAATCCCCGCATCGCGAGGGCACCAACGACAATCTCCTCGGCCCCCGATCGCTCCGCCAGGCTGATCGCCGCACCAGCATGCTCCACCGCAGCCGAGAGCCGACCGCAGAGGCAGGCCAGCTCGCTGAGGAAGAGGTGCAACTCCGCAAGCAACCGCTCGTCGCCATCGGCCTCCTCGAGCGCCGACTCGAGCTCGCCGATAAGCACGGGAAACGAGGCGGTCGGCCCGGCGGTGAGCGAGGCTAGACGCAGGCGAGCTCGCGCCCGCGCAGGTCCGGGCGGAAGCCGCTCGAGCAGGCCGCTCGCCAGCTGGGTTCCCCCCTCGACGTCGCCCGCCAGCTCGAGCTCGGCCACCGCCCGCAGCCGACGCGCGACGGCGACGTCGGAAAAGGAGTCCCGCTCGAGCTCCGCTGCGCGAACCAGAAAAGCCGCGGCGCCGGCGTGGTCGCCGAGCCGAGCGGACTCATCGGCGGCACTTTCGACAGCTCGTGCAGCGCGCTCGTCCGGCCCGGTCACCGACCGGTCGAGGTGGTGGCCGCGCTCGACCGGATCGATGCTCGCGGCCGCCAGGCGCGCGTGCGCCTCGCGGCGCTCCTCCTCGAGCAACAACTCGTACGCTGCGCTCGCGAGCAGGGGGTGGACGAAACGCAGACGGTCGCCCTCGACCTCAACGATGCCCGTCCGGAGGACGGCTGTCAGCGCGGCCCGCGCGATGCCTGCGCGCGACAGCAGCGCAACTGTAGGCCGGAGCGCAGCCGCTGCGAGCGCCAACGTCGCACGCTGCCTCGGCTCGAGCTCCAGCAGGCGCTCCGCAAGCGCCTGCGGCAGGTTCCGGATCGCCTTCCCGCCGGAGCGAACAAGCTCGAGCGCGAACATCGGATTCCCGCCTGAAGCTGCTTGCAGCTGCTCCGACTGCGGCCGTGTCATCTGCACCCCCAGATGACGCCGGACGAGAGCGCCGAGCTCGGTCGCCGACATCGGTCCGATCTCGAGCCGTCGTACGCCGCCCTTCCACTGCCCCAGCCCGAACGGCAGCTCCGCCGTTCCCTCTTCCACGCGTGTCGCCGCAAGCAGTCGCAACGGCACGCCCTCGAGTCTCCGAACCGCGAACGTCAACACCGCCACGGTCGGCCGATCCAGCCACTGCACGTCGTCGACGACGACGAGGAGATCGCTCTCGACGGCCATCTGGCGAAGGAGCTCCAGGACACCGCGCGCGAGAGCGTGCTTGTCGATCACACCCCCAGGGCGGCGGCGCGCCAGAGCAGTTTCCAGAGCGACGCGCGGCGCATGCGCCAGGCCGCCCAGTTCCCGTGCGTCGACCGAGTCGAACAAGTCCCCCAGCCCTGCGTAGGGGAGATCGATCTCTGGCGCCGCCGGCCGGGCCACCAAGGCACGCAGAGAGAGCGCCGCCGCGGCGTCGAGGGCCGCTCCCACGATTGTCGTCTTGCCGATTCCGGCCTCCCCCATGACGACGAGACCGCGCGGCGCGTCGCCAGGCCCGAGCAACTCACGGAGCACAGCGAGCTCGGCCTCGCGGCCAACCAGCTGCCCCCCCGCCGGGACGGCCTGCCGCATCCTGCTAGCTAAGCAATTCGCCCGCGCAGATCCAAGTGCTTCACCAGCGCGCGGACACTCGGGAGACATCTGCTCCGCCCGAGGTCTCTCCCTGCCCCGCAGCTCACTCGACGTGCTCTCGGACGGCGGCGACGAGCTCGACGATGTCGACGGGTTTCGAGAGGTAGCCGTCGAAGCCCGCGCCGAGCAACCGCTCGCGGTCGCCGTCCATCGCCTGCGCGGTCAGCGCGATTTCGACGTTCTCTGCTTTCCAGGCCCCCGGTCAAGGGGGCCAACACGGCGATCGATCGAGAGGGGAGCCGCCCCCGCGCCCGCGGGGCCGCACCCTAGGACGCCTCGACGGCCCTCCCTAGCGTCGCGGGAGAGCTCCGAGCGAGGGCTCGGAGGAGCGAATGGGAGGTAAAGCGATGAAGCGGTTGATCGTCGCGCTGGTGCTCGGTGCCGGCGTCGTCTGGACCGCAGTCGCCCTGGCGACGCCGGGTCAGGGGCAGTCGAACAAGATCGTCTCCATCGGGACGTTGCAGGACAACATGGCCTTCAACACGGGCCTGAACGTCCCGGCGAGCGGTCTCTCGTGGGAGGGCCGGAAGTACACGGCGCAGCAGCTGCCGGAGTTCCTCACGATGCTGCGCACCGGCGGTGTGACCAACCTCGGCACGTGGCTGAACCTGCACCCGGCCGTGTCCGCACGGTTCGGGATGGTCCCGATCGGGCTCCTCAATCAGCCCGAGATCGTCACCCAGCAGGCGACGTTCGCGCCCGGTGCGACGTCGGGCTGGCACACGCACCCCGGTTTCCTGACCGCGACGGTAGTGTCCGGCCAGGTCGTCCGGTACGGCACGGATTGCAGCTCGCAGACGTTCGCAGCGGGCCAGTCGTTCTACGAGACCGGCACGCACACGTTCGTCGTCAAGAACCAGGGCACCGTGCCGGCGGTCGTGATGGTGACCTTCGCAGTCCCCGGCGGCACGCCGTCGACCGGTCTGCGGATCGACGAGGCGCAGCCGTCGAGCTGCGCGCAATGAGCTCGGCCGGCAGGGCCGCGGGCGCCACACGGACGCTCGCGGCCCTCGCCGCCGCCGCGCTCGTGGCCGTCTCCGGCGTGCAGACGGCCCGGGCCGACGGAGACCCGGCGAGCGACTACCTCCTCCTGCAGAACGTGTACTTCTCGGTCGAGGGCGCCTCCCCCGGCGCCGAGACGTCGCTCGAGCACGCCGCCGACGCCGTCTACGGCCACGGCGACCGCGTCAAGGTCGCGCTCATCGACAACGTCGAGGATCTCGGCTCGGTCTCGGCGCTGTGGGGCAAGCCCGCGGATTACGCGCAGTTCCTCGGCATCGAGCTCGACAACTGGTACGTCGGCCCCCTCCTCGTGGTGATGCCCAGCGGATACGGGATCTACGACGGCGGCCGTCCGACAGCAGCCGAGCAGCACATCCTCCAGGATCTGCCGCTCGCCGCCGGGAACGCCGACCAGCTCACCCTCAGCGCTGCCATGGCGGTCGAACGACTGGAGACTGCGGGTGCCCTTCGCTCGCCGGACGTGCGCGCCCCGCTCGTGACGACGTATCCGGCGAGCGCGACGCGAGGGAGGCCGGCCACGCTGCGCTTCGACGTGTTCGACGACAGCGGTCGAACGAAGGCGACCCTGCGGGTGTACGAGAGCGGCACGCCGGTGGCGACGCTGAGCACGCCCATGACGTTCGCCATCGGCACGCGCCACGCACGCGTCAGCTGGCAGGTGCCGGCAAAGCTTCACAGCCGTCAGCTCCGCTTCTGCGTCGTGGCCGAAGACCCCTCCGGCAACCGCAGCGCGCGCTCGTGCGCGCCGTTCCTCCGCGTGACCTAGCGGCTCACGCGGCCTTCCGCGCCGCCCGCGCCGACGCCACGAGCTCCTCGAGCACGGCGTCCGCTTCGCCGACGTCGCGGTCGCGGATGACGGCGTGCACGCTCCGCCCGGCCGTATCCACGTGAACGCTCGCGAGCCGCAGCCGCCGCTGCACCGGCCCTTCGACACGGCGCAGGCTCTGCACCTTCTCGAGCGGCACCCAGTTGGTCGCGCGGCGCAGACGTCCGCTCCGCGTGACGACGCACGTCGGCGTCCGCCCCCAACCGAGCAGCGGGTAGCGCAGGGGGCTCTTCCAGCGCACGCGTCGCGGCGGCGGCGACAGCTCTCGCGGCCGCTCGGGCAGCAGATGGTCGAGCAGCTCGTCCGCCAGCGCCGGGGTGCCGACCGGGAGAATCGTCCGCAGCGCGCGGCGTTGCGCCTGCCCCTCCCCTTCCGAGCGTTGCCTCCCCGCGATGTCGACCTCGAGGCGGCACCAGCCGAGCAGCCGCCACGCCATCGGCTCGACGAGGCGAACGGCCTGCACCCGCCCAAGGCGGATCGTCTCCGACGTGAGCGCGACGAGGCCGCCGCGGAGCAGGAGGCCGTCGGGCACCTCCGCGACGCTGAGGCGGTACTCCTGGTTGAACCGTCGCCACACGAGCTGGAAGACGGAGAGGATCCAGACCGCGCCGCCGCTCGCGATCCCCGCTGCCGCCGACGGCGCGTACACGATTCCGAGCACGAGCCCGAGCAGGACGAGCTCTGCGGCGATCCCGACGTCGCTGACGAGGATCGACGCGACGAGTCGGCTCGTCGGAACGGTCGCGAGCAGATGGTGCTCGACGACGGGCGGCGAGGCCTCGCCGACGGGCGCGCCGCGCGCGAGCGCGAGCAGGCGGTCGCGCAGCGGCTCCACCTCGCGCTCGTGCAGATAGGCGAGGCGGGCGCTCTTGCCGCTCGCGCCGCCCATGCGCAGCCGGAGCTCGGCGACGCGGAACAACCGGGCGAGGCCCGGCCGAACGACATCGATCGCCTGCACCTGCGAGAGCGGAAAGCGGAGCGACTGCCTGCGCAGCACTCCCGTCTCGATCTGCAGGTCGTCGCCGTTCACGCGCC
>Ga0070731_10001596_pt1 | contig 23104 bp, 18 predicted proteins | sample Coa_R1_2_FD_66448 | JGI IMG/M metagenome (GOLD analysis project Ga0070731, IMG submission 66448) | Surface soil microbial communities from Centralia Pennsylvania, which are recovering from an underground coalmine fire - Coalmine... | ecosystem: Environmental > Terrestrial > Soil > Unclassified ... | reverse complement strand
GACCCTACAAGAACCAACGTGCTGGGTCAGGATCGCCCCCGTCGCATGTCCCCTCGTTTATCTGGAACGGCGCGATACTCGGCATCAGGCTTTCGACGCGGCATTGGATAGAAAACCGAGCCGTGCTGATCAGCAAGTGAGTTCCATAGCGGGCGCTTGAGACCCCTGCCACTTCATTGCCAAAATGGGAATGACCAGCCAAATTACATCCCGAACGATCCCAAGGCTACGGGCGGCCTCGTTCGACGACTTCGAGCAGATCGGACGCCTTCAGGATGAACACGGCTTGGGGGGTTGGAACCCGGAAGAGTGGTATCACTTATGGATGGGAAATCCCTCGTACCTCGAGCGGGAAGACAAATGGCCGATTGGATGGGTTCTAAACGCTGGCAGTGACCTTGTCGGATATTTTGGGAACATTCCGGTTCCGTACGAACTGAATGGCAGAAGTTTGATTGCTGGTTGTGGACATTCATGGGTGGTTGCGCCCGCTTACCGGAGCTACTCACTCCTCCTGCTGGATCAATATTTGCGGCAAGAGCACGCCGACTTGTGCGTGTCCACCACCGTGAGCGAGGAGTCCTGCAAGCCTCTGATGGCCATGGGGGCATCGCCAGTTCCGGTCGGGACTTGGAACCGATCTCATGTTTGGATTACGACATACGCCGGCTTTGTCAGTTCGTGGTTGTCCCGGAAGAGATGTCCCGGAGCACGCTTTCTTTCTTACCCGATTTCGGCAGGGCTGTTTCTGCGAGACACTTTTATAAAGTCGCGAATTCCAGATGTTGCCAATGGCAGTCTCGAAATTAAATGCTGTGACACCTTCGGCGAAGAATTCGACGGTTTTTGGGAAGCGCTACGCGCCCAGAACTCGAACAAGTTGCTTGCTGTGCGCTCGAGGCGGATTTTGGAATGGCACTTTCGTTATGCCCTCCGTGAAAACAGAGTCTGGATCGTCACCGCTTCGGAAGGATCGCGCGTACATGCCTACGGGATTTTCCTGTTACAGCGCACGTCGCAGGATGCAGTGAAACGATTGACTCTGGTTGACTTCCAAGCACTATCCGACCAACCAGTTCTCTTCTATCCCATCCTGAAATGGGTTCTTGGTCGGTGTCGTCTCGATGGTGTCCACTTGCTGGAGTCGCTCGGGTTGCGCCCGAAGGGCGTAGCCGATATCGGCCTCCTGGCGCCGTACCATCTCAAGCAAGATGCATGGACATACTGGTACAGGACATCGGATAAGACATTGTCTGGGGTTCTCAGCAATCCTGATGTTTGGGCTCCCTCGCTATTCGATGGCGATGCGAGTGTTGGACTCACCTGAAAAATATGGCTTTCGGTTCAATCTCGTTTAGTTCGGACTGGCTCACACAAAGATCAAAGCTCGCCACGCGGCGGTGGCCAGCCACATTAAAGCGGCTCTTGGATATCGTCGCTTCGGCGACTCTTCTCGTGCTATTCCTGCCGCTCATGTTGGTCGTGGCTATCTTGATCAAGCTGACCTCGCCCGGTCCCGCCCTGTTCAGGCAACCCCGGCTTGGCTATCATCGGCGCAACTTCATCATGTATAAGTTCCGTACGATGGCGAAGGATGCGGATCAAAGGATACGAGAAATTGAGCACCTGAACGAAGCTTCGGGGCCGGTTTTTAAGATCCGGCGCGATCCCCGCGTCACCTGTATCGGCCAGTTCCTGCGACGATCCAGTATTGACGAACTTCCGCAGTTGGTGAATGTGCTCAAAGGTGACATGAGCCTGGTTGGCCCGCGTCCGCTCTCCTACAGGGATTACGAAGGTTGGCACCATTGGCAGCCTCGCCGCTTTCACGTTCGTCCGGGCATGACCTGCCTGTGGCAAATCCAAGGCAGAAGCTTGGTCCCTTTTGAAAAGTGGATGCAACTGGATCTGCAATATGTAGACGAGTGCTCGCCTTGGCTGGACTTTCAAATCCTGGCTCGCACCATTCCAGCAGTACTGAAGGGCACCGGCGCCACCTAAACGTGGCTAATTAAATCACATACTTTTTCCACCTCCACATTACGGCGCGCTCTCTGTGAGTAATTACCGCCACAAGAACCGAAGACACCCAGCGCTCCCGCCGCTCAACACAAGAGCCAAGATCAGTCGAGTCATGCAGCAACCCAGACCCAAGACGCGTTTGCCACAAGCGACGGATAACATCCTGATCATTGTGCAGAACTTGCCCGTTCCTTTTGACCGCAGAGTGTGGCAGGAGAGCACCAGTCTTAGGCGGGCGGGCTTTGGAGTTGCGGTAATCTGCCCCACATCCAAGATTCATCCCAAACGCTACGAGCGCTTAGAAGGGGTTGACATTTACCGATACCCTCTTCTGATCGAAGCCGACACCAGCATCGTCGGATATTTTATTGAATTCGTATATTGCTGGCTCGCCACACTGTGGTTGACCCTCGTAGCGTATCGCGATCGCCCCTTTCAAGTGATTCAGGCTTGCAATCCGCCGGATATTTATTTCGCGATTGCGCTGCTGTTTCGTCCGCTCGGTGTCAAATTCGTTTTCGATTACCACGATCTCTGCCCCGAGCTGTACATCGCGAAGGGACATCCGAAAAAGGGTGTGGTCTTTCGTATCCTTCTGTTTCTCGAGCGCATGACCCTGCGGTCAGCGGATGTGGTAATCGCTACTAACGAATCTTACCGGGAAATTGCAAGCAGCCGGGGCGGAGTGCCAGACCGAAAGATTGTTGTGGTTCGCAGCGGCCCTCGTCGCGAGTGGTCATGCCTGTCTAATCCACAGTCTGAACTAAAGCAAGGCCACAAGTATCTCGTGGTATTCGTGGGACAGATCGGCAAGCAGGACGGCGTCGACTACCTGCTTCGCGCTATATCCATTTATCGCCGCACCTATAGCAAGGACACTCTGTTTACGATTATTGGTGGCGGGCCACTTGAGCGGGCGATGCGCCATCTTTCCGCTGAACTGGGCCTCACGGACCAGGTTCATTTCACCGGTCGCGTCTCCGATGAACAGTTGCGCTCCTACCTTGCTACGGCCGATTTGTGTGTAGATCCCGACCCGTGGACCGAATTCACGAATCGCTCCACGATGAACAAAATCGTCGAGTACATGTCTGCGGGCAGACCTACCATTGCATTCGATTTGTTAGAGCACCGGCGTTCTGCTATGGGAGCGGCCCGCTACGTCGAGCCCAATAATGTAGCCATGTTCGCAGGGGCTATGCGCGAACTGCTCGAGGATAAGGCGGAACAAGCGCGCATGTCGAAAGTGGCTGCGGAGCGTTTCCAACAAGAAATGGCCTGGGAAATTTCCGAAGAAAAATTGCTCCACGCATACGGCAAATTGCTAAGGGAAGTCGATTTCTCCGCGGCGAAGAAGGTAAAGAAGAGGAACCCTTTGCTGCTCGCTCTGGCGCGCAGTGTTGGGCGAGCGGTGTCCGGCCTGGCAGTCGCGCTGTTCGAAAACGGGCATGCTTGAATTTGACGCGGGATTCTGTTCCCTATGACGTGCTTGTCGACATTTAATCCGCCAATCAGTCCAAAGGTGCGAGGTTAGAGTGCGAAGCCGAATAAATCACCCGATCCGCAGGGAAAATCTGTTGGCTCATTCCTATGACCGCGGTTGGAAAGAGCCATGTGCAGATGGCGTCTCATCCTCCAGTAGGCCTGGCATAGTGTCACTGTCTCTTTCTGAGCATTGCTCGAAGTGTCATCCAGTGCAAGGTTCTGTTGCCGCGGACCCAACGAAACCTCTCCACATCATGAAGTTCGGAGGAACGTCCGTAGGGGATGCGCGCTGCATCGAGAATGTAATCGGAATTATTGAAGCCTCATCCCGGCAGAGCCAATTGGTCGTCGTTGTTTCGGCCCTGAGTGGCGTAACCAATAAATTGGTCGAGGCTGCCAAACACGCGGCCGAAGGTAATGGCAAGGTCGCGGCGGCTATCCTCGAAGGACTCCGAGCGCAGCACGAGGCCGTAGCCAACGCGTTAATACGCTCGGAGGCGGAGAGGCGTCGCACTAACCGCAAAATGGCGACCCTGTTCGAAGAGGGCGAAAGGCTTTGTCAAGGTACTGTCCTGCTACGCGAACTCACACCTCGTGCACTGGATTCAATTTCGAGTTTGGGTGAACGGCTGGCGGCTCCGCTGGTGGCCGCGGCGCTGACTGAGCGCGGTACTGCTGCTCAGTCAATCGAGGCGACACAACTCGTGGTGACGGACTCATGTCACGGTGCTGCGGACCCATTGATGGATCCTACAGGCGAACGTTGCGATGCGTGCTTGCGCCCGCTCCTGCAACAAGGCGTTATCCCCGTCGTGACTGGCTTTATCGGCGCAACGCGCCATAATGTGCTGACCACTCTCGGACGTGGCGGCTCGGATTATTCTGCGACCATTCTTGCCGCAGCCTTGAAGGCGACGGAGGTCATTATCTGGACCGATGTGGATGGCATGATGACTGCGGATCCGCGCCTCGTGCCGAACGCTCGCACGATTCCCGAGATTTCGTACCGCGAGGCTGCGGAATTGGCACATTTTGGCGCCAAGGTTCTGCACCCGAAGACCCTTCGTGCAGTGACCCGATGCGGCATTCCGCTTTGGATCCGCAACACGTTCGCGCCGGAACGAATGGGAACGAAAATCACCCCTGGCGGGCCGGCAGAAGGCCGGGGAGTCAAGGGGCTGACCGCGATCAGTGACGTTGCTCTCATCACCGTCGGCGGGCCGGGTATCGTCGGTGTACCCAATGTTCTCGGGCGCACTTTCGCCACGACTGCCCTGGTCGGAGCCAATGTCTTGATGATTTCTCAATCATCCTCTCAAAACTATATCTGCCTGGTAGTTTCGTCGTCGGTTGCCAATCACACAGTGGAAGCTCTGCGCCACGAGTTTGCCCAGGACCTGGAGCATGAACAAATCGAGCACATCAGTCTCGATCCCAATGCAGCCATCGTCACCGTTGTAGGACAGGGGATGCGAGGTTCGGAGATCGTGGGACGCACGTTCGGTGCGTTAGGGCGCGAAAAGATGAACATCATTGCTATCGCTCAGGGCTCATCGGAGTGCAACATCTCTTTCGTGGTGGCTAAGAACGAAATGAAGGCGGCCTTATCCACGATTCACCGAGAATTTCAGCTCGGACACTCCAGCCTTCCAGGTGGGCAGACCGTTTCAAATCTGAAATCTGAGGGGATGTTCGCGATGAAGCAGGCCCCTATCGCCTAGCAGATCGGACAATCGGTCAACATACGTTCAGGAGATCGGTGGACTGGAATGAACCAAGAAAGCTCTCTCGTTCGCAACATTTCTGATACTGCCCGGTGGGTCGCTCATTTCCGCGCACGTGAAACGGAGCGCCCCGACGCATTGTTTCGTGACCCCTACGCGGAGCGGTTGGCAGGTGAGCGCGGATTTTCGATCGCCAATAATTTGTCCGAAGGAAACAAGCATGACTGGGCCTGGGCCGCGCGCACGTATCTTTTTGACAAGTTCCTCCTCCGCAAAATTCAAGAGGGAGCGGATCTGGTATTGAATCTTGCCGCTGGGCTCGATGCACGCCCCTACCGAATGCAGTTGCCCAACACGCTGCAATGGGTGGAGGTGGATCTACCTGAAATTGTTGCTTACAAGGAAGAGGTTCTTGCGAACGAAAGACCAACTTGCGCCCTTGAGCGGACCAGCCTGAATCTAACCGATCTGCAAGGTCGCCGCACTTTGTTCGCCGAGTTGAGTCAACGAGCGACCAAAATCGTTGTGTTAACGGAAGGGCTGTTGATTTATCTTGGCGCCGACGATGTCGCTTCGCTCGCTACGGATTTGGCCTCCGGGGCACCCTTCCAGAGCTGGATTATCGATCTTGCCTCACCGGGCCAATTAAAGTGGATGCAGCGCACCATGGGCCGGCAACTAGGCGAGGCGGGAGCGCCCCTGAAGTTTGCGCCGCTTGAGGGCGCGAATTTCTTTGCACCCTACGGCTGGAAGGCAACGGAGATTCAGGGCCTGCTCAAGACCGCTGCCCAGTTCAAGCGGCCGCCCAAGGAGCTACTTTCTCTGTTGCCGGAGCCCCAAGGTCTGCCTGGAAATTTTCCCTGGACGGGTGCATGCTTGCTCGAGAAGCATGCGAAGCTTCAGCATCCGCAAAAACCAACCATGAGCGATTGACTCTTCAATGCGATTGAATCGCGAATGACGAAGCTGTCGACGCAAGAGATTGGATTCCCTCCCCCAGAGTGCTATTAAGCGAACAACAACAGCTGTTCCGCGGAACACGACAGTGGATTTCGTCTTAACCTGTAAGGTAACCCTAGTTAATCCGAGAAGACTATGCTAAACGTTGCGATTATTGGCGCGGGTCCGTACGGACTCTCTTTGGCTGCGCATCTGCGCAGCCATGACATCTCCTTCCGAATCTTCGGACGCCCCATGGACAGCTGGCGGGCGCACATGCCCAAGGGCATGTTCCTAAAGTCCGACGGTTTCGCTTCGAATATTTACGACCCCAAAAGCGAGTTCAGCCTGGGGCACTTTTGTGCAGAACGGGGAACAAAGTATTCCGATACCGGTATCCCGGTAAGCCTCGAAACTTTTGTTGCCTACGGGCTTGCTTTTAAAGAACGAATGGTGCCGGAGCTGGAGGATCGCTTGGTTGTAGCTGTGGAACGCAAAGATGAGGGGTTCCTCCTCCTTCTGGATGACGGAGAGAGCGTGATGGCGCGCCGCGTGGTGCTAGCGGTAGGGATTACTCACTTCGAACACCTGCCGACAAACTTGGCGAACTTGCCCTCGGAATTTCTGTCACACAGCTATCGCCATCACGATCTGGAAGAATTCCGAGGCCGAAGTGTTGTGGTGCTTGGCGCTGGGGCCTCAGCACTTGATCTGGCGGGATTGCTGCATGAGGGCGGAGCCGAGACCCAGCTTGTGGGCAGGGCCCTCCAACTGAAGTTTCACAGCATGCCGACCGGCAAGCCACGCTCCTGGTGGCAGCAACTCCGGCATCCGCAATCGGGACTGGGACCAGGCCTGCGCTCACGCTTTTTTGCTAACTCCCCGATGGCATTTCATTTCTTGCCGGAATCTCTACGTCTGCACGCTGTTCGAACGACTCTGGGTCCTTCCGGGGGATGGTTCGTGAAGGATAAGGTCGTCGGACGATTGCCTCTGCATTTGGGATACACGGTGCAAGGCGCTTCCATTCAGGGAAGCAGGATAAGTCTTCGCCTCCGGCAAGTTGCGGATGGTGGGGAACGGGAACTGTGCGCCGACCACGTCATCGCAGCTACCGGCTACCAGGTGGCGGTAGATAGGTTGAAATTCCTGAGCCCGGACATTCGGACGAAAATTAAGGCCATAAACGGCGCACCAATGCTCTCGAGCGGTCTTGAATCTTCTGTTCCGGGCCTCTATTTCGTGGGGATTGCGGCTGCCAACAGCTTTGGACCAGTTATGCGGTTCGCCTTTGGCGCGGGCTTCGCGGCGAGGCATCTCTCAAGAACTCTGGTCACAGCGCGCGCCCACGACGGCGTCTCGATACCGGCTTCCGGCTTAGCGAGCACTGCAGACTGAAGCACACAGTGAGCAGGGCTGAGGTTCCCGGAGAGCGCGGATTCGAGCGACGGTAAAGCTTTAGGAACGGAGGGGTTGTGAAGAGAGAGACGATCGCGATTCATGTGGGTTACGAAGGTGACCCGACTACCAAAGCCGTAGCCGTGCCGATTTATCAGACGGTTGCCTTCGAGTTTGACAGTGCCGAGCATGGAGCGGCTCTCTTCAATCTGGAAGTTCAGGGGAACATCTACACGCGAATCGGTAATCCCACGAATACCGTGCTCGAAAAGCGAGTTGCTGCGCTGGAGGGAGGAGTCGATGCCCTGAGCGTGAGTTCGGGTATGGCTGCCATCGAGTACTCGCTCATCAACATCGCAGAGACAGGAAACAATATTGTTTCTCTCCCTCAATTGTATGGCGCCACTTACACACTGTTAGCACATATATTCCCCAAGCGCGGCATCTGCACTCGATTCGCAAAAAGCGATAGCCCGGATGACGTTGAGAAGTTGATAGACGAGAACACCCGCGCAGTCTATTGCGAGAGTGTTGGCAATCCCGCGGGCAATGTAGCTGATGTGGAAGGCTTGGCTCGAGTCGCCCACAAACATGGGGTTCCACTCGTAGTCGACAATACCGTTGCAACGCCAATACTACTGCGGCCCATCGAATACGGAGCCGACGTCGTGGTTCATTCCCTGACCAAGTTCATAGGAGGTCACGGCACCAGCATTGGCGGGATGATCGTAGACAGCGGCAAATTTCCCTGGCGAGATTATCCCGAGCGATTCTACATGTTGAATCGTCCGGAGATCGCGTATCACGGCGTGGTGTACGTGGACCATTACGGCGATGCCGCCTTCGTGGCGCGCTGCCGCACAGTGTGCCAGCGCAACACCGGTGCCACGTTGTCACCCTTCAACGGTTTTTTATTTCTGCAAGGCGTGGAGACTCTGGCGCTTCGAGTCGAGCGCCACGTTGAGAATGCCCGCAGAGTGGCGGAGTTCCTGCGCGACCATCCTTCCGTAGCGTGGGTCAATTACGCAGGATTTCCTGACAACCCTTTGTATGCGATGGCCGAGCGCTATATGGGCTGCCGCCGCTGCTCGCTGCTTACTTTCGGGGTGAAAGGCGGGTTTGAGGCGGGTACGAAGTGTTTCAACGCCCTGCGCTTGTTCAAACGCATGGTGAATATGGGCGATGCCAAGTCGTTGGCTTGCCATCCCGCTTCCACAACGCACCGTCAGTTGACGCCAGAAGAACAAGCGAAGGTTGGGGTTACTCCGGAGATGATCCGTCTTAGCGTAGGCATCGAGCATATCGATGACATCCTCGCTGACCTCGCTCAAGCCCTCGATCGCGCGTCGCAAGCGGCGTAATAAGACTCAGACTTTTCTTAAATGGCGATGAACTGGGGAGAATTGTCATGCCAATTTTGTTAGATCGGGGACGGATACCACCTCGCTGGGCGGAACGGATGAGTTTTCATCCGGTGCTATCCATCGACGCTTATGGGCGCCGTACGGACTGCATCAAAATCGCCCTCGTCAATAACATGCCAGACCCGGCTCTTGAAGACACGGAAATGCAATTCTTCGAACTTCTGGAAGCCGCATCGGGCGACATTCCTGTCCGTATCAAACTATATTCATTGCCCGGGATTACGCGAGGCGAACGCGGCCGGGAACATCTCGGTAACTTCTATGAGCACTTTGACGATCTCTGGAACACAAGATTTGATGCCGTCATCGTCACCGGCACCGAGCCGCACTGTCCGAATCTCCGAGAGGAGCCCTATTGGCCTCTGCTGACTGGACTTTTGGATTGGGCCGAACGCAATACCCTCTCGGCAGTCCTGTCGTGTCTGGCAGCGCACGCTGGTGTGTTGCACAGTGACGGGGTTGAGCGACACCGACTCGACGACAAGCGATTTGGTGTTTTTGATTTCACGAAAGCGCCTCATCATCTGCTGACGGGACACAACTCCGATCAGGTTCGATTCCCGCACTCGCGATGGAACGAAGTACGGGAAGACGAATTGACGGAGTGCGGATACACGGTTATCAGCAAGTCGGTCGAAGCCGGCGTGGATTCGTTTGCCAAGAGGAAGGCGAACTGTTTATTCGTACACTTCCAGGGTCATCCGGAGTACGGATCACGAACACTTCTCAAAGAATACCGGCGAGACATAAAGCGTTTCCTCTCCGGAGAGAGGGACTCGTACCCCTCGCTGCCCAAGGGATATTTTGATGCGGCAGCCACCAGGCTTTTAAATGATTTTCGGGAGAATGCGTTAACCAACCAGCAGGAAGAAACGATTGCAAACTTCCCGGAATCCGCCGTCGTCGAAACCCTCCAGAACGGCTGGAACTCATCCGCCAATAGCATTTATCGCAACTGGCTGGAGTACGTGCGAACCAGAAGAGCTAAGAGTCCTAGCTATGTGCCGGTTGCAGGTTACGACAAAACGCAGCGCAAACGGTCGGCAGCACTGTAGAACCGAACCCCAATAGACCAAGGATAGAAAGAAGCATAGCTGAGAATCGGAATTGATCTATGACAAATGAATTCGACAATCAAATGGAGACCGCGGCCGCTTTTCCTTCAGATATCTCGAGAGCTAGCGACGAGACGACTGATGACATTGAAGCTCGCCTCTGTCGTATTTGGCAGGAGGTTCTGGGTCTCGATTCCCTTGGACTCGACGACAACTATTTTGACCTCGGCGGCGATTCGGCGCTCACAGTTCAGCTTTTCGGTGAACTCGAGAAAGTATTCAAAATTAAAGTCCCGTTGCCTATGCTCTTCGAAGCACCTACAGTGCGCGAGCTTGCCGTCGTTCTTCGTAGTGCCGGTGCGGATCGAGGAGCGTCGCTTCTCGTGCCCATCCAGCCGACTGGCTCTCGCCCAGCGTTTTTCTGTGTCCACGGCCCATCAGGAGACGTTTCGATATATTACGATCTTGCACGCCATCTCTCTGCCGAGCAGCCGTTTTATGGGCTGCGATCGCAGGGCCTGGATGGAAAACTCCCTCCCTTGACCACCGTCGAGGACATGGCGCTCCTGTACTTGAAGGAGATAAAAGCGTTTCAGCCACAAGGTCCTTATTTCCTCGGTGGACACAGTATTGGCGGAACAATCGCTTTGGAAATGGCTCAACAACTCCAGAGAGACGGCGAAGTTGCCGGCTTGGTAGCTTTATTCGACACGATCGACTGGTCTAAAGTCCCTCCCCCTTCTGTTTTCAGTAGAGCTTATTACCGATTACAACGGTGGAAGTTCCAAAGGTCCAATCTCCGCCGCTCCCGAGATGTAGTTCCAGAGAAACCGGCGCGACAACAAGCTTCCAACCTAAGCGCGGCTGCCCCATCATCCGAACCATCCGTATCCGAGTCAGCGGCGCGCCGACAGGTGGGCGAAGCGAACATTCATGCAAGTGCACAGTATGTGCCACGGTTGTACACGGGCACGGTTATCGATTTTCGTCCCGTAAAACAATACCGGCTTTATGCCGGCGCAGAGTTGCGATGGGACCTCCACGCCCAAGGAGACCAGGAGATCGCCACATTGCCCGTCTATCCCACTAACATGCTCGGTGATCCTTTCGTCAGACACCTGGCCGATGGCTTGAGCAAGGCCCTTGATATGGCGGTCTCCAAAAACGAGCCCTGTCGGGCTCAATTCGCCTGACATCGATCTGAGCCCTTATCCATACCGCAAATTAAGCGGACCGATGAACCAAGCGGTGACAGATTGAACAGCCTTCCCCGACAAATAATCGAAGTTGTGAGGTTTTGGGCGGAGCGCTCGCCCCAACATCCGGCTTTAGTCGAATCTTCCGGGACATGGACCTATGGTGAACTGGCATCCGCAATTGCCGCCGCCGAGGCTTGGCTGGTTGATTCGGGCGTGCGCCCCGGAGACCGGGTGATGGTGGTGTGCGATAACTCCCGTATTTCGGCCGCCCTCTTTTTCGCCGTCAGCGCTCTGCAAGCTTGGCCAGTACCGGTGAATGCAAGGCTTTCAGCGGGTGAGATCGATAGAATTCGGGAGCATTGTGAACCCCACCTCTTGCTCTACAGCATAAGTGGATCTCCACAAGCCACCAATCATGCCCAGCGATATAGTGCTTCCATCGAGGAAGTACGTGGCCTGGGGAAAATCGGGGTTGGGGAACGGAACCAAAACACCGAACCCGAAGCACTCGATCCGAATCCCGAGGAGAGAGTCGCCGCTTTAATCTACACATCCGGCACGACAGGCGTTCCTAAAGGTGTGATGTTGACGCATCGTAATCTGTTGTTTGTGGCTGAGGGAGCGTCGAAAATAAGATCGCTAACTTCGGATGACCGGCTCTACGGCATCATGCCCATGTCTCATGTCGTAGGAATTTCGGTAGTGCTGTTGGGAACATTGCTCAGTGGCGCAACCCTCTATCCGGTGACGCGTTTCGATCCTGTCGCCGCATTGGCTTCCCTCGAACGCGATCGGCTAACGGTTGTCATAGGCGCGCCCGCAATGTTTTCAATGTTCCTCGACTATGCAAAACTAAAGGGGATACCGTCCCTCCACTTTCCGGCGCTGCGGATTATTTCATCATGCAGCGCCCCCCTCCAGGTCGCGCTAAAACTGCAGATCGAGAAGCTGTTCGGCTTGGTGATTCACAACGGCTACGGAGTAACCGAAAGCTCTCCCAATATCGCGCAGACAAGGATCGAATCTCCGCGCCAAGATGATTCCGTGGGCCCAATATTTCCAGGTGTGGAAGTCAAACTGGTCGATTCGGAAGGCAGTCCGGTCCCCGCGGGGCAAATCGGGGAACTGCGGGTGCGCGGGCCAAATGTGATGAAGGGCTATTACCGAGCTCCCGAGGAGACAGCCAATGCGATCGATCCAGAAGGATGGTTCAACACTCGAGACCTCGCCCGGCTTGAGGGCGACAACCTCTTTATCGTGGGGCGTACGAAAGAATTGATCGTACGTTTCGGGCTGAATGTATACCCCGCCGAAGTTGAGGTTGTGTTGAATGCGCATCCCGCCGTCGTCCGGTCCGCCGTGATCGGTCGGTCCGTAGATGGCTCTAAGGGCGATGAAGAGGTCGTAGCCTTTGTGCAGGCACGCCCGGGCTCGTCACTTTCCAGCGCCGCCCTCGAAGAACATGTCTCACGACATCTTGCACCATACAAGCGGCCCTCCCAAATATTGTTCCTTCCGGAATTGCCCGTCACCGCCACCGGCAAAGTCGTGAAGGCCGAACTTGCCAAAATGATCCCCGCTTCCTGATTCAATGGAAGAGCGCAATTTCCATGGTCTGACGTCAAAACTCATTCTCGCCGCCCGAGTACTCCATCGACTTCTCCTCGCTTCTGTTTCCCGGAATCTCCTCGTATGAGCCCTGCTCCCACGCTGTGTGACTTCACGTTCCCTCGTATACCTCAGGCTTCTGGCATGACTGATTCCAGCCTTTCAGCTCCCGGAAACAGTCTGGACTTCAGCATCATTGTCGCCACTCATAATGACTGGGCATCATTGAAGCAATTTCTAAGCTCGTTGGCGCAACAAACGATCCCTTCGAACTTTGATGTCATTGTGGTGGACGACGGCAGCAACGACGCCGCACCCGAGTTTATTTCGAAGTGGAAAACCCAGTTCCCGCTCACCATCATCAGACAGCCCCACGCAGGCATTTCAGCTGCGAGAAATCGTGGAACTCAGAGTTCGAGAGGCAGCGTGCTGGTGTTTGCCGATGCTGATTGCAGGCTCGACCGGGACTGTTTGAAGGCGCTCGAAAGGACGACCAACGCCTTACCGGAAAAACATTTTTTTCAACTTCATTTGGTAGGAGATTGCTCGAACGGATCAGTCGGGAAAGCCGAACAATTGCGCCTTATGACCCTGCAAAGCCATTTCCTAGGACCAGACGGTTCCATCCGATATTTGAATACTGCGGGATTCGCGGTCCGACGAGGGAAAGTTGATACCGACACAGCCTTGTTCGACCCCGTAGCCGTCAGGGGTGAAGACACTCTCCTATTGGCCAATCTCATTAAGAAGGGAGAGTTGCCGTTCTTTGTTTCCGGCGCAATCGTGCAACACAACGTATCGTTGTCACTTGTGGCGTACCTTCGCAAGGCCATGCGGTCAGCGCATCTGGAGGCGAAAACGTTCGACGCTATTTCTAGCGCAGGCGTTAGAATTCGAGTGAGTCATCGTGAACGTTTAAGCATGCTTTGGTCGGCGTGGAAATTCTCACAGGATCGTGCGATTGGAAGGCCGGCATGGTTTGTGTTGTTGGCAAGGCAGGTCCTGCATTTAATTGGCGGATTTTATCGCTAGATCATCTCAGTTTTTGATGGGATTGATTGGCGAGGCTAGATCGCTTCGCTGGGACATAAAAAAACCATTCCCCGCTTCTATCCTCTGATTCGGTGAACTGTGAAGAATCAATCGACCTCCGCGATGGTTGAGATGCTTACCTCGATTTGGCAGCATGTCCTCCAAGTACCGTCCATTAATATCGACGAAAATTTTTTTGATCTCGGAGGGGATTCCGCGCTGGCTCTTCAGCTGTTCAACGAAATCGCGGAGGCGTGTGGCCGGGAACTGCCACCAGTGATGATCTACCATGCCTCTACCATTGCATCTCTGGCTGCGTTATTGGAGCAGTCAACCCCTCCACGGTGCCCGCCAATCGTATTGCTGAAGCCCGGTAGCCAGGCGCGGCCAGTCTTCATTACGCATGGTTTGGGTGGCAGCGTAATGGACTTTTTCCAAGTCGTGAAGCACATGCGGTGCCCAAATCCTATCTATGGAATGCAAGCAAAAGGTCTGGACGGCGCTGACGAACCCTTTGACGACATTACTGATATGGCCCAGTTCTATTTGAGCGCCATCCAAAAGGTCCAGCCAATGGGGCCTTACTTTCTGATTGGGTACTCGTTAGGCGGCCTGGTGACTTTGGAGATGGCAGGCCTGCTGCGCGCCAGGGGAGAAGAAGTAGCGCTGTTGGCGATGCTAGATAGCTACCCGCACGTCCGCTTTTTGAATCCGATCCAACAACTCTGGCTTCGCTTGCGGCTAGCAAAGCGGCATGCCTTGCTGGTGTCGCGACTGCCCCTACGGGACGCTGTCTCATATATCACTCGACGCTCTGAACGCCGGCTGCGAATTCCGGGCGACCGCAGCGGGAAGGCGCGATACCAGACCTCAACCGCGACGTCTCCGGTGATCCAGCGCGTTCGGGAAAGCGCACTCGTTGCATTGACACGCTATCGGCCTCATTCTTACGCCGGAAAAGTGAAGTTTGTACGAGCTGAAATCACTACCGATTTCCCGGCGGACCCTGCTGCGGTCTGGTCTAAGTTCTTGGGTGCAATAGAGATCGATACGGCTCCGGGCGATCATCTCGAGATCATAACGACCCATTTCGAGCATCTGGCGTTGCTGCTTTCTCGCTACGTGAGACAGGCGCAGGACGATCGTTGATACCGCCGGGATGACCGTGATTTTTGCGCTCAACATCGATGCTCGACTGTGAGTCGACACGTGAATTGCCCTCCTAGACGCCTGGTTCCTTCCCGTAACCGCAATTCCCGCATCCCTCTGCCATCCACCGCAGCCGTCCTGCCCCGTTAACCGCCGGATGCTGAATTGTCGGCCGCGCTAAACGTTTCCGCCTAGATTTCCTCACTTTCCACAGGGTTGCTACCGAGCAACTCTTGCGGTATGCTCCTGTGTCGCAAAACTCCGTGAAAAACCCATATCTCGTTCTGCGCGAAAAAGAGCAGGAAATTGCGCGAGTTCGCAAGGAAATCGCCGCGCTCCTCACCGTTATTCCTCTGCTTTGGGATATGGCAAACCCAGCCGACGAACTGCACCCTCAGCTTGACAGGTCCAGTCAGAGTCTTGCCGCCTGTGCGAGCAATGGAATTACCGACGCGGTAATGTACCATCCGTTTGTCGAGACTCTGTTAAGGATGAAGTGACCCTGGCAATAATCCTCCCGTAAACGAAAAATAGAGACATGATGCCGGATTGATCTGGATCGCTCTGCATGGGCGTTTTGTATCCTTAAGCAGAGGTCTTGATGACACGGGAGTCGCAGGCTCGACTTCTGCGGGAGTGGAGTGGCAAAAGTTTACCCTGTGGACGGCGAGCGTTTTCCGGCACTTGCCACTGCGGAGTCTTCTACCCCTGCCGAGACCGAAGCGGAGGACTCGACTCGCGCCGCGCGGGAGCGAGCTGTTCAAGCCTAACGCATGGCGCCGGAGCAAGGAAATATCAAGTCCGACCGGGAGAAACCCACACCGAAGGAAATACCGCGGGCTTGCGATTCGATGCATTCAACTCTTATTACGGCTGTGCAATCTTCGGACGAGGTTCCGCATGTATTTGACAGCCTCTTCTGGCGTTAATGGCTCCGGCATATCATTGGAACGCTCCTTCGAAGATTCACCAATCGCATTGGTGAAGGTATTCAAGCTTTGCACCGGGGTGTCATTCTCCTCTTTGATCTCGCTAGCTAGCTTGTTTGCTCCTGTCGTTCCGATTTCTGAAATAAATTGGCCGATATCAAGGCGCCGGACGACTGTCCGCACGATAGCGGAATCGACTGTATGCTTTCCGTCGGCATAAGCCAGCCAAAGCGAATGTAAACAGAATTTGTTGATCTGGCGCGGAATGCCCTCGCTGATTTCCGCAATCAGACGTTGAGCATCCGGAGCGAACAGCGCTTTGCCGGCATAGCCCGCGACCTGCAGGCGATGGGCGATCAGGGAACTGGTTTCTTCCGCTGAGAGCGGATTCAATCCGCTCACTGAACTGATGCGCTGCCGCAGCTGGCTGAGAGAGGGTTTAATGAGCTTATCGGCTAGTCCCGGCTGTCCCGCTAAAATGATCTGCAATAACTTGAAGCGAGGAGTTTCGAAATTCGAGAGTAGACGAATCGTCTCCAGGACTGACGGATCCAGATTTTGTGCCTCGTCGACGATGATGACGAAACGTTTTCCTGCCCTTGCTTCTTGCAGCAACAAGTGGTTGAACTGCGCGCACATGCGAACGAAATCTTGCGTATCGCTCTCTACCCCAAGTTCCGCCAACAGGAGTCTCATGAACTCCCTACCAGTGCAGCGGTTTTGAAACAGGAAGGCAGTCCGGGCCTTGCCGTCGAGTTTCGTCAAAAGGTCAAACAACATTGTGGTTTTGCCCATCCCGGGCGGAGCGATAAGAACCAGAAAGCCACAATTTGACTCGATTCCGTAATTCAGAGAGGAGAGTGCATATTGATGTCCGGAACTAAGATAAAGATACCGGGGGTCAGGTGTAACGCCAAAGGGCTGCTCTCGAAAGCCGAAGAAATCTAGCAACACTTGCTGTCGCATAGTTATTGAACCGCGGTCGTAGTGGTCAATTCGGAAAACTGCAACAGGTGAAGGGGGATGCTCTGCTGCCAGCCGTCGCAGGTCGGATTAAAAGATCCTCAGCTACGCACGCATCATTATTGTGTAGCCATTGGCTCTTGTCAATCATCATGAGAATCAGACCGCGGGAACGGTTTTTTGCGGAATCACATACCTGCACACCGGAGAGGGCACAATCGCCGTGTCGTTCTGACCAACGTTTCTCTTCACGTTCTGGCAAGATTGTGACTCACGGTTCAGCACCAGTTATATGGCGAAATGTAACATCGACGAACGGCTTCAGCGGGACCATCACGCTCGAGCGCTTCTCATTGTTCCCAACAACGAAGTGACTTGGCGAACTCACCCTGGAGAAGAAGCCATGTCCTCTGGATTGTCGTGGCGCCGTCCGCCTCGCTCTCTTGCATTGCCGCCCGACGAAGTGCACGTGTGGCGGGCTAATCTGAGCGTGGATAATGTCTACCTCGAGCGCTTGCGAGCCACCTTGAGTTCAGACGAGCGAGCCCGATCTGAACGATTTCATTTCCCCAAAGACCAACAGCAGTATGTGGCCGCGCGCGGAACCCTCAGAATGATTTTGGCTCGGTACCTCGACCGCGCGCCCGCTCAATTCGAGTTCTGCTACGGTCCGTTTGGGAAGCCAGAGCTCGCGTCCAGTACCGAAAATGAGGGGCTTTGTTTCAACTTGTCGCATTCGCAAGGATTGGCTCTGTATGCCATCACTCGCTATCATGAAATCGGCGTTGATCTCGAGGGCATGAGAGCCAACTTCGCTTGGGAGGATATCGCCAGTCGATACTTCGCACCTAGCGAAATCGAAGCGCTGCGACTGGTTCCGGCTGCCTCGCGAGCGGTAGCCTTCTTAAATTGTTGGACTCGCAAGGAAGCGTTTATGAAAGCTCGAGGTCAGGGGCTTTTACTTCCCCTCAATCAGTTTGAGGTGTCAGTAGCCCCCGGCGAACCCGCCCGTCTGCTCCGAACGACGGGCGACCCGCAGGAAGCCTCGCAGTGGTCACTCCGGGAGCTGGAGCCGGCCCCCTGCTTTGTCGCCGCCATTGCGGTAAGAGGTGCGAAGTGCGAGTTCAAACTTTGGGAGTAGAAGGAGGCCGGAATCCTGGCGGCTGCGCTGGCTGCATCGATCCGAAGACGAGGAAAACTAGTTGACATGTCCGGATATATGTAGGATAAGGTGACTGCAGTAAAGGTTTAATTTCTCGGCGTTCTTACCAACAAAATCGGGCAAGGGGAATGCTGCCCGGTTGTGACAGATTTTGGGGTGACTATCCTTCCGACTCTCACGTTCTCAAGGCGCGTGCTCTAGAAGTCAAGAGCGATGGTCATCACAAAGCCGCCCGTAGCCCAACAAGCTACGGGCGGCAAGTCGTTTGAGCGGTCGTTGTCCTGCGTTATCGCATCGTAGACCGCTTACTACCGCTGCGGATCTAAACCGCACCACTCTAACGTTCTCGCCCATTAGCCAGGATGCTAACACAACATCTTGACGGTTTTTAAGCGCGGCAACGGGCACAAGAAGACCTTCCCCGCTATCGCTCATTCGCACATGCGGGGTGTGTACTTCAGGCACCTTTCCGCACGCAATCGTGTAGTCGGATACTAGGCAAGATGAGTGTTTCTCCCCTAGTCAACGACTTGCGCCCGCAAACGACGGACCGAGTAGCGAGTGCGGTGGTTTGCTCAAAGATAATTGCTTCTTTGCTCCTGCTCGGTTTCCTCTGGAGTCTGACCGGCTGCGCGGGTCTCAGCACTGGCTCTTTGAATCGATCCCAGAACGACACGATTTCCCTGGCGAATCCATCTCTGAGCTTCGGCAGCGTACAGGCTGGCAGCAGTAAAACCGCATCGACGACGGCCACAAATTCCGGGTCGGCCGCCGTGACCATCAGCAGCGCCGCCATCTCTACGAAATACTTTACTCTGAGCGCACCCACCCTACCGGTTACGCTCTCCGCTGGTCAGAGCGTTACGCTCACTATCAAGTTTGCTCCTAATGCGGCCGGAAATTTCATCGGTTCCCTGTCCATGGCGAGCACGGCAACTGGCTCCGTTACGAATCTTGACCTGTCGGGAACAGGAACGTCAGATGGACAATTGACTCTCAATCCTACAAGCGAATCCTTCGGTAATGTGATGGTGGGGCAGACAAAATCCACGACCCTCACTCTGACCAATTCGGGGAGCGGCCCTGTCGACGTGTCGCAGGTATCCGCGGTCGGCACTGGCTTTCAGATTAAAGGAATCTCCGCCCCTTTGACCCTGAATGCGTCCGACACCGCGACCTTCACAGTAGCATTCACGCCCCAGGCGGCCGGAACGGCAAGCGGTAGCGTGACGGTGGGCTCCAATGCCTCCAACTCAACTCTAACGCTGCCACTGTCAGGCACGGGAACAAATACCGTTGCACCCGCTCAGCTCGGCGTAAGTCCAGCCACCCTCGGACTGGGGAGTGTGATTGTAGGCGCCAGTGGCAGCGCTTCGGGAACCTTAACTGCGAGCGGGGGAAGCGTCACTGTCAGTGGAGCGACCTCCAATAATTCCGTCTTCTCCATTGGGGGAATTTCGCTACCGGTCACGATCCCAGCTGGCCAAAGCGTCCCGTTCACGATCACATTCAGCCCCCTCGTCTCCGGCAATGCAAACGCTACACTCACATTCAGTAGCGATGCTCAGCCCTCCTCAATAGCCGAAACTCTTACTGGCAACGGTACGCCGGCGCCGACTCACTCTGTGAGTCTGAACTGGAACGCGAGCACCTCCAGCGACACCATTGGCTACAATATTTATCGCTCTGTGTACTCCACCTCCTGTGGAACCTTTAAAAAGCTGAATTCCTCACTAAACCCGACGACGCTCTATACGGATTCAACCGTGACCGATGGAGTGTCATACTGCTATGCGGCTACCACTGTGAGTTCCACGAACGAGGAAAGCAGCTACTCGAACATCGTGTCGAACGTTCGGATCCCATCCCAATAAACCGCATAAGTGAATTCGCTCCCTCACCAGAACAAAAAAATATTTTCGTTTTGAAATCGTACACATTCCGAATGCATAGGCTTGAAACCTCTGATATCTATCGCGAAATTTGATCCCAAGCCAGCATAGGTAGATGAGGACTTGGTTACTCCCCCTTCTGCTGATCGCGACGGCATCCCGTGGTCTCGCGATCGTTGCCATCACTACGACTAGCGTGCCGAACGGCACCGTCGATGCTTCCTATTCCGCAAGCATCCAAGCCAGCGGCGGGTGCACCCCCTACTCGTGGGCCATTGTTTCCGGTTCGCTTCCCGCAGGGATCTCCAGGAAAGCATCCAGCACGACGACTTCGTTGAGGCTGTATGGAACCCCAACTATCACGACCTCCGCTTCCTTCACCGTTGCTGTCAAAGGCTGCGGAGGATATGTCTCAAAGAAGTCCTACAAGATCACAGTCCAGAAGACGGCGGAGCATGTTGTCGACCTGAGTTGGAAACCCTCGACTTCCAGCAATATCGTTGGCTACAACGTCTATCGCAGTTCGGACGGAGCTACCTGGAAAAAAGCTAATGCAAGTTTAATTGGCTCGACTCTGTACAGCGATTCCACCGTGTCCAATGGCAGCACGTACTATTACGCATCGACCGCCGTCAACGTTGAGGGTCATGAAAGCAGCAAGTCAGCGTCAGTGAAGGTAGTCATTCCCTAGGCATTGCCAAAACCGGAAGGACAACTACAGGTTCTACTCCTTGCGCGTCGGTCTTTGACCTTCCGTGACCTGTTCTTACCACGTGCTTGACGGAAAAATAAAAAGGCGCTTTTTGTGTGGCCTCGGCTCCCCTTGGGTAGTCGATCCCGTAGGAAGCGTGGTTCGACCATTCCCCCCGAACCGTGCTTCTCGGAGCACGGGGAAAAGAGAAGCTGCACGATGAGTAGACTCCTAATGCCAAGGAGAAATACCACCTGGATCCCAGTCCTGGTGGCCCTGTTCTGGTATTCCCACACTGCATTCGGCCAACTCGCTGCCGCTACCACGACCGTGAATTTCGGCACCGTCCAGGTCGGAAACATGAAGTCGGTGCCGTTCCCCATAAGCAATGGGAGCAAATCGAATTTAACGATCTCGCAAGCGACGGTCAGCGGAACCGGTTTCAGTTTTGCCGGCCCAAACCTGCCGATGACGCTGGCTCCGCAGCAAAGCGCAAATCTGTACGTCACCTTTTATCCGCAAGCTCCGGGCAGTGCCAGCGGCAGCTTGACAGTCACAACTTCGAACTTGATCGGAAAATCGGGGAAGCAGCACGGCTCTAACATGAATTTTTCCCTGTCTGGAATTGGCAGTGCTGGAAGCTATCTAACACCTTTGCCTGCTTCTGTGAGTTTTGGCAGCATTCCGGTCGGCACCAAGCAACTGCAATCCGTGACCGTAAATAACTCTGGCGGATCGAGTGTCACAGTTTCTCAGGCCGCGGTGAGCGGACCTGGTTTCAGTGCGAGCGGCCTCAACTCACCTGTAACTCTGGCTGCGGGACAGAGTCTGACGTTGACCGTGGCATTCTCCCCGACGTCTTCCGGCGCTTCCAGCGGAACTCTCGCTATCTCTTCGAACGCCTCAAATCCAAGCCTGCCGATAGCCCTTTCGGGAACTGGCGCTACCGCCGGCTACCTGACGCCCTCCGCGTCAAGTGTCAATTTTGGGAGCATTCCGACGGGCAGCACTCAACAGCAATCGGTGACCGTGAATAACTCTGGCGGATCGAGCGTGACCGTTTCTCAGGCTGCGGTGAGCGGCACAGGTTTCACCATGACCGCCTTCAACTCGCCGGTGACTCTGGCTGCGGGACAAAGCTTGACGCTGACTGTGGCTTTCACCCCGACATCCTCAGGCACGTCCAGCGGAACTCTCGCGATCTCCTCGAACGCCTCGGATTCAAGCCTGCCGATAGCCCTTTCGGGCATGGGCACTACCGCTGCTGGCCAATTAACCGCATCCCCTGCATCTCTCTCGTTTGGTAATGTCTCCGTTGGCAGCAGTTCTACTCAAAACGGCACACTTAGTGCAAGCGGTTCGAGCGTGACGGTATCCTCCGTCTCCTCAAACAATTCGCAATTCGCGATCGGCGGCATCGGCCTCCCCATCACTATTCCGGCTGGGCAGAGCGTTCCATTCAAAGTGACCTTTTCTCCGTTGGTCACGGGCACGGTCTCTGGCAGCATTTCGGTCGTCAGCAATGCCTCCACGTCCACAATTGCAGAAGCGGTTAGCGGGTCGGGACAGGCGGTGCAACACAGCGTTTCTCTATCCTGGAGCCCGAGCAATTCGACTGTGACGGGTTACAACATTTACCGAGGAACAATCTCCGGCGGCCCTTACGCGAAGATAAACCCTGCCGTAGACGCGTTAACAACCTATGCTGATGGCACAGTTCAGTCGGGCCAGACGTACTACTACGTGACCACCGCGGTGGATTCCAGCGGAGTTGAAAGCACGTATTCGAATCAGGTCACGGCTCAGATCCCTTGATTTGAGCCTGATCGACCGAAAACATGACGTTTCCGCCCCGACCCAACCGTCGGGGCTTTTCTTTCGCCTTTGCGGTACGCACCGACTTTAATGCGAATCACGCGCGACGTCCGCCCCACTGTGCCCGACAAGAAAATCCAGATCGGCGCCTTTATCAGCTTGCTGGACATGTTCCACATACAAACGCACCCAGCCACGCTCTGGCAGAGAGGGGGGAGTCCATTTTGCCCGGCGTGCCGCCAGCGTGGCATCGTCGACTTCGAGCTGGATCAGCCGCTTGGGCACATCCAGTCTCACGACATCTCCCGACCGCACAAGAGCGAGTGGGCCTCCCGCCGCCGCTTCCGGAGCAATGTGCAGAACAACAGTTCCATAGGCGGTGCCGCTCATGCGCGCATCCGAGATGCGGACCATATCCGTGATGCCTTTCTTCAGAAGCTTTGCCGGAAGCATCATGTTTCCGACTTCTGCCATCCCCGGATAGCCTCGCGGACCGCAATTCTTCAGGACCATCACGCAACTCTCATCGATTTCCAGGGTGTCATCATTAATCCTCGAGTGGAATTCTTCGATGGATTCAAACACGACCGCTCTGCCGGAGTGCTGCAGAAGATGAG
>Ga0070731_10001595_pt1 | contig 23112 bp, 14 predicted proteins | sample Coa_R1_2_FD_66448 | JGI IMG/M metagenome (GOLD analysis project Ga0070731, IMG submission 66448) | Surface soil microbial communities from Centralia Pennsylvania, which are recovering from an underground coalmine fire - Coalmine... | ecosystem: Environmental > Terrestrial > Soil > Unclassified ... | reverse complement strand
GGTACATCGTCACGCGCTGCTCTTCGCTCATTGTCAGTTCGGTCTCTTGCGAACTGGGCAGCGGCGGCGGAGCCACCGCCGGTTTTTCAGTGGCCAAAAAGCGCAGCGTTAGCACCGCCGAGCCATCCTGCGTCACGAGATTCCCGTTGTCGAGCTTGATGGTAAGACTTCCGTCCGAGTAGGAGACCAACTGGCCGCGCGTGCTGTCGCCGTTGTGCAGCGTCACGTCCACCTGCGGCCCGTACGTCTCGGCGCGGGCCGCTGCAAGCGTGGCGCAAACAAATGCGGCTATGCAAAATCGAATGTGGCGCATCGTCCCCAGTGTATCCGCGGCCAAAAAGGGCGACAGGAGTGTCGCCCCTCCAAAGGGCGACAAGAGTGTCGCCTCTCCTACTTTGGCGTCTCTTGAATAGACGCCCTACGCCCGTTATTTCTTGCATCTCTTTCTGATTACACCATCGAGAAGTTCCAGTCCCGTCGCCGCTTCCTCGCGCGTGATGCACAGTGGCGGGCAGAAGCGGATGGTTGCTTCGCCGCAGCCCAGCAGGAGCAGCCCCGCGTAATAGGCGTCGTCGATAATTTTTTCACGCAGCGCCTTGGCCGGCCGCTGCGATTTTTTATCCGCGATGATGTCCATGCCCAGCATCAGGCCCAATCCGCGCACGTCGCCGATGTGATTCGGGTGTTCCTCGCGCATTTTCCACAGCCGCGCACGCATGAATTCGCCGACCTCCTTCGCGTTCTGCATGTACTCGCGCTCGATCAAACCGATGCTCGCCAACGCCGCGCGGCAGCTCACCGGATTGCCGCCGAAGGTCGAGCCGTGAGCTCCCTGCTTCCAATTCATCACGGATTCTTTCGCGACCATCGCGCCCAGCGGCAGGCCGCTGGCGATGCCTTTAGCGAGGCAGAGAATATCCGGCTCGACGCCGTAATGTTCTATGCAAAACATCTTTCCCGTGCGGCCGAAGCCGCTTTGCACTTCGTCGCAGACCAGCAGGATGCCGTGCTCGTCGCAGAGCTTGCGAAGTTCCGGAAAGAATTTCATCGGCGGCACGATGTAGCCGCCTTCGCCTTGCAGCGGTTCGGCGAAAATTGCGGCGACTTCGTCCGGCGGCACGGTGCGTTTGAAAAGCTGCTCGCGAATGTACGACACGTCGCCGTACGGTACGTGTTCAACTTCCGGAACCAGCGGCGCGAAATGCGCGCGCTGCGTGATGCGCGAGCCGGTCAGCGACAGCGCGCCGAAGGTGCGGCCATGAAATGCGCCCAGAAACGCGATCACGCGCTGGCGCCCCGTGTGGTAGCGCGCGAGCTTGAACGCCGCTTCGATCGATTCCGCACCGGAATTCGTGAAGAACACGCGCGTCGGCGATTTTCCGGGCCAAAGTTTGCATAGCCGCGATGCCAAGTCCGCTTGCGGCTGGTTGTAATAATCGCTGCCGCACATGTGAAGCAGTTTGCCGGCCTGATCGCGAATCGCCGCGACGACTTCGGGATGGCAGTGCCCGCAGGCGTTGACGGCAATCCCGGCGGTGAAATCGAGGAAACGATTTCCGTCGAGGTCTTCGACCGTGCACATGGACGCGCTTTTGACGCAGAGCGGAATGTAGCGCGTGTAGCTCGGCGAGGTGAAGCGGCGATCGAAAGCGATCGCCTTCTTCGCCAGCGGGCCGGGGAGGGCAGTGTGAATATAGGGAACGGTTGAATTCTTGGCGCGCGGCACGAAACATTCTCCGGAGTCTCGATTCCTTTTAACATAAACGGAGCGCGTTCACAAAGCACTGCAAAGTTGCGCCGCGGAATCCTGCGCGAAGCGCGCCGCCGTTCCCCTCTCCCTCCTTGAGAGGGCCGACGCATGTACTCATGCGCGGGGTGAGGGAAATTCGGCGCCGTCAAGATCCGAAAAACTTCCCCCTCACCCCGCGAGCGAGTACGCTCGTCGGCCCTCTCCCCGTGGGAGAGGGGAACACAGCATGTCAGCACTCAAATTCCCCTTGACGTTCCCGTTTCCGCGCATCTACTTGCATCTCGGCGATTCATTTCTTCGGAGGGGGAAACAGCGCATGGCGGGGATCTTCAAGTCGTATGACATTCGCGGAACAGTGCCCAACGAATTGACCACCGGCGATGCCTATCGCATTGGCAAAGCGGCGGTCGGATTTTTCAAAGCGAAGACGCTGGGCGTCGGGCGCGACGCGCGGATTCAATCGCCGGACATGTCCGCCGCGCTCATCGCCGGGATCAACGCCGCGGGGGCGGATTGCATCGACTTGGGCATGAATCCCACGCCGATGACGTATTACGCGACGGGCGTGCTGGGCAAGCAGCTTGAGGGCGCGATTCAAGTCACGGCGTCGCACAATCCGTCGCAATACAACGGCTTCAAATTCACGCGCAGCGGCGCGCTGCCGATGAGCTACGATACGGGTCTGAACGAAGTCGAAGCGCTGTACAAGCAGGACAAGCCGGGCATCGGCAAATCGCGCGGAAAGACGAGCGTGAAGAATATGCGGCCCGGCTACATCAAGCATTGCCGCAATTTCGCGAACCTCGCCCGCCCGCTCAAAATCGCGATCGACACCGGCAATGGCGTGATGGGCGATATTCTGCCGGACATTTTGAAAAGTCTGCCGCTGAAAGTTGTGCCGCTGTTCTTCAAGCCGGATGGCCGTTTTCCGAATCACGAAGCCAATCCGCTGAAGGCGGAGAATCTCGTCGATCTGCAGAAAGCCGTCGTGGAAAAAAAGTGCGACATCGGCGTGGCGTTCGACGGCGACGGTGACCGCGTTGCGTTCGTGGATGAAAACGGCGTCGCGGTTCCCGGCGATCTGGCCGGCGCGCTGATGGCGCAAGTGCTGCTGGCGAAGAATCCCGGCGCGAAAGTGTTTTACGACGTTCGCGCGACGAAAGCGCTGCCCGAAGCCATTGCCGTAGCGGGCGGCGTGCCGCTGGAAACGCGCGTGGGCCACAGCTACATCAAAGCCGGCATGCGCAAAGACAAAGCAGTGATGGCCGCGGAACTCAGCGGCCACTATTATTTCCGCGATTTTTTCTACAGCGACTCAGGCGAGACTGCGTTCTTTCTTGTGCTCAGTTTACTCAGCCAAGGCACGAAGAAAGCCAGCGAATTGGTCACGCCGCTGCAGCGTTATTTCCACACCAGCGAAATTAATTTCGAAGTCCACGACGCTGGAAAAGTCCTCGCCGCCGCCGAGGCAAAATACGGCCCTGGCGCGAAGAAAGTCAGCAAAGTGGACGGCATCAGCATCGACATGGGTTCGTGGTGGTTCAACCTCCGCATGAGCAACACCGAACCGGTCGTGCGCTTGAATCTGGAGAGCCTCAAGTCAAAGGAAGAGATGGAGGAAAAGAAGGCGGAGGTGTCGAAGCTGATTGCGGGGTAACCGAACGGATTATTTGTCATTTGTCACTTGGCATTTGTCATTTGTCATTGCCATGCAAGCGGCGCGGCAATTAAATGAAAAATCACAAATGACAACTGCCAAATGACAAATGATTAGTACAAAATCGTAAACCCTCCATCCGCCCGCGCGAACGCCGTCAAAATGCTCCATTTTGGCACGCCCACCGTCGAGCCTTTTTGCAGCGTGGGTTTATTGCTCTTGTCGTAAAGCTGCCAACTCAAACTTCCGCCGCGGTCCCAGCCCATGCCTTCGGTCCAGACCAGCAGCGTTTCGCCCGCGGCGTTTTCCGCTATGGCGGGATGCTTGCGCCCGCGGCCCGCGCCGGGCGCGGGAATGGCGGCGGACGGCATCAGGTAGCTGTTGATCTTGTTGAAAAAGACCTGCCCGTTGTTTTCCCATGCGCTCAAGACGCCTTCGCCGGCTTCGTAAAACGATTCGGAGCTCATCGGGCATTGCGTGGTGTTTAGCGCATCGAGTTTCAGCGTATTGAAACTTGCGCCGCCTTTCGACGCGAGCAGCACCATGCCGCGTTCGGTCTTGTCAGTGGCGGCGCGGCAAATCGCGAAGACATTTCCGCGCGAATCGGCGAACGAATTCATGCCGCAGCATCCGCACGCGCCAAGATTCTCTTTGAACGCGGGAATTTCCGGCGAGAAAGTTTTGCCGTCGTCGTCGGACCGAGTGACATAGACGCGCCGGTTCTCCTCACCGCGTTCCGCGCCCATCGCGTGCCAGAACACATACACGTGCCCGGCCAAATCCGCCGCGACCGAACCGCCGCCGTCCAGCCCGTAGTATTTCGTGATCAAATTGCGCTGCTCTTCGAAGGCCGTGCCGGCATCGTTGAGCCGCGCGTAAAGCATCGGCGATTCCTTGCCCGGCCCGCGCGGCGTCGCGGCGCTGGACCCATTCCACGCGACATGCACGCGGTTGTTGCGCCCCAATGCCAGATGCGCGCCGCGGATGTTGCCCGTCGCAATGGCGCTTTTGGGCACGCTGTTGACGCGCAGCGGGGCGGAGAACGTTGCGCCGCCGTCGGTGGACTTGGCATAAAAGATATCCCCGTTGCCGGGGTCGCCTTTGTAATAGATGAGATGAACGGCGCCTTTCACGTCCACGGCCGCTTGCGGCTGAATGCCGCCGTCGGGGACGCGGCGGGGGGTGATTTCGGTAGCGAAGAGGGGAAGTGCAAAAAGAAAGACGAGCGAAATGAATATCTTCATGAAGCATGCTCCGCGAAGCCAGGTAGGGAGCAATACACCGCCTTCCGAGATGCGCGGCTCAGATAGAAAAAATCTGATCCAATGCCATGCTCCAGCCGGGAACGGCCGGTTCCGCGTCAGCCGTGTCGCTGATGTGAAACGTGACGGGCGAATATGGAGCGGTAATTTTGTACGAATGAATGCTTTTCGCCAGAGTATCAACGTCCCAAACTACCAGAGTTCCGGCTTCGAAATAATCGGCGCGTTTCGCCGCGCGCTCAAAATCTCCCGATTGAGTGTAGTCGTTTTCGCTTCGGATTTCGACGGCAAACGTCGGCGGTCCCTCGATGAATCGAATCAAATTCTGTTGAAGCTTGCCGGAGTAGAACGATACATCCGGTGAAAACGACTGACGCCCCGAAGCCAATTGTTTGACCGCATACCCAACATTGTCGCACAAAGCGTAGCCCGTTTTGGATTGCCGCGAGAATGCTTCCAGCGAATAGAGTATACGGCAGGCGATCCGTCCCGGCAAAAATCCAGTGGCCATCATCCGCACTATCCTCCCACCGATAAGTTCGGCTTTGCCGTCTTCCCGGTAAAGGTCTTCGAGCGTCTGTAATTCGGTTTCGACCTGGAGCATAAGGCACCTCTCCCGAAGAGTAACGCGGGATTGTCGGCATCGCAACTGGAAACCTACCTCAACTCATTCAACAAAAACGTAAATTCCAGCGCATGCATCCGCGCGCGCTGTTCGTTGTTGGCCGCGCCGCCGTGGCCGCCTTCGGTGTTTTCGTAGTACAGAACGTCGTGGCCCATGTCTTTCATCTTCGCGTAGAGTTTGCGCGCGTGGCCGGGGTGCACGCGGTCGTCGCGCGTCGATGTCGTGAACAGAATGCGCGGGTACTTCGCCTCTTTCTTCACGTTTTGGTAGGGCGAGAATTTCGAGAGATACTCCCACTCCTCCGGCTTGTCCGGATCGCCGTATTCGGCCATCCAGCTTGCGCCGGCCAGCAGTTTGTGATAGCGGCGCATGTCGGTGAGCGGCACTTGACAGACGACCGCGTGAAACAACTCCGGCCGCTGAATCGCGACGGTGCTCACCAGCAAGCCGCCATTGCTGCCGCCCATGATGCCCAGGTGCCGCGCTTGAGCGATGCCGCGTTTGGCGAGGTCCTCGGCGACGGCCTCAAAATCGTCGAACGCGTTTTGGCGTTTCGACTTTTGAGCGGCTTGATGCCACGCCGGGCCGAACTCGCCGCCACCACGGATGTTTGCCAGCACGTATACGCCCCCCTTTGCCAGCCACGACGTGCCGATGCCGGCGCTGTACATGGGCAGCATCGGAATCTCGAATCCGCCATAGCCGTAGAGGATGGTGGGAGCCGTGCCGGATTTGATCGCGTCGGTTTTGCCGACGACGAAATACGGGACTTTCGTGCCGTCCTTCGACGTGGCTTCGAATTGCTGGACTTCCATGCCGGTGGTGTCGAAATATTTTGGGCGGGATTTGATGGGCTGGCCGAGGTTGGCGCCGAGCTTCATGAGATACAATGAATCGGGCGTCAGGAAGTCGTTGTAGTCGATCCACACGTCATTGGATTCATCGGCATCGAAGGGACGCACATTGGCGGTTCCCTGTCCGGGGATTTTAATTTCAAATCTATTCCACACAGCTTTGACCCGTTCAAAGCCGTACAGTCGAGTGTGGACGTTGTCGCTGACCTCCACCGCGATGTAATTTTTAGTGGTGGTCATCCCTTGCAGCGAGACGCGTGGTGACGGCTCGAAGAGCGTGTCGAACGATCGTTCCCCGCTGAGAGATTTATCGAGCGAAATAAGCAGCGAGCCGGATTTGAATGTCTTCGTACCAACGTTCCAATCACTGCGCAGCGTCAGTGTCAAGAATTGACGGAACGTGCCCATATTCGCATCCTCGGGCACATCCAGCTTCACCTTCTTCCCATCCACCACCAGCCACTTCTCTGACGTGTAGAACGTCATGTTGCGCTGAAAGCCCTCGCGGAAAAATCCCGGCGTGTGATCGACCCACGCGCCGACTTCCACGTCCGTCTTCTGCCCTTCAAAAACCATCTCCGCCGCGCTCAGCGGCGTGCCGCGCTTCCACAATTTGATGATGCGCGGGTAGCCGCTGTCGGTGAGCGAGCCTTCGCCGAAATTGGTGCCGACGTAAAGCTCATCGAGATTGCGCCACGTCGCCGCGCTTTTCGCTTCCGGCAGGTTAAAGCCGTTTTTTACGAATTCTTTTTTGATCGCGTCGAATTCGCGCACCACTTTTGCATCGCCGCCGCCGCGCGAAAACGAGAGCAGAAAGCGCTCGTGCTTCGGCGGAAGGGATTCCGCGCCGGCCCAGACCCAGTTCTCTTTCTCCTCCGCCGCGAGCGCGTCGATGTCGAGCACCGTTTCCCATGCCGGCACGGTCTTGCGGTATTCCTCCAACGTCGTGCGCCGCCATAATCCGCGCACGTGCTTTTCGTCCTGCCAAAAGTTGTAGAGCCACGCGCCCTGCTTGGTCGCGTACGGAATTTTCTCCTTTGCATTCAGGATCGCGAGCACCTGCGCTTTGATGCCGGCGTACTCCGGTCGCGCTTCAAGCTCTTTCACCGTGATCGCGTTCTGCGCCTCGACGTAATCGAGCGCTTTTTTGCCGGTGACGTCTTCGAGCCACAGATAGGGGTCGTCCTCGCAATGGGCGAGGTGTGCGGCGCAGAGAAAGAGCAGTGCAAGTCCAGCGATCAAAGTCCAATTCACCTTGTAATCTCCGAGATTTTGGGGAAGGAGCGGCGGCACTCTTGCCGCCGTGCGCTCACCGACGGGCCAACGGCGGAAGGAGTGCCGCCGCTCCTATTTACGCGGTCAATTTCAGCACCGCGCTCATCATTGCCGGCAAATCTTTCGGCACTTGAGCGCTCACCATTTTGCCATCGACCACGCACGGTTCGTCGATCCATTCGGCGCCGGCGTTGATCAGGTCGTCTTTGATCGCCGGCAAGCTGGTGAGGCGGCGGCCTTTCACGATCTTGGCGCTGATCGGCACCCAGCCTGCGTGGCAAACGAAGGCGACGACCGCGCCGGCGTTCCACGCTGCGGCGACAAGTTCGTTGCAGGCTTTGTAGCGGCGCAGTTTGTCGGGCGCGTAGCCGCCGGGGACGATCAGCACTTTGATCTGCTTTGGATCGACTTCGGAGAAATCGACGTCGGCTCTGACCGGGTAACCTTCTTTCGACTGGTACACTTCGCCCTTTTTCGGGCCGGCGACAAGCACTTCGAAGCCTGCTTCGATCAGGCGCAAGCGCGGGTAATGCAGCTCGAGATTTTCGTAGATGTTTTCGGCGAGCACGATGGCGAGTGGCTTTTTCGAAGATGAGGTAGCGGACATGTTGGATTCCTTTCATGGATGCGTCAGTAGAACGGAGCTCCGCTCCGTTCCGTGTGAGTTTGTAGCCTAGAATTGAACGGAGCGGAGCTCCGTTCTACGGGTCATTGGCGTGTCATTTCTTTCGCGCGACGAGGATCTTCGTGCTCGGCCCGCGCGGGAAAATCCGCGTGAGCAGCAATTCGGGAAGATACATCGAGGCGCCCATTGCGCCACCGAAGACTTCGCCGAGGCCAATCAGCTTGCCGGCTTTGTAGGGCAGTTTCGTCAGCGACCAGCTTGTTTTGAAGGCGAGTTTGTTCAGGCCTGACAGATCGGTCGGCGAATTCATCAGCACAAAGAGCGGCTTGACGGAGAGGATTTCGAAGCCGCGCGATTCGAGCGCTTGCGTGTAATTTTGCAGCGTGCGGCGGCGCACGTGGCCGACGGCGCTTTCGACGCTTTGGCATTTGTCGAAGACGATCGCGTGGCCACCGGATTTCAGCGCGGAGGCGATGTTGTCGAGCGCGCCGTTCCAGCCGGCGTCGTCTACGAGATGAAAAAGCACGTCAAACGCGGTCGCGAGATCGAAGCTCCCGCGTGCGATTTCACCGGGAAGCGGCTGCGCGATGTCGGCTTTGTCGAAGCGCCACTCGGCGGGGAAGCGCGCGCGCGCGGCTTTCACGGCGATGTCGGTGATGTCGAATCCGGCGACGAAATCAGCGCCAAGCTGCCGCCACAAGTCGAGATAAAAGCCGGTGCCGAAGCCCAATTCGAGAATGCGCGCGCCCTGAATTTGAATTCCTGATTGGCGCAATGTTCGCAGCAGCACTCGCCGGCGCAGGCGGTAGGCCCAGCGGTTGAAGGCCAGACCGACGCCCGCGTGACCGACTCCGGCCAGCGAGAAATCCTTTTCGAGGCGCTGGTTCCAGTAACGATCGTTCTCGTAGGTTGGGCGTTCACGCGCGCCGGGTTGTGTGGGCTGGGCGGATGACATTCGAGCAAGGCACCTGGAATTGTGGTGCAGGCGTCCCGCCTGCAAGGAATTTGAGCCGATTTCAGCAACAAAATCGGCGGCTGGTCAGACATAACTATAAACTAAGTGGCCTCGTTTGACACAAAAGAATGTCCCAATGAGAGGGGGGCAGGCTACTGGATTGTTATCGCCTTCGCGGGCGATACCGGGGTAGACGGTTGCAGGAAGACAGTGCGAGACTTCGTTAATTTCTTCTTTTTTACATTGAAGGCGCGAGCTTTTGAGTATAAATTAAGGGGTCTAAACTGGTTTTCGGCAACGTCACACAGCTTTCGTTCCGGCTTGGCGGCTTGGGAGCCGCCTTTCCATCTAGTGGATGGAAGGACGGAGCGCGCAGGGCTGTTGATTTTTGCGGATTAAAACCGGGGGCAGTCGCCGTCACAGGCTGAGGGACTTAAACCATGAACACGAAGCTTTTGATCAAATCCATCGTTGCATTCGGGCTGGCGCTGGCGCTGGGCCGCGTCGTGTTCACTTCGCCACCGCTGCGCGGCGAGCAGAAAGCGGCGAGTTCCGCGAACGCCGATGGAGCGGGAGCGATGCAGGTTGCATCGCCTGCTAAGAAAGATACGTTTCATGTGCCGCCGCGCAACTTCGTGGCGTCCACCGCCAACCGAGACTTTAAGCCGGTCAATGGCGGGATGCTGAATGAGAACGGGCGCATGGACACGTTTGTGTCGGCTCTGTATCAGGAAGGCATCGTTCACACCGCGCCGCGGCAATTTAACGCCCAGGTGGCATGGAAACCATACAGCCAGGAAGTTCGTAATGGCGGCGAACTGGTCGCGCTGGAAGGCCTGCCCAAGCCGTCCAAAGCGTATGTCTTGAACCGGGATGGGTTGAAGCAGGTGATTTATCCTTCGACGTATGCGAACACCGAAGACCGCTTGATGATGCGCGCCGACGGCGGCATGGAGCACGACATTGTGCTTAAGAATGCGCCCGTCATGACGCACACCGCGGAACTGGCGTTCACCGGCTATTTGCAATTGAGCGACGATTTGAGCATGTGGGACGGCCAGACAGAATTCGTCCGCGGCGGAACCTATACGACGCGCCACGGAATCCATTTCAAGAATTCGTCCAACAATACGGTGTTTTATCTGCGCCCGCCCTGCGCGTACGATGCGAGTGTGGCCAAGGAAGGCGGCGGGTTGGATGAACAGAAACAGGCGCTGCCGGAGTATCAGTCGCACCTGACTGCGTGCGAATACCAGATTTCGTTCGACGAACGCGGCGTCAAACTGGCCGTGGTGACGCGGGGCGCTTGGCTGATGAATCCGGAGCGCAGTTACCCGGTGGTGATCGACCCGAATTTTGGGCCCTTCGGTTTGGCCGACGGCGACCCGCCGATTTATACCGGTTCGGTAGGTTCCGACACTTTCATTCCGCTTCACAACGGCGCCAACGGCCAGGGCAGCACGAAACTGGCCGTGGGCAATGCCTGCACGGTTTTAGGCTTCCCCGAAACGAACTGGGGCCAGATCGCCATGCCGTTCGCGTTTTCATATTACGCCGGCCAGGGCGGCAATCCGGCGGTGTTCCCGATTGGCACGCCGCTGTTCGTTCACGAAGTCGGTTTTGCAAGTTGGATCATGCCCGACCCCGATCCCTTCCCATTGCTTCCGTTCGCGCCGTGTTTCGATGTCAATGCTCAACCTCCCGCGGGCACGGCGCTTCCCAGTCCCGGATATCCTAACAATGCGATGTATCCGTATTGGGAAGACCTCCATTTCTCTCCCGACCCGCTGTCGGCCATCTACTATCTCTTCGACAACACGGGCGGCCCCCAGAACGGGCGCCTGATTATTGAATGGTACAAAATGGGCTACTTCTTTGGCGGCGGAAACGCCGGCGACGTAATCAGCTTCAATTTGATCCTGTATGAGTGCAACAGCATCGTCGAGTTCATCATCAAGAATCCCGGCCAGGGTGAAAAGGACCGGGGAGGCGCTTCAATCGGTATTGAAGATCCGACAGGAACCATCGGTATTCAATATTGTTTTGATCCTATTGCGCAAGGCCTGCCTGAGATTCCGGACAGCACGGCCATCACCTTCACCGTGTCGCCGCTGAGCAACATCGCGGTGAAAACGACGACTCCCCGCACTGGATGCATTCCACTGACGGTATGTTACCAGGCGACCATCACCATAACAGCTCCGCCGTGCACGCTAAACGGCGGCGGCGGAACTTCCATCCCGCCCAGTTTCGGATACCACTGGGATTTCGGCGACGGCGGGCAGGCCTTCACCCCCAACGTCTGCCACACTTTTGTAACGCCCGGAAACTACGCCGTAAAATTGACGGTGACCGATGGCAACGGAAACCAGGCGGATATCATTAATGGCTTGGCGGTAGAGGTCTGCGACATTCCTCCGGTGATCATCACGGCAACACCGCAAGGCGGCACGGCGCCATTGAGCGTCGACATCACCGCGAAAGCCACTTCGCCAGTGATCAATATCAATGGGGTGCCCACACAAACGATTCCGGGGTTGAGCGCCACCGGCGCAACAATCGTGGTGGACCAGCAGGATCCGCAGGGCGCGCCGTTCACCTTCACGCCATTTACCACTATCGCCGGCGCGACGGGCACGGTTTTGTTTACAAATCCCGGGACCTATCGTGTCCAGGCCAATTTTACCGGCACGAGTTTCGGGCTGCCGACGACGGGCACCGGCACCATCTTCATCGACGTGATCGATCCGAACAGTCCCATCGCCAATTCGCTCATCATTACGCAATCGAGCTACACCATTAATTGGGCGGGCAAGCTGCCCAATCAATTGGGCGTGCCCACGGCGCCCGCCAGTGACACGATATCGGTGCAGGGCATCGTGAATTTGGAAGGGATGAGTTTGTCGTCGCTGGCCGGCCAGCAAGTTACCATCGCGCTCAACGGCTATAACCCCATTTTCCAGGGGACGCTGAATGCGAGCGGAACCGCGATTCAGGGCGATTTCGCCACAGGCATCACGGGCACATTTAAAATCGACGCCACCGGACATTTCAGCATGAACGTGACCGGCGACTATGCGTTCTCGCTGGGTTTGACCTCGTTGACCGAACATAGGCTGTTGACGGCGCATTACAAGATTTCGCTGGGCAGCGTCTTCACCAGTCCTGGAACGACGGTCGTTTACGACTACAAATCCACGGCCAACAAGACGGGCAAAGGTTTCTACCAGTTCGGCAACTTCGCCAAGTACGGCACGATTCCCGGGGCGCCGGGCGGATTCGGCCAGCCGGGCGGCCAGGAAGTGCTGCTCTCCGGCGGGTTCATTGTGACCGGCGCCGATTTCAAATTGGTTGGCGATACGGTGCAAGCCACGATCAACGGATTGCTCGCGCGAGCCGGCGGCGATAACCTGCGTCCCGCGGCTACCTCCGATGTCGTCGTACAAATCGGCAACTTCACGGAAACGCTCAACTTCTCGACGACCCCCACGTTCAAAACGACAGGCAAGCCGCCGTCGCAGCGCTTTAGTTTCAAGAGCAAAGGCGGCACGAACATCAAGTCGCTGATGTGGATGAATCTGGCGGGGAATTTCAACATCACGACCTTTGCCACTTTGCCCAACGCTCAGGTTGGCATCAATCCGGCGCTGGCGACTCAGCCGATCACGCTGCAGTTCACTGTGACGCCGGATAGCGGGCAGCAGTTCATTGGCACGACCACGTTTGACATCAACAAAGTGTCGGACACGGAATTCAAACATTAGAAGTAGGACGGGTCTTAAGACGCGTCCAGGCAGGTGGGGTATGGGAGAATAGGAATGTCTTTTCGGCCGGTATTTTCGAAATCAAAGTGGCCGCACGTCAGCCGCTTGGCAGCGGCGCTTTGCGTGGCCGCGCTTTTGGCGCATGCCAGCGCCGTGGCCCAAGTTGGCGGACGCGGCGCGGACCCGATTCCCGCCTTCACGCAAGACGTGGGCGGCGGTACCGGTCCAACGGTGACGTTCGACCCAACGCCCAGTTACCTTCCCGCCGCTCCGACTGGACAGACCTACCAATACACGCTGATCTGGGACTTTGGCGACGGTTCAGCAGTTCAAACCGTCGGGCCGGGCACCGATGTCGCCGTGCTGATTCCAGTTACGCATACTTACCCAGACGTTCTCTCCACGTACTACACAGTGACGTTGCGCATCGATGTTACCATCGTCACCAACAACGTCGCTTCGGCCGGTCCTTCCGCATCGACGACGGGACAAGTGCATTCTGCCGAGGTGAATTTTCCGCCCACGTGGTCGCTGGTGAATATTTCGTCGCCGGCCACTGGGCAGCTTCCATACCAATTGGTCGTTGACGTTGCTGGAAGTTTTGACGACGACGGCTATATCATCTGGGCCGCCATCGACTGGGGCGACGGCGCCGCCGATTTGCTGCCTGTCCTTCCGCCATCGAAAACGGCGCTGACGTATTTCCATTCGTACGTCGCGCAGGGCACATACACAGTCACGCTGTCGCTGATCGATAACGGCCGCATGGACCCGGGCACGCCGTTGAATCCCACTCCGCCGGCAAGCGATCCGAAGGCTGCACTGCAGAGCATTCAAACGCAGCAGCAGACGCTGATCGATGCCGGCACGCTTAGCGCGACCTTCAACGACCCGAAGTACCTGCCGATTTTGCGCCAGGATTTCATCCAGGTTCAAGTGCCCGGCAATTTGATGGTTCAAAAGGGCCAGTTCGCGCTGGATTTCGCCAACCCCAACGACGACGCGTTCGATTGCACGTTCGTGTTGAACGGGCCGGTCGCCGCGGTATCCGACGCGCAAGTTCAAGTGTATCTGGGATCCGGCTCGAACAATTTGATCCTGCATCAATTCACCACGGATTTGAAAGGCAATTTCTTCGACCAGGCGCAGGGCCTGCTTTTCTCGGTCAATCCGAAAAAGCACATGTTACGATTCAAAGTATCCGGCGCCGCGTTGCAGTCGCCCTTTCAGATCGGCAATGGGACCGTGGTCAATGGTTTTGTGGATGTCCCAATAAAGATTTTCATCATCGGTCCAACCGCAACGACCGCGCTGGCGGCGAAATTGCGCTTTGTTTACAACGCCAGAGCCGGCGCGGTCGGCATCGGGAAAAAGCCGCGTTCCGTGCTTGTCGGGAATTGATTGAGGTGCAGGCTTCCAGCCTGCCTGCTGAACTTTACGGGCTGGAAGCCTGCACTACAAAACATAAGCCGGCGCAAGCCGGTTTTTTTGGAATTGGCCAGAGCCGCGCCCGTCAGTAAGCGGCAATTTTGGGAATTAAACCCATTGCGCCCCGAACGTGGATTGGTATAACACTTGGCGTGTTCTTTCCGAATAAGACGAGGCTCACATGGCGGATACGGCGGAACTATCGACGATCAGTGAAGTCAAAACGTACAAAATGACCCGCCGCCTCGCCGAAGGGGGCATGGGCGCCGTGTATGAGGCGCAACAGTTCGGCGATCAGGGCTTTCAAAAAACCGTCGCGATCAAAACCATTCTTGAGAGCTTTTCCAACAACGCAGAATTCGTGCGTCTTTTCATCGGCGAAGCCAAGCTCGTCGCCGACCTCGTCCACGAAAACATCGTCCAGGTTTATCACCTCGGCAAAACCGGCAACATCTACTACATTGCGCTGGAATTCGTCGAAGGCATCAATCTCGAACAGTTCATGGATTACCATCACGACCGCGGCATTCCGACGCCCATCGAATTGAGCGCGTTCGCGATCAGCCGCGTCTGCCGCGGGCTGGAATACGCGCACAACAAGCGCGGGCGCGACGGCGTGCCGCTTCACATCGTCCACCGCGACGTCTCGCCCAAGAACATCATGATCAACTACGAGGGCGTGGTGAAGCTGACCGATTTCGGCATCGCCAAGGCCGCGCGCGTGATGGAACAGCAGGAAGGCGAAGTGCTGATGGGCAAGGTCGAATACATGTCGCCCGAGCAGGCGCAGTACCTGCCCACCGACCGCCGCTCGGACATTTTTTCGCTCGGCATCGTGATGTACGAACTGCTTACGGGAAAGCACATTTTCGAAACCGACGACATCTACCAGACGCTCGACAATGTGAAGGAAGCGCCGATCCCGCATCCGAAGACGTACCGCCCCGACATGCCCGACATGCTCAGCGAGATTTTGATGAAGGCGCTCGAACGCGATTTGGACAAACGCTATCAGACCGCTGGCGAGATGGGCGGCGCGCTGGAATATTACATGTACCACAAAGGTTACGGCCCGACCAACGTGACGCTCGGCAATTACCTGCGCAACGTTTTTCTGAATCAGGCATCCGAAGCCCACGACCCGCAGCGCAGCATCCGCCATCGCGCCGACACGCTGCTGGGCGGCAAGGACGATCCGGATGACACCGCGTCGGGCACGGGGCTGGGTGGTTCGGATACGTTCATGCGGTCGATCTAACAGGAGCGGCGGCACTACTGCCGCCGTGAATTGAGGGCGGCAAGAGTGCCGCCCCTCCATCAATCCATCAATACCAATTCCTTGGGGACATCCTCCAGCGACACCGTTTCAATCTTCGCCCAAGACCAATCCTTCTCCGCCAATCCGTTCTCGACCGAAAACCGGTGCCTCCATTTATTCTTAAATTTCAATCCGTTCTTCACAGTCAAATACGGATAATTCAGCGTGCCGCGGCTGGTCGTCACATTTTCGAAATGATACATCTCCACATCGGGAATGTAGCGGCAGAGCCAGCCGGCTTCGCGAAAGCGATAGCAGTAATCGATGTCTTCGAACTGCACCGGCGAGAATTGTTCGTCGAGCGGGCCGATTTTTTTCGCAACATCGGCGCGCATCATCCACGTGGCGCTGATCAGCGTCTGGCAATCGCGCAGCACGTTGAATTCCGGATCGAGCCGAGCCCGCCCGCGCCCGCGAAACGCGACCTGCCCGCCTGGCGTCACGTCGCAGCCGGCGCACTGGATGTCGTGCGGCGGAAGCGGGTAAACGAGTTTCGGCCCGACGATGCCGACGCGCGCGTTGCGTTCCAATTCCGAGCGCAGCCGCTCCAACCAGCCGCGCGATCGCACGCTCACATCGTTATCGAGAAAAACCCAGTAGCGGCCGTCCATCGCCTCCATGCCTTTGTTGCGGCCGGCGATCGCGCCGATGTTTGTGTCGAAGCGCCGGCGCTTGACGTCGATGCCCTCGCGCGCGCCGCGTTCGGCGAAATCGGCGAAGACTTTCGGCGTGTCGTCGGTTGAACCATTATCGACGAGCACAACCTGAAACGGCCGCAGCGAGCTGTGAAAAAGCGATTGCAAGCCGCGCTGCGTGTAGGCGGATTTGTTGCAGGCGAGGATTAGAATGGAAATGTCGGGCACGCGGCGCTCCGGAATCATCGTCGTTGCAGCGCATATTCGCTCAACAATAGCGCCAGCGCAAGCGCAACCAGCCACGCGCGCAAAGCGTATACGCCGGACGCGCTGCTTTGCTCGCTGGCCCATTGCGCCAAATCGCGCGGCGATTCGATCACGCGCGCGGACGAGCCGGCTTTGGCGGCGAGTTCGGCCATGGCCGCGCGATCGACGCCGAAGCGCCGTTTCTCGGCGGCGCAGGGCGTGCCAACGAAACGTTCGGCGAGCGCTCGCCCGCGGTCGGCGACGTTCAAGCGGCATACAGCCGCGGGCGGCGCGCGCATTTTTCCGTGATAAATGCCGGGCGCGGATTCGCGCATCGCAATGGATTGCGGATCGGATTCAGCGCGCGCGTCGGTGTCGGCGGCGGGCAGAGCGGTCAACGTCGCGACAGGCGACAATGCGCTCTCCGGCTCTCCGGTGGCCGGATCAAACGCGCGCAGTTCGAGTTCCAATTCGTCATTGCCGCGCGGTTCGGCGAGCAACGCAATGCCGTTGGCGCTCGATTCCTCGCGCGCTTCCGCCCAGCTCAGCAGATTCGGCAGCAGCGTGCGCCCGCCGCTGCCGGCGGCGAGCAGCGTCGCGCCTTCGGCGCCGTCGAGCGACAACGCGAGCGCCGCGCGGCGCCCGAGCGAGGACGAACGCGGTCCGGAGAGCACCAGCAGCGGATCGGCGCGCGTGTTTTTTACGGACTCAGCGCCATCGGCGGGCGCGCTGCGCAACACGGCCTCCGCGCTGCTGCGCGCTTTCACGCGGTTTCGAAAATGAAGCACCGGCCAGGGCTCGCTGCTTTGAAGCCACGGAACCAGCGGGCTCACGCGCACGGCGAATGGCTCACGGCGCGTGAAATAGTCCTTCGGGTTGTCGCTGATGATGTTCGCGAGAATCTCGCGCAGTTTCGGAAAATCCGGCGAGTACTTTCCGCTGCCCCACGCGGCAAGCTGTTTGAGCAACTCCTCCCCCGGGCCGCCCGCATTCTGTTCCACGTCGATGCCAAAGGTCATCAGCTTTGTGCGCGATTTCCCCTCGGCGCCGCGCGGACAGAGCGCTTCGACCGCGCGTTGAAATTCCTGCTGCGAGCGCGTCACGGTCTGAATGCCGTCGCTGATAAGGATCACAATCTTCTCGTCGGCATTGTCGGCGTCGAGCACGCGCTTCGCCTCCTCCAGCGCGCGCAGAATGTCGGTGTTGGAGACAATCTGGATCGCGTGCACGGCATCGAGAAATTTGCTGCGCGATGGGTCGTCGGAAAGCGGCGCGGTGAGCTTCGCGTCGCCGGAGAATTCGATCAGGCCCAGCCGATCTTGTGGGCGCAATTGCGTCACGACTTGCAGTTGCTCAGCGGCAAAATCCATTTTGCGAATGCGCGTGCCGTTGTGCAAGAACTTTTCGTCCATCGATTTCGAGACGTCGATCAAAAAAAGCACTGCGCGCGCGCGGTCGTCTTCCGGCGTCATTTCAATCGGCAGCAGTCTTTCCCACGCGCCGTCGCGCGGATGGCCGCCCGCGCCAAACGCCGCGTCGCCGCCGACCGCGATGAGCGCTTTACCGCTTTCGACAGCGCCGCTGAGCGCGCGCAGCGCGGCGCTGCCATCGGCTAATTCTTTCGCTGAAAGGCCATCGACCAGCACGCCGGCGAAATCGCGATACGCGGATTCGTCGGCAGGCAATTTGTCCGCGGAAAACAGCACGCTGTCCACGCCCAGCGGTTTGGCCGGATTGCGCGAGAGATCGGCGAGCGTTGAATTCGCGCGCGCGAGCACCGCCCATTTGGACGGCCCGAGCACGCGCACGGCTGCGCTGAGCTTGTTGTTTCCGCTCACGTCGCCAGGAATCGGCCCGTCCGCGCCGCTCACTTCCGCTGTGTAGACGACGATGCCCGGCGTTTTCACATGATCGAGGATACGGATGGTTTTGCGCAATTCGGACGGCGCGGAGGCAGCCGAACCGCTTTCAAGCTGCACGTTTTGCGATCCGACGAATGCCGTGGGCTGGTCGCGCACGCCGCGCCGCACGCTCACCACGACGCTCACCGCTTTCTGCGACGCCACCGTGATTTCCAGTGGCACCGCCCGCTCGATGGACGCCGTTTCAGGCGCGCGCAGTTCAGACAACTGCACGTCCGAGCTGGCGCTCAACACGGTCGGCGTCGCCAGCAGCGCAATGTCGCTGCCATTTAAAAACGCGGCGCCCGCCAGCGCGCTTTGGTTGTTCTGCGCGCGCGTGTCGCGAAAATCGCTCATCAGCAGAATCGCGCGCGCGCAATCGGAGCGCGTGAATGCCGAGCGGCTGAATTGAATCGCGCCGGCGATGTCGGTGCCGTCGGTTTTGACGACGGCGACGCGGTGTTCCAAATCGGGCAAGCGAACAGTCTCGCCATGCAAAGGCGCGCCGGAGACGCGCCCTACTGGGGCCATGCCGCGTTCAAGACCCGCATTCTCGCCGAAGATGACCACCGCAACTTCGGTATTTTCGGGATCAAGCGCGCCGAGCAATTCGCGGATGCGTGCGGTGGGGCCGTTGAGTTCGAAGACGCTGTCGCTTACGTCGGCGGCGACGACGAGTTGGACTTTTCGCGCGGAATGCCGCACGCTCAAACCGGCCGCGGCGAGAATCAAGCACGTCGCCGCGAGTCCTTGAACGATAAACGCGCGGCGCGGCGCGCGCGCAGGCCGAACCGCGCGGCGCAGCATTGTCCACAGCCACAGCGCGCCGGCGGGAATGAGCAGCACAAGCCAGGCAGATTGGAGAAATTGGAGCTTCAAGCGCTCACCGTGAGACGATAAAATCATGCCGCAAATCGCGGACTCGACCGTCTAGGGTATAGCATGATGAGGTAGGGCGGGCAAGCGGTTGAGTACGGCGTAACGGGTGGCCCACCCCAGCGGGGTGGGTGCCGACGGCACAAGAAGCCTCTCTTGAACCGCACGCAGAACCAAGATGCGTAGGATTCAGGAGGGGCTTCCTGTCGCTGCGCGACCCACCCCGCTGGGGTGGGCCATCCGCCGTTGGGCGCGGGCAAGCAGGAGCGCGGACCCCATAGGGCATATAGGGCCTATGAGGCCTATAGGGATTTGAGACCGCGCGCCGACATGGCGAAGGTAAAGGGATTTTGCAGATGGCATCGAATGTTCCAAACGGCAGCGGCAAGAAGCCCGCGTCGATCGAACGGATCAAGCGGCAGCAGCGCGGATCGGCGATCAAATTTTACATCACGTCCGTGGTGCTCGGCGGGTTGTGCGGGCTGGCGTATCTTGAGCGCGCCGAAATCAAAAGCGCGTACGACAAGTTAATGAGCAGCGCGCCAGTGGCGCCGGTTGTGCCGGCGGTTACGCCGGAAACTCCGAAGTCGGTTGAAGTAATTCCTCCGAAAGAAGCGGCAAAGAAAATAGAAACCCTGCCGCCGGTCGAGACTGCTCCACCGAAAGCTGTCGTTGTTCAACCGCAATTCTCCGTGAAAGACGAACAGCGTGCGCGCGAGATTTTGACGGAAGGGCGGGGACTGCTTGAGAAGTTCGACTTTGCCGCCGCGGGAAATCGCTTTGCCGACGCCGCGCCGCTGAAGTTATCGCCGGCGCTTGCGGACGAAGTGAAGCTCTGGAAGAAAAAGGCGGCGGAATTCGCCAACGCCACGCGGCACATCGCGGTTGCCGATTACGCGCAGGGCGACAACGCGGTCATCGTGGAGACCATCGACGGCACCGAATGGCGCGGCTTGAAGACGCGCGAAGAGGACGACAAGATTTACGTGCAGGTAATTTCGGAAACGAATCCGGCGTCGGAAGGAAAGCGCACGTTTCCGATTCCGCGCAACGAAATCAAGAAGATTACGCCGCTGCCGCTTAAGCAGCGCCAGGCGGATTTCAACGAGATGGTCACGAATCTGGAAGGCTCGATCAAACTCACGCACAGCACTGACCTTTACGATCTGGTGTACCTGACCAAGCGGCTGGGGTTGGGCAAGGAATGCGTGGCGTATTTGAACCGCGCGTTCGATGGCGGCACGGGACACGCGCCGGACCCGAATGTGGGCGACACATACCGCGACGTGGTGGTGCGCCGCGCCATCGGGCGCGCCACGCTGCTGATGGCGGCCAACCGGCGCACGCAGGCGGAGCTTGAATTGAAGAAGCTTAAGGACACGCTGCCCGGTTACGCGAAAGCGGACGAAGACATCGCCACGTTCCGTTCCGAAGTGATGAACAAAGTCTCGCCGGATTTCCATTCGTCGATTGTGATCACGGAAAAGAAGGAGCCAATGAAGCCGGTGGCGTCATCCGACTCGAAAGCGAAGAAATTCGAGCGCGACGACGCGGTGGAGATCAGCATAAACAACAGCGGGCTGACCAGCACGGGTGCGGCGGGCGCGATGCTGACGAAGGCCAACGATGAATTCGGAAAGGGAATGAGCATCATTCGAACCTACCAACCCGGCGTCGGCGGAAACTCGGTTTCGAACAACAAGGCACTCTCAGATGCGAAATCGTTATTCCAACAAGCGCAGGACGATTACGACGCCGCGCAGAAGTTGGAACCAACGAACGGCGCGATTCGAAGCCGACAGGAAGAAATTGGGCGGATGATTTATTTCTGTGTGAAGAACATGATCTTCTTGCGATAGTCGAGCCGAGATGAAGTTGATTTTAAGCTTCCATAATCCGTTAACGAGCCGCGCTCATCCCATTGGAGTGAGCGCGCGATCTTAAATATTTATTTGGTAGAGACTCAAATGTTCGTCGCTGGTCGGCGGCGCGAAAATCTTTGTCAAAAAAACACACAGACCGCGCGAAAACGCGTTCCGGATTGATTGCATAAGACCATTAAATACAATATGTTGTGAGCTTGCTGCAAAAAACTACTCGCTTCATCACAAATTGCAAAACAAAAGTCTTTACTTTTTGTTATGATTTTTCTAAAATCACCTCGCGAAACAGATTGAGGCTTCCCGCAAGCCACTAGTGTTGTTATGAGGAGGTCATCAGTGATCTCAGGAATGATCAATTATTACGAGGTGCTTGAAATTCAGCCCGAAGCCAATTCGGATGAAATTAAGCGCTCGTTTCGGCGTCTGGCCAAGAAATATCACCCCGATCACAATTCGTCCCGGACCAAATGGGCCGAAGCGAAGATGCGGGTGATCTTGAAGGCCTACGACACGCTCATGAACGATGCGGAGCGTTCCGATTACGACCGCAAACTGCGCCCGTTCCTGAAAGCGTTCCAGGACCCCTACCGCGAGAACCTCGCCAAGCGGGCCGACGACCCGGGCGCGCAGTCGCGGCTGATTCTTTATAACCTGCTCAACGACGCCCCGCAAATCGCGATCGAAATTTACGAGCGGATGAAGAAGAAGGACGAGAATTTCGAAGTCTGGCAGTTCCTCGACCAGAAAGATTACCTCGATTGCCAGTTCCTGATGGGCGAAGAGTACGAGCGCCAGGGAAATTGGAAGGCGGCGCTGCGCTTCTACGAGAACGTGTACAACGCCGAACGCAATCTGCCGATGCGCTTTTTCCTCGAGGAAGTCAAGGACCGCATCCGCGACATCTACTGCAAGAAAGTCGCGCGGCGCTGCAAACCCATCGAGTCGGTCAAGATTTACGAGAAGGTCATGTCGATGGGCGTGAGCAAAAAGACCGAAGCGTACCTGCACAAGAAGATCGCGGAGAGCTACTTCAAAGGGAACATCGAGAAGAAAGCGCGCATGCACTTGAAGAAAGCGTTCGAACTCGAACCGAAGCTGAAGGGCGCTCAGAAGATTTGCGAGAAGCTTGAAGTGGAGCGGTAGTTCGCTTATTTTCACGCAGAGGCGCAGGGGCGCGGAAAAATGAACGGCGCGGAGAAACGAAAGTTCTCCGCGCTTTTTTTACAATTGAAATTGGTGCGATTTATTCTTTCGGAGTGGGCAGGTTTTGCGACGCATCCGTGTTGAGCACGGCTTCGGCGGCGCCGATGGGGATTTCGGCGGTCATTTTTACGGCCAGGCCCGTTTTCACATCAACCCACACGCGCATTTTACCGACGCGTTCGAAAAGACCTTTGAACGGCGCGTCGATTTCGAAGACGGCGCAGACCTGGTTCTTGCGATCGCCGATGTCGTGATGGTCTTCGCCGACTTTGTAGAGCTTCGTGTTCCAGACATGGCGGTCGGAACAGATCGGCAGCGTGATCGCGGGAACAGTCTTGCCGATGGGGATGTCTTTGAGTTTCAACTCGGCGCTGGGCTGAGCGAACGAGCGCAGGTAAAAAATCGCGCAGAGCGGGTCGAGCGATTTTCCGGTGAGCGGAATTGTCGAGGTGGCCCACTTTTGTTCGTCGCCGAGGCGCGGGCGTTCATACGTCGCGGCCATTGTGTCTTTCGAGTAATTAAAAGTGATTTTTTCGACAACTTTCGCGCCGCCTTCCTTGCGGTCCATGTGGAAGAAGCGCGAGAATCCGCCTTTGGCGTCGAAGGTCGAATGCGCGGTGTCGTCCACGTCGTAGCGGAAGCCGAAGGCGCGGTTGGAGTGCGTCTTCATGGTGACAACGAAAACAGGCGTGGGCTGCGATTTGTAATTTTCCTGCCGCTTGACTTCAATTTCCACTTTGCCTGCGGGGAAGCGATCGACGGTGATGTCGTATTGCAGCTTTTCGATGACCGCGTCTTTGTCTTCCGGATTCTTGAAGTCCGGCTGCATTTCAAACGGCGGCAGCGGCACGATCG
>Ga0070731_10001593_pt1 | contig 23112 bp, 23 predicted proteins | sample Coa_R1_2_FD_66448 | JGI IMG/M metagenome (GOLD analysis project Ga0070731, IMG submission 66448) | Surface soil microbial communities from Centralia Pennsylvania, which are recovering from an underground coalmine fire - Coalmine... | ecosystem: Environmental > Terrestrial > Soil > Unclassified ... | reverse complement strand
TCGCTACTTTCACGTTGATGAAGATCATACCATTGTCCGAGGGGTCATTCACGGTTGACCGGTCAAAAAAATTTGTTCCATTTGACCAGCAGACTGACGATTTGCAACAAAGAGCCAAGGGAAGCCTGCTTGTGGAAGTGCAGCCATTCGTCGTGATCACGTCCAGGGATGTCCTGCTTTTTGACACGGGGCTTGGTTTTGAAACCGGCGGAGTTTCGCAGCTGCATCGCAACCTGAACGATGCCGGCATCAATGTCAGCGATGTCACCAAGGTTCTCCTGTCTCACCTGCACAAAGATCATTCGGGCGGCGTATCGCTGGAAGGCGACACAGGAAATCCGCGAAGGGTTTCTTTTCCCGGCGCAACATATTATTTGCAGAAGCAGGAGCTTGAATATGCGATGCAGAAAGGATTTCCATCTTATATCATCGATGATTTTGAACCCTTGCAGGCGGCGTCAAATGTGGTGCTGCTTGATGGAAACGGAACCATTGACGATTATATCCGGTATGAATTAACGGGCGCGCATTGCCCCTACCACCAGGTATTCTGGGTGGCAGAAGACAACAGCACGATTTTTTTCGGAGGTGATGTCGCGCCCCAATTGCAACAGATGAAAAGCCGCTTTATCGCCAAGTACGATTATGACGGAAAACGCTGCATGGAGCTTCGCAAACAATGGTGGATGGAGGGAGAAAAGGGGAAATGGACGTTTTTATTTTATCATGACATCAAAACGCCGACTTTTTCATTTTAGCGGGAAAAATATGGTGCAAAAAAAAGGCCTGCCCTAAAAAGAGCCGGCCGTTGCTAACCTATGAAAAACACCAATTTCAAATATCGTATATCAATAGATCGAAGATTAAATTAATCGGTAAAAGAGCAAAAAATAAGGGTATATCCGGTCTGCCGAGCTACCTAAACATAGGACGTCGTTGTTGCATTCTGAGTTGCCTCCGCTCCATTAATTCTCTTTGTACCGAAGCACCAAATTGCTTTTCAGATCGAAAGAATAAGTTCACCCTGTCCTGCGGAAGAACCCTGGAAAATTGCACGTTGTATTTTTTTCGTACGTCCAGGATTTTCTCCTCGGTGACCAGCGGGTCTTCCCTGTTTCCTACGGCATCAATCCTGACCTTCCTGATCTCTTCGGTATATTGGTTATAAATCGGCCAAAAACGTTCTGCCTCCTCCGGCGTCAGGTTCATTTGCTTAGTCAGATAAGCAATCTTGAGTGCCTGGAGGCGATCACCATTTTGAGCAGAAGCGGAGTAAAACAGTGTAAAAATTATTCCATATAGTAAAGCCCGTTTCATGATCAGTTTACCTGTTCTTCCTTAAAGGAAATATCCTCATTGATATACTGGTTCAATTCTTCGTCCGAAATATTACTGAATAAATCACGCGCATCTCCATTGCCCGGCGTAAGATCAAGAGCCGCCACGGGATTATCGATGGCAGAATCAGCAATCGGCAGGTCCTGGTTCTGCAGGTAATTGATCATTTCATCATCGCTTAGCTTCGAAAGCGCGGCTATTGGATCGTTCACCTTCGCAGGCTGCGGTTTCTTATTGATGATGAATAAAGTAGCGGTCGAAATAACTCCCACCACAACGGCAGCCGCTGCAACCCGAATCAACTGGCGCTTCCAGTTCATCGGCACCACCCTGGCCTTCTGAGGTTCGATATTCAGCGCCGAAAACACCTGGCCACAAAACCCTTCGAAATACCCCTCGGGAACCGAATAAGTCTCCTTAGTTCTCAATGCTTCCAGCCAGGGAGAAGCTTCACTGGTCTTTTCACTTACATATTCTACCGCCCTGATTCCCTCCACGGCGGTTAGAGGAAGCTCCTCAAAATATCCATCGGGAACGCTGAACGGAACCTTTCTGCTGATCGTGGTGAGCAGGGGAGAAAGTGATGCGAGTTCTTCATCGACCGATTCACTATTGTTCGATCGAAGGCGTTGCATCAGCTTGTCGGCAAAGCCGTCAAAATAACCGGCAGGCGGAGCGCTGAAAGGAAGATCCTTTGCCAATCCTTCAAGCTGCAGCGAAGCTTCGTCACCAGACGCGGCTTTCAGACGAGACATGATCACACCGGGCAGCTGATCAAAAAAATAATCAGGTGATTTGTAAGGATTTACCTTCTTAATACCTGCTATTAAAGGACTTAAAGCTTCCAGTTCAAACCATATTTCATAACTATTTTCCACGCAATTTTGAGACTTATTTCGTTAATGAAAGTTTAATGATTGAGGATGTAATCCTCTATTTTTTTTACCGCGTGATGGTAGGATGCCTTGAGCGCTCCTTCGGAAGTTTCCAGCACCCTGCTCATCTCCTCATATGGCATTTCATCATAATATCTCAAGTTAAAGACGATTTTTTGTTTTTCTGGCAGCTGCTGGATGGCTAATTGCAATTTCCATTCTAACTTATTGGCATCAAAGTCCTTATCGGCTATGATTTTATTGCTAAGCCCACTCTCGACATCGTTTAGTGAGGTGGTTGATTTCTTTTTTTGCTGTTCCAAAAAGGTGAGACATTCATTGGTAGCGATGCGGTAGAGCCATGTATAAAGCTGCGAATCTTCCCGGAAATTCTCCAGGCCGTTCCACATCCGGATAAACACATTCTGCAGCACGTCGTTGGCATCTTCATGCTCGACGACCATCCGGCGAACATGCCAGTAAAGCCTTTCCTGGTATTTCTTGATGAGGGAGGTAAAAGCCTTCTCCTTGGTAGCCGGTTCACGGAACTGGATCAATAATTCCGTATCAGTGGTGGTGACTGCCATAGATTAGCTTTTCGGTAACTGCAGGTAAGACCATTTATCTATCCAAGCGTTTAATTGCAAACAGGTAACGGCCGGCACGAGTCACTTCTTTCTTTTCATGACTCTTTCTGCTGCTGCGACGATGTCAGGAGAGTCCAACCCGTATTTTTTTAACAGTTCATCGGGCGTCCCGCTCTCACCAAAAGTATCTTTCGTGCCGACATACTCTATAGGAACGGGAAAGCCTTTAGCGGTAGTATGCGCCACCACATCGCCAAGGCCCCCGATGATATTATGTTCTTCGGCGGTCACCACGCAGCCTGTCTTGGTCACGGACCTGATGATCGCCTCTTCGTCGATCGGCTTGACGGTGTGCAGGTTAATAATATCGGCGTTGATTCCTTTTTCAAGCAACGCTCTTCCGGCCTCAATCGCTTTCCAAACAAGGTGGCCACAGGCGAAAATAGAAACATCAGGACCCTCGGAGAATACTTGCGCTTTCCCGAGTTCAAATGACATATTGCTCGTGAAAATCGGCCAGGAGGGCCTGCCGAATCGAAGGTAGACGGGCCCGACGTGATCGGCAATGGCGATGGTCGCCGCCTTGGTTTGGGCATAGTCGCAGGGAACCACCACCATCATGCCCGGCAACATTTTCATCATGCCGATATCTTCGAGAATCTGGTGCGTCGCACCGTCTTCTCCCAGAGTCACCCCCGCATGGGAGGCGCAGATCTTTACGTTCTTTCCCGAATAGGCTATGGATTGACGAATCTGGTCATAGACGCGGCCCGTCGAAAAATTGGCGAAGGTGGTCGTATAAGGGATCTTGCCGCCGATGGTCAGCCCCGCACCGAGGCCCATCATGTTGGCTTCCGCGATGCCGCACTGAAAAAAGCGGTCGGGAAATTCCTTGATAAATTGTTGAAGTTTTAATGATCCGCCAAGATCGGCGGTGAGCGCAACCACATTGGGGTTCTTCCTGGCCAGTTCGACGATGCCGTCACCAAAACCGCTACGCGTATCCTTCTTCCCCGTCACCTGTATATCACTGAGCATGTATTTCTTTTATGGATGTTGAATAATGAATACCATCAAGTCGCCAAAAATAACGCAGAAGTTTTAATTCGCTGCGGCAGATTCTAATTCAGGGGCGAATATTTTCCGTCATAGAACTTCTCATCAACCTTCAACTTCTGTTCCCATTTCCATGCCGTCTCCATCATGTCTTCGAGTGAGTATTTCGGTATCCAACCCAACAGTTCCCTGGCAAGGTCGTTGTTGGCATAGATGGCAATCACGTCACCGGCCCTGCGCGCCCCGAGGCTGTAATTGAGTTTGACGCCGGTGACCTTTTCAAACGCCTTAATCGCTTCGAGGACGGTGACGCCGTTACCCGTTCCGAGGTTAAAGACTTCGCATTTTTTTGGGCTTTTGCGTTCCAGGAGAAATTGCAGCGCAAGCGTATGCGCGTGAGCGATGTCGGAAACATGAATATAGTCGCGAATGCATGAACCGTCCCGGGTGGGATAGTCCGTTCCCCACACGTGCATTTTGGACAACTTGCCGATGGCCGTCTGCGTGATGGCCGGCACGAGGTTTTCGGGTTTGCCTACGGGTAGCTCCCCGATCAGTCCGCTGGGATGTGCACCCACCGGGTTGAAATATCGCAGGAGGATGCATTTGGCCGTATTGGCTTTGGCAAATTCGTTGATGATCTGTTCGCCCATTTGTTTGGTATAGCCATAGGGCGACTCCGCCGGTTTTGGCGACGTGCTTTCGGTGACGGGGATCTCATCCGCATTACCGTATACCGTGCACGAAGAAGAGAAAACAAAATAAGGCACATTGAATTCCTGGACGCACTTGAGCAGGTTGATCAGCGAAGAAAGATTGTTTTCAAAGTACATGAGCGGCTGTTCTACGGATTCCGCAACGGATTTGAAGGCAGCAAAATGAATAATCCCCGTGATGTCCTCGTTTTCCTGGAACACCGCGAAGGTGTCATCATAATTGCACAGGTCAACTTTATAATTCTTGATTGTTTTTCCCGTGATTTTTTTTACGCCTTCGAGCATCCGCGGATGGGAACGCGAATTATTGTCAACGGAAATCACTTCGAAGCCGTTTTCAAGCAAATCCACAATGGTATGCGAGCCGATATATCCCGACCCCCCGGAAACTAAGATTTTTTTCATTGCAGATTTTTTCTTTTATAATTATTGATTGATGACGTTTAAGAGGTATTGGCCGTAGCCGCTTTTCAACAACGGCTCTGCCATGGCTTCCACCTGTTTTTTAGTGATAAATCCCTTTCGGTAAGCTATTTCCTCGATGCAGGCGATTTTTATTCCCTGTCTCTGTTCAATGACCTGGACAAACTGGGAAGCCTGCATCAGCGAGTCAACAGTTCCCGTATCCAGCCAGGCCGTGCCGCGATCCATAATCGAAACTTTCAGCTTTCCTTTTGCGAGATATTCGCGGTTGACGTCCGTGATTTCGTACTCGCCCCTTGCGCTCGGTTTCAGGTGCCTGGCGATGCTGACCACTTCGTTATCATAAAAATAAAGCCCGGGCACCGCGTAATTGCTCTTCGGCAATTTCGGTTTTTCTTCGATCGAGATCGCCTTCATGTGCTCGTCAAATTCAACTACGCCGTAGCGCTCCGGGTCGCTCACATGATACGCATAGACGATGCCGCCATCGGGATTCGTATTTTTTTCCAGCTGCTCACCAAGGCCTGTTCCATAGAATATATTATCGCCAAGAACCAGCGCGACCTTGTCTTTGCCGATGAAACTCTCTCCAATCACGAACGCCTGTGCAAGCCCGTTTGGTTTAGCCTGCTCTGCATAACTTAGTTTTAGTCCAAGCTGGCTGCCATCGTTAAACAGCCTTTTGAAAAGCGGGAGATCATGCGGGGTGGATATGATGAGGATCTCATTGATTCCTGCCATCAGTAAAGTGGACATCGGGTAATAGATCATGGGTTTATCATAAACAGGCGTGATCTGCTTGCTGATAGCATATGTAATTGGATGCAAACGCGTGCCTGAGCCGCCGGCCAGTATGATTCCCTTCATGGACCTTGGTTAATCAGGAGCCAAAATAACAAAAAATGGGGGTAAATGGATGCGGAAGCTCACTTCATCCTAAAGTTGGCAGGCTGCCCCGCATTATTTGTAGAAGATATGAAAGATGAAATAGAAGAGCGCCGCAAGGATCGCGCTGACAGGAATGGTCAGGATCCATGCCCAGAGCAGGTTGATTGTCACTCCCCAGCGAACAGCGGAGAGTCGTTTTGTTGCGCCGACGCCGATAATGGATCCGCTGATGGTATGCGTCGTGCTGACCGGGATGCCAAGCTTCTCAGTGAGAAATAAGGTGAACGCACCGGCTAACTCGGCACTAACCCCTTCAAACGGCGTCAACTTGGTGATGCGCGTGCCCATGGTTTTGACGATCTTCCATCCCCCGCTCATCGTGCCGAGCCCTATTGAAATAAAACAGCATACGGGAACCCAGTTCGGCACATTCTTAATGTTGTCTAGTGCGCCCTGCGAAACCATGGCAGCCGCGATAATGCCAAGCACTTTTTGCGCGTCATTGCCTCCGTGGCCGAGGCTGAACAGGGCCGAGGATAAAAGCTGCAATCTCCGAAACCAGTTATCGGCTTTGTACGGATTTGCGCGGCGGCATATATTGATAATAATAAAACTGATTAAAAAGCCGACCAGCATGCCGATAAATGGCGCGAGAAATATGAATGCAAAAATGGGGATCACTTTTGCATAATTGATGACGTCCTTACCATGGACTGTCAATGAACCCGCATGGGCGACTGCGGCACCCATGAATCCTCCCAGCAGGGTGTGCGAGGAGCTGGACGGAATTCCAAACCACCATGTCAGGAGGTTCCAGGATATTGCAGCAAGAAGCCCCGCAAATATGACTTCGAGGGTGATAAAGTCCTTCGTAACGGAATTCGCGATGGTATTGCCGATTTTGAATTCGCCAATGACGTATTTGCTGATAAAAAACGCGCCGAAGTTGAACACTGCCGCCCAGAGTACTGCCTGGAATGGGGTTAAAACTTTGGTTGACACCACCGTAGCGATTGAATTGGCGGCGTCATGGAAACCATTGATGTAATCGAAAATCAGTGCGAGAACAATGATCACAACGAGAAAGGTCATAGTCTTGGGTCAAGCGTATTTAATAATGATGGATTCGATCACGTTGGCAGCGTCCTCGCACTTGTCTGTGACAATCTCCATGACCTGGTAGATTTCTCTTTTCTTGATCACTTCTTTCGCGTCCGGCTCGGTTTCAAAAAGGCGTTCGATGCTCATGTCGAAGATATCGTCGGCCTGGTTTTCAATACTGTTTACTTTGACGAGCGCATCGGTAATCTTGCGCATATCCCGCATATTCCGAAGTTCCTTCACGGAATTCCTGATCTGTTCCGCGCTTTGTTCAATCAGGTCGGCCATCTTCTGAATGCCGGTATCGTTTGGATTGACTTTGTATAGATTGATCTTTTTGGCTGTCGAATAAATATAATCGCAGATGTCATCCAGGGAGGTTGCCAGGTAGTGGATGTCCTCCCGGTCAAACGGCGTGATGAAATTCCTGCCCAATTCGGTAAATATTTTATGCGTGAGATCGTCATTGATATGCTCCTGGTCCTCCAGCTGTGAGGTTAAAGCCGCCCGCTTGTCGTAATCAGGCTCGGCGACCGTCCCTTTCAACAATCTTCCCATGCGGGCGACGCCGTCGGCCACTTCCTCGAAGAGGGTATAGAACACCCGGTCCTTCGGCATAAAGATTTTCATGATGGAATTGAAGGACATAGTGAAGATTGTCTGTAAATGTAGAAATAAAGTGGAAAGTACAAGGGGAAGGACGGGATTATTTGGAATCGTCGACAGGTCGACGGGGCCATTGCGATCATACTGCGATCAATTCGCTGACCAGGGAAATATAACCTTCATAGCGTTCGAGGACCTTTTGCAGGATCTCTTCCACTTCTTCGACGGAATTCTTCTGAACAAGCTGGTTCCTGAATTCCTTGATATGGGGAAGTCCTTTCAGGTAGTTGGTATAGTGACGACGCATTTCCAGCAGGCCGAGTGTGTGGCCTTTCCATTCGACCGACCTGGAGAGGTGTTCCCGGATGGCTTCAATGCGCTGGCTGATTGACGGAGGGGCCTTGTGTTCTCCTGTGCTTAAATAATATTTGATCTCGTCAAATATCCAGGGATACCCGATCGCCGCGCGGCCGATCATAATTCCGTCGACGCCATAACGCTTTTGATAAGACAGCGCTTTTTCGGGAGTGTCGATATCGCCATTGCCAAAAACAGGAATTTTCACACGCGGATTATTTTTGACCGAACCGATCAGCGTCCAGTCCGCGTCGCCTTTGTAGAGCTGGGATCTTGTGCGGCCGTGGATAGTCAGTGCCTTGACGCCCACATCCTGCAGTCTTTCGGCGACGGTTTCGATGTTTTTGGAACATTCGTCCCAGCCAAGCCGGGTCTTGACAGTCACCGGCAATTGGGTTGATTGAATGACGGCGCGAGTCAGCCTCACCATCAAATCGATATCCTTTAAAACGGCTGCGCCCGCTCCCTTGCAGACGACTTTCTTTACCGGGCAGCCAAAATTGATGTCCACGAGATCGGGATTGGTTGCATCAATGATTTGCGCGCTCATCGCCATCGCTTCTTCATCACCTCCAAAAATCTGTATGCCGAAAGGTCGTTCGTATTCAAAAAAATCCAGCTTTTGCCGGCTTTTCACCGCGTTTCGGATCAAACCTTCGCTTGAAATGAATTCGCTATACATCAGGTCGGCGCCGTTTTGTTTGCAGACATAACGGAATGGCGGATCGCTCACGTCCTCCATCGGCGCCAGGAGGAGCGGAAAATCAGGGAGATTGATATTGCCAATTCGTACCGCCATAGATCAGATAAAGTCACTTCATATTTGGTATATTGCAGGTACTTGTCCTGTCAAACGACAAATTTACGCTGTTATCATTGATATGAGAAGCTATTTGAGGATTCAATCGCCGGGCGTTCAGCTTCTGTTGTTTCTGGGTCTTTTCCTGGTCTGCAATGAAGTCGCATATATGTTTTTGAGGGGAACTGCGTCGTTGCAAACGGGGCATATCGACTTGTCCAGTAGCCATATGATCAATCAGCTAAAAAAAGAGCAGGCCATTTACACGGTGATTGGTTTCCTGATGCCGGCCCTTTTGTTTGGCGGGATTGTTTTTCGATACCGGCATCTTCATTTTCTCGGTTTCCGGCCTTCGTACTCTGTTATTTTCTACATTTTCGCGGTCGTCATCATGATCGTTTCTTTTCCGCTGGTGTCCTGGCTGGGTGAAATCAATCAGCGGATACCGCTCTCGCGGTGGATGGTGGACACAGAAAATGAGGCCACCAAATTAATGGAAGCGTTCCTGAAAACGAATTCTACGGCCGGCTTAATCATCAATGTGTTGTTGATTGGTCTGCTGCCGGCGATCGGTGAAGAGGCCTGCTTTCGAGGCGTGATGCAACGCATTTTTATCGGGATGTTCAAAAATGCCTGGGTCGGAATCATTATCAGTTCGATGTTATTCTCTGCCTTTCACCTTGAATTCGCCGGCTTCCTGCCAAGAATGTTTCTCGGACTGCTTCTGGGTGCGCTTTATTGGTATAGCGGCAGTATTTGGGTGAGCATTGTCGCGCATTTTTTTAATAATGCAGCGCAGATCATCCTGATCCAGTACAACCCCAAAGTGGCCAACGAAAATCCGGCGGTCCCGATTTATGCCGCAGTGGCCAGCGCGCTTATTGTCTGGGGAATTTTGCTGTTGATTAAAAGGAATTCAAAATCCACCATCGAGTCGGAATACGGTGTGAGGACCTGACGCAGGTTAATGAAGATCGCCAGAGCATTTCAAACCAATAAACCAGGAACCGGCATGGCACTTAACAGGAAGACTTTTCAGACCAGGACCATTTCCGCCATCATTTTTGCCGTCATCATGCTGGCGGGTCTTTTGTGGAATTTCTGGAGCTTTTTTGTTCTTTTTTCTGTCGTCCATTTCGGTTGCTGGGCTGAATACCAGAAAATCGTGGGCAGGATCGACAGCAGGTACGCTGCGATCAGCCCTTACCACCGTTATGGCGTCATGATCGCGGGCTGGTGCGCCATGCTGTTTTTTTCCAATGGTGAAACCATTTTTTCCATATCACTCCACGCGATCGGGCTCTGGGCCGGGTTGGTCTTCCTGATTGTTTTACCGCTGCTCGAAGTACTCTTTGTTCGCGAAATCAATTTCCGCATCATCGGGTATTCCGTTGCAGGGCTGTTGTATATTTCGCTGGGCTGGGCATTTTTAACGGATATCCGCTCCAGGTTCTCCGATGAACTATTTGACGTAGGTAAACTGCTCGTCATCGCGATTGTTTTTTCCATTTGGATCAATGATACGATGGCCTATATCGTGGGCTCGCTGATCGGCAGGACGCCATTTTCTGGAATTTCGCCGAAAAAAACCTGGGAAGGGACAATCGGAGGCATTGTTTTATCCATTATCGTCATGGGTTCACTCAGTTATTTCCTGGACAGCCAGTTCGACTGGTCCAATATTTCTCATTTTGCTTCGATCGCGGCCATCGCTTCGATCATGGGAACGGCTGGCGATCTCCTGGAAAGCAAGTTGAAACGCCTGGCAGGCGTGAAAGACAGTGGCATGATCCTGCCCGGGCATGGTGGGTTTCTTGACCGTTTTGACTCCATGCTGATTGCAACGCCATTCGTCTGGCTTTATATCATCGTTTTCATGCAGTCCTGAGAGGTGTCATGATGCGGGTTTCTGTATGATTTGTTGCTTACATTTGCGGTTTAACCAGGTATATGACGATTCATCGGGAAGGATATAAAACGATTGCTGCCGGCGTCCTGGTCTTCGCGCTGGTTAATCTTCCTTCTTTTTATTTTATCAGCGAGCATGACCTTTGGCTGAGCGGCCTCATTTTTATTGTGACACTTTTTTTGTTGCTCTTCCTGGTTTCTTTTTTCCGGATCCCCAAACGCAAGCTGACATCGGGCGAAGGCCTGGTGATCTGTCCCGCCGACGGCAAGGTCGTTGTCATTGAAGAAGTGTACGAAGAAGAATATTTCAAAGACAAGCGCCTCCAGGTTTCTATTTTCATGAGCCCCGCCAACGTTCACCAGAATCGGAATCCCGTTGGCGGAGAAGTCGTGTATAACAAGTATCACAAAGGAAAATACCTCGTAGCCTGGAACCCCAAATCTTCAACGGAGAACGAGCGGCAGACTTTTGTCATACGTAATGCCAATGGCGAAGTGCTTGCCAAGCAAATCGCCGGCGCACTGGCAAAACGCATCGTCAACTATCTTATGGTGGGACAAAAAGTGGAGCAAAGCGCGGAGATGGGTTTTATCAAGTTCGGTTCGCGCGTAGACGTGCTTCTTCCTATAGGTTCGCAGATAAGAGTTCAGTTGAACCAGTCGGTTCAGGGCGGCGTCACCATCCTGGGGGAATTGCCCTAGCGCATCTAAAAAATCTTTTCGAGTTCTTTCAATGAGTGGACCGTATAAGTCGGCCTGATATCCGGCATGTGGACCTCTTGTGCCAGATGGTTGACGAATACCTGGTCCATCCCCGCATTCATCGCTCCCTGGATATCCACTTCGAGGCTGTCGCCAATCATAATGCTCTGATCCTTTAGCGCAGCTGTTTTTTGCAGTGCATAGTCAAATATTTCCCGGTTTGGTTTGAGACTGTTCGAACCTTCGGAGGTGATGAGTTCCTTAAAGTATCCCGAGAGGCCGGAGTTCTGCAGCTTTGCCTGCTGCGTTTTTTGAAAACCATTGGTGATGAGATGGAGGGTATATTTTTTTGCAGACAGATAATCGAGTATTTCGACAGTATAGGGAAAAAGAGCATTGCGGGTCGGCAACAGGTCAAGGAACCTGACGCCCATCTCCCTGGCGAGTGCTTCGTCGCCGACCTTAAAATCGAGCAGGGTCAGCCACATGCGCTTCCACCTCAGTTCATCTACTTTGATGTAGCCGTTGCGATACCGGTCCCAAAGTCTGTCGTTGTGCGCCAGATAATTTTTGTGCAAGAGGTTAAAATCGCCGATCCCCCTGTCGGCAAGCTTCATCTCGTGATAGATCTGCTCCATCGTTTGCCGGCTGTTGGATTCGAAGTCCCATAACGTGTGGTCAAGATCAAAGAAAAGGTGCCGGTATTTCATGTCGCAAGGTACGATTTGTGATATAAGAAGGCGGAATAACACTTAATTTGCCGACGCTACGGCAATGACTTAGTATGCCTTTAGATGTCGTTATTACGGGTGGTTCAAGAGGAATCGGTTTCGCCATGGCGGAAAAATTTGCTGCCAGCAAGGCCAATCTTTTTATTACTTCTTTTAATGAGGTGCCTTTGTATGGTGCGATGCAGGAACTGTGCACGCGCTTTCCCGAAATCTCGGTGAAGGCCAAAGCATTCGACCTTTCAAAAAAGTCCGAATGCGATGCGTTTGGCCAATGGGTACTCGATGCTAACCAGCAGGTCGATATATTGATCAACAATGCGGGAACTTTTTTGCCGGGGAATGTTTCTGACGAGGAGGAAGGGGTCCTGGAGAAAATGATTGAGACAAATCTTTACAGCGCCTACCATGTCACCCGCGCGCTACTGCCATCGATGATCAGCCGGAAGCAGGGGCATATTTTTAACATTTGTTCTATTGCATCCTTAAAAGCTTATCCCGGCGGGGGCTCCTACGGCATCAGTAAATTTGCCTTATCCGGTTTTTCCCAAAACCTGCGGAACGAACTGAAGCCACTGGGAATCAAAGTGACGGCCGTTTATCCCGGTGCCGCTTATACCGATTCCTGGGCAGCGGCCGGAATTGAGCCTAAGCGCATTATGGGATCGGAGGATATTGCCGAGATGGTCTTTGCGGCAAGCAGGCTTTCTCCACAGGCAACCGTAGAAGAAATCGTGCTCCGGCCTCAATTGGGCGACTTGTGAATCAAAATCTTAACTGGGTTTTAACCCCACCTTCCCGTGTGAACGAACCGATCAAATTTTATATTTGCAAATCGGGTGAGCAAAGATTTCGGTGACATGAATATTCAGAAACAGGCAAAATCCAAGCTTATTATCCAAACTTTACGCTACTCTTTTTTGGTTCTGCCGGCCATCCTCCTGGCCTATGCGGGGAACGCACAGCTCAAATTCACGACTGTCGCCAGCAGCAATGAGATTGGCCGAAACGATTATGTACAGGTGCAGTACGTCATTTCCAATGCGAAACAGATCGATCAATTTAGTGCGCCGACATTTCCTGATTTCCAGGTTATCGAAGGTCCCAGCCAGTCGAGCGGGATGAGCAATATTAACGGCAACATTTCACAATATGAGTCCATCTCTTTTGTATTGCAGCCAACCAAGACGGGGAAGTTTACGATTTCTGGTGCATCGGCCACCATTGACGGTAAGCCAATGAAGTCGAACGCCATTGCGATCACGGTGAGTGCGACCGGCGGCGGCAAGTCCGGGGGTAATAATTCTATACAACCATTTTTTCATCCGATCTGGCCCAGCGAAACCGAGGAAGTAAACAGGGAGTACGTCCTGAGACCCGGAGAGAACGCAGCAGATGTCATCAAGCGAAATCTTTTCGTCAAAGTACAGGTCAGCAAAAACAAATGCTATGTCGGCGAGCCGATCGTGGCAACCTTCAAATTATACTCAAGCCTGCGCTCGGAATCGAGAATTACCAAGCTTCCTTCCATGAATGGGTTCAGCGTTTACGATATGGTCGACCCTAACAAAAATCCGCCGACCCTGGAAACCGTAAACGGCAAAAAGTTCACTGTCCATATCATCAGGAAAACGCAGTTGATCCCGCTTCAGCCCGGTATGATACAACTCGATCCCGTACAGATTGACAATGATGTGTATTTCATCAAGGGCGGAGCGAAACCTGCTCGCCGCAATAATCTTCTTGACGATTTCTTCGACAACTTCATGGATGGCCAGGGGGGCGACCTGATCGAAGAGCACGCCAGCTTAAGCAGCAAACCTGTTGACATCAGCGTGGAGGCGCTTCCTGAAAAAGGCAAACCGGCTGATTTCAGCGGCGCGGTTGGAAATTTCAGCGTGGAGGCAGATTTGGAGAACAAAAAAATTGCTGCCCGCGACGAAGCTACGCTGAAGGTTACGGTGCAGGGCAGCGGCAACCTGCCCATTGTCAATGCACCTCAGGTTCCCTGGCCGGCTACCATTGACGGCTATGACCCGGCTGCTAAAGAAAACGTCGACAAGAGCGTAGCGCCCATGGCCGGCTCAAAGATTTTTGAATTTACGTTCTCGCCGAAGATTGCAGGTGATTATACAATTCCGGCTATTGACTTTTCTTATTTCGACCCCGTTGCCGGCATATATAGGGTGGTCAAGACGCGGGCTTTAAATTTTACGGCAGCTCCGGCAGCAAAGAAAAAAAATACATCACCCGGCCTGAACAACGCGCTCGCAAAAAACGACCAGTCGGACGAAAGCGCATTCAGCACATTTATCGTCGATCACCTTGAATGGATATTTGCTTTCCTTATTCTTTCATCATTAGGGATCTACTTATGGCGGCAAAATCTGAAACACCGGCGGGAGGAAAACGCCAGGGCAGCGGCTGTGCAAGCTGAAAAGGAAAGGATCGCTGCGATGTCGCCTGAGGAACTTGATCCGCTGCTCAGAGCAAAGCGGTTCCAGGAATACGCGGATTATCCAGGATTTTACCAGGAGCTCAACCGGGCCGCCTGGAAGCAGCTTGGTGAAAAGCTTCTTATCCGCAGCAGCGAGCTGAACAAACATAATGTCGTATCACAACTTCGCCTGAAAGGATGGAATGAACAGGATATTATTCACCTGGAAGGTATATTGAATAAATGCGAGATGAATTTGTATACGCCTGATTACAGCGAATACGGCAGCCACCAGCTGCTGGCCGAAATGGAAGTCCTGATTAGAAAATTATAGGCAACTACTCATTGTATTTATATCCCACGCCCCTGACCGAATGAAAGAATTTTGGGTTCTTGGAATCGGATTCGAAATATTTTCTGAAATTAAGAATAAAGTTGTCGATGGTCCTCGTCGTGGGATAGACATTGTATCCCCAAACCGCCTGGAGGATTTTTTCCCTTGGCACGACTTCGTTCTTATTTTCAATCAGCAATCTCAGCAACATCGCTTCCTTTTTACTCAATGCGATCACCTGGCCCTTCCTGTTGACTGCTTCCTGCGCTTTGAAATCAATTTTGTTTTTCCCAAAAAAGTAAAGATCGCTCACCGGCGTCTTTGATTGCATCCGTTTGCTTTTCTCAATCAGCTTGTGGATGCGTAGGAGAAGCTCTTCGAGATTAAAAGGCTTCGTCATATAGTCGTCTGCACCCTTTTTTAGCCCGAGCACCCGGTCTGCACTGGTATTTTTTGCGCTCAGCATCAGCACCGGCGCTTCGTTGTTTTGAATACGTATGGTCTCTGCAATGCTGATTCCGTCAATCCCGGGCAGCATGACATCCAAAATGATGAGATCGAAATATTCCTGCCGGATCATGCTTAATGCCTTGGGACCGTCATAAGCGGAGCTTACCTCGTATCCTTCCATCTCCAGGTTCAGTTTGAGTGCTTCATGAAGATTTTCTTCGTCTTCAACAATCAGTATAGAACGTTTTTTTTCAGAATCCATGGTGTATTTTAAAACCTAACCGTAAATATGCTCCCGCTGGGTAGGTTATCCGAGACGGTTATTTGCGCGCGGTGATAATCTGCAATTTTCTTGCAAAGATACAGGCCAAGGCCCGTGCCCGGCGAGGAGCGTGTCGCCTCGTTTCCGATGCGATAGAATTTTTCGAATATTCTTTTTCGTTCCTGGTGCGGTATGCCCGGACCCTGGTCGACAACGGAAAGTTCCGCAGCGTCATGACTTTTTTTTAATTCCACCTGGATGGAGGAGCCCTTCGAAGAATACCTGGAAGCATTCTCGATCAGGTTGCTGAACAACATCTGGATCAGCAGCCCGTCGGCATTGATAAACAAATTCGGCTCGACATGGATTTCCCATTTCCGGTCGATTGAATTTTTTTCCGCTTGTCGCGCGACCGACTCCACGAGCTCCGAAAGATCAGTATTCTCCCTGGTAAGGGATCGCTTGCTGTCCTCGAGCTGGGAGGTCACCAATATATTGCTTGCAAGATTGTTCAACCGGTTAAGCTCCTGCAGCGCCGAATTGATGAATTTTTCTTTTTGCGCGACATCGAGATCATATTTGCGCAGCGTTTCCAGGTTGAGCTTTGCCACGGCGATGGGAGTCTTCAACTCATGGGTTACAGCCATCATGAAATTTTGCTGCTGTTGCTGCAGGTTGAATTGGCGGCGAACCGCCCGGTAGACAAAAATGGCGCCGACCAGGATCACGAGCAAAAAGGTGCTTCCTTCCCCGATATTCCGTGCCGTCTTCCTGTTTTCTTCAACCAGCGTGTTATTTACTTTCAGCAGGTATTCGGGATCGTCCGGTCTCAATTGTCTTAACCTGGCTGACGACATCTGCCGGTTTTGATCCTGGAGTGCAATGAACCACCAAATGAGCGCCGCGACGATATAGAAGAGCAGGAACCAATAGACTGTTGTGGCAACTCGTAATCTTCGGTGCCTGGAAAAACGCAGCATTTGTTTTAGTAATATTTTTTGTGACGAAGAACCAAAGTTCGGCATTTGACAACGGAATCCGACAATAGGCTGCTTACCTGATCTTTTCAATCCGCAGCCCTGCGCTGAGCACATGGAGCAGGGGATTTTCCCGCATGATTTGTTCGAGTGTGAATCGGTAATCACCCGGGCGCGCAAATTTGGTCTGGGGCTGGATCAGTATACGCTGCTCGTAAACGTCGTCCATCCCGGTGCCCAGCCATCCCCGGTTGTTGGTCGCGAGCGTCACATCGTATTGCTGGCTCCTTGGTTTTGAATCGCCAGGCTGCAGGACGGTAGCCTTGATCCAGATATTGTTGTAGTCGTAGGCATCCGAATGACGCAGCACCAGGTAAATGTCGTAGAGTGAAGCGGTATCTTCTATATTAAAGTCAATCTGCGGTTTGAAATCATTCTGCCATTCCTGTTTCGGCATGGTCACGTCCCGCTCGAAAACATCAATTTGAGGAATGCAGGAGTACTGTGTCAGACAAATGGCGAGCAGGAAGAACAGGGTGGACTTGTCCAGGGCAGATCTTCTTTTCAATTCGAATTTTTTTTTGCAAAATTATGGTTTAAAGAGACAAGGCGCACGCTGCGGCGCCCCCCGGCATGATCAGAGCACATTAAGTACCTGTTCTTTTGCTTTTTCCAGTTCGTCCTTCATCAGGACGACACATTTCTGAATGGATGAGTCATATGCTTTTGAACCGGTGGTGTTAATCTCTCTTCCAATTTCCTGCAGGATAAAGGAAAGTTTTTTGCCCTTGCCTTCTTCGCCTTCGTTAAGCACGGTGCGGAAATAGTCGCAGTGGTTCTTCAGGCGCGACTGTTCCTCGCTGATGTCGATCTTTTCGATATAGTAGATCAGCTCCTGCTCCATGCGGTTCGGGTCATAGTTTTCTTTGCCCGCGTGCTCTTCAAGCAGTTTTCTCAGGCCTTCCTTGATTTTGACCTGTCTTTGCGGTTCAAGCTCGATGATCATTTCCTGCTGAACGAGTATATTGTCGATGCGCAGGCGCAAGTCTGCTTCAAGAGACTTTCCTTCGTCGAGGCGATGAATGTTCAAATCGTCAACCGCCATGAGAATGACTTTTTCAAGTTGCTGCCATTCACTGTCGGTCAAGGTATCGCCGGTAGGCGTAATGACTTCGGGAAGTTTTACCAGCGTGCTCAGGATATGTGAAGGGTCCAGACGCAATTCCTCCGAAAGATCGGCAAGTGCCTGGTAGTAGGATTTTGCAAGATCGGTATTGATGCTGACAGGCTTTGCACTGCCGGTCTGTTTGAGGCTGATTAAACAATCCAGGGAACCCCGCCCCAGTTTATCCGACAACAATTTGCGGATCTCAAATTCAAACGGCTTCAGAAATGCCGGGAGTTTCAACTGCAGTTCGAACTGTTTTCCGTTTAGCGACTTGATGTCGATCAGAAATGTCTTGTCGCCAACTGCCTGTTCGGCCCTGCCAAAGCCGGTCATTGATTTTAGCATTATTCCAATTTTTATAATTGTCTAAAGTACGATTTTAGATCTAGGGGTGAGATGTTTTCTCAGAGAAGAGGCGGGTGTTTTGCATGTAAAATTGAATTGCATTTCGCGTTTTTGGGGGACCGGTCATCAGTGTTCCGGCAAAGAAAACAAATAAAAAATCCCGCCTTTTGGACGGGACTTTTATTATATGGATGGGTTAGTAAGTACAGGAAATAAATTTCCTTACACAATATTAGAAATAATTTTTTCTATCCAAAAAATTATTTACATAAATTTTATTCACATTTTATTAGTGCTGTGGATAAGGGCAGCAGTCCTTTGCTCGAAGTTACGGCCATTTTTCTTTCCATATTTTCCAAGTCCCTTCCCGGCTTTTAGCGACACGAAATTTTGAATCAGCTGAAACATGCGCGGGTACAACGTCTCAAACAACCGATCGACCCCAAATCGGGAAATGAAAAAAGTTAAATCTTTTTTTTCTATTCAGGGGTCGCATGCCGACAGGGTTAACAAGAGTTAATGGGCTTCAAAAAATCAACATTGAGCCGCGATCACTGTGGATTATAATCGTAAGGAAGCGCTTCCGCTAATTTTTTCCAGGCCCAGTATCCCATGTTCGTCACCTCGGACTGTTCATAGAAATAGCCATTCTCCTCGATAGTGAACCCGTCGATAATATCCAGCGCCGAGATCTGCTCCGGTGTCGTCATGGGAAAATTATTCTGCATAAGGTATTTTCTATCCGGCACGTGATTGCCATATTTTACTCTGAGTCTTCCCTTTATTCCAATAACGACGTCGCCGCTGTCGACGGAATAGTACTGGCTGTCATATGGATTCTCCACCGGCGTCGCATTATTCCGGCTATCGAGCAATTCGAGCGTAAAGCCCTCATCGTTCAGTGTGCTGTCATACCAGCTTCGCATAAAGTGCAACCTCGACCCAATATAGGTGGTATACCGGTTCCTGTTCCAGACATCCAGTAGATCAGGTGTACCGGTCATCTCTTCAAAAAGCGGGTAACCGGTATAACTTCCGATTTTCCCCGTATAATCGTACACGAATGAATCGAGCTGGTATTTGATCCTGTAGCCCAGTGCATTGTTGACGATCTGGAGGTCAGTAGCCGCTCTTACCTTGAGCTTGTTCCTTTTTTTGTAGAAATAGAATTTTAACTGGTCTTTATTTTCGATCACGCACTGCGCCGCGTTCGGCGTGGTCCCGATAAAATTATCCAGGAAGAACTGGCCGTACTTGTTCCACCCGTCGGCAACTTCCGCGCTTCCCGCTACCACTACCTCTCCCAGACTTTTGTCCTGCTCCTGCATTTCAATGACCATGTTTTCATTTTCGGGATTCCCATTACTGATACGTTGCGATCTTGTCTGGTAGCCGGTATATGAAATCACGAGGTCATATCCGCCGTTTTTTAACCGCAATGAGAATTTTCCTTCCGCATTGGTAATTGTTCCCACCGTCGTGTTCTGGCAAAATACCGAGGCATTCGGCATCGGTTGCTTTGTTTTTTCGTCGATCACATTTCCGCTGATGCTAAAGTAATCCTGCGAGAACAGAAGGGAGCAGCTCATCGCGCTGATGATAAGAACAAAGAATTTCTTCATGAAACCAGGTTGAAAGTATAGTGTATAAAACGTTTAAAAGATACTGCAAGTATGCAACCAATTATTTTGCCATGATTGATTTTCCGCGATATATACATTCTTAAATGAGTGTATTTCAGGCAATTTTTTTGATGCTGCCATTTATTCGGTGGCCATCAAAGCTTCAGGATGCGGTGACAAGCGACAGGTAGGAGCGGCAGGCATTGGCGACGGTCAGCTCAAGCGGCGTAAATGAAAATTGCGGCAGGAACGCTTTGATCTTGGCATTCTCAAAAAAAGTTTTTGATTGAGCTACCCTTGCTGTTTCACGGGTCAACAGGGATGTATTTCCCGTAAAGAATGATTTGAGTTTCTCATAACGCCACGCGATTCCCGCCAAAAATGGCGTCGCTTCCCGCGACGGGCGTTTGCGTTTGAATCCATCGGCAATCAAATCAAAGAGCCGGCGAATCGGGTAATTTTCACCATTGAGAATAAACCGCTCGCTGTTAATATCCGCTTCCATCAGCATGACGGTAGCCCTGGCGACATCTTCGACATCGACAAATCCGTTGACGCCCGCCGAGTACCAGGGGAATTCATTGTATACGTTCCTGAAAATAGCACAGCTTGTGGAATTCCAATCGCCAAAGCCGATGAGTGTGCTTGGATTGACAATTACGGCATTTAGTCCTTCACCGATCGCCCGCCAAACCTCCATTTCCGCCAAATATTTGCTCAGCGCGTAGGGTGTGGTGAAAGCATTTTCATTCCAATGCGTTTCTTCATTGACGTGCTCACCGTTTCCATGACGACCCAGCGCCGCGACTGAACTCACATGGACAAGTTTCCGGACGCCGCATTTTAACGCCGCATTGACGACGTTGGCCGTGCCCTCCGCATTTGTTTTGAACATTTGTTTTTTATCCTTGCCTGAAAACGACACGACTCCTGCAGCATGGATCACGGCATCCCTGGCGTTAATGGCTTCTTCGAGGCTGACCACGTCGAGCACATCGCCCTCAATCCAATGAATGCGATCGATGATTTCATCGGAAATAAAAAAAGGAGTCTTGTGGCCGCGTCGCAAGGCGTGAACATCATAATTCTTACGGACCAACTCCTGCATGATGTAGGCTCCGAGAAAACCGGTGGCGCCTGTTATGAGTACTTGTGTTGCCAAATAAGGAACTTGAGCCTGCATTAGAGCAGGATTACGAAGATACTTGGAATACTATTTAGCCATATGTGTAATATCCCTTTCCTGTTTTCCTGCCAAGGTGATTTTTTTGCAGGAGCCCGGACTGGAGGGAAGACGGCATCAGTCGCGCAGGGCGGCCCAAGGCTTCATAGACACTCTGACTGACGGTGTAGTTGATGTCATTTCCGATCAGGTCCATGAGTCGGAACGGTCCCATGCGAAATCCCGTTGATTCCATTAACCCGTCGATCGTTTCAATATCTACCAGCCCGGTTTCCGCCAGGCGCAAAGCTTCCAGGTAGTACGGTCTGGCGATGTGATTGACGATAAACCCGGGTGAGTCCCGGCATAGTACGGGTGTTTTTCCAAATTCGATTGCCAGGCTCACGATGCTGTCAATTGTCTTTTGATCAGTCAGGCTCGTGGCTACGACTTCAACCAGTTTCATCACAGGGGCCGGATTGAAAAAATGCATCCCGCCGAAACGGCCTGGCGAGCTAATCCTACTGGCGATCCGGCTCACGGACAGCGAAGACGTGTTTGTTGCGAGGATGGTCTTTACAGAATTGATATTCGCCAGCCGGGCGAAAAGATCCTCCTTGGCCTCCGGTATTTCTGCAATGGCCTCGATAATGAAATCAGCAACGCATTGATCGATGTTTGTTGTGCACCTCAGTCGATCGAGCATGGCTTCCGCGTCAGCCTGGTCAAGCTTTCCTTTCCCCACACGCAACCTGAGGTCGCTTTCAATTCGGGATGCAGACGCTGCAAGCATTTTTTCGTTGACGTCATAAAGAATGGTATCAAACCCCGACTGGATCGCGACCTGCGCAATTCCACTGCCCATTGTACCTGCACCACAAACACATATTTTTTGAGTTGGCATAAAACAACGCGATGAGAAAATCCATGCGCCCTTGCGCACATGATTATGTGGCCCCCGTAAACTGTCTCAGAAAGCGAATATCATTTTGTGAGTACAGCCGAAGGTCATTGACCCGATATTTAAGCTGGCAGATCCTTTCGATACCCATTCCGAATGCGAAGCCTGTATAGCGTCCGCTATCGATCTGAAAATTCTCCAACAGCTTGGGATGCACCATGCCGCTACCCAGGATTTCAACCCAGCCCGTATGTTTGCAGACGTTGCAGCCGCTGCCGCCGCATATCCGGCAATTGATATCCATTTCGGCGCTTGGTTCAGTAAAAGGGAAATAAGAAGGCCTGAAACGCACTTTGACATCTGCACCAAACATTTCCTGTACAAAAAAATAAAGTGTCTGTTTAAGATCCGCAAACGAAACATGCTCGTCGATATAGAGGCCTTCGGTCTGGTGGAAGAAACAATGAGCCCTGGCGCTAATGGTTTCATTTCGATATACCCGCCCCGGACAGATGATGCGGATCGGCGGCTTCTGGCTTTCCATCACTCTTGCCTGCACGCTGCTCGTATGCGTGCGCAACAGCCAGTCAGGATTTTGCGAAATATAAAATGTATCCTGCATGTCACGGGCAGGATGATTTTCGGGCAGGTTCAAGGCAGTAAAGTTGTGCCAGTCATCTTCAATTTCGGGTCCTTCTGCAACGGAAAAACCGAGTCTTCCGAAAATGTGAACGATCTCGTTTCTGACGAGGCTGATGGGGTGCCTGCTGCCAAGGGGCAATTCGTCTCCCGGCAAGCTCAGATCCAGTTTCTCCGAAACAGCCGGTTTGGCGGCTGAAGCCTGCTGACGCCATTGTTCGTATTTGGCCTCTGCAAATTGTTTGAAGTCATTCAGAACCTGCCCGAATTCTTTTTTTCTTTCCGCCGGGATATTTTTCATCTCGAGGAACAGTCCTTTGACTATGCCTTTGGTGCCAAGAAAGCGAATCCGAAATGCCTCGAGCGAATCGGCGCCGTTGGGAACTGTCGAGGTTATCTCCTGCCTGTATTGATCTATTTGTTGAATCAGGTCATCCATCCGGCAAAGATAATGCGCGGACGCGTTATCGCATCGACGCAGGGTTCAGCCTGATGACTGTTCTTCAGATATGTGTATAAAGGACGCCCCGCCCAAGTCCGTTTTTGGCATAAGTTTGTATAAAACCATATATATAATGAGTGATCTTTCGAGCCTCATGGATTTTTTGGAGCCAGTGCAAACGAAGGCCAACAAGATTTCTGAAGAGTTCAGCGAAGGGCAGATCGGCAAACATATCGAGATTTACGAAGACGAATTCCCCGATGTTTACGACAAGGATATGGTGATCATT
>Ga0070731_10001592_pt1 | contig 23114 bp, 23 predicted proteins | sample Coa_R1_2_FD_66448 | JGI IMG/M metagenome (GOLD analysis project Ga0070731, IMG submission 66448) | Surface soil microbial communities from Centralia Pennsylvania, which are recovering from an underground coalmine fire - Coalmine... | ecosystem: Environmental > Terrestrial > Soil > Unclassified ... | reverse complement strand
GGTCTTGACCACCTTGCCAGCGAATTCGTCGCCGATCTCGACATCCTTGGTCATCGACCGGATCCGCTCGGCCAGCGCGTCACCGCGCTCGCCGTCTGAGGCGTAGACGAGCACCTGGCCGTCCTCCGAGACATCGATCTGCGCGTCGAACTCCTCCTGGAGGCCGCGGATCGTCTCGCCGCCCTTGCCGATCAGCAGCCCGATCTTCTCCGGGTCGATCTGAACGGTGGCGATCCGCGGCGCGTGCTTGGAGAGCTCGGCCCGCGGCTTGTCGATGACCTTGGTCATCTCGCCGAGGATGAACTCCCGGGCCGTCCGGGCCTGGGTGAGCGCGTCGCGCATGATCTCGAACGTCACTCCGGTGATCTTGATGTCCATCTGCAGGGCGGTGATGCCCTTGTGGGTCCCGGCGACCTTGAAGTCCATGTCGCCCAGGTGGTCCTCGACCCCCGCGATGTCGGTGAGGATGATGTAGTCCTCACCCTCCTTGATCAGCCCCATGGCGATCCCGGCCACCGGCTCCTTGATCGGAACCCCGGCGTCCATCAGCGAGAGCGTCGAGCCGCAGACGCTGGCCATCGAGCTCGAGCCGTTGGACTCGAGGATGTCCGAGACCACGCGAATCGTGTACGGGAACTCCTCCTGGGAGGGGATCATCGGCACCAGAGCGCGTTCGGCCAGCGCCCCGTGTCCGATGTCCCGGCGCTTGGGACCGCGCATGAAGCCGGCTTCCCCGACCGAAAAGGGCGGGAAGTTGTAGTGGTGGAAGTAGCGCTTGGCCGTCTCGAGGCCGAGCGTGTCGAGCCGCATCTCCTCACGCGTGGTGCCGAGCGCCACCACGCTGAGGGCCTGGGTCTGCCCGCGCGTGAAGAGCGCCGAACCGTGGGTCCGCGGTGCCACCCCCACCTCGATCGAGATGGGGCGGATCTCGTCCGCCTGGCGGCCGTCGGGACGCCGCTTCTGCACGGCGATCCGCTCACGGATGATCGTCTTCTCCAGCTTGTCGAAGGCCAGCTGTGCCTTGGCGCGGTACTCGGCGTAGGTCTCGGCCTCGGGGTCGCCCGAGTACTGGGTCAGGACCTGTTCCTCGACGGCCTTGGTGGCCTCCTGGCGCTCGAGCTTGTCCTCGACCCCGGTCGCGGCATCGAGCGCGGCGCCATGCGAGGCCTTGATCTGCTCGTAGACCTCGGAGTCGACCTGGGGAACCTGGACCTCGAGCTTTGGCTTGCCCGCCTTCTCGGCCAGCTCACGCTGAGCCGCGCACAGCTTCCTGATCTCGCCGTGGGCAATGTCGAGCGCATCGAGGATCTCGGCCTCCGGGACCTCGTTGGCCCCCGCCTCGACCATCAGGATCGCCTCGTCGGTCCCGGCCACGATGAGATCGAGGTCGGTGTTCTCGACCAGGTCCTCCTCGTTGGGGTTGACGACGAAGTTGCCGTCGATCTTCCCGATACGCACCGCGCCCACGGGCGTCGGGAACGGGATGTTCGAGACCATCAGCGCGGCCGAGGCGCCGTTCATGGCCAGGACGTCATACGGGTGTTCGTGGTCGACGGAGATGGGGATGGCCACCAGCTGCGTCTCGTAGCGCCATCCCTTGGGGAACAGCGGACGGATGGGGCGGTCGATCAGGCGCGCGGACAGGGTGGCCTTCTCGCCGGCCCGGCCCTCGCGCTTGAAGAACGAACCCGGGATCTTCCCGGCGGCGTACATCCGCTCCTCGACATCGACGGTGAGGGGGAGGAAGTCGACGTCCCTCAGATTGCCCGCGGTGGCGGTACAGAGGACCATCGTGTCGCCACTGCGAACGACGACAGCCCCGGAGGCCTGCTTGGCCAGCTTGCCGGTTTCGAAGGAGATCTCCTGCCCCTCGATCTCCACGGCGACGCGCGTCTCGGCGTCAGACATATTCAGTTCTTCCCTTCTTGCTCCGCCGTTCGGTAGGCGGGCGAATCAGCGTTTTCTCTTGTGCTCCGAACGCCTTGATGGTAGCGGCCATCGGCGCTAAAGCCCTCCGGCCCCCGCGGCGCTAAGCGGACCGTCCGGTCCGGTTGTGCTATCGTAACCGGACCGATGAGTACCAGTTTACCGGAGGAAGCAATGAACGCCATCACCGAGCCGGCGACCGCTGGGCCGGCGACCAGCAATCGCTGGATGGTCCTGGTCATCGCCTGCCTGGCCCAGTTCATGGTCGTGCTCGACGCGACGATCGTGAACGTCGCGCTGCCGTCGATACAGCGCGGCCTGCACTTCTCAGCCGCCAACCTCGCGTGGGTCGTCAACGCCTACACGCTCGTCTTCGGCGGCTTCCTCCTCCTGGGGGGACGCGCTTCGGATCTGCTGGGCCGCAAGCGCCTGTTCATGGCGGGAATCGCGCTGTTCTCGGCGGCCTCGTTGTTCAACGGCCTGGCTCAGTCCTCGGCGATGCTGATCGTCGGCCGCGGGCTCCAGGGGCTCGGCGGTGCCCTCCTCTCCCCCGCCGCGCTCTCGATCATCACCACCACCTTCACCGAGACTGGGGAGCGCACGCGGGCGCTCGGCGTGTGGAGCGCGATCGCGGCCGGCGGCGGCGCCGTCGGACTGCTGTTGGGCGGCGCGCTCACCGATCTCGCGTCCTGGCCCTGGATCTTCATCGTCAACGTGCCGGTGGGCGTGCTGGCGCTGGTGGCCACGCTCCGGGTCATACCCGAGTCCCGGGCTGAAATGGCTCACCGTACGTTCGACGTCCTCGGCGCGGTCAGCGTCACCGGTGGTCTGGTGCTGCTGGTGTTCGCGATCATCAAGGCCCAGACCTGGGGCTGGGGATCCGCGCGCACGATCGGCCTGCTCGGAGCCAGCGCGCTGATTCTGGCCGCGTTCATCGCCATCGAGCGACGAAGCCCGGCGCCGCTCATGCGGCTCAGCATCTTCCGTGTGCGGACGCTCGCGGTCGCGGACCTCGTGCTCCTGCTCGTGGCCAGCGGGCTCTTCGGAATGTTCTTCTTCGCCTCGCTCTACGTGCAGGAGGTGCTCGGCTACAGCCCGCTTAAGGCCGGCCTGGCCTTCCTCCCCGTGACCGCAGGGATCATCATCGGCGCCGGTATCGCACAACCGCTGACTCGCCGCGTCGGCCTGCGCAACATCGCCGTGGCCGGGGTGCTGATCGCCGCAGCGGGGTTGGCGGTCCTGACCCAGCTTCCTGTGCACGGCAGCTACCTCGGCAACCTGCTGAGCGGCCTTTTCCCGATGAGCATCGGCATGGGCCTCACCTTCGTTCCCATCACGCTGCTCGCCACGGGCGGGGTTCGGGGCGATGACGCCGGGCTGGCCAGTGGACTGTTCAACACCTCTCAGCAGGTGGGCGGATCGCTGGGGCTGGCCGTCCTGTCGACCCTGGCCGCCAGCCAGACCGCCAGCCTGCTCTCCGGGGGCCACGCCGCCCCGACGTCGGCTGTGGCGCTGGCGGCGCGGGTCTCCGGCTATCACGTCGCCTTCCTGGCAGCGGCGGTGATGCTGGCCGCGGGCGGCATCATCCTCGCTCTGGCCCTGCGGCCGCGTCATGTCCGCGACCTCGAGGGGGAGCTGGCCCCGGCGGCGGCCGCGGCGTAGGACAATGTCTGAGATGTCGGTCGAGGACAGGGAGCTGCGGGCCGACGCCCGGCGCAATCGGCAGCGGCTGCTCGAGGCGGCACAGACGCTGTTTCGTGAGCGCGGCCTCGAGGTGGGCGTGGCCGAGATCGCCGAGGCCGCCGGGGTCGGGCGGGGGACGCTGTTTCGGAACTTCGCCTCCAAGGAGGATCTGATCGAGGCGGTCGTGGCCAAGCGGATGTATGACGCGGCGGCGTACGGCGAGCAGCTCCTCCACGCCGAGGACCCCGGGGAGGCTCTGTTCGACTTCATGGCCCAGATGGTCGGGCGCCAGCAACTCGACCGCGCGCTGTTCGAGGCCATCGATGAGACGTGGCTCTCCAAGGAGGTGATCCGCCCTGCGCACGCCGCCGTGTTCGGGATTCTCGAGCAGCTGACGACGCGGGCTCAGGCCGCCGGCGCCATCCGCGACGACGTCAGCGCCGTGGACGTGATGATGATGTTCAAGGGGGCATGCCTCGCCGCCACCACCTACGGGCGCGAGGAGCCAGGGGCGATCGAGCGCTATCTGGACCTGATCCGGGCCAGCTTCAGGCCAGTCGCCGGAGGGCCGCCGCTCCGGGGGCGCAGCCCGACCCTCGGGGACCTCGGGGGCGGCCGCTCGGACTAGGCCCCGGCGCCGGACCCGTCCCCGAGTCCGAGCGCCGCGAGGTCGACACGGCCGGCGTGCTTGGCCGCGCCGGCGAACAGCGTCGGCGTCGTTACGACTCCGGCGCGAACCCCGGAGCGAAAGTCCCGGCGCACTCGCTCGACGACGGCGGCGCTGCGCCGGTCGGCGTCAAAGCGCGCCACGTCGAGCCCGAGCCGCTCCGCCCGCTGCCAGAGGTGGGGATCCTCGAGGCGCCCCGGATCGGCGAACAGCAGATCGTGCATCTCCCAGAAGCGTCCCTGGAGGGCGGCCGCCTCGGCGGCGCAGGCGGCGGGCCAGGCCCGGGGGTGGCTCGAGCGGACGGGAAAGTGACGGAACACGAGGCGACAGCGGACCCGCTCCAAGCGCAGGCTCATGGCCGCGCAGTAGGGGCACTCGAAGTCGCCATACTCGATGACGAGAGGAGCGCCCTGTGGCCCGCGAACGTGATCGTCGGCGCCGAGCTCGGGGAGCGGCGCCGAGCCGAGATCGGTCAAACGGCGGCGAGGGCGTCGAAGATCAGGTTGGCCCCCGGAAGCTCACCGGGAGACTCGGCCTGATAGCTCCACTTGATCACGCCGTCGGCGCCGATCATGACCAGGGCGCGCTCGGGAAACCCCCCCGGGTGATAGACGCCGAAGGCCCGGCACGTCTCACCCTTGGGCTCGAAGTCCGAAAGCTGCTCGATCCGGACCCCGAGCTGCTGCTGAAAGGCGGTCTGTGAGTACGCGGAGTCGCACGAGACGCCGTAGAGCCTGGCCCCGGCGGCCTCGAGCTCGTCCAGGACCTCGTCGTAGAGGTTGAGCTGGTCGGTGCAAACCGGGCTGAAAGCGAACGGATAGAAGACGAGCACGGTCGTCCGACCCTCGAGGTCGGCCCGGGTGAACGCGCTTCCGTCCGCCCGGCGCAACCTGAACTCCGGGGCCGGCGTCCCCGCCGGAAGCGTCACCGCCGGAGGCCGAGCTCGCGGATCAGCGACCGGTAGCGCTCGAGGTCCGCGCGCTGGAGGTAGTTGAGGAGCCGCCGCCGTCTTCCCACCAGCATGAGCAGCCCACGCCGCGAATGGTGGTCCTTGCGGTGCGTGCGCAGATGCTCGGTGAGCAGGTTGATCCGCTCGGTCATGAGCGCGACCTGCACCTCGGTCCGGCCCGTGTCACCGGTTCCGGCCCCGAACTGCTCGACGAGCTGCTGCTTTCTCTCGCTGGTCAGTGTCATGCGCTTGGGCTGAGGCTAGCAACCGCATACCGCGCGGGCCTGCACCACGTCGAGCTGCATCTGCTCGACCAGGGCGCTGACATCCGCGAACCGACGCTCGCCGCGCAAACGCTTGAGGAACTGGATGCTGAGAACGTGGCCGTAGAGGTCAAGATCGCGGTCGAGCAGATATGCCTCGATCAGGACGGCGCGCCCGGTGCCGAAGGTGGGTCTCACGCCCACGTTGACAGCGGCGCACACCCCATCCGCGCGGGCCACGTAGACGCCGTGGCCGGGGCAGACCAGGGCCTCGTCGGGCACCAGGTTGGCGGTGGGGAATCCAAGCTCGCGTCCGCGGCCATCCCCGCGCACGACCTCGCCGCGCAGTTCGAACGGGCCGCCCAGCATCCGGGCTGCCGCCTCGAGATCGCCGGCTCCGATGAGGGCCCGTATGTGGCTGGAGGAAACGATCTCTCCGTCGATTTCGACCAGCGGCACGATCCGCGTCTGGAAGCGCGGGTCGGCGGCCAGGGTCGCGGGATCCCCTGAGGCCCGGTGCCCGAAGCGGAAGTTCTCGCCCACCGAGACGTGGGTGGCCTGGAGCGTCTGCACCAGCACCTGGTCGATGAACTCCTGCGGTGATTGCCCGGCGAAGCGCTGATCGAAGGGAACGACCACGAGCTCGTCGACGCCTAGACGGGCGATCAGATCCTGCTTGACGGCAAAGCTCGTCAGCAGCTTCGGCGCGGCCTCCGGGCGGACGACCTGAAGCGGATGCGGCTCGAAGGTGAGCACCGTGTCGTTACCTCGGATGACCTCGCGGTGCCCGAGGTGGACGCCGTCGAACTCGCCCACCGCCACACGGCGGGCTCGCGCCTGCACATCGGCTAGCAGCGTCACGCGCATCGGCGGGGAAGCCTAATCTCGGAGAGCGCTTCCGGCGCGACTGGCGCCTCAGCCGCGCAGGACCACGGTCGGCTTGAGCTCGCCGGCGCCGTGGCGAAACTCGGCGAGCGCGATCAGGCCCTCGGCGTCGGTGAGCCGGACGAGCGCCGGGCCGTCGTGCGCCCCGGCGAGCGAAATGGCGGCGCCATGGCTGGCCCGGCGGCTCGCCTCCGGCTCGAGCCGCCGCTCGGGAATGAAGGCGAGCGCCTCGTTCAGCGGGATGATCCGCTCGGGGTCGGCATCGCGGACCTGGAACGGTCCGATCGCCGTGCGCCGCAGCTCCTCGCAGTAGGCGTCGCCGAGATCCGCGATCAGGCTGCGCACATAGGTGCCCGAGGAGCATTCGATCTCGAAGCCCCGGCGCGGTCCGTCCCGCCAGCGCTCCTCGAACCGATACACCTCGACCTGACGCTCGGGAAGCTCAAACTCCCGGCCCGCACGGGCGAGGGCGTAGGCCCGCTCGCCGGCGATCTTGATCGCCGAGTAAGCCGGAGGGACCTGGCGCAGCCGCCCCTGGGGAAGCCGCAGATCGCCCTCGGGGACAAGGCCGGTCTCGACGATCTCGCCCTCAGGATCGCCCGTCGTCGAGGTGGCGCCGAAGCGTGCCGTCGCCTCATAGCGCTTGGGCAGGGCCATCAGGAACCGCTGGACGCGCGTGGCGCGGCCGACGAGGATAAGAAGCAGCCCGGTGGCGAACGGGTCAAGCGTGCCGGCGTGGCCGATCTTGATCCGCGCGGCCAGGTTCCGGCGCACCGACGCCACCACGTCGTGGGACGTCACCCCGGCCGGCTTGTCATAGAGGACCACGCCGCTGCGGGCGCCGGCGTCCGGCATGCCTAAGGCAGCTGCTGGGCCACCGCCGAGCGCAGGAAGTCGACGAGCTCGTTCCATTGCATGCCGGTGGTGAAGCCCGCGGCCTGACGGTGACCCCCCCCACCCTGGAGCCGAGCGATGTGCGAGACGTCGACACGGTCGTCGCTGGCCCTCAGCGAAACCTTGCGCTCCCCGTCGGCGGCACTGATGCGGTCACGGACGAGGGCGGCGACCGCGGTCCCCTCGACGGCCCGAAGGTGATCCACGACCCCCTCGGAGTAGCTCTCCTCGGCTCCGGACTCCGCGAAGTCGCAGGCATCGAGCTCGGTGACGGTGAGGCGGCCGTTGTCGTAGCGGCGCGTCTTGGCCAAGCCTCGGGCCAGGAGGGCCAGCTTGCCGTAGGGCACGCCCTCATAGACCTGGCGATAGACCTCGGGCACCTCGACCCCCGCCTCGATCAGCTCGGCTGCCATCAGGTGAGCGCGCGCGCCCGTGTTCTCGTACATGAAGCGGCCGGTATCGGTGATCAGCCCCACGTACAGGGCCTCGGCGATCCGCGGCGTGGCTGCGACGCCCAGCCCGTGCATCAGGTCCCAGACGATCTCGGCCGTGCATGACGCCTCCGGGTCGACCAGGTTGACCGTGCCGAAGCGGGTGTTGTCGTGGTGGTGGTCGATGTTGAGGATGTGCATGCCGGGTCGGCGGAACGCCTCCGCGGGGTTGCGCTCGAGGCTTCCGCAATCCAGGAACACCGCTGTCCGCTCCTCGAGATCCTGGGGCGGTGAGCTGAGGACGTCGTCGAGTCCCAGGAAGCGGTACTCATGGGGCAGCGGGAACTCGCGCGCGTCGATGAACGCGGGGCTGTCCTTGCCCAGGGCAGTGAGGATCTCGCGCATCGCAACCAGTGAGCCGAGCGCGTCCCCGTCGGGATTCTCGTGGGTGACCACGATCAGCTTGCTGGCCGAGCGCAGCTCTTCGAGCGCCTGCTCGCGACTCGAGCGCTTCCCGTTCTCAGGCACCTGGACCGCCGTCCATGTCGGGCCCACGATCGAGCAGTTCGGTGAGCCGAGCCGCGCGCTCCACCGTCTCGTCGTACTCGAATTTGAGCGTGGGGGTGTGCTTGAGCTTCAGCTGGCGAGACAGAGCTCCCTGGAGGAAGCCATGGGCCGAACGCAGGCCCTCGAGGCTGGCGGCTCGACTCGGCTCGTCTCCGAGCACGCTCACATACACGCGCGCGTGGCGGAGATCTCGGCTGGTCTTCACGGCAGTCACAGTCACGAATCCGACTCGGGGATCCTTCAGGTCCGTGGCGATCGCGTCGCTGAGCACCTCGCGCACCGCCTCATCGACGCGACGCATTCGTCCGCCAGCCATCCTATTCCTCCGCTCATAAAGGAAACCGAAACACCGCTGAAAGCCCGCCGGTCATGGCTGGAGGTCCTCCACCGCGGCGATCGTCCGCTGGACTGAAACCCCCTCGGGGCAACGGGCGAGCAGCCATCTCTCGACGTTATCGGCAGTTGCCACCAGGGTCGAGAGCGAACCGCTGGTGAGCGCGGCGGTGAGGCGCGAGCGCTGCCACAGATCGTGGTGGGCGACCTCGGCCACGGCGAGGCCGAGCCGACGTTGCAGCTGGGCCTTGATCGAGGACAGCTCCTTGCGCTTGCCCTTCAGGCTTCCCGCGTCCGGGAAGTGCAGATCGATCACGAGCACGGCGACAAAGCCGCTCTCGGACATCCTCGTGCTCAGACGAGCTCGCGCTCGACCTGGCGTGTCGTGTACGTCTCCAGCACGTCGCCCTCTTTGACGTCGGCGTAATCCCGGAGAACGATTCCGCAGTCGAAGCCAGCGCTGACCTCCCGCACGTCGTCGTTGAAGCGGCGCAGGCTGCCGATCTCGCCGTCGTACACGACCGTTCCGTCGCGGATCAGCCGGACCCTGGAGCCGCGGGTGATCTTCCCGTCGATGACGTGCGAGCCGGCGATCGTGCCCACGCGCGAGGCGCGGAAGATCTGCCTGACCTCGGCGCTGCCGAGCGTCTCCTCGACCTCCTCGGGAGCCAACATGCCCTGCATGGCGTCGCGAAGCTCCTCGATCGCGCGGTAGATGACCTGATAGGTCCGGATCTCGACGCCCTCACGCTCGGCGACGGCACGAGCATCGCCCACCGGTCGCACGCCGAAGGCGAGAATCACCGCGTCCGAGGCGGAGGCCAGCATCACGTCTGACTCGGTGACCGCCCCTACGGCGCTTCGGATCACGTTGACCGAGACCTCGTCCTGAGGCAGCTTGGCGATCTCGTCCTCGATCGCCTCGAGCGACCCGGCGACGTCGGCCTTCAGGACCAGGTTGAGCTCCTGAACTCCGCGCTTGAAGATGTCCTCGAGGGAGACCTTCTTGCCGCTGCGCCGCGCCAGCGCCTCGGCCTTGAGTCGCCCGGCCCGCTCGGTCGCCAGCTGGCGCGCCCGACGTTCGTTGTCGACCACGCGCACAAGCTCGCCAGCCTCGGGAACGCCGTCGAAGCCGAGCAGCTCGACGGGCTCGCCGGGACGGGCCTGACTTACGCGGTTGCCCATGAAGTCGTTCATCGCCCGCACGCGACCCCAGTGCGCCCCAGCCACCAGAGCATCCCCAACCTCGAGCGTTCCGCGGGAGATCAGCACCGTGACCACCGGACCACGACCCGGGTCGAGCTTCGACTCGATCACGGTGCCCGAGGCCGCCGCGTCCGGATTCGCTCGGAGCTCCTCGACCTCGGCCATGACCAGGATCGTCTCCAGGAGATCATCCAGGCCCTCCTTGGTCTTGGCCGAGACGTCCACGAACTCGGTGTCTCCCCCCCACTCCACCGGCTGGAGCCCGAGCTGCGTCATCTCGGTCCGCACCCGGGTGGGGTCGGCGCCAGGCTTGTCGATCTTGTTGACCGCGACCAGCATCGGCACGCCAGCCTCGTTGGCGTGGTCGACCGCCTCCTCGGTCTGAGGCTTGACGCCGTCGTCGGCGGCGACCACGATCACCGCGATATCGGTGATGCGGGCGCCGCGCGCCCGCATCGCGGTGAAGGCTTCGTGGCCCGGGGTGTCGAGGAACGTGATCTCCCTCTCACCCTGGTGCACCTGGTAGGCGCCGATGTGCTGGGTGATGCCGCCGGCCTCGCCCGCGGCCACCTCGGTCTCCCGGATGGCGTCCAGGAGCGAGGTCTTGCCGTGATCGACGTGGCCCATGATCGTCACCACCGGCGGGCGCTCGACGAGCTCCTGCTCCTCGTCCTCGAAGATCTCCTCCTGGATCGGCTCCTCTTCGGTGTGGACAATCTCGACGTCCTTGCCCAGCTCCGCGGCCAGGACCCCGATCGCGTCGTCCGACAGCGTCTGGGTCAGCGTCTTCATCTCGCCCAGGGCCATCAGCTTCTTCATGATCTCCGGCACCGGGACATCGAGATACTCGGCGACGTCCTTGACGGTCGAGCCCGAGTTGACCCGGATGGCCGGGGTCTCGATCACCGCGGTCTGCGAGGGGCGGGACTCGGCCTCCTCGTCGTAGACGCCTCGCCGCCGTCGACCCCGCCGCTGCCGGCGCGGCGGCTGGCTCGTCTGCGGCGGAGCGCCGGCCCCGGAGGCGCGACGGGACGCCTGGGAGTCGATGACGACCCGGCGGCGACCGCCGGCGGCGCCGGGAGCACGTTCGCCCTGGAGCGAGTCGCGCGTCGGCCGCTGCTTGTGATCGGCTCGGGGACGGGAAGCTTGCGAACCCGCGGGGCTCTCCTGAGCCGTCGGCTGATCGCCGGCCGCCGGAGGTGCGTCGGCCGGGGCGGGCGGGGCGGCCATGGCCCGGGGCTCGCTGGGCGCCGCGGCCTGCGAGGCCGATCGCGCGGGTGGGCTCGGCGGACCCGCGGCCGGCTCGGGCGCCGACGCGGACGCGGCCGGTGGCGCCGCCTCGGCTCGCTTGCCGTCGACCGCCGGGGGCGGGGCTGCGGCGGCGGGTGAGCCTGCGGCTCCGTTGCCGAGCACCTCGAGCGCCACGTCCTCGTCGACGTTGGAAGAAGCGGCCTTGACATCGATCCCCGCGGCGCGCAGGCGCTCGAGCAGGTCCTTCGACGCCACACCGCGCTCCTTGGCGATCTGGTGAACGCGCTTGTTCATCTACTCCAGTCTAGATGCAGCCCGCGGAGCCGCCTAGGACGCGGCGCCCTCGGCGGGCTGGGGGTCAGCGGCGGCTTCGGCGACCTCGGCGGGCTGCGGCTCCGCGGCGGTCTCCGTGACCTCGGCGGCAACCTCGTCCTGCTCCTTGCCCTCGAGCTCCTGATGCGCCGGAAGCCCGCAGTAGCGTGAGCCGGGGAGCGCCGCGTTGGGGCACCGGCGGCCATTGGCCAGGATGGCATGACAGCGACCGGAGGTCTCCTCCTCCTCATACCCGTGCTCCGCTTCCTCGGCGGCGAAGTCGGTCTCCGAGCGGATATCGATCCGCCATCCCGTCAGGCGTGCCGCGAGCCGGGCGTTCTGACCCTCCCGGCCGATGGCCAGCGAGAGCTGGTCGTCGGGGACGATCACGGTGGCCTGCTTGCCCGCGTCGTCGACCAGGACCTCGCGCACCCGGGCCGGTGACAGGGCCTTGGCCACGAACCGAGCCGGCTCGTCGTTATAGGGAATGATGTCGATCTTCTCTCCCCGCAGCTCCGAGACGACCATCCGCACCCGCGAGCCGCGCGGACCCACGCACGCGCCCACCGGGTCGACGCCGTCGACATGGGAGACCACCGCGATCTTGGAGCGGTAACCCGGCTCTCGGGCCACGCCGGTGATCTCGACGAGCCCGTCGGCGATCTCCGGGACCTCGAGCTCGAACAGCTGCTTGATCAGCTCCGGGTCACGGCGGGAGACGATGATGCTCGGGCCCTTGGTCGAGTTGGACACGTCCTTGATCACGGCCTTGATGCGCTGCGAGTGGTCGTAACGCTCGCCCTCGACCTGCTCTGATTTGGGCAGCAGCGCCTCCACTCGTTCGCGCAGCTGGACCAGCGTGTAACGGGAATCCGATTGCTGCACGATGCCCGTGATCAGCTCGCCAACGCGGTCGCGGTACTCCTCGAACATCATGTCGCGCTCGGCTTCGCGGATCCGCTGCAGGATGACCTGCTTGGCCGTCTGCGCCGCGATCCGGCCGAAGTCGTCGGGCGTGACGTCCTCGGTCTCGATCTGATCCTCGAACTCCCGGAGCTTCTCCATGTCGAGCTCAGGCTCGGGCGGCTCGCGCAGCTCGCCCGTCTCAGGGTCCACCGTCGGCTCCTGGTCAGGCGTCGGATCGACCAGCACCTGAGCCTCGATCTCCGGTGGAATCTTCAACTCGTAGACCTTGAAATCGCCGCTGTCACGGTCCATCTCCACCTTGGCGTGGCGGGCCGCGCCCGGCGTCTTCTTGTACGCCGACAGCAGCGCGTCTTCGAGCGCCTCCATCAGCTTCTCGGAAGAGATGTTCTTTTCCGCGGCCAGGCCTCTAACGGCTTCCAGAATCTCTCTCGACATGGCTACTCAGTCTCCCGGGATGAGGTTCGAGCGGGCGATTTGGTCGTAGGGGATGGTCACGACCCCCTCTCCGGCGGCGATCGTCACCTCGTGTTCGGAGGCGCCGACAAGCTCGCCGGTCACGCTCCTGTCGTGGTCGTCGGCTCCGCGCACGCGCACGCGCGCGCGGCGGCCCAGGAATCGGGTGTAGTGCTGGGGCTTGGTCAGCGGGCGGTCCTGACCCGGTGATGAGACCTCGAGGGCGAAGCGATCCCGGTAGTCGGCCAGCTGCGCGGAGACGCGTTCGCAGAGCGCCAGTGTGACGCCGTCCGGGTGGTCGATGAACAGACGCAGCGTCGTCCCGGACACCTGAACGAGCAGCACCTCGACCGCCGGCTCGCTAACCGCGAGCCGATCCTCGATCTCGGTCTGAAGCGCGGTGCTGATCACGAATCCTCTCCTAGCAAACTCATAAAAAAAGCGGGCAAGCGCCCACTCCGGGAACTACCACCGGGCGGCGCCCGGCGCGAACGGCTGTACCGCTCAGGTTAGCACCGAAACGGCGCTGATTTCAGTCGCCGCCGGGTGATGCCGCGGCGGCTCGAGCCCGCGCGCGGTCGCGGTAGATGCGGTAATCGCGGCGCCCGGGTTGCAGGCAGGCGGCCAGCGCGAGCGGCTTTCGTGCCTCGGCGTGACGTCCCAGCATCTGCAAGGAGCGCCCCAGACAGAAGAGGGCGAAGTCGTTGGTGGGCGAGCGGTCGATCACCGCCTCGAACTCCGTCGCCGCCTGCTCGTAGCGCTGGGCTCCGAACAGCGCGCGCCCGAGCGCCTCACGGATCGACGTCTTGTCGGGGTCGAGGTCGCGGGCCCGCGAGAGGGGAATCGTCGCCTGATGGTTGTGCCCGGCCTCCAACAGCTCGGTCCCGCGCCGGAACAGGTCGTAGACGTCGTCCATCGCCCGGGAGTTTAGGCCTCCGCGCGGGGCGCCGAGCTCCTTGCTGCGGCGCGCCGGGCCGGCCGGCGCCGCGGCGGCAGCGCCCACAGCGCCCGGAGTCTGCGGAGCGGTCCGCGGCCCCCGGCCAGCTGGCGGCGCAGGGCGCGGCGCTGCGCCGGCGTGGGTCGGTCGTCGGCGCCACCGAAGCGCGCGAGCCGCAGTCGATACACGTACTCGCTCGCCGCGGGTGCTCGTCGCAGCTGGTGTTCGAGCTGGGCCAACGTCGTCTCGGGGCTGGGCGTCCGCCCGCTCCGGAACAGAGCCCGCTCGAGCTCGGAGACCTCCGCCTCGACCGAGCCGAGCGGGCGGGTCAGGACGAGCAGCAGCCCGAGCGTGAGGAGCGCGATCGCCCCGGTTGGCGCAGCGATCGCCGCCACGGGGATGCCGCCGCGCCGCCTCACCGGGCCGGCACTTGCTGTGTGGGCACGCGAGCCCGGCACGAAGCCTCCGGCCGCCTTCTGCCCGGTGCCGGCTCCTGCCGGCTCCGGGCCGCTCGGGGCGGTGATCGGCGTGCTGTCACGGAGCGCCGGATCGATGGCGGGTGTGGGGTCGAACCTGACCCAGCCGTAGTGCGGAAACCACGCCTCAACCCACGCGTGCGCGTCGCGGTCGGTGACCATCCACCGGCCCGTGGCTGCGTCCAGCCGTCCCTCGGTGAAGCCGACGGACACCCGCGACGGGACGCCACCCATTCGGAGCAGCAGGGCCATCGCGCCCGCGAACTGCTGGCAGTAGCCGCGCCGGTCGGCGAACAGGAAGCTCTCGAGTGGGTAAGGGCGGACCCGCGGCGTCTGGGTGTAGGTGAAGCCGTGGCCCAGGAACCGCTTCACCGCCTCGACGAACGCGTAGGGCGTCGCCGCGCGCGCCGCGAGCCGCCGTGCCAGGCGGTAGGCGCTGGCGTACGCGGAGTGCTCCACGACCGAGCGGCCGGAGGCTCGTGGTTCGCCGATCGCGTTGACGACGGGCTCCGGCGAGTGGAAGGTTGGAAACACGAGCTGCGCCGAGGCGTCGCCGCCCGCCGCGAGTGCCGGCGTGAGCAGGATCGTCCGATAGCCGGGAGCCAGGCTGGCGTAGTCGGTCCCGGCGCTCCTGAGTTGCGAAGCGCTCGGGTCGGGGCTGTAGACCCGGACCGTGTAGCTATCTCCGGGCTCGAGCGGCGTCGGGCTCGTCCAGGTCCCGAGACTGAAGCCGCTCAGCACCGGTCGCCCGAGGTGCGCCGGCCGGGCCGAGCTGCCGGCCGCGATCAGGCTCGAGCTTCGCATGTCGCGAACCGTGACCTCGATCGTCTGCGACCACGTGGCCAGCGCATGCCGCGACGGCGCTGGAGTCGCGTTCTGGCCCGGGACCACGCCCTGCGTCCAGGCCCGGCCATCGAACACGTCGAGGTCCTGCGTCTTCCAGTAGCTGGCGCGCGTCGCCTTGATCTCGAGCACGGTCCGTCCGTGCTGGGGCCAGCTGACGGGCCCGTAGGTCTGCGACCAGTCGAAGGTGTCGATTCGGGTCGGGGCGAGGCCGCCGGCGAGGTTCCAGTAGTCGAGCCACGGCTTGTGCCGGTCGAGCGCGGGCGCCAAGAGCATGGCCACCACCGCGGTGATCAGGGCCAGCCCCAGGGCACCGCTGGCCTGGCGGTTGCTGATTCGCTCGCCGAGCACGAACGCCGCGAGCATCAGGAAGAGCACCATCCCATCCAGGTAGGGGGAGCGCGAATGAGTCATGGTCGAGGGCACCGCCACCAGCGCGACGAGCGGCACGGCCGCCGCGGCGCGACGCGTCTCACTCATCTGACGCGGGGCGAAGGCCAGCACCAGGGCGGCATCGAGGAGCAGCACGGCGCCGCCGAGGACGATGTCCAGGCGCACCCACGGGTTCACGCCCTTATATGGGACGAGGGCCTGCGGCAGGGCGGACAGGCCCTCGCCGATTGCCCGGGCGGTCACGGCGATTCGCACGTGGGTGATCCAGCCCACCGGAATCCCCGCCACGCCCAGCGCCACCAGCAGCAGGAGCGCGGTGGCCACGCCGGCGAGAACGCGGCTGCGGTCGGCCAGGACGGGTCGTGAGGCGGCGAGGAGGAGCCCGAGCCCAAGGACGGCCACGAGGCGCCCGTGCACTCCTCCGGCCAGCAGCTCCGACCAGCGGGCCGCGGCGTAGAGACCGAGCACGGCGAAGGCGGTCAGCCTGATCACCGGCACCCGTGCGGTGCGACCGGCGCGCGCGCTGTCGGGGGCCAGCTGCCCCCTCATCCCGAACACCGCCACCTGCGCCCCGCCGCTGCTCACGCCACCTGCTCCGTGACTCGCGGCATGCCGCCACGCTCGCTCAGCAGGTAGCCGCGGCACCCGGTCACCTCAAACCGCGGAGTCGCTCGCGTCTCCGGCGCCAAGGAGACAGGCAGGACGAGCACGAGGCCGCCCTGCGCCAGTCGCACCAGGCGGGACGGGAGCCGCTGGGGCGCGGCGGCGACATAGAAGATGGCCCCGCTGCGGACGCCGGAGGACGGCCACGGGGCGGGCGACGTGGCCCCACCTTCGATGAGGGCCAGTCGGGCGTGCGCCGCGGGCCAGGCGCCGAGGTCGGGGCCGATCTGAGCCGGGCGCCGGTCCCCCGGAAGAAGCAGCTCACATCCGGTGCGCCGCGCCAGTTCGAGGGTCAGAGATGCAGCGGCGCGCACCGCCGCATCCACGTCTTCGCCGGGGACTTCGGAGCGCAGGTCGAGGATGACGAGGGGACCGGCGTCCCGCTCTGCCCTCAACCGGCGCTCGAGCAGGCCGGCCCCGCGGGCCAGCGCGCTCCAGCTGATCCTGGAGGCGGGGGTGCCCGGGCGGTACGGACGCAGCCCGTCGACCTCCAAGGCGGCGAACGCCTCGATCCCCGGGATACCTGAGGGCCGGTCGAGCCGCTCTTCGCCCGGGCCGGCGATCCAGCGGAGGCGTTCGGTGCGCGGCAGCACCATCAGGCTGTCCGGCCCGGACGCGCTCGGGCGGACGATCCGGACCAGCCCCAGCGGATCGGCCAGCGCCAGCGAGGGCGCCGCGAGCTCGTGGCGACCGCGGCGTGGGAAGCGCCCAACCACGCGGACCTCGATCGTCCGCCCGCCGGGCCGGCTCGACGGGCTGAGCTGGATCGTGCCGCCGGCCAGGGAGTCGAGAATCTCCGCGCCGGGCAAGCCGAGGACGCCGCGCCTGACCTCGATCCGCGCCTCAAGCGGCTGATCCTCCACAACATGCTCGGTGTCGATCGAGCGACGCACCGACGCGGCGTGAGCGGCCCACCACATCCACGGGGCGGTGAGTCCACCGAGCAGCGCGAACGCCACGCCGGGCACCAGGAGCTCGGCGTCGCCGAAGGCATATGCGGCCAGAATCAGCGCGCCGCCGCCGGCGGCGATCCCGGCGGCCCGTCTCACAACGCTCTCACCGAGCTCACGGCATCGGCGACGACGTCCTCGGCGGCGGAGCGGGCAGCTCCAGGAGCCAACACGAGCCGGTGGGCGAGCACCGGCTGGGCGAGCGCCTGGACGTCATCGGGGAGCACGTGGTCACGCCCGCGGAGCATCGCGTAGGCCTTGGCGGCACGGAGCAGCATCAGCCCTGCGCGGGGGCTCGCGCCGAGGTCGACCCGGGGATCCTCGCGCGTGCGCCACAGCAGCCTGACGATGTAGTCACGCAGCGGATCGGTGGCGCGTACCTGCGCCGCGGCGTCCTGGGCCGCGACGAGCTGCCCGGCATCGGCCACGGCCCTCAGCGAGAGCACGCGGTCGCCGGCCTCGTGGTCCGCGAGCATTCCCGCCTCGCGACCGGGATCCGGGTAGCCGAGGGAGATGCGCACCATGAACCGATCGACCTGTGCCTCCGGCAATGGGTAGGTGCCCTCGTACTCGATCGGGTTCTGGGTCGCCAGGACCAGGAACGGGCGCGCCAGCTCGTGCGTGTGAACGTCGACCGTCACGCGCCGTTCCTGCATGCACTCGAGCAGCCCCGACTGGGTCTTGGGCGAGGCGCGGTTGATCTCATCGACCAGCACCACGTTCGCGAACACCGGACCGGGCCGGAACGAGAAGCGCTGCTCGCGCTGGTCGTAGACGTTGGTGCCGATCACATCCGCGGGCAGCAGGTCGGACGTGCACTGGACCCGGGCGAAATGGCAGTCCAGCGAGCGCGCGAGGGCTCGTGCCAGCGCTGTCTTGCCGACCCCCGGGTAGTCCTCGACCAGGACGTGGCCTTCGGCCAGGAGCGCCACCAACAGGTGCTCGAGCGTCTCCGGGCGCACCTGGATCGCGCTGAGCACGTTCTCCGCCACGCGCCGCATGAGCGCGGCGAACCTCTCAGTCCCGGGCGGTGCTACCGGCGTGCGCTCTGGCGTCGCCATGTGCCTCCTCCCGATGCTGGCCAACCTCGTCGAGGACCGCATCGGCCACCTCGTCCTTGGCGGCCCGCGGAACTCGGCGCTCGCCGTGGCCGCTCACGATCACGACTTCGTTGGCCGACGCCCCGAAACCTATGTCCGCCCGCGAGATGTCATTGACCACAACCATGTCGACGCCCTTGGCAGCCAGCTTCTTCCGCCCGTAGGCAACCGCGCCTTCCCCGTGCTCTGCGGCGAACGCCACCAGGACCTGATCGTGCCGCCTCGATTGCGCGAGCTCGGTGATGATGTCCACGGTCGTCTCGAGCGCGATCGCCGCCGGCAGCGAGATCTCGGTCTTCTTGAGCTTGTGGGCAAGCGGAGCCGCGGGGCGGAAATCGGCCACCGCAGCTGCCATCAGCAGCACGTCGCAGGTCGGAAACTCCGCCGCGCAGGCCGCCCTCATCTCGGCCGCGGTGTTCACCTCGATCAGCCGCACCGCGGGCGGCGGCGCCACCGAGAGGTGGGCCCCCACCAGCGTCACCTCGGCGCCCCGGCGGAGTGCCTGAGCGGCCAGCGCGACGCCCATCCGCCCTGATGAGTGATTGCCGATGAAGCGGACGCTGTCGATCGGCTCCCGCGTCCCCCCGGCGGTGACCAGGACCCGGACCCCGGCCCAACTCGGTCGAGCGGAGCGGGCGGCCAGCAGGTCCTCGCTGGCTGCGAGCAGCTGCGCCGGCTCGCTCAGGCGGCCGACCCCGTGCTCGCCGTGGGAGGCCAGCGGCCCCTCGCCCGGGGCGGCGACCACGACGCCGCGCTCGGTCAGGGCGGCGATGTTGGCCTGGGTCGCGGGATGACGCCACATGCGGTCGTTCATCGCCGGCGCCACGAGGAGCGGACAGTCCGCGGCCAGAGCCGCCGCGGTGAGCAGGTTGTCGGCGTGGCCGTGGGCGAGCTTGGCCAGCGTGTTGGCGGTGGCGGGCGCGATCAGATAGAGGTCGGCTCGCTGCGCCAGGGCCAGATGGCTAATCGGGGCCCGCTCGGGCACAGCCTCACCTGGGAAGGCGCCGCGCAGCGGATCGGGCTCCCACTCGCTGACCAGCACCGGCGCCCCGGTGATCGCCTCAAACGACGGCCGGCCGACGAAGCGTTCGCTGGCTTCGGACTGGATGACTCGTACCGCATGCCCCGCCTTGACGGCCAGACGCGCGGTTTCCAGGGCTTTGTAGGCGGCGATCCCGCCGCTCACGCCGAGGAGCAGTCGGGCCACGGCCGGACGACCCTCCGCTGACCTACCTGTAGTGGTACTTCAACTTGCCCTGCGCGACTTCCTCGAGGGCGATCGTCAGATAGTTCTTCGAGCGAGTGTCGACCATCGGCGGGGGAAACTCGTCAAACGTCCCCTCACCGAGGTTGTGGTAGTAGGAGTTGATCTGACGCGCGCGCTTGGCGGCCACGAGCACGCTGGCGTAGTTCGAGTCCACGTGGTCAAGCAGCTTGTCGATGCGGGGCGAAATCACGGCTAAAGATCCTTTTCAGTCGGGGTTAAGAGCTTAGCGGCCCCGCCAGCTCACCCCGGACCACCTCGACCAGGTCGGCGGTGGCCTGTTCCAGGCGGTCGTTGACGATCACGTGGGGAAACTCGGACTGCGCCTCGAGCTCGCGCTCGGCCGTCTCCATCCGCCTCTCGACCTGCTCGGCCGTATCGGTGCCGCGCCCGATGAGCCGCGCCCGCAGAGCCTCGCTCGAGGGCGGGGCGATGAACACCGCCACCGCCTCGGGCATGGCGGCCCGCACCTGGCGAGCCCCCTGGACCTCGATCTCGAGCACGACGGGGCGGCCGGCTGCCAGTCGCTTCTCCACCTCGGAACGCAGGGTGCCGTACCGGTTGCCGGAGTAGCGCGCATGCTCGAGGAAGTCGCCCGCCGCGATACGTCGCTCGAACTCGGCTTCGCTCAGGAAGTGGTAGTCGACGCCGTCGCGCTCGCCCGGCCGGGGGCCGCGCGTGGTCGCCGAGACCGAGAGCTCCAGCTCAGGCACCTCATCGAGCAGCCCCCGGATGAGCGTCCCCTTCCCGACGCCCGACGGGCCGGTGATCACGAATACCCTGGCCACGCTTGGGTGGCTCGGCGGCGGCTCAGCGCCGGCGCATGAAGGCGACGAGCTCGCGTCGCTGGCGCTCGGAGAGGCCTCCGACGGTCTTGCTCGGCGAGATCTTGCACTGGGTCAGAATCTTGTTGACCTTGACCCGGCCATACTTGGGCACCGCCAGGAGCAGGTCGAATACCTTGGCCGTCTCCAGGTAGGTCGGCGGGGCGAGCAGGAGCTCGTCAATCGGCTGGCGGCCGGCCTTCAGGTCGCGCTTGAGCTGGGCGCGGCGGCTGCGGATATCGTTGGCCCGCTGGAGGGCCTCCATCCGCTGCATATACGAGCGCTCGGGCGCGACGGCTGGTTTGGAGAGCTGTTCTGACACCGGCGGCATGGGCGGCGACTATACATCTTGGCGTCGTGTGATCAAGCCAAATCCGCCGAATTCGGCTCGACCTCTCCCTGAGGTTGAGCATTGTCGAGGATGGTTGCGGGAATCACCCCTGTTTGCAGGCAATTGGGGTTCCTAAACCAGGCTTCGGGCGAGCAGCTTTTGCAGTTCTGAGGCGATCCTCGTGCCCGCGGCTGGATCGCGGAAGGTCTCGGTTCCGACCGCCACCAGAGCTGCGCCCGCGCGCAGCAGATCGAGGGCATCGGCGCCGCTCTGAATCCCACCCATGCCCACGATCGGAAGCGCGACGGCCTGGGCCACCGCGTGAAGCTGAGCCAACGCGACCGCCCGGATGGCGGGACCAGACACGCCCCCCGTCGTCCCTCCCAACCACGGCCGGCCGGAGGCAGGATCAAGCGCCATCCCCCGCAGCGTGTTGATCAGCGACAGCGCGCTGGCCCCGGCCGCCTCGGCGCTGAGGGCGACCGTCGCCACGTCGGCCACATTCGGCGTGAGCTTGACGATCAACGGCTTGTCAGTCAGGGGCCTGACCCGGTCAAGCAGCGCCGCGAGCTCTCCCGCGTCAGCTCCCATCACGAGGCCCGTCCTCACGTTGGGGCAGGAGACGTTCAGCTCGAGGGCCGCGACCTCCGCGCGCTCGTCGAGGCGTGCCACCAGCTCCGCCACCTCGTCGCGGCTGAAGCCCATCACGTTGACGATCAGCGGCACCGGCAGGCGGGCTAGGCGCGGGAGGTCCTCGGCCAGGAACCGCTCGAGGCCCTTGTTGGGCAGGCCGATCGAATTGATCATGCCTGCCGGCAGCTCCCAGAGCCGTGGGGGCGGGTTTCCCTCCCGCGGCGCCACGGTGACGGTTTTCGTGACGAAGGCCGAAAACGGGAACTGCTCATGAAGCTGGTCCCCGAATACGCGCTCGGCCGCGAGCGCGTCGAAGGTTCCCGACGCGTTGATGATCGGGTGCTCCAGCTCGACGCCGCAGAAGGAGCTCGTCATGGCTCGGCCTCGAGCAGCTCCGCGTCGAGAACCGGACCGTCCAGGCAGAGACGCACGTAGCCCGAGCGGGTCGGCACCACGCAGCCGAAGCACGCGCCAAAGCCGCAGGCCATCCCGGACTCGAGGGCCAGCTGCGCCGGCGTGCCGCGTTCGGCGCAGGCCAGCCGCACCGCCTCGAGCATCGGCGCGGGGCCACAGGCATAGACCTCAACCGCGTCGCTCGCCAGTTCGAGCGCGGCCTGCAGGAGATCGGTCACCAGCCCGCGGTGGCCGCCGCTGCCGTCCTCGGTGGCCAGCCTGACGTTCGAGAGCAGGTGGGCTCCGTGAGCCCGGGCGGCGTCGCGGAACCCAAGTAGCGCGGGCGCGTCGTGGTCGAGCTGGTCCTGCCAGATGGCCAGGGGGGCGATGCCCACTCCCCCGCCCACCAGAAGCGCTCGGCGACCGTTGCGCGGGGGACGGAAACCACTGCCGAGCGGGCCGAGGACCGTCAGCTCCTCGCCGGCGCCGAGCTCGCACAGGCGCCGCGTGCCGGGGCCGACGTCCTCGAGCAGGAACTGAAGCTCCACCCCGGAAGGCTCGGCCGGGAGTGCGCGCAGGACGCTGAAGGCCCGCGGCAGGAAGGGCCGGCCGCCCGCCCCGCCTCCCCAGCGCGCGGCGGCACTCAGCATGTAGAACTGACCGGCCTGAGGCAGGGGCCCACCCGGATCTTGCGCCCGCAGCACGACGTAGGCGCCGTGCTGCTCCCGGGCGGTGACTCCCAGATCCCGGCGCCCGAAGGGAGCCAGGACGCGGTCTGCCGCCTCGGTGCGAGCGGCGTCCTCCTGGCTGCCGACGCTGGTCACGCCACCGGGCTGGTGTGGGCCTGGGGGTAGAGCTCCTGGAGGGATAGGACCTCCGGGGCGCCGCGCCGGGCCGCCGAAATAGCGCGCGCGGCGGCGATGCCTCCGGCCATCGTGGTGATGCAGGGGATCCCCCGCGCGATCGCGGCGCTCCGGATCTCGTAGCCATCGGCCCGCGCGCCGGTGCCGATCGGCGTGTTGATCACCAGGTCGACGTCCCCGCGCTCGATCCAGTCCACGACATGCGGCGAGCCCTCGCCGATCTTGTTGATCACCTCCGCGGGGATCCCCATCTTGCGGATCGCCTGCGCCGTGCCCCGAGTGGCGACGATCTGGAACCCCAGCTCGTGCAGAACCGTGGCCAGGCCCGTGGCCGCCGGTTTGTCGCCGTCGGCCACGGTGATGAACGCCGTCCCGGAGTCGGGCAGCCCAGCTCCCGCCGCCGCCTGTGCCTTGGCGAACGCGGTGGGAAAGTCGCGTGCGATGCCCATGACCTCGCCGGTCGAGCGCATCTCGGGTCCGAGGAGCGCGTCGGCGCCGGCAAACCGGTTGAACGGAAGTACGGCTTCCTTCACGCACACGTGCCCGTTCGTCGTGTCGTCGGGCAAACCGAGCTCGACCAGGCGCTCACCGAGCATGATTCGGCAGGCCATCCGGGCCAGGGGTATTCCGATCGCCTTGGAGACGAAGGGCACCGTGCGTGAGGCGCGGGGGTTGGCCTCGAGTACATGAAGACCCT
>Ga0070731_10001591_pt1 | contig 23121 bp, 20 predicted proteins | sample Coa_R1_2_FD_66448 | JGI IMG/M metagenome (GOLD analysis project Ga0070731, IMG submission 66448) | Surface soil microbial communities from Centralia Pennsylvania, which are recovering from an underground coalmine fire - Coalmine... | ecosystem: Environmental > Terrestrial > Soil > Unclassified ... | reverse complement strand
CCCAGCTTGAGGCACATCAGGTGGAGTTGCGCTTGGGGCAGCATCAAATGCAGGAAGCCGTGGAAGATGCCGTCGAAAAATCGAAGGCAATCCTGTGCAAGCATCCGGTTACGGTTCAACTGCCGCCAAATCTGCCTGCGGCGAGAATTGATGTCGAGCGAATCTCCGAGGTCATTGCGCAACTTCTAGAAAATGCCGCCAAATACTCAGCGCCCGAAACCTCGATTTACATTACTGGCGAGGTGAAGGACCGCATGATCATGCTAAGTGTGGCAGATCGCGGTCCTGGAATCGACGATTTCGAGCAGGCCCTGATCTTTGAAAAATTTTATCGTGGACGAAATCAGCGAATGCAGGTTCAAGGGACAGGAATGGGACTGGCAATCGCGAAGGCCATTGTCGAAGCTCATGGCGGGCAAATCGGGGTGACTAGCCAACTCGGGCGGGGGTCGGTCTTTTATTTCACTGTGCCGGTTGCCTAAACTTCATTTGCTAATTGAGATCTCTTGGATGATGATGGCATTGGAACCACCGCGCTGAATGACTGTGCCTCTTGCAGTAACTTTCTCGCCGGCAAAGGGCAGCAGCTTGTCATTTTGCCCGCTCGCAGGAGTGGTATCAGCAATTGGCCAATAAATAGTTCCATTGTCCGCCAGGATTACCAGCGGAGACCCTCCGCGTGCGCAAGCTTTGGCACAATCTGCACTAATGGGTTTCCGCAGGTTTTTCGTGAAGGCGCAGGCTGAATCCAGAACAAAGCCCTTCACCGTAACAGGTTGTCCGTTGTCTGCAGACGCGGCAACCAGCGAGACCAGCAGCAAACCAATGAGCTTCAGAATCGAAGTGCGGGACATGTCAATCTCCACCACCCCATTGCCAGATGTGGTTGAGCGAGAAGTATACGATGATTTTTGGAATGCATCGAAATTCCTGCTAACCACAAGGGCTTTACCGAGTCGATTTCTGCAGGATTGATGGATAAATATGTTTAAGTGTCGCTCCTTATGTAGCGCGCTGTTTGCGACTTTCTTATCCGTTGGAGTTTTTCAGTCGCAGAGTCCGCCGTCCTACGCACAGCAGGCAGACACTCGTAAAACCAGCAAGCCTTATACCGGCGATCTCTCCATTTTCGACTCGCCCGGGCGCGATCAGCGGCTGCAGATCAATCGGGTAATGGATATTTTAGGAATCAGCAAAGGCAAAAATGTGGCCGATATCGGCGCGGGATCCGGTTGGTTCACGGTGCGGGCTGCCACTCGCGTGGGGGAATCGGGCACGGTTTACGCTGTGGACATTAACCCGGAAGCGATCCGTTATATCGATAATCGCAGTAAGCAGGAACACCTGCAGAACATTAAGACCGTTCTCAGTCGCAGTGACGATCCCCTGCTGCCACCGAACTCGATTGATGCGGTGCTGTTGCTGAAAACCTATCACGAGGTGGAAAGACCAATCGCTCTTTTTGAGCATCTTCAGGGATCGCTACGATCTGACGCCAGACTTGGCATTATTGACCGCAATGGCAATGCTGAGAACCACGGCGTGGCGCGAGAGATCGTCGGCCGCGAGATGTCGACGGCCGGTTATCAGTTGGTGGAACAATACGACTTCGTCAAAGCCGACGGGATGGATTACTTTCTGGTGTTTGAACCGAAAGTGCGTACCCAAAAGTAGGTTCCTACACCCCGCTTACACGCCGGGTTTCGTGCCCGAGACTCTCCTGCTCAACATTGTGGCGCACATCGGCGCCACGCACCCAGAAGATGACATCTTCCGCGATGTTGGTGGCGTGATCCGCAACCCGCTCCAGGTTGCGCGCGATTAATAGAGCATCGACCGCTTGTTGGGTAATATCCGGATGATCGTTCATCGTTTTAACCAGAGTAATGAACGCCTCATCCCGCATACGATCGACGACATTATCCATTTCAAGAACCGCTTGGGCCAGTTCGGCTTTGCCCTCGATAAAGGATTCGAGAGCACGCCGCACCATGGCCGAGACAGCCCCGGACATTCGCGCAATGTCCACCGGCAGATCAGCTTTCGGTAGCTCCACTAAATCCATCACGCGCTCGGCAATGTTCACGGCCTGATCCCCGACCCGTTCAAGGTCGGAGTTAATTTTGGTTACCGCGAGTATGAAGCGCAGATCCACGGCCATGGGTTGCTGCATCGCGAGCAAGTCAAACGCCAGCTCATCAATATCGCGTTCGGACGCATTGATCAGCGACTCGCCCTCGAGCACCAGATGACATCGCGCCAGATCGCGATCCAAATATGCCTGACAGGCGCGGTCTACCGCCTGTTCGGCCAACCCTCCCATGCGAAGCAGTCGCGTTCGCAAATCATCGAGTTCCTGCTGAAATCGAGTACGCATTATCCGAACCTGCCTGTAATGTAATCTTCTGTACGCTTGTCCGAAGGCGTAGTAAAAATCTTCTCAGTGCGATCATATTCCACCAACCGGCCCATCAGAAAGAATCCGGTAAATTCGGCCACGCGGGACGCCTGTTGCATGTTGTGCGTCACAATGACGATCGTGAAATTCTCTTTAAGCTGAAAAATCAGCTCCTCGATCTTACCTGTTGAAATCGGGTCCAGAGCAGAACATGGCTCATCCATGAGCAACACCTGTGGCTCGACAGCCAAAGCGCGTGCGATACAAAGCCGCTGCTGTTGACCACCCGACAGACTTGCACCCGATTTTTTACGCAGATTATCTTTTACCTCGTCCCAAAGTGCAGAGAGTTTCAACGACCGTTCCACAATCTCGTCGAGACGCCTGCGATCGTGAAAACCGTTCAGCCTCAAACCCGCGGCAACGTTGTCGTATATGGACATCGTGGGGAAAGGATTGGGTTTCTGAAACACCATCCCGATGCGGCGACGAATCTGTACTGCGGCCGTCCCGTTGTACACATCTAACTCGCCCATGCGCACTTGCCCGCTCACGCGAGTATCGGGTATGGTTTCGTGCATCCGATTCAGGCATCGCACAAACGTGGATTTGCCGCAGCCTGAGGGTCCAATGATCGCGGTAGCATGGTTGGCTTGAATATCCATGCTGATGTCATGCAGCGACTGGGTCTTGCCGAACCAGGCATTGAGGTTTTCGACTTTGATGCCAACTCCCATAAATCAACTAGTTCCCTTCAGCATTCCGCGGCCCGCGGCGATTCGCACCGCACTCACTGACAGCACAATCAGGATAATCAAAATCAAGGCTCCAGCCCAGGCCTGCCGATGCCACTCATCAAACGGGGATATGGCGTAGGTAAAAACCTGCAGAGAAAGTGCGGCTGTCGGCTGATTGATTTTCCAGTTCCAATATTGGTTCCCGAACGCAGTGAACAGCAGCGGCGCGGTTTCGCCGGCGACGCGCGCAAAGGCCAGCATAACACCTGTGATTACACCCGAACTCGCCGTGCGTAAGGTGATCGAAAGCGTTGTCCGCCAACGCGCGACGCCCAGCCCGTAGGCGGCTTCGCGAATGGTTTGCGGAACCAGCAGAAGCATTTCCTCGGTCGCGCGGGTGATGGTCGGAATCATCATGATGCCCAGGGCGACCCCGCCGGCTAAGGCCGAAAAATGGCCCTGCTCGAGTACGACGATCGCATAAGCGACGATACCGATGACGATCGAAGGCACGCCATTCAAAACATCCGCGGTAAAGCGCACCAAATCTCCAAAGCGATTGCGCCCATATTCGGCAAGATAGATTCCCGCGCCAATTCCGATCGGCACGCCAAAGCAACTGGCGATAAACAGGATTAAACAGGTTCCGGCGATGGCATTCGCCATGCCGCCCCCGGACTCACCCACCGGCTTCGGAATCTGAGTGAGGAAAGCCCAATTGAGAGAACCAACTCCGCGATAGAGAAGATATCCGAAGATTGCTACCAATGGCAGAAGAACCAGAATCACAGCTCCGCCAGCGCAAATTGTTGCGAGCACGTTCTTGCTGCGCCGCCAGACGCTGAGGTGAGTCAGTCGAGAACTAAGAGGATCAGGCATGGCTCCTCGCCGGCATCCCGCGTGTCACCGACCAGACCAGGACCTGCGCCAGGATATTGACAATAATCGTCAGCAGAAACAGCGCCAGGCCAATTTCGATTAATGCACTCAAATAAGTATTTCCGGTGGCTTCACTGAATTCGTTGGCAATCACACTGGCCATGGTGTAGCCCGGGGCAAATAGTGAGCGAGCAATTTCTGGACGATTGCCGATAACCATGGTGACTGCCATGGTCTCGCCCAGAGCGCGACCGAGTCCCAGGATGATGGCGCCGAGAATTCCCGCACGAGCATTTCTCAAAACGCCGGTGCGAATCATTTCCCAGCGCGTGGCTCCTAGCGCCAGCACAGCTTCTCGTTGTTGCTGCGACACTGCGGTCATGACCTCGCGAGTAATCGACGAGATGATTGGCACGATCATGATGGCCAGAATGATTCCGGCAGCCAGCATCCCAATGCCATAAGGTGCACCTTCAAACAGACCCGTCCACCCGAAGTATTTACCGAGAAAAGGCTCCAGATATTGACGGAGGATCGGCACCAGCACGAAGATCGCCCACAATCCATAGATCACACTGGGAATGGCCGCCAGCAGTTCTGTGGTAAAAGCCAGCGGTCCTTTCAACCACCGAGGCGACATCTCGGTAATAAAGACCGCTACGCCTAACGCAAGGGGAACACCGATAGCTAGCGCTACCAGCGAGGACACCAACGTGCCATACACGAAAGCCCAGGCTCCGAACTGCTCGTTGACCGGATCCCACTCGCTGCGAAAGAAAAACTTCCAGCCGAAGGCATGCCAGGAAAGGCTCGATCCGCGCGCCAATTCGTAGATGATCAGGCCGACCAGCCCCAGCACGCATACTCCACAACCCAACATGGCGAGGTGAAATAGACGGTCACTGACATGCCCGCTACCGGCGTTGATCAGAGGCTCGGGCTGGGCACGCGCACCTGAGATAACTTGAGATTCAGCAACAGGTTGGGGTCCAGGCAAGCGTGGCGCTCCCAGTGCACGATTGGCCATCAATTTGACCCTAGCAGAACCGTGTTAAAGGAGTGTTAAAATACCCGCTCGGTACTGTCCTAACACTGCCTCGGTCATTGATGCCGGGCACAAGAAATTTCACACATTGAATCCGGGACCACCCGAGATTCGTTAATGAAGCTTTGTTAGATTGTCCTTTTTTGTGGCGAAGTATGACTCTCGATATAAAACTCGTTCATAAAACATTTCAAAGGTTGGACAACGAACTCGCCAAACTGGCGAAGAAGCCGGCACAAAACCGTGTGCACAAATTTCGGACCAGCAGCCGCCGGGTCGAGGCTGTGCTCAACGAGGTGCCGTCGGAGCTTCATGGCAACGATGAGAAAGTGCTCAAGCTGCTGTCACGCCTGCGTAAGAAAGCTGGCCGCGTGCGAGATTTGGACGTGCAGATTGCAGCATTGCGAGGGCTGAAATTTCCAGAGGCGAATGGCCATAAATCGCAACTCATGGATGCTCTTATCGATGAGCGCGGCAAACGCGAACGGAAACTAGCCAAGGCATTCGACAAACAAACGGTAGAGGACGTGCGCAAGCGCCTGAAGCGTGCCGATCGCGAATTGAAGTTTTCCGCAGATATTGATCCACTGACCCTCACACTCCGCAAACTAAGCGAGTTGAACAGCGGTGCACCCGTTACCGAGAAACTGCTTCACCAATACAGGATCGTCGGAAAACGCGCTCGCTATATCGCAGAACTGGGTGGCGAGGATTCCGAACTTAAACCCGTGATTGAGCGCCTCAAGCATATGCAAGACGTGATTGGGGATTGGCACGATTGGCTCAAACTCACGGAGCGCGCAGAAGAGCTCATTGGGAATGTTCGCAGTTCCGCGCTCGTAGCCATGCTTCGAAATGTCACCCAAGCCAAGTTCCGCCAAAGCGTGGAATTGGTCTCGAGAATTCGGTCGGAAACCGGCGAGGCGAAGCATTCCTCGCGATCGGACAATGAAAGAGTGAAGGCAGTGGGAAGCGCTGCCTAGTTTACTCGTTCATTCCTCCCAAATTCCTGTTTTTCGCGCCATCAAAATCTAAGAGCTAGCGTTTCAGCCTTGCTCTGCAAATTTTCACGCCCAAGCGATACACTATTCCCCTCTCAGCCATGCCCACCTTTGCCGCCGTCGATATTGGATCGAACTCCGTGCGGCTCAAGATCTCGCGGCTTACACGCCATCGCTTGGCTGAAATTCTCGAAGATCGCGAAGTTACTCGCCTGGGCGAATCTGTATTCCGCAGCGGCTACCTTTCACCCGACGCGATCGCCAACACCGTCAAAGTATTGCGGCGTTTTCACCGCACCGTGCAGAAAATCGGAGCCGACCATCTGCGGGTGGTCGCTACCAGCGCTTTGCGCGACGCGCGAAACTCCCAAGCTTTTATGGAATGGGTTCGTTCCGCGACCGGATGGAATGTAGAGATTATTTCCGGTCTGGAAGAAGCGCGTCTGATTCATCTTGGGCTGACTTCGGCGCTTCGGGTGAACGCCTCACCCATGTTGATGATGGATTTAGGGGGCGGAAGCTGCGAACTGACCATCTCCGGCGGCGGACACATCCGCAGCACGATCAGCTTACCTCTCGGCGCGGTCCGCCTGACGAACGAGTTTCTTCATCACGATCCTCCCCGCAAGTCCGAACTGCGGCAGATGAAAGGATTCATTTCGCGTGAGATCGAGCGTACCGCCGATCGCATCAAGCGGGCCCACCCGAAGGTCGTGATCGCAACCTCAGGAACAGCGGAATCCCTGGCTGCGATCTCTCGTGGACTTTACAAAACCAAAACTACCCGGGCCAACGCAGTTTCCCGCGCTCAAATGCTCCGGATCGCGAAAGTGCTGGCACGCTTGTCCCTCGAAGCCCGCAGAAAGTTCTCAGGGGTGGGTCCGAGACGGGCCGAAATCATCATTGCCGGAGCCGCAGTCTATGCAGCGCTACTTGAGCGCTGTCATTTGCTTGGATTTCGCTATTCTCCGCTTGGCTTGCGTGACGGGCTGCTGGCACAAATGGCAGCGGAATATGATCGCAGCACGCTTTCTGGCAAGCAGATCGAGTCGGAACGAAGAGATTCCTTGCTGAATGCGCTCCGGCATTATGGCGTGGACAAAGGGCACGCATTGCAGGTCCGAGAGGCCGCGATGCAGCTATTTGCGACTCTCCGTTCGGTGCATGGCTTGCCACAAGAGTATGCGGAGTGGCTGTCTGCCGCCGCTATGCTCTATGAGGTAGGTGACTTCGTAAACAGAAATGGCCGCCATCGCCACGCCCATTACATCATTTCGCACTCGGAAATTCTTGGGTACACTCCCGAACAGCGCAAGATTATCGCCGCCATCGCGCGCTATCTTGGCAAATCGCGACCTACTCCGGCAGACACCCCCATGAAAACCTTGCTCCGCGCGGATCAGGAGTACGTAGCGAAGGCTTCTTTGCTGCTGCGCGTCGCACGCGCGCTGAACCTCGGCCGCACCGGGGCGGTTCGCGCGGCGCGGGTTCGCTCTCACGATGGCAAGGTGGATTTAACGCTCATTCCCAAACGCAGGGCTAGCGTGGATTTGGAGCTTTGGGCAGTAGAAAAAGAAGCAGCCTATTTTCGCGAGCTCTTCGGACGCGAACTCTCTGTGGCTGCCGCGGCCGTATAGATACTACGTAGAACCTTTGGAGTCAGGCACCATTGCAACGAAGCCGAATTTCTGCCCATGTCGACCTTGGCCACGGCGCCTTTGCGTAGGTCGGTTCGAGCTTCACAACCCGCTTCACTGATAATGCGCCCCAGGAACTCGCTCAGGTTCGGATTGTGACCTACGACCATGATTTCTTCCTGTCTGGCATATTTCTCCAGCATTCGGCGGAAATCGGCGAAGCCTGCCCCGGGGCGCAGGGCATCCTCGAACTGAAGTTTCCCTTCATAGCTCAGTTCGTTGCCCACCAGCGAAGCGGTTTGCGCCGCCCGCTTCAACGGGCTCGAAATCATCGTGTCCACTTGCACATCCAGTGCCGCCAAAGTGCGCCCGACAACACCGCACTGTTCAATTCCATCGCTGTCCAATGGGCGCTTTTCGTCTTTCTTGAGATTCGAAACTCGCTGACCTGCGCTGGCATGTCGAAGAAAATAAATGATCATGGGTCTTACCGTTCTCTTGCGGCCAATATCCGTTTACTGGTACGGCTGGGCTCCTCAGGGATGCCATCCAGAGTCACTTTGCCTTCTGCCAAACTGATCAAAAATTCCTGAGAATTAAAGCCGTTGCTTGGAGGTCGACGCCGGCCCTGCGCCCGCCAAACGCGAACGTAAGATCCATCCTTCTGCAGGAGGCGGGACTTCAAGTTATCTACCAGATAAGCCTGCAGGATCTCCTGCCGAACGCGCTGACGGAGGAATTCATCTTTCACCGGAAAAAGCACTTCCACTCGTTCGTATAAATTGCGCGGCATCCAGTCGGCGCTGCCCAGGTAAAGCTCTTCCTCGCCTCCATTAGCGAAAAAGTAAATGCGGCTATGTTCCAAGAACCGGCCGACTATGCTACGGACCGTTATGTGGTCACTCACCCCCCGTACACCTGGGCGTAACGCGCAGATGCCGCGCACGATCAGATCGATCCTTACCCCGGCCTGCGAGGCTTCATAGAGAGCGCGAACTACGTTCTTATCCAAGAGAGCATTCATTTTGGCGATGATGTGCGCTGGACGTCCATGCCGAGCATGGTCGGCTTCCCGGGCAATCATCGACAGAATGTGTTCAGCCAGATTTAATGGGGCCACGATCAGCGGGTCGTAATTGGGATTCTCAGAATATGCGGTTAAGAAATTAAAAACGTCGTGCACCGCACTCGTGACAGCCGGATCGGCGGTCAGCAGACTCAGATCGGTATAAATTCGCGCGGTGGTCGTGTTGTAATTTCCTGTGCCCAGGTGAGCGTAGCGGCGAGTCACCCCATCGGGATCGCGCCGCACCAATAGCGACAACTTGCAGTGCGTCTTCAGACCGACCAGACCATGAAAGACCTGCACGCCCGCATCTTCTAAATCCCTCGCCCACCCAATATTCGAAGCTTCGTCAAAACGTGCCTTCAATTCCACCACCGCGGTAACTTCCTTCTTCGCAGCGGCTGACATCAGGGCGGGAACGATTAACGAGTGCTCGCTGGTCCGGTAAAGCGTTTGCTTCATCGAAAGCACGCGCGGATCTTCCGCGGCCGCTTCGATAAAAGAGACCACGGCATCGTAGGAATCGTACGGATGATGCAAAAGAATGTCGTGACGCCTGAGTTCCTCAAATAAATCTTGCGACTTAGCGGTTAATCGAAGCTCGCGCGGAATGAATGGCTTGAATTTCAGGTCCGGACGTTCGATCTGATCGTAAATAGTGAACAGGCGAGACAGATTGACGGGACCGTTTACCGGGAAAACCTGCCACGGGTCCAGTTCAAAGTTCGTTCTCAAGCGATCGATGATCTCTGGTTCGGCATCCGATTCAATCTCCAAGCGAACCGCATCCCCTTTGCGCCGGTTGTGCAATTCGGTGCGCACCGATTCCAACACATTGCGCGACTCTTCTTCTGCCAAATAAAGATTGCTGTTGCGAGTTACCCGGAAAGCGGCGGACGAAATCACGTCATAGCCGTGATACATGCGGGACGCGTGATAAGTAACCAGATCTGCCAGGAAGATGAAATCGACGGTTCCCTCCGAGGGCAGTCGCACCAGACGTGGCAAAGCCCTTGGCACGGTCACCACACCGGTGTAGGTCATGGAGGATCGGCGCCGCCTTCGCAACAAGAAAGCAACACAAAGAGCTTTATTGATGACCCGTGGGAAAGGATGAGCCGGATCTACCGTAACGGGAGTTAATAAGAGATCGAGTTCGCGCTCGCAATAATCGTCAACGAATTCGCGAGCCTGCGAGTCAAGTTCATGCAGCCCCAGCACCCGGATGCCATTCTGTGCCAGCAAGGGGCGCAAATGGTCATTCCAACAACGATACTGATCATCGACAAAGTCGTGGGTTTCGCGCGCAACTGCGTCGCGCTCTTGCAACAACGTAAGGCCATCCGGACCAGCCTCGGTGTAACCGTCCTCGATCTGCTGCACTAAGCCGGCGACCCTAACCTCAAAGAATTCATCCAGATTGCTGGCGGTGATTGACAGGAACTTCAGGCGCTCCAGGGGGGGATTGGCCAGATCTTGTGCCTCTTCCAGCACACGTCGATTAAACGCTAGCCAGGACAGTTCCCTGTTGATGTAATAAGCCGAGTTCTCCAGCACGGGATGAGCCATACGGTCCGTGGAACCAAGCGGATGAAGAAAGCTGCCCTGGAGCCGATTGGCTGCAGGTTTTCAAAATCCTATTGCAAGAACGAACTAATTGTTGCTGTCTATTGGTTGCGATCGCGAACTTGAGGGATCGCTGCGTGACGGTTCGTCCGAACCTAGTATAAAGCATCGCTCTGAATTGCGGTCGGGGCGTCCTGTGGACGCCCCGAACTCAGGTTGTGCCCTTACGGCAGGTAGTAGCGGAAGGAAGTCAGGAACATGTTCTCCTGCGCGCTCGGCGTGCCTCCCTTTCCTTCCCAGGGGCTTCGGTTGATGTAAGAGTACTGCGGTCCGAATTGCACTCGGCCTTTATCACCGCTGTAGAGGCGATACCAGAATCCGAGTGTGCCCTCGTAGATTGCTTTCGTATTGCCAGCGCAATTCGACGGACCAGCCGGATTGAAGCCCGCCGAAAGCGGCGTGCCCGCACTACCCGGAACCGGAACTGTACCGCTGTTGATCGGGGTAGTACCGGATCCCGGAGTATCTACGTTGGTAACTGTGGAACTGGGTGGCGCTTCGGAATAGCATCCCGAGTTGTTAAACAGAGGCGAACCATACCCTGCTCCCTTGCCACCCACATCGTAGGCAACACGACTCTCGTATTCCCCGCCGACGTTCGCGTAAATATCAAGCCGCTTCGAGTGCCACTCGAGCGTTCCCAATGCTTGATAATTGCGAACTGGTACCAGCACGCCATCGGGCCGGATGACCACATCCGGCAAGCCCGCGGATCCATAGCGGCCAATCCCGTCGCCGCCCAGGAAATGCACTCCCACGTCGACATGGTGGGCAACGGTTACACGAATGTTCGCGCCTCCGCCTCCGCCCATTTCACCGTTGTTATAAGCACCCTTCGCATTGGGAAAAGTAGAGCCGTCGCAGGTCGTGCTCGCCGGTAAGGTGCCGTCCTTGGCGCTGATCAGGCCGCCGCAGGGGAAGATCCGATCGCGGAAGTCACGAATGAGCCCGAACACCTCGATATGTGCGTGCGCCGTGGGTTGAAAGGCGAGCTTGCCGACGAAATCCGGAGTGGCATTAAATGAATAGTTCGCTGTGGGGTTATAAAGTCCGCCGCTGGTACCTTGCGAACCAATCAGGAAGTTGTTCTGGCCGGAGACGAGCGTGCCGCCTGTGGTGGTCTGCGCATTCTCAACCGAGAAGCCGGCCCACGCTTTGTTGCCGAAGTTCTTAACTACGCGGAAACCATATTGCCGCGCCCAGCTGAAGCCGACGTTATATTGAGGATCTATCGTCATCGGCACGGTTTCGGTGCGGTTATCTAAACCTGTTCTAGTTTCTGTAACAAGACTCCACATCTGACCACCCGTGAAGCTCCAGCCGTCATTCAGTGCTGCCTGTCCCCACGCTTGCCGTTGCCGCAAAGAGTAGCTGTTGCTTTCATTGTTGTTGGAGGTGGTGGCCGCCGAGAGGAAGTCAGTTTCTACATAGCCAGACACTTTAGCGCTCGCCAGCTTCCCTTCGGCCAGCAGCGAGACACGCGACTGACGTCCGGAACCAAAGAATTCCGAAAGGTGTGCGGCACTGGCTCCATCGAAAGGAATGCTGTTGAACGGCGTGTTGATATCGGAGCCCAACGCGTGTTGCCGGTACACGGTTTCTGCCGCCAGGAAGCCGCCAGGCGTGATGGTTATGCCGCGGTAGTGGAGCGCAAGAGGATTCTCCAGCGCGGCATGAATGTTCTTCTGGGTTTCCTGCAAGCTGAGCGCTGCGTTGGCGGCGTTCTGCTTCATATCAGTTACATCGCTCTTGAGATCCGTGACGCTTTGCTGCTGCTGGCTGGCTTCCTGGGCAGCCTGATCCGCTTTTGCCTGGGCCGCAGACGCTGCAGATTGCGCTTGCTGCAATTGCTGTTGTGACTGCATCCAGGCCTGATCGCGCTGATTGAGCTGTTGCCGCAACTGCTCGATCTGTTGCTGTTGCGCCGCTAATGCGTCCTTCAGTTCCTGTACGTCCTTCGCCGTGACAGCCGTCGCGCGCGTGGTTTTCCTTTTTGTTGCGCCGGTCGCGGTTGTCTGCGTTTGTGCCAACGAAGTTGCGGCGATAAGTACGACTACCCAACACATCGACAAATCCCTCATCTGCTCTCCTTTGCTCCGGAAGGGAGACGACATCAATTTAGTTACGAACAAATAAACCGATTTCTCTTGGTTAATGGATCTGCTTGATTTCTGCCCTGACCTTGCTTGCGACGTTCTCCGGCAGTGGAGCGTAGGTCAGCTGCGCGGTCATTTTTTCGCCATCGTCAAGCATCCACTCCAGAAAGGCGGCGAGAATCTTGCCCTTTGCAGGATCCTTGGATTGAACCGGGATGAGTAACCAAGTAAAGCTCGATATGGGATACGCATCTTTGCCGGGGGCGTTGGTGATGGAGACGCGGAAGTCGGAGGGCATGCTTTTCACCGAGCCCGCCGCTGCAGTAACACTTTCCAGACTCGCCTTCACATACGTTCCCGCAGCGTTTCTCACAACGCCATAGGGAATGTTGTTTTGCACCGCATAAATGAGCTCGATGTAGCCAATCGCGCCCTGCATCTGGCGGATCATGCCGGCGACCCCCTCATTGCCTTTGCCGCCCAGTCCTACCGGCCATTTCACCGAAGTGTTCTTCCCCACCTCGCTTTGCCACTCGGTGCTTACTTTGGAAAGGTAGTCGGTAAAGATAAAGGTGGTCCCGCTGCCGTCGGACCGATGCACAACAATGATTGGCTGATTGGGCAGATTCACGCCGGGATTCACGCTGGTGAGGGTCTTGTCATTCCACGATGTGATCTTGCCAAGAAAAATTCCCGCCAATGCTTCTGGAGTGAACTTGATCTCAGCATTTACCCCTGGAATGTTGTACGCAGGCACCACCGCGCCAAGAACCGTGGGAACATGCAGGATCTTGGTCTTGGCTTGGGACAACTGCTCGTCCGTCATGGGCCCATCGCTGGCTCCAAAATCCACCGTTCCGGCCAGCACCTGCCGGATGCCGCCTCCGCTGCCAATCGATTGGTAGTTGATTTCGACATCCGAATGAATCTTGTGATAGTCGCTGAACCACTTGGAGTACATGGGATACGGGAAGGTCGCCCCCGCTCCGTTTAAGGTTGTTTGTGCGACTGCAGGCAGAACTATGAGGACACAGAAAACCGCTAGACGGCGTAGCACCGCGTGCGCCTCCTGGGATAAATTTCTCAACACCCGTTCTAAGCAGGAAATGTTACAGGGGGGTTACAAAACGATGAATTTCTAGTGAATCTCCAACATGGGATTGGAGTTAGTTCACTGTTCCGCTACGAGAGGTCAATGGGAAAATCGCTCTAAAGGGCTTCTCGTTTATATTGACATAATCAATTACTTATTTGACTATATCAACTAATAAGCTGACTTGAATGAGGGAAGGAACAGATTTTCTCTTGGCGAGCATCGCGGCGGTTCGCGGATTTAATCGCTTTTACACGCGGCAAATCGGCCTCCTGAATGAGCGGCTTTACAACACGGAGTTTTCCTTGGCCGAAGTTCGCGTCATTTACGAAATCGGTAATCAGGAACACCTGTGTGCCTCCGTACTGACAAAAGACCTGGGCTTGGACCCGGGATACTTGAGCCGTATGCTCTCCAAACTCGAGAAACGTGGACTCCTGCAAAAAAAACCCGCTCAACAGGACCGCAGACAGCTGCTGCTGGCGCTTACACCGGCTGGGCGCGAGGTTTTTTCCAAGCTGGATGAAGTATCGAGCCGGGAAATCTCGGCTTTACTCGAACACCTTTCCGCGCCCGATCAGCGGCGACTCGCCTCTGCCATGGCCGAGATCGAGGCGTTGCTTGGCGAGGTTTCAGGTTCCCGCCCGGCGTATCTGCTGCGCACTCATCAACCCGGAGATTTGGGTTGGATCGTGCAACGGCACGGGGCGCTTTATTCGCGGGAGTACGGATACGACGAGCGCTTTGAGGCGCTCGTGGCCGGAATTGTCGCGGAATTCGTAGAGAATTTCGATTCGGCGCGCGAGCGTTGCTGGATTGCTGAGAAAGATGGTGACAATGTCGGTTGCGTAATGCTGGTCAAGAAGTCGCAGACGATCGCCAAGCTCAGACTTTTGCTCGTTGAACCCTCCGCACGGGGAATGGGGATTGGACAACGGCTTATCGACGAGTGCATCCGCTTCGCCCGGCAGGCACGCTTCAAGAAGATCAGGCTGTGGACGCAGAGTGAACTGGAGAGTGCCCGGCATCTTTATGAACGGGCTAGATTCCGTTTGATTTCTAAGCAACAACACAGCAGCTGGAGCCGTAGCAATCTGGTAGCAGAAACCTGGGAACTAAAACTGTGAACTAGCGCGCCGGTACCGCACGCTCCTTCAATATTTCCTCCACCGCCGCGATTGCAGTCTCGATCTCCTCATCGGAGTTATAGAAATGGGGTGACATGCGGACGCCCGCCTTAGGGCGATAGTCGACCAGAATGTCACGCTTGAGCAACTCCTGGCACACTTCCTTCGAATCGGGCATGTCGATAGAAACCGTGCCGCCGCGCTTTTCCGCGTCGCGCGGCGAGTTCACGCGCCAGCCGTGCTGTTCGGCAAGGTGAATCAGATGCGCCGTCTGGCGTTTCGATTTTTCACGAATGCGGGAAATTCCAACTTCGGTAATTATTTTCAACCCCGGCCGGGCCGCCTCAAGCGCAGGGATGTGCGTGGTTCCATTCATAAAGCGGAACGGCGGATCGCTGTAACGAATCGATCCAGTTTCAAATCCCATCGAATTTTCATGCGCGAACCAACCGGTGAATCTCGGTTCGAGCTTCCTGCCAAGATCCGGCCGCACATACAGATAACCCACTCCCGGGCCGCCGCACAGCCATTTCAGAACGCCGCCGCAAGCGAAATCAACATTGAGGGCCTGCACGTCAACTGGAACCGTGCCCAGTGACTGAAAAGTATCCAGGATCACATGCGCGCCGACCTGGTGAGCCTTTTCGATGATTGCCTTTGCATCATTAATGTATGCGCTGCGGAAAACCACATGCGAAATGGGCACCAACAGCGTGGTTTCATCAATGGCATCGAGCAGGCGCTCGGTTGGCACGGTGATTCTATCATCGGTTTTCACCATGTGCACACGCGCGCCGAGCGGTCGTTGCGCCTCCCAGAAATACATGATGGAAGGAAAATTCATATCGCTGTAGACGATCTTGTTACGCCTGCCGGAAAAGTCGAAACACGACGCAATGACTGCCTCACATGTGGTGACATTCTGATGGGTTGAGACCGACCCCTTGGGAGCGTTCATGAGTGCGCCGATCTCGTCGCCGACCTCGACGGCCAGCATCCACCAACGCTCTTCCCATGCGCGCACGCCCCGTGTCGCCCATGTATCGGCATAGCCTTCCATAGCGTCGTAGACACCACGCGGCATTGCCCCCAGCGAGTTGCTGATCATGTAAGTAGTGCGTTCGAGGATAGGAAATTCATAGCGATAGCGGAGAAGGTCGTCGGACATTATTCAATTGTACGCGAGGTAAAAGCTTCAACCACAGAGGGCACAGATAAGATCTCACAGGGGCTCGGTGACCATCCATGCTGAAGTCCCTCTCCCTGCGTATCTCTGTGCTCTCCGTGGTTCACGGTTTTTGCTGGTGGGGTCTGATAAGGACGTAAGCCACTGTCAAGCCAACCAGCAGCGCCACTCCGCTGATCAAATTCACGCGTGAGTCGTACCAGCCTTTGAGAACTGCGGCGCAGACCAGGATGAGCCCCAGAATCGATCCCCATGCTCCAAGTGGAGAGCGCATCGGCAGCGTAGAAAGCATCTCCTGCGTAAGTCGTCGACGGAAAGAAACGTGGGCCGCCAAAGACACCAGCCACGACAGCATCATCCCGAAGAATGCTCCGCGCAGGATATATTCGAAAGCCACGCCCGGCGCGCACTTTTCCAGGATCAGTGCGACCAAAATTCCGTAGGAGGAGGCCAGCAAAGCGAGAGTCGGCGACCCAGCGGCGTTGAGGCCTCCGAGTCGCGCCGGTGCCCAGCCCGTTCGCGCGAGTGAAAACAGCATGCGCGACGAAATATAAAAAGCAGCATTCGCTCCTGACAGAGCGGCCGTGAGGACGACAAAATTCATCAGGTGGGCAGCACCGGGAATCCTTACGGAGCTGAAGACGCTCACAAAAGGACTTTCTGTGACCCCGGCACGCGTCCATGGCATGACTCCCGCAAGTACGATGATTGCGCCCATGTAAATCAACGTCAGCATTACAAAAGTGATCCAGGCGGCTTTCGCGACTTCCTGTGGCGAGCGCGATTCGCCAGAAGTCACGGCAACGAACTCCACACCGCCGAACGTGTAGACCGCAAACGTGATGGCCAGCATCGGCGCCAGCACGCCACGTGGGAAGAAACCACCCTGCGTGGTGTATTGCGCGGGAACGCGCCCGCTCAAAAGCAAGCTCGCCCCCAGCACGACGAATGCCGCTATGGTCACTACTTTGATCATGGCGAACCAGAATTCAAATCGGCCATATCGTCCGACATCCCACAGATTCACAAGCAACAGCAAAACGGAGAACGTGACCACCCACACCAGAGCAGGAATCCGAGGGAACCAGAAGCTCATGTAAGTGGCCGAGGCTACCAACTCTGCGCCAATCGAGATGGCGATTGCCGCCCAATACCCGGCGCGGGCGGTGAATCCGGCCCATTCGTTCAGATACATATCGCCGTATACGCCGAAGGAACCAGCGGCGGGATGAGCGCTGGACAATTCCCCTAACGCCATGGCCGCAGTCCAGCTGACAAACGCGGCAAACCCAAAGCTCAAGATGACAGCCGGCCCCGCGAGATGCATCGCAGGAGCCGAGCCCAGCAGGAGACCCGTGCCGATTGAGCCGCCCACGGCCACCATCGCCATTTGTCCGGCATGAAGCTGGTGACGCAGGCCTTTTTCGGCGGCGATTTCGTCGCGACGCGGCATCCGGCACTTGTATCAGAAAGCGCGCTGCGAACCAAGAAGTCAGATCGTCTCGAGGCATCACCGACTTACCGACCTACAATATTCAGGCCTCTGATCCGTCTACTACGATAGATGAGCGCGGCAAGCCTGGAACGAATGGCACTCCAGCAGGACGAGCGGATCTCCGAAGTGGTGCAGCGGGAGCGGTCCCGGCTACGCAGCTTTATCCGCCGCCGAGTGCCCGATTCACGCGATGCAGAGGACATTCTGCAAGACGTCTTCTTCGCTTTGGTCGAAGCGGACCGCCTGCTGGTGCCGATCGAGCATGTCACCGGATGGCTGTTTCGTGTGGCTAGAAATCGCATCACCGATCTTTTCCGTAAGAAGAGGCCAGAGAACTTCAGCGATGTCACGCTTGCGGACGACGATGACGAACTCAGCCAGTTGGAAGACCTGCTTCCCTCACCCGACGCTGGACCCGATGCGCTTTATATGCGCAACCTGCTCCTGGAGGAACTCGAAGCGGCACTCGAAGAGTTGCCGGACGAGCAGCGCGAGGCGTTTGTTGCGCATGAGTTCGAGGGACGCAGCTTCAAAGAGATTTCTGCGGAAACCGGAGTGAGCGTGAACACGTTGCTCTCCCGAAAGCATTATGCGGTGTTGCACCTGCGCGAGCGGCTGCAAAACGTTTACGACGAATTTACAAGATTGTGAGGAATACGTATGAGAAGGAAATGGTTCGTTTTTGCGCCACTGGCAATAGTGGGAATACTCGCCTTCATGGCGATCGGCAGCGCCGTTGTCATGGCTCTCTGGAACTGGCTGTTGCCGACGCTTTTTGGACTGCACCAGATCACATTCTGGCAAGCACTCGGTATTCTGGTGCTTTGCCGCCTGCTGTTTGGCGGATTGGGGCGGCATGGTGGTTTTCGCCCTAACTTCCGTCACCGAATGCGAGAGCGCTGGGGGAGCATGACTCCCGAGGAGCGCGAGCGATTCCGCCAAAACATGCGAGAACGGTGCGGTTTTGGAAGCGCGCCAGCCCAGAGCAAAACGGAATCAGCGTCTTGAGCTGTGGGGTTGAACGTGAGGACGAACAACTTGTTAGTCTGGTTGGAATGACCTCATTTCTCGCTAACGGTCTCGCGCTGCTTGCTGTTCTCGCGTGCGTCACTTCAGTGGCACAGCCATCGGCAACGAAACCTGCAACCACTACGAAAATTGTCATGCTGGGCACAGGAACACCAAACCCCGATCCGGACCGGCAAGGACCGGCGGTGGCGATCACTGCCGGCGAAACTCCTTACCTGGTGGACTGTGGCACTGGGATTGTCCGCCGCGCGGCTGCCGCGGCACGCAACGGCATACCGACTCTTGACCCCGGTAAACTCGGCATCGTATTCGTCACGCATCTTCACTCCGACCATACGCTGGGATATCCGGACCTCATTCTCACTCCCTGGATGATGGGTCGAGAGCGACCGCTTGAAGCATACGGGCCGAGCGGGTTAAGCCAGATGACCCAGGATATCCTGCGTGCCTGGCAGCAGGATATCGATATCCGCACCAATGGCCGCGAACACGAGAATCGCACCGGTTATCACGTCAACGTGCACGAAATCCACCCCGGCCTCGTCTATCAAGACGGCAATGTAAAAGTCACTGCTTTCCTGGTGTCACATGGCTCGTGGAAGCAGGCCTTCGGTTACCGTTTTGATACACATGACCGATCAATAGTGATTTCGGGAGACACCACACCCACTGAAGCTGTGGTGAAGGCCTGCCACGGGTGCGATGTGCTCATTCATGAGGTCTATAGCGAGGCTGCCTTCGAGCATCGCTCGGCGGCGTGGCAGCAATATCACTCCCATTTTCATACTTCATCGAAAGAGCTTGGTCGCATCGCCAGCGAGGCAAAGCCAGGTTTGCTGATCCTCTATCACCAATTACTCTGGGGCAGCACCGAGGAGCAACTGTTACAGGAGATTCATGGGGGATATTCGGGCAAAGTAGTCTCAGCGCACGATCTGGATGTTTACTGAGGAATATACAGGGCCCCATCCCAAGCCAACCCGAGCGAAGCCCGGCTCGTTAAGGTGGAAATTCTTGCCTGCCAGACGCGACGAATGACGCGCAGCACCATTAGCGTTTCTAATCTGCTGGGCTCGAATGAATAACCCGGCGCATAAAGCCCCACCCGGGTGACTTCCGTAACCATCCCAAACCTTCCTGCGTTGCCGCTCCACAGACGCGGAACCTAAAATTTCTATGGAGTACTCCACGAAGGCGTGTCTCTCAAGGCCGACGCCTGCACACATGGATCGCGGGGAAATCACAAAACGGGTAGAGCGGGCGGAAAAACTGCTGCAGAAAGGCAAGACCGCCGAGGCGCTGGACGAGTACATGCAGGTCGTGGCGGCCGATCCGGGTAACGATACCATCACCCAAATGGCTGCCGACCTAAGCCTGTCTCTGCAGCGTATTCCGCAAGCGGTCAATCTGCTGGGCAACATGTTCGACCGGCAGGTGAAAGCAGGCGATGCCACCCGGGCCAGCCTCACTTATAAGAAGTTATCCCGGTTTGCCAATCCAACCTGGGACCAGAAGCTTCGATTTGGTGAACTGCTGGAGAATACCAATCGCAAGCTGGCACTGGAAACCTACGAAAATGCCTTTCAGGAATTGACCAAGCACAACCGAAAGCAGGATTCACTCACCGTTCTGCAGAAAATCCTGCGGCTGGATCCCGGCGAGAAAAATCTTATTCGCTTGGCTGAACTGTCGTCTGAATTGAAGGATGGCAAAGCGGCCGCCGCTGCATTTCTTAAAGTTGCCGAGCTCGCTAAAGCAAATGCTGGAAATCCTACTCAGTGGGTGGAGCGCGCATACGGCGAAGATCCCTCCGATCCGCAGATTGCGCTGGCCTACGCCACTGGCTTGCTGGAACAAAAGCAGGCGGGCGCTGCGATTTTTGTTCTGGAAGCACAAGTCACCGCCGGGGGAGCAGCGGAACCGCTGCGGGAGGTCTATGGCAAGGCGCTGCTTGAGGCCAACCGGCTGAATGACGCTGAGCCCATTTTGTGGCAGCTTTTTGAAGAAAATCCGTCGCGCACCCAGGAAATCGGAAAGCTCATCGGTTTGTTTCTCGATTCCGAGCAGGACAAGGACGCAGTTGCGTTGGCAAGCAAGCTGGCCGGTTATTACCAGCGAAAAACCGATCGTCGCCCGTTCCTGGCGATGATGCATGAGATCACATCCAAGCATCGTTCTTCCGCGGCCATGCTGGAGTTCATGAGCGAGCAGTTCAACTCAGCCAACCGTGAAAATGATTATTGCCAGACGTTGCTGAAGCTTTTCGACCTTTATTGCAGCATGGGCGATTACAACAAAGCTGCCGAGGCGCTCGATCGCGCCGCTGAGATTGACGCCTACGAGCACGGACATAACAAGCGTCTGCAGATGCTTAAGGGCAAAATCGACGAGAACCACTACAAACTGATTTCACAAAGATTCAGCGGCCTGGCCGATTCGGTCGCAACGCCGGTCATCCCTGAAGAAAAGCTTTTGGGAGCTGCGGCGCTACAGGATTTAATGCTTCAGGCAGAAATCCTGGTGCAATACGGAATGCGAGCCAAGGCGCTTGAGCGTTTACAGCGCATTCAGCAACTTTTTCCGCACGAGGAAGAACGCAATCCTGGGCTGCAGCAGCTCTATATCACGGCTGGCTTGACCCCAACTTATGCGCCGGATTCCTCAACCCAATCTCCGGCTGTTGCAAAAGCCCCGGCCCCTCCAGTGGTGGAGAGCGCCCCGCCGCAGACCGCAGATATGAGCGGATTTGCCCGCGTGGCGGAGATTACCCGCAAAATTTACAAGCAGAATAACGCCGACGCAGTGCTGACGACCGCAGCCAACGAAATCGGAGCGCAATGGAAGGCTACCCGTTGCATCGTCGCCAACCGAAAACCCGGGTTGCGTCCAACCAGCACCAAGGAATTCTGTTCGGTGGGTGCAAAACCCGCGAACTCAGCCACTCTGGAAAGGATCATTGTTGCTGTCCATGACGTTACTCTGCAGCGAGGCGGGGCGCTGAGCTTTGGCAATGCGCAAGCCGCAACCGAACTGCAGGAGTTGCGGGAAGTATTCAATCAGCTTGGCATCGCTTCCCTGCTCTCGCTTCAACTGGTTGACGGAACCGAACCTGTCGGAGTCCTGATTCTGATGCAAACCGCACCGCTCGCCTGGAACTCCAACGAATTGGTTGTCCTGAAAACAGTTTGCGACCAGATCGTGCTTGCTTTGAATAATGCCGGCCTTAGACGGCTGGTCAAGAGCCTCTCCGTCACCGATGAGCGTTCCGGCCTACTGAAACGCGCTTCCTACCTGGACCTGCTGACTACTGAGACTCGCCGCAACGCGCAGCAGAGCACGCCAATGACAGTAATGTTGATGCAATTCGGCGACAAGAATGCGATGTTGAAAGAATTTGGTGAGGCGGGCTTGGAAGGTGTGATGCAACAAATCGGGCAGGTGTTTGCAACCAACATCCGTCAAAATGATCTGGCGTTCCGCTACGAAACCACGACGATCGCCATCTCTCTCGGAGAAACCGCAGAAAAGGAAGGATTGCTGGCGGCAGAAAAGCTGCAAAGAGTGGTCAGTCAGGTGAAGCTCCCGGATAACCATGGCCCGATTCGTTTCAATGCTGGCATCGCCGAGGCCGTCGTGCGGGCCGAATTCGATCCCGTCGATATCGTCACCGAAGTTGTCAATCGCGCCGAACAAGCTCTCCAGAACGCGGTGTCCCAAGGTGCAAACAAAATAGTTGCGTTAGCTCCCTCCACCGCTGCCGCCGCGGTAGCGTAAGTTGCTGGTTGCGCAATCTCCTCGTCACGATCCGCGGGTGATATCGGTCACTGACAATCTCCAGCCAAGGCGATATAAAGCGTTGACCCAAGACCAGCGATTCCCCGCGTGCGCAGGGGACTTAAATCACCAGTCTCTAATGTAAGAGGGCTCCCGCTGGAGTTAGAGACAACCGGGTTGCCCCTGAGGATGCGAACGCCGCCCAGAGTGATTCGGTTCTTCCCTTTAGTTTAGTGCGCCTACTTGCCATTTGGCACGGAGGCTTTCCCCGAGCTGTTCAGTTTTCGTCCGTTCAAACCGTTTTGTATTGACATTGTCCGCCCGCAGGGTTCCGCCGACGAAAAACGCTTGGCAAAAATCGTCGCGAAAGGAGGGACCCCGAACCAAACGCGAAACAAATCAGACAGGAGAAAGCGTATGAGATCCGCTCGGTATCTGTTGCAAATCGTTATCACGCTTTTAATCGTGGGCCAGGCGACCGCACAAATCAAAGTTGCGGTCGGCACCTGCAGACCCAAGCTTCCCATGTACACAACGATCTCCGACGCCGTGGCTGACGTCCCTTCCGGTTCCACGGTGCTGGTGTGCCCAGGAAATTACCCGGAACAGGTCACCATCACACAGCCGCTGACACTTCAAGGTTTGAACGTGGGCGGTGCTGCCAATCCCACAATTACTGTCCCAACCGCAGGGCTGGTAGAAAATTCTACGGCCGCCGGGCTCGCAGCCCTGATTCTGGTGCAGGGCACAGGACCGGTGACGATTTCCGACTTGGCGGTTGACGGAACCACGAGCGTATTGCCGAGCGAAGGAATAGAAGCCGGGATTGCTTTTTTTGACTCCAATGGGACCGTTGCCAATGTGGCGGTCCGAAATATCTCTGGTTATGGCGCCTACCTGGAAGAAGCGGACACGTCAGGAGCGGTGGAAAT
>Ga0070731_10001590_pt1 | contig 23123 bp, 18 predicted proteins | sample Coa_R1_2_FD_66448 | JGI IMG/M metagenome (GOLD analysis project Ga0070731, IMG submission 66448) | Surface soil microbial communities from Centralia Pennsylvania, which are recovering from an underground coalmine fire - Coalmine... | ecosystem: Environmental > Terrestrial > Soil > Unclassified ... | reverse complement strand
GCCTCGGTTTCAATATCCTTGGCGGTTTTCGCAAACCGGAAGCCCGCAATGACGATCATCGCGACGCCGATCCCAATGAAGGCGAGCCCCGCGGCGTTGGCGAAGGTTGACCCGTGCGGGCTGAGCTGGCGCTGCGTCTGCGGGGCAATGGCCTGCAGGAACAAATCGAATTTCTCGATCACGAAGCCGAAGGCCATGACGGCAATGGCGGTGCGGACCCAGGCGAGAAAGGTGCGCTCGTTGGCGGCATGGTCGCTGTAGCGTTTAATCATTGGACGGTCCCGATGATGTGGTGAACACGATAGCGGCGCGGCATCGTGCGCGCTTGCCGAGTTAGCCGTAAAGGGGCAGGCTGCCATCATTTCCGGGCAAAAAACACACGACGGGGAGTGAAACGATGGCCGACACCGCACCTGAGCGTCCGAGTCGGGGACGCTGGTATATCTTGCTCTTAATCAGCGTGATGTACCTCATCACCTATCTCGATCGCGTCAATATCTCGACCGCGGCGCCCGCGATCAGCAAGGAATTCGGTTTCGACAAAGTGACCATGGGCGTCATCTTCAGCGCCTTCGTGTGGGCCTATGCGTTGTTTCAAGTCCCCGGCGGCTGGCTGTCCGACCGCTTCGGCGCGCGCGGCGTGCTCACGGGCGTCGTCGCTTATTGGTCGCTCATGACCGCCGCCACCGCCGCGGCTTTCAGCGGCGCCTCCTTCATCGTCGTTCGGTTCCTGTTCGGCGTCGGCGAGGCCGGCGCATTTCCCGGCGCGACGCGTGCCATGCAGCTGTGGTACCCGCGGCGCGAACGCGGTTTGGTGCAGGGCGTTACCCACAGCGCCAGCCGGTTCGGCGCCGCGATTGCGCCGCCCATCGTGGTCCTGATCATGAGTGAACTGGGCTGGCGGCCGGTATTCTACATTTGCGGCGCGGTCGGACTATTGTGGTCGTTGTGGTGGGCCTTGAGCTACCGCAATCTCCCCGAAGAGCACGCTCTGGTGAACAAGGCGGAACTCGAATTGATCCGCGGCCGCGGTCCGGACGGCGCGATCAATCCGCCGCCGATGGAAAAACAGACCAATGTGCCGTGGGGCACGCTGGTGAGTTCCGGCAATATGTGGGCGATCATGTTCGCCTATTTCACCTATGTTTATTGTCTGTGGATCTTCCTGAGCTGGCTGCCGTCCTACCTGATCGAGGCGCGGCATTTCACGCTGATCAAGGTCGGTATTTTTGCATCGCTGCCACTGTTGGCCGGCGTCGTCGGCGACACCGTCGGCGGGCTTGCGACCGATTGGCTGTTGAAGGTCTCCGGCAGCGCCAAGATCGGCCGGCGCGTGGTGGCGATCACGGGCTTGCTCGGCTGCGCGGTATGCATCGTGCCGGCGGCGCTGACCGAGAACGCCTATGTCGCGGTCTATTGCCTGACGGCGTCGCTGTTCTTTCTCGAATTCACCATCGGCCCGTCATGGGCGGTGCCGATGGATACCGGCGGCAAATATTCCGGCACGGTGTCGGGCATGATGAACATGGCCGGCAACTTCGGCGGCGCGTTGTCGCCGATCGTGTTCGGTTTTCTCGCCGAGGGCGGCAACTGGCAGGCCCCGTTCATCGTCGCGGCCGCGTTGCTGGTCATCGGTTCCGCCGTGTGGGCGTTCTGGCTCGACCCCGACAAGCAAATCCTCGCGACCTGATCCGCGCCTGGCAATCATTCGCAGCGCCAATCGCTTCAAACCGGGGCGATTGGCATTCGCCTTTCGCAAATCACGGCCGACCGTCGTTTCATTAACGAAGCGTAAAATGCTGTTGGCTACCTAATGGACACGGTGGCAATCGCAGGGCGGAAACGCGCGATGCTCATTATCGTGGCCGCAGGCCTCGTTATCTTTGTGGCGGGCGCAATTCTTCTATTGAATCGGCGACGTGGTAGCCTGCTCGCCCTCGCTCTGAACAATATGACCCAGGGTGTGGTGATGTTCGACATCACCGGGCGCCTTGTCGTCAGCAATGATCGATATCGGCTCATGTACGGACTGTCGCCGGACATCGTGAAACCCGGCGCCAGGCTTGTCGATATCGTCCGGCACCGCTTCGAAACCGGCAGTTTGCAACGCGATCCGGCGCAGTATTGCGCCGAGCTCCTGGAAAATATGACGGCCGGCAAGGTCTTGAGTTTTGTCACGGAAGCGCCAGACGGTCGGGCCATTTCGGTCGTCAATCGCGCCATTCCCGGCGGTCGCTATTGGGTCGGAACACATGACGACATCACCGCGCGCCGTTCCGCGGAGCAAAAGAGCGCGCTGCTGGGCGAGCAGGAGGCGCGTCGCGCCGTGGTCGACGACGCCATCGCCTGGTTTCGCGACAGCGTGGAGGACGTGCTCAAAACCGTCACCGACGGCGTCGCCGCATTAAAGTCGACCGCGACCGCGCTGTCGACAACGTCGAACGACACCACCGCGCGTGCCGCCGGGGCGGTGCGCACCTCCAACGACGCTTTCGGCGGCGTCGAGAGCGCCGCGGCGGCGACTGACGAATTGGCGACATCGATCGCCGAGATCAACCGCCAAGTCGTCAGCGCCGGTCAGGTCGTGCGCGCCGCTACGGCGGAGGCGCAGTCGACCAACACGATCATCGCCGGCCTCGCCCAGGCGGCGCAGAAGATCGACGACGTCGTCAAGCTCATCCAAAGCGTAGCCGGACAGACCAACCTGCTCGCGCTCAACGCCACCATCGAAGCGGCGCGCGCTGGAGCCGCCGGCAAGGGCTTCGCCGTGGTCGCTTCCGAGGTGAAGGCGCTCGCCGTGCAGACCGCAAAAGCAACCGACGACATCGGTTCGCAAATCGCGGCGGTGCAATCCTCGACCCAGGACGCGGTACGCGCGATCGGCCGCATTACCGGCCGCATGGAGGATATCCGGCAGTTCACGGCGGCGATCACCAGCTCGATCGAAGAGCAGCAAGCGGCCACGGCCGAGATCTCAAATAATGTCGCGGCGGCTGCGGTCGGTACGCGATCGGTGGTCGCCGTGCTGGAGCGGGTCTCCGGCGCAACCGGCGAAATGCGCAACTCGGCGGACACGGTGTTGACGGCATCGAGCGCCGTCGAGAAGGCCGCCGCGAGCCTGCGCGACAGCGTCGACGGTTTCCTGCGCAAGGTGGCGATTTAACTCGATCGGGGGACGCGCTCACGCGTCGGCTCCAGCGCCACCCGGGCGAAAGTCGACATGATCTTCAGCCCGGCCTTGGCCGACCCGCGCAACGAGCCCGCCACTTTTGATTCGCCGCCGATACGCTTTCGATAGGCCACGGGCAGTTCGCGGACGCGCAGCCCGCTGCGCGCCACGCGCATCTGCATTTCGAGATTCCAGCCATAGGTCATCTCGCGCATGTCGAGCGCCAGCAGCGTGTCGCGGCGAATGGCGCGCAATGCGCACATGTCGGTGTAGCGCACCCCGTAGAGGAGTTTGGTCAGCCAGCCGGCGACCAATCCGGCGAGGAGTTGATGCGACGCCATGCTGCCCGGCTCGCGGGCGCCGCGGGCGCGCGAGGCGATGACGAAATCGCTGTCGCCGGCGCGGAGCGGCGCGATCAAAGCCGCGATGGCGGCGGGATCGTCGGCGCCGTCGCCATCCATGAACACGACGATGTCGGCGTCGTCGGCTGCTCGCGCGCCGGCGAGGCAGGCGAGGCCGTAGCCGCGCCCCACTTCCACAACCTCGGCGCCGGCGTTGCGCGCGCGCGCCGGCGTGCCATCGCTCGAGCCGCCGTCGGCAACGATGATCCGGTCGACGATGGTGCGCGGCAACTCCGCGACCACGGCGGCAATGGATTGCGCCTCATTGAAGGTCGGAATGACGACGGCCACGCCGCCCGCGCGCGGCGGCATTGTTACAGGCTCCAGCGCAGTCCGCAGCTGGCGCAGGCCGCCGGCGGCGTGTTCGATTTGAGCGCCTTGCGGAAATCGCTGTAGGCCGGGCCGGTCCAGATTTCGCGCAAGCTCTGCTGGGTGGCGTCGCCGAGCGTGTAATTCTCATAGCCGCGCTGCGAAAACGGTGCGATGCAGCAGGGCAGCGCGCGGCCATTGGCGGTGAAATACATCACCGTCCACGGCCGCCGGCACAACGACCACGGCGAGCCGTTATCGCTGCGCTTGAGACTGATGCCGGGCTCCGACGCGCCGCCCGATGCGCCGAATTCGATACCGAGCGTGCGGGCGAGCGCAGCGGCGCGGTCGATATGGATCGCTTCCTCGCCCGAGAGCTGCTCGTACAGCGCCTGATCGGGACGCGCCAGGCCGATCGCGTTCTCCTTGAAGAATACCAGCCGCTGCAGATGCACCTCCTTGACGCCGGTCTCCGCCGCGACGCGGACAAAGTCCGGCAATTCCTCGATGGTTTCCCGCAAGCCCGTAAGCCACGCCGAAACCCGCGGCTTGGCGTGGCCTTCACGCTCCTGCAGCTCGCGAAACGCGCGCACGTTTTTCAGGATACGATTGAAATAATTCTTGCCGCGAATGGCGAGATAGGATTTTGCATTCGCCGCGTCGAAGGAGACGCGCAGTTCATCCAGTTCGGCGGCGATCAGCGCGCGGCCGTTTTTCTCGTTGAGCACCGTGCCGTTGGTGTTGAACAGAACATAGGTGCCGCGATCCTTCAGATAGCGCACCATGCGTGGCAGATGCTTGACCAGCATCGGTTCGCCGACGCCGTGCAGCACAGCGCGCTGCAGCCGCGGGATCTGATCGACGATCGAGGTGAACAGCTGCCAGCTCATATCGGCCGGCGGCTCGAGTTCTTCGTAGGTGCGCGGACAGGTCGTGCACAAAAGATTGCAGCGGTTGGTGGTCTCCAGATAAAGGCAGACCGGATGGTGGTCGGGAACTTCGCTGTCCGTCGTTACGCTCTCGAAATAGCGTGTCGGATCAATCGTCTGCCGTGTCGCCGCCCGTTGCATCGTGCGTGTTCCCTGGCAAGGCTCGGTCGCGTGTCGCGCAGTTCAAGCGCGCACTTCGGCGGCCTGCATGACGCGATCGAACCGGCCGCCGAAATCGTCCTTACGCCACAGCCGGTCCAGCAATTTTGCCGTCTGCGCCGGGTAATGCGGAGAATGCGCGCGACGGCGGCGCTCCTCGGCGCCGGACAGTTCGGCATGAAGCCGGCGCAAGCCGTCGACATCGTCGACGTCATACCAGACCGGCAATGTATGAACTTCGAGATCGATTTCACGGGCGCGTTCGAGCGTCTGCGCGGCGACGCGCGCAGTGCTCCAGGCGATATCCTCGAACATGCGGCGATGCGGCGCCTTCAGGCCGAGGAGATAATAGCCGCCGTCGATCGATGGACCGAGCACGGCTCGGTCGCCCGGCTGCGCCAGCGCCGCAGCGGTCTCGATCAGCAGCGCGGTGGGTAACGTCGGACTGTCCGAATTGAGCACCACCGCCGAGCCGTGCCCGCGCGCGAGAACTTCCTGGATGGTGTGAAACAGGCACGCGCCGAAATCGGGCAGCCAGGCGCCGATCAAACCGATCGCACCTGGCAAAGTGCGGCGGAAGAAATCCTCAGCTCCGGTCGGTCCGAACGCGGCGTAACCGGCAATGCCGCCATGCTGTGCGCTGTGGCGCGCCGCCAGCAGGACATTGTCGGCCACGTCACACAAGAAGGCGGTATTGAGCGCCGCTGCCTCGTCGAAGGTCAGCGGCGGCACGAGGCGCGTCTTGGCGCGTCCCGGCGCCGAGGCCTTTGCCATGAAGGCGATGCCGCACGCGGCCGTATCGGTGGCCGACGCCGTTGCCGAGCCGTCACTTGCAATAGAATTGCCATTGAATCGATGCGCAGGATTCATGCGATGCCCCCTGTAATCCAGCAACGCAATATGACTTCACTTGCTTGCCAAAGCGGCCGGTGAAGCGCCAATCAATTCCGCCTCAGTGCTACCAAGTCGCGAAACACCAAAAAGTTATCGGTCTCACAAAGTCGTGATCGGACGGCTGCTCAGCGGCGGGCCAGTGCCACGCTGATGCTGTCGTTATTCGGAATGACCGTATCGTCCGTGTCGCGCCATGTCGGCGCGGCGGCGTAGTCCTTCGGCGGCATATCGAGCGAAGCAAGCTCGCGGCCTAAAATTCCCACCACTTCGATCGGCACCGCCACCGGCCGTGTGCCCCAGCCAAAAAAGCCGTCGTAGTCGACGATCAGTTTGATTTTGCTTTGCGGCGTGCGCACCACCTGCCGGACGTAACCGAGCGTGCGGCTATTGTCATCGATCACCGGCAGCCCGATGAGATCGCCGACGCGAACCGGCTGGGGAAAGCGACGGCGCATCCGCTCGGTCTCCGCCATATCCTGCGCCGCCATGGCCTTGTCCTCGGCGCCCATGCCGGTCGGCGGGATCATCGCCTGAGCCACAACAAACGGCCGATTGACTGTCGCGGCACGCTCCGCCGCCTTGGCCGTGAGCGAAACACTCAGCACACCAAGGATCGCCATGCCGAGCGCGTTCATTTGCCGCCGCATCCGCGTTCTCCGATCAATCGCGCCACGCGATTTTGTGAACCGGCGCGCCTTGCGCACGAAATTTTGCAACCGTAGTGTCGGCATATCGCCATTGCGGGATCCTCGATGTCCACGCCGGCCGTCACGTCAGCTGCATATCAGGCGCGACTTCATCCACTTCCGCTTCGCCTCATGCATTGGATCAATGCCGTCGCCATATTCATCATGATCGGCAGCGGATGGAAGATCTATAACGACGATGTGATCTTCGGTTTCCTGCATTTCCCCGACTGGATCGTGATCGGCAAATGGGCGCAATACGGGTTGCAGTGGCACTTCTTCGGCATGTGGATTTTCGTCGTCAATGGGCTCGCCTATCTTACTTATGGAATCGTCAGCGGCCGGTTTCGGCGCAAGCTGTTTCCCGTATCGATCCCTGAAGTTTTTGCGACCGTCGGCGACGCCTTGCGCTTCCGCCTCCGTCACGACGATTTGACCCACTACAACGCGGTACAGAAAGTCCTTTATCTCGGCGTCATGCTGATCGGCGTGCTTATCGTGATCTCCGGACTGGCGCTGTGGAAGCCGGTGCAATTCTCGCCGCTCGCCGATTTGTTTGGCAGCTTTCAGACCATCCGGCTCGTTCATTTCCTCTGCATGTCGGCGATCGTCGCGTTTATCCTCGTTCATGTGACGCTGGCATTGCTGGTGCCGCAAAGTCTTATCGCCATGTTGACCGGCGGACCGGTCGTCGATGCCGGCGAGCCGCGTAGCGCAGCCGCCGCGCCCGAAATCGAAGCAACGCCGTGATGCGGTGACGCCATGACGAAGCGAATCCACACGCCGGCGATCCTTCGATCGCGAAAGCCCGTCGAGGACATCAACCGTCGCGGCCTGCTGCGCGGCGCAGTCAGTCTCGGCGCGCTCGGCATGCTAACGGGTTGCGACGTCAGCGAGAACGATTCCGTGCAGAAGACTTTGCGTGCGGTATCGGCGTGGAACGACGGCGTCCAAGAAGCGATATTTCGGCCGCACCATCTGGCGCCGACCTTTGCTCCGTCGCAGGTGGTCAAGCCGCCGCGCTTTAACGCCTATTACGATATCGAAGACGTCAAGCCGGTCGACGGCGCCACCTGGACATTGGAGTTGGTCGGCCGGATCGGCGACAAGCGGCCATGGACCGCGCAGCAGATTTATCAGCTCCCCGAGCAGGAAATCATCATCCGGCACATTTGCGTCGAGGGCTGGGACTATATCGGCCAATGGTCCGGGCCAAACCTGCGCGATTTTCTTCAGCGCGTCGGCGCCGATCTCACGGCCAGATACGTCTATTTCATTTGCGCCGACAATTATACCGAGAGCATCGACATGGCCAGTGCTCTGCACCCGCAAACGATTCTCGCCACAAAATATGCCGGCGACGTCATCGCCGATCCGTTCGGCTATCCGCTGCGGCTGCGGACCTCGACCAAGCTCGGCTACAAGAACGCGAAGTGGATCAAGGCGATCGAAGTCACCAACGACTTCCGCGAGACATTCTGGAGCAAGCAGGGCTTTAATTGGTTCGCCGGGATTTAATAGTCGGTCATTCCGGGGCCGAGCCAACGGGCCCGCGCGAAATCGTGCGGCCGATGACAAGTTCCGCCGCTTCGCGGTGATCCAGAATCACGGATCAGAGATTACCGTCGCGCGGCTTCCGGCTTCACATAAATCCGCCACTTGCCGTCGCGGAATTCCGCCAGGCGATAGTACGGGCTTGAAGCAAACGGGTCGCTGCTCCACGCCCCATCCTGCGGCACCACGACAGCAACGTCGCAGGCGAATTTTTTTGCCAAGTCCTCGACGTCGGCGGCCGTGCCCGTTCCGGCGAACACGCGGATGAATTGCGCATTGGTCGCTTCGCGGCGGTCCGGCGGCAATGGCGCGAACGCCAGCGCCATTTCGCGGCCGGCAAAACACGAGCTGCGGTCGGCGAGAAGCGCCCAGGACATGTTCGCCGGCCACGGCGTCAGGTCTGCCACGAACAGCGGATTGTTGGCGACGCGTGCGGCCGGGCCGGCATAGCGGCGTACCGCGGCCCACAATTCAGGAGTCTGCGCAAAGATTTGCGCGTCTGCTGCCGGCGATCCGACAATGTTATAACGGATCATCGCAACACTATCGGGCAGGCTGAGAGCAAGTCCCCCGATCGCTGTGGCGACGATCAGTGCGCGACGCTCGCTGCGCATCATGCCCGCCGCCGCAGCCGCGATAAGGACCATGGCGGCGGGCAACACTGCGCGCAGGCCGAGGTCGTTGTTATCGCCGAGCGTGCTGGCGAAAAGCCACGAGACGACGAGGCCAACGCCGGCAAGCGCGATGAAGACCGCGATGGCGCTTTTTTCCGGTTCCGCCGCAAATCCCCGCCGCATCGCAGCGAGCGCAATGACGCCTGCGATAAACGTCGCCGGAAATTCGATCGGTAACAGAATGAGCCAATAGGCCGGCAAATCGAGAATGCGGCGCAGCGCGGGAGGAAACAGCGTGCCGAGCACGGCGAAATGACTGATGACGATCGGGGAGCCGCCGCCGCGCGCGGCGATCGTAGCGAATTGGTCGCGGATGAACGGCGCGGCGATCAACACGGCGAGCACCGCAGCACCCGCCAAACCGCCCGCGACAGCGATGCGCCGCGCCGGATGCAGGCCGGCGAGCAGGAGCGGCGCGGAAACCAGCGCCGCGGCGGCGAACGTCACTCCGCCGACATAGGCTGAGCTTTCAAAACCGGCGACGACAAGCAAAGCCAGCGTCACGAGCCGCGCCCAACTCGGCTGCTGCGCGTAATGGACGATCAGCACCATCGCCGCGACCGCGCATGACGCCGCCATCAGATGTTGCGGCGCCCAGGCGGACTGAAACAGCCAGCCGGCGAAGCCGTTCGGCGATGCCATAAACGGTTCGAGCGCGAAACTGCCGAAAAAAAAGCTCAACGTCGTACGCAGCGATGCTGCGGCGGCGAGAACGACGACCAGAATTGCGGCGCCGGATCGCTTGCCGAGCCACACGGCGACACCCATCATCAAGGCGAGCGAAGCGAAGGCAGTGAACCAGGTCAGGCCGATATCGGCTTCCCAGCCGCTGATATGGAGCGGCAAGGCCAGTTCCGCGGCGCTGAAATGCCAGAGGTAATAATAGGCCAGCCGGCTTGGCGCGCCGAATTGACCGGACACCGGATTTACCGGCGGCAAGCCCTGGCGCGTCATCGCATCGATGAGCGCGACCTTGGCGTGGTCGAATATCGGGTCGGCGAGCTGCACGCCCAACCGCGCGCCATCGGCGGAAACTTTCGGAACGATCGCACTCGCCGGCACCAACGCAAGAACCGCAGCGGCCGCATAGCTCCAGGGCGGAATCGTCGGTGCGCGCGCGGCATCGTCGTTGTCGCTACGCATGAGCAGCGCGCCGCCGCCGATGACCAGGAATAGCGCGGCCGTGGCGGCAATCGCCGGCGAAGAAAACCCGACCAGGGTCAAAACCGGCAGCGTTGCTGCGCTAAAGACCGCCCAGCCGACGATGGGTGCCGCACCGAGCGCAATCACGCGCGGCAGGACGTGGCGAGATATCGCATAACCGCACGCCGTGCAGAACGCGGTCGCCACCAGCGCGCAGAGGACGGCATTGACGGTCGATGCCATGAGAACGTCAGCTATGGGAATGCCAGCCCCGCCGCTGGTGAACCGGAATTGCGCCTAACGCCGCCGCTATGCCGCCTGCAAGAGAGTCGCCACTTTCGGCCACGGATCGGGCGCCAAGTTGCGAAACGGGGCCCAGTCGGACTCGGTCATACGATCGAAAATCGCCGCCTTGACCGAGGACCGCCCGCGCATCCGCTTCCACCAATCCGCGATCGCGGGGTAGCGCTCCCACATGCCGGCGAGCTTGAGAAGCTCAAGTCGCAGAATGTAGGGGATGACGGCGCAATCCGCGTTGGAAAAATCGTCGCCGGCGAGATACGACCCGTTTTGCAGCGATTCATTCATCCATGCCAACAGCTTTTTGTGCTGGTTGATCGCGTCCTGGACGAACTCGGAATCCAATCCATGCTCGATGACGCTGCGCTTGTACTCCGCGCGACGCTTGAGCGGCGACTTGTTGACCTCGGCAAGCCAGGCCTCGCGCGGCAGCTTGAGAAAGTTCGGACGAAACGCCGTAGCGAAGGTGAGGATCATGCACGAATTGTGCAAATACTCGTCGATCAGCTTGTTGTAGAGCCGCACGCGGTGACGAAGCAGCGGCTGTTTCGGCATCAACGGCGAAGCGGGGAAGGCCTCGTCCAGGTAATACAGGATGAGCGAGGATTCGATGATCGTATTGCCGTCATGCACCAGCGTCGGCACGACACCGTTCGGATTGAGCTTGAGGTAAGCCGGATCGAACTGGTCGCCGCGCAAGGTGAGAAGATGCTCCTTGGCATCGAGTCCCTTTTCGTTCAGCGCGATGCGCACCTTCTGGGCGCAGACCGAATTGATATTGTGATAGTGCTCGAGCACTTCGTCCTCCCGGCGCTGTCGCGTTCGCGGCGATCATGGCCGCATTTACAACGGGAGTCGAATGATTATTCCGTGGCAATTGAGAACCACGTCGTCACGGCGGCGGCTTGATTGGTCCGACGCCGATCAGCCGTCGGCTTTGCCGACGATATTGGTCCATTGGTCGACGGCTTGCCGCGCCTCGCGCACCGCTTCGGCAAACGCCTCTTCCTTTTTGTAGTGGAGGCGCCACTGACCGTTGTCGTACATTTCGACGAGATGACCCAATGCCCGCCGGGCGCTGAACAGCTGCCGTTCGGCATGGTGGCGTTGGACTTCGGCGGTCAAGCTCTTGGTCATGGGCACAAGTGTGCCGAAGAGACGTAAAAATAAAATCAAACCTGCGGGTGGCCGCCATATGGCGCGGTTCGGCCGCAAATCCGTCGCATCGTTGGCTTCCCGCAAGAATGAATAAAGAGTAAATTCGATGCTGCGATGGCGTCGTACGAGACCGATTCAGCGATCAATCCGTTGTGCAAGCGCCGACCTGGATTGGCACATTCTGCACTTCCGGAACGCCGGCATGAGCAACCATAGTCCGCGGAATTTGCCGGGCTTTGTTATTTGCACCGCGGGCGCGGCATGGCTCGCCGGCGCCGGCATCGCCCATGCCGGTCCTTGCACTGTGCAAATCGCGCAGTTCGATCAGAAAATCAGCGCCACGCCGCCGGGTCCGGCGACCGGCCCGACCTTTCCGCAAACGCTGGGCGCTCAGCTTCATGAACAGCCGACGCCGCGCGACGTCGCGCACGCCGAGCATATTGCCAGCAAGAACGTGGAGGCGGCGCTGGAGCGCGCCCAGCGGGCGGACGACGCGGGCGAGTCCGCAGCATGCAACGCCGCGCTCAGCGAGGCCGAGCGCCTCTACGAGATCGGCCAGTAAACTATCCGCCTCAATACGCCTCCTCGGTATAGACCGGATCGACCGAACCACCCCACGGTCCGTAAAATTTCTCCAGAAGCTCCTGCGCCGGCGTGGTGCCGCGCGCCAACCGGTCTTCCAGAATTTCAAGATAGCGCGTTTCGTCCTGTCCGCTCGCATCGAGGCGCTTACGGCGCTGCAGTCCGGCGCGCGCCAATCCGACAATCTCGGTTGCGATCTCGAACACGGTGCGACCGCGGACCGTCGCGGCGAGAGCCTGTTTCGGCACCTCGTCGCGGAGTTTTTGGCGCTCTTCGGCGGTCCAGTCCTTGACCAGGTCCCACGCCGCATCGAGGCTTGCGTCATCGTACAAAATGCCGACCCACAAAGCCGGCAATGCGAGTAAATTCGGCAGCGGGCCGGAATCGGCGCCGCGCATTTCGAGATAGCGCTTGAGCCGTACTTCCGGAAAGATCGTGCTCAAGTGGTTCGCCCAATCGGAAATCGTGGCCCGCACGCCGGGCATTGCCGGCAGCTTGCCCGCAAGGAGGTCGCGAAACGATTGGCCGGCAGCGTCGACATAGTCGTCGCCGTGCTTGACGAAATACATCGGCACGTCGAGCGCATAGTCGACCCAGCGCTCGAATCCCATGCCCGGCTCGAACACCCAAGGCAGCATGCCGGCGCGCGCATTGTCGGTGTCGCGCCAGATTTCCGCGCGGAACGAGAGGTAGCCGTTGGGCTTGCCTTCGGCAAACGGCGAATTGGCGAACAAAGCCGTCGCCACCGGCTGCAGCGCGATCGACACCCGCAGCTTCTTGACCATGTCGGCTTCGGAGGAGAAGTCGAGATTGGTCTGCACTGTGCAGGTGCGATACATCATGTCGAGGCCGAGCGTGCCGACCTTGGGCATATACGCGGTCATGATCTTATAGCGGCCTTTCGGCATTTTCGGCATTTCGGCCCGCGTCCAGCTCGGCGTCATGCCGATGCCGAGAAAACCGAGGTGCAGCGGCAACGCCACTTCGCGGACCTGGGCAAGATGCGCCATCAATTCGCTGGACGTCTGGTGCACGCTTTCGACCTGCGCGCCGGACAGCTCGAATTGGCCGCCCGGCTCGAGCGAGATGGCGCCGCCGCCGGTGACGTCGGACAGGCCGATGACGTTCGGCCCCTCCATGATCGGTTGCCAGCCGAGGAGATGCTGCATGCCTTCGAGCAGCGCGCGGATGCCGTGGCGCCCCTCGTAGGGGACCGGCCGGTGGCCCTCCAGCGTGAAGACGAACTTCTCGTGCTCGGTGCCGATGCGGAATTGCGATTTGGGTTTGCAGCCCTGGGCGAGCCAATTCACGAGAGCGTCGCGCCGCTCGATCGGCGTCAGGTCAACTTGATCACGCGCCATGCAGGGTCCTGGAAAAAATTCGGCCGCGACCTTATACGCGGCGCGGAGATGGGGGCAATGCGGCGCTCATGGCGTTTAGATCGAGCATTATCTCTTGCGAAAACCGGTAGCCGCTTTTCGGGATCATGCTTCAGGCGACGGCTTTGCGCAGCTGCGGCGGGAAACGGCGGTAGAAAGTTTCGCCCTTTTTCGCCATCTCAAGCAGGAGCTTGCAAGGCTTGAAGCGCTCGCCGTAATCCTTGGCGAGCGAGTTGCAAAGATCGACGAAAGCGTTGGCGCCCATGCCGTCGATATAGGAAATGGTGCCGCCGGTAAAAGGCGCGAATCCGAAGCCGAGGATAGAGCCGACGTCGGCTTCCCGCACATCGGTGACGACTTGCTCTTCGATGCAGCGGGCGGATTCGAGCGCCTGGATCGCCAACAACCGCCGCTTCAGAACTGCAATATCGATGCTGTCGGGATCGAGCTTTTTCGGCTGCAGGTCGGCCAAGCCTTTCCACAATCGCTTCGGGCCGTTCTGCGGATAGTCATAAAAGCCCTTGCCGTTCTTGCGGCCGTAGCGGCCGCGCTTCTCCACCATGTCCTCGAGCAGCGCCTTCTGCTTCACATCGATCGCCTTTGGACCAAGGTCGGCCTCGGTGGCTTTTAGGATTTTCCAGGCAAGATCGACGGCGACCTCGTCGGTGAGCGCGAGCGGCCCAACCGGCATGCCGGCCATGCGGCCGACATTCTCGATCATCGCGGCCGGCACGCCTTCGGTCAGCATCAGGTGGCCTTCGCGGATATAGGTCCCGACCACCCGCGACGTGTAGAAGCCGCGCGAGTCGTTAACGACGATCGGCGTCTTGCGGATGGCGCGGACGTAATCGAGCGCCGTCGCCAGCGCGGCATCGCCGGTCTCCTTGCCCATGATGATTTCGACCAGCATCATGCGCTCGACCGGCGAGAAAAAATGGATGCCGATAAAGCGCGCGCGGTCTTTGAACGCGGCCGCCAGCGAGGTGATCGGCAGCGTCGACGTATTGGAGCCGAAGATCGCCTGGTCGCTCAGCACGTTCTTGGTCCGGGAGATGAGCTCCTCCTTGATCTTGCGATCCTCGAACACGGCTTCGACGACGAGGTCGCAATCCTTCAAGGCGACCAGATCGGCGGTCGGCTTGATGCGCGCGAGTACCGTATCGCGGTCGGCGGCGGTGGCGCGGCCGCGATTGACCTGGTCGGTCATCAGTTTCTGCGAATGCGCCTTGCCCTTTTCGGCGGTTTCCGGGTCGCGGTCGATCAGCACCACTTCGAGGCCGGCAAGCGCGCTGACATAAGCGATGCCGCCGCCCATAAATCCGGCGCCGAGCACGCCGATCTTTTTCAACGGCTTGGCCGGCACGTTGGCCGGACGCCGCGCCCCCTTGTTAAGCTCCCCCATCGAGACGAACAGCGAGCGGATCATCGCGGCCGCTTCCGGCGAGCGGAGGATCTTGGCGAACCAGCGCGATTCGACGCGCAGCGCTTGGTCGATCGGCAATTGCAAGCCCTCATAGACGACTTGCAAAATGGCGCGCGCGGCCGGGTAATTGTCGTAAGTCTCGCGCCGATAAATGGCGTTGGCCGGCGGAAACACCATCATGCCAGCTTTCGAATAGACCGGCCCGCCCGGCAACTTGAAGCCGTCGACGTCCCACGGAGCCTTGGCGGCGCCGCCCGATTTGATCCAGTCTTTCGCCGCTTTGATGAGATCGGCGGCGGGCACCACCGCGTCGACGAGCTTCATCGCCTTGGCGCGATTGAGCTGCAGCTGGTCGCCCTTGAGCAAAAATTGCAGCGCATCGGATGGCGGCAGCATGCGTGCGATCCGTTGCGTTCCGCCGGCGCCAGGGAACAGACCGACCTTGATCTCGGGCAGGCCGAGCCGGGTGCGGGGATTATCCGCGGCAATCCGATGATGGCAGGCGAGCGTCACTTCGAAACCGCCGCCAAGCGCAGTGCCGTTGATCGCCGCGACCCACGGCTTGCCGCAAGTTTCGATACGGCGGCACAGCAGCGACCATTTGCGGCTCTCCTCGAACAACCGCGCATTCGCCGCTGCTTCGCCCTGCGACGCCGCGAGCTCCGCGAAAGTTCGGCTTAAGCCTTCCAGCATCGTCAGATCGGCGCCGGCGCAGAACGTATCCTTGGCCGAGGCGAGCACGGCGCCCTTGACCGCGCCGTCGGTCGCCAGCTGCTCGACGATCGCCGACAGCTCCGCGGTCGCCGTCATATCGATGACGTTCATGGTGCGCGCGGGCGCATTCCAGGTGACGAGCGCAATGTCGTCGCCGTCGATGTCGAGCGTGAAATTGGTGAAGGTTGTTTTGCTATCAGCCATAGGGATCGCCGTTTCTGTGCGTGTAACGCATGCCCCTATCGTCACGAATAACCATCAAGTCGACGTCCGGATATTCGACGCGTTCATGCTTGGAGCGGGTGCCGACTTCCAGATAGACCGCGTCGCGATTGCTTCTGTTGACGAGCTGATGGCCGTTGCGGCTATTCGCCTTGAAGCCGGCGGCGTCGCCAGGTTTGAGAATGGTCTCGCCATCGTTTTCAACCAGTACGGCTTCGCCTTCGAGGATATAGACGAACTCGTCTTCCTTTTCGTGCCAGTGCCGCTGTGCGGACGCGGCGCCGGGCTTCAACCGCGTCAGATTGACGCCGAATTGATCGAGGCCAACGGCATTGCCGAGCCGCTTGCGCTCGCGGCCGATCACCGCGCGATCGAACGGCGCCGGATAACCCGTGCGCGTGTCGAGTGGAAGATTGGCGATGTCGATTTTCGGCATCGGCTCACATCCGTTCGATAATCGTGGCGGTGCCCATGCCGGCGCCGATGCAGAGCGTGACAAGCCCGGTTGCAACGTCGCGCCGCTCCATTTCATCGACCAGCGTGCCGAGGATCATCGCTCCGGTGGCGCCGAGCGGATGGCCCAACGCGATGGCGCCGCCGTTGACGTTGACCGTGGCCGAATCGAGATCGAAGGCTTGCAGGAAACGCAGCACCACCGAGGCGAAGGCCTCGTTGATTTCGATGAGATCGATGTCGGCAAGCGTCATGCCCGCGGTTTTGAGGACTTTTTTGGTGACGTCGATCGGACCGGTGAGCATCAGCGCCGGATCGGAACCGATATTGGCGAAAGCGCGCACGCGCGCGCGCGGCTTCAATCCGGCCTTTTGGCCGGCCTCTTTGCTGCCGACCAGAACCGCAGCGGCGCCGTCGACGATGCCCGATGAATTCCCGGCGTGATGGACGTGATTGACATATTCGACTTCGGGATGGGCCTGAATCGCCACCGCATCGAAGCCGCCCAACTCGCCCATCTGCACGAACGACGGCTGCAGCGCCGCGAGCGACTGCATCGAGGTGCCTGGCCGCATATGCTCGTCCTTGGCCAGAATGGTCAGCCCGTTGACGTCCTTGACCGGCATGACGGAGCGGCTGAACCGCCCCTCGTCCCACGCCGTTGCGGCGCGCTTCTGGCTCTCCACCGCGTAGGCATCGACGTCGTCGCGCGAGAAGCCATATTTCGTAGCGATCAAGTCCGCGGAGATGCCCTGCGGCAGGAAGTAATGCGCGACCGCAATCGAAGGATCGACCGCCCAGGCGCCGCCGGCCGAGCCGATGCCGACCCGGCTCATCGATTCGACGCCGCCGCCGACCGCCAACGACTGTTGGCCGGACATGATTTGGGCAGCGGCAAAATTCACGGCGTCGAGACCGGAGGCGCAGAAGCGGTTGATCTGCACGCCCGGCACGCTGTCGCCGTAGCCGGCAACCAGCGCCGCGGTGCGCGCGATATCGGCGGCGGCCTCGCCGACCGGATCGACCACGCCCATCACCACGTCATCGACCAGAGCGGTGTCGAGGTTGTTGCGGCTCTTGATGGCGCCCAGCGCCTGACTGGCGAGATTAAGCGCTGTCACTTCGTGCAGCGCGCCGTCGACCTTGCCGCGGCCGCGCGGCGTGCGCACGTGGTCGTAGATGAATGCGTCGGGCATAGGATCCCTCTCAAGTCCGAGTCAGTCGCGGCAAACCGCACCACCGATAGCTAGCCACCGATAGCTAGAATGCCTCGGCCGGCAATTCCATAGTCGATGCGGCGCCGGCTTTGACGCGCGCCAGATACGTGGTCGCGGCCGGCAGCATCCGTTCCATGAAAAAGCGGCCGGTCGTGAGCCGCTCAGCAGCCCGGTCCGCAGAGCCCTTTCCTCCACTCGCCGGTTTGGTCTTGGCTGCCTCGGCGATCAAGCACCACATATAGCCGAGCGCGACCAGACCGAAGAGGTGCATATAGTCAGTCGCGCCCGCGCCGGCATTGTCCGGATTGCCGAGCGCGTTCTGCAAAAACCACATGGTGGCCTGCTGCAATTCGCCGAGCGCCTGACCAAGCGGCGTCACATAGGGCGCCATGCTCGCGTCCGTGCTGTGCCCCTTGATATAGCCCGAGACTTCGGCGAAGAAGGCCTGCAAGGCGCGGCCGCCATCCTTCGGCAGTTTGCGGCCGACCAGATCGAGCGCCTGAATGCCGTTGGCGCCCTCGTACAGCATGGCGATGCGCGCATCCCGGACGAATTGCTCCATGCCATGTTCGGCGATGTAGCCGTGGCCGCCGAAGACTTGCTGCGCCGCGACCGTATTCTCGAAGCCCCGGTCGGTGAGCACGCCTTTGATCACCGGCGTCATCAAGCCCAGATGATCCTCGGCCGCCTGCCGCTCTTTGGCATCTTCCGAGCGGTGGGCGATGTCGCCTTTGAGCGCGGTCCACAGCACCAATGCGCGCGCCGCCTCGTTGAAGGCGCGGATTGTCAGCAGCATCCGGCGCACGTCAGGATGCACGATGATCGGATCGGCGGCCTGTTGCGGAAATTTTGCGCCGCTCAGGGCACGTCCGGCGAGCCGCTGTTTGGCGTAGGCGGCGGCATTCTGATAGGCCACCTCGGATAAAGCGAGACCCTGCACCCCGACGCCAAGACGCGCCTCGTTCATCATCACGAACATCGCCTGCAAACCGCGGTTCGGCTCGCCGATCAGCCACCCGGTGGCGCCGTCGTAATTCATGACGCAGGTGGCGTTGCCATGGATGCCCATCTTCTCTTCGATCGAACCGCACGACACCGCGTTGCGCGCGCCTACGCCGCCGTCGGCATTCGGCAGAAATTTAGGAACGACGAACAGCGAAATCCCGCGCGTGCCTTGCGGCGCGCCGTCGATGCGGGCCAGCACCAGATGAACGATGTTCTCGACCAGATCGTGCTCGCCGGCGGAGATGAATATTTTCGTCCCGGTGATCTTGTAGCTGCCGTCTGCCTGCAGCGCCGCGCGGGCGCGAACCAGACCAAGATCGGTGCCGCATTGCGGCTCGGTCAAATTCATGGTGCCGGCCCATTGCCCGGCGATGAGCTTCGGCAGATAGAGCGCTTTCTGCTCCGCCGAGCCGTGGGCCGACAGGGCCGCGATCGCGCCCTCGGTGAGCCCCGGATACATGGCAAACGCCATGTTCGCCGAGCAGAGAAATTCGTTGACGGCCTGGGCAAGCACCGTCGGCAGGCCCTGGCCGCCGAACTCGACCGGCGCAGACATGCCGAGCCAGCCGCCGGCCGTGAGCCGGCCATAGGCGTCCTTGAATCCGGCAGGCGTCGTGACCGAACCGTCGCCGTGGCGGCGACAGCCCTCCTTGTCGCCGACGCGATTGAGCGGCGTCAGCACCTCTTCGGAGAATTTCGCCGCTTCCGCGAGCACCGCCGCGATCAGATCCGGCGTGGCTTCGGCAAAGCCGGGAAGATTGTTGTAGCGATCGATATGAAACACGTCGCTCAACAGGAACATCACGTCGTCGACGGGAGCCTTATAGCTCGGCATGACGTCCCTCCCCCGGCATCCGCCACCGGCGGCTCGATACCCAAATTAACCGATTCACGACGGCAGCACGATGACGATTTGCGGGTTCTGCGCTGCGCTGCGAAGGGCTGGAACCCGCTGTAAAAGGCTGCCGCAAGCGGCATTAACGGCTTGTTTACTCTAATCCGGAAAAGTCAGCGCCGAGGACAGAAGACCGCGCCCTCCGCTTCGTCTGTTAACGAGCTTTCGCTCAACAACTGGGCCATCTCGCTCCTCCCGAAGTGGTTTGGCGCGCAATGAAATCCGGCGGTCCGTGGAATCTCAGAGGTCTTCGTCCAGAACAGCGCGAAGCCGCCCGCGACGCCGCTCGCCAATCCGGCATGTCGGTCGGGGAATGGCTCAACCACGTCATCGAGCGGAGCGACGACGACGATTACGACGAGCCGATGCGGGTCGCCGACGACGAGGAAGCGGACGACGACTGGCGCGACGACGTTCGCCGAAAACCGCGTCGGAAATCGCGCCAAGAAGCGCGCCAAAAAACACCTCAAGAATCGTATCGAGAGCCGCGCCAAGAAGGACGTCAAGAAGCACGTCGAGAACCGCGTCTAGACGCGCCCTCCGATGATCGGCGGGAGGAGCCTCGCGATCCTCCTTACGAACAGCGCGAATTGCCGCTGCGGCGGCGGCGCGAGCGCGAACTCGAGCTTGAACGCGAGGCCTCGCTGGTTCGCGAAGATTTCGGCGAAGTCCATGCTCGCCTCGATCGCCTGACGCAGCAACTCGATCGGATGGCGCAGGCCAGCGCTACGCGGCTTACCGGCGCTCCCACGCCGCAACATGGCGGGCGAGTATCGCCGCCGCCGCCTCCGTTGCCACCGCGTCGCGACGACAATCCTGCGTCGGGCAACATTGCCCCGCTGTCCGTCGACGATGCCGTCGCCGAGATCGCCGAACGCCAGCGGGCGCTCTATGCCCAGAGCATTTCCGCCGCTCCCATCGCTGCTGCAGCTTCTATCGCTCCTACCGCTCCGAGCGCTAATGTCGCGCCGGTGACGCCGCTGCCGGAACCGGCTGCAAGCGCATCGGCATTGCCGGTGCGGCCCACCGTGCAAGCGGCGCCGGCGCCGGCCATCGACATCAGCAATCTGGAAGAGCAGCTGCGCTACATCACCACCCGGATCGAATCGCTGCGACCGTCGAGCGATCTGGAAAAAGTCATCACCTCGTTTCGTCAGGACCTCACCGAAATCAGACAGCAACTCACGGAGGCGTTGCCGCGCCGCGCCGTGGAATCGCTCGAAATCGAGGTGCAAGCGTTAGCCCAGCGCCTCGATCATTCTCGCGAATCCGGTATCGATCGGGGGGTGCTGGCGGGGCTTGAGCGCGGACTCGGCGAAGTCCGCGACGCGCTGCACCGCTTGACGCCCGCCGAGAACCTCGTCGGCTTCGACGAGGCGGTGAGAACGCTGGCGCATAAGGTCGACCTGCTCAACGCCAAGGAGGACCCGGCCGCGCTGCAGCAGCTCGAGACGGCAATCGGCGCCTTGCGCGGCATTGTCTCCCATGTCGCCTCCAACGACACGTTGAGCAAGGTCGCCGACGACGTCCGTTCGCTGGCCGCCAAGGTCGATATCGTCGCCAATAGCGCGGTCGGCGGACACACCTTTTCGGCGCTGGAAAGTCGCATCGATTCGCTGACCAATGCGCTCAACGCTTCGAGCGAGGCGGGCCACGCGGTGCCGCGCGAGCTTGAGAAGCTGCTCTCCGGACTTATCGAAAAGCTGGAATGGGTTCAGCTCACCCACACCGACCATGCTGCGCTCGGCACGCTGGAGGACCGCATCGCCCAATTTATCAAGCGGCTCGACGTATCCGACGCACGGCTTGGCAATCTCGAAGCGGTGGAACGCGGGCTCGCCGATTTATTGGTGAAGATCGATCAATTCCGTGCCGGCATCGGCGCGCCGGCGCCCGACGCGATGCATCAGCCGGTTGTCGTCGACGCCATCGAGCGCGACGTCGCCGACATCAAACGCAGCGAGCGGCGCACCCAGGATGCGTTGGAAGCCGTCCACGGCGCCGTCGAGCACGTGGTCGGTCGGCTGGCGATGCTCGAAAGCGGCATGCATGACGGCGTTGCCAAGGCCAAAGCGGCCGACGAGCCGCGGCCGGCAGCCAAACCCGTTGCAGCCTCCGAACCTGCACCCGCGGTCGCCATACCGCCTTTGGCGACGCCTGAGTCGGTCGTCCGAGGAGCGAGCGCGCCACGGCCGCCGATCGATCCCAATCTGCCGCCCCATCATCCGCTCGAGCCCGGCTCCGCCGCCACGCCTCGCGCGACGCCGTCTGCCGCCGAACGGATCGCGGCATCTGAAGCCGCCGCCGGGCTCGCCAAGCCTCCCGTCATTGCCGAGCCGCGCGAGAAACCTAATTTCATCGCCGCAGCACGGCGCGCTGCTCAAGCCGCCGCCGCGGCCCCGGAGCGTCAAGCGCGCGCGGACATCGCGGCAACGCGCACGTCGCAGCCGGAGAAACCTTCGCGCCTGCGCAAAATGCTCGTCGCCGGTGGCGCCGTGCTCATCGCTGTTGTCTGCGTGCACATTGCATTACGCATGTTCCAAGACCGCACGATCCAAAACAACGCCCCGGCCGCCGTACCGCAAGCGCCATTGCAACACGCGGCGCCCGCTGCGGCCTTGCCGCAATCGGAGTCGTCCACCGCCGCTCCGCAATCGGGTCCGGTCATCCCACCGGTTCCGGGCGCCCGATCCGACAGCACAGCCGCGCCCAACACGCCGCTCGACACCGCGCCAAATCAGCCGCCGGGCGTCCCCCCCGGGCTTTCGCCCGGCGCCAATCCCGTCGCGGCGCCGCACGCCATGCCGCAACAGCAGTCGTCGCTGGGGGACTCCGCCGACATCACCGGTGCGTTGCCGCAGCCGCAGCCGCAGCCGGAGCCGCCGGCGGGCATCGCATTGGGCCAGCTTCCCACCGCATCGGCGCCGGCGATGGCCGACGACAAACTGCCGGCCACGATCGGCGGGCCGAAGCTGCGCGCCGCCGCCATTGCCGGGGATGCCGCAGCCGAATTCGAGGTCGCATCGCGCTTCGCCGACGGCCACGGCGTTCCAGCAAACGATGCAGCGGCGGCGCATTGGCTCGAACTTGCCGCCAAGCAAGGACTGGCGCCCGCGCAATTCCGCCTCGGCGGCTTTTACGAAAAAGGCGTCGCGGTCAGCAAAAATCTCGCCGTGGCGCGCGACCTCTATGCTGCCGCAGCGGCCAAGGGCAACGGCAAAGCCATGCACAATCTTGCGGTGCTCTATGCCGAAGGCATCAACGGCCCGGCGGACTACCGCGCCGCGGCGGAGTGGTTCCGCAAGGCCGCCGATCGCGGCATTGCCGACAGCCAGTACAATCTCGCCATTCTTTATGCGCGCGGCATTGGCGTGGAGCAGAATTACGCGGAATCCTACAAGTGGTTTGCGCTGGCCGCCGCCAAGGGCGACAGCGATGCCGCCAAGAAACGCGACGAGGTCGCGGCGCATCTCGATACGCAAGCGCTCGTGGCGGCCAAGCTCGCGGTCGAGAAGTGGTCCGCCGCAGCGCAGCCGGCGGACGCCATCGCGGTCAAGACCCCGCCGGGCGGTTGGGATATGCCGGAGCAGGCGGCGAAGGCGAAGCCGCGGCCGATGGGCGCCAAGCCGGCCGCGCTCAATTAAGATTTAATCGGCGAGACAGCGTGCCGCGGGAACGGCGTAAAGCCGGCCCGCACCCAGCATATGCGCGGTAAACGACAGCGTGCCGAATAGCGAGACGATGGCGCGGTCGCGAACATTGAGTCCACCGGCATAGGCGCCGAATGCCGGCATCACGAGCCGACGACTGTCGCCGGCGAAACAACGCCGGCTCACCGCGCGTCCACGTCGCGCCAC
>Ga0070731_10001589_pt1 | contig 23155 bp, 18 predicted proteins | sample Coa_R1_2_FD_66448 | JGI IMG/M metagenome (GOLD analysis project Ga0070731, IMG submission 66448) | Surface soil microbial communities from Centralia Pennsylvania, which are recovering from an underground coalmine fire - Coalmine... | ecosystem: Environmental > Terrestrial > Soil > Unclassified ... | reverse complement strand
CCTTTCGACGTGCCGCCGCGCATCAGAATGCAAGGAATAGCGGTTTGCGACATGCGCGACATCGATCTGATCCTCACGAAAGAAAAAACCGATGCGACGGAAGATGCCGAGAAAAAATCGTGCGGTCTGAGCAGCGGTCAAGCAATCACAAATACTTGAGTCCCAAATCAGCGATCTTCTTACGCATTCCGTAAATGTCGAGGCCAAGTTCGCCTCGGGCCAAGCGCTCGCGGGTGGCGTCTTCCTTGCGAACCCGCTGCTCGGCCGCTGCTGCCACCTCGCCTGCCATAGCCCTTTTCACCACGACCACTCCGTCATCATCGGCGATAATCACATCACCCGGATCAACAGCTGCACCAGCACTAACGATGGGAATGTTGACGGACCCTAGTGTGCTCTTGACCGTTCCCTGCGAACTGATCGCTCGGCTCCAGACGGGAAATTTCATCTGGGTGAGAGCGCGAATATCGCGGCAGCCCGCATCGATGATGAGGCCGCGGACGTCATGCGCACGCAAAGATGTCGCCAGCAACTCGCCGAAATAGCCGTCGGTGCAGGGAGAAGTTGGCGCGACAACGAGGATATTTCCCGGGCGGCAGACTTCGACCGCAACGTGGATCATCAGATTGTCTCCGGGGGGAAGCAACACGGTCACGGCAGCGCCGGCGATAGCAGCCCCAGGGTAAATTGGCCGCATGCAGGGAGCGAACAGGCCGCAACGTCCTTGAGCTTCATGCACGGTGGTCACTCCAAATTTTCCCAACGCCGAAATTATCTCTGAGGGCGGTTGCTCCACGTTGCGAACCACCACGGGTCCGTTCATGACAATTCCTCCGTTACTTGCGGAAACACGCGCTGGTAGCCTTCGGCGTACTTAACCGTCTTGTCGGAATTGCGCGAGGCTTGCACCCCACGTTGCAAGGCGACGCGCTCGTAATAGTGCCAGAGATGTTCCTGTGCGCTCATGGCTTGGAAAGCCTCATATTTCCTGGACCAGACGGGAGTGATATCGAGCAGAAGCTGCGGCTTCCAGTTGCATTGTTCGGGTTGGTGCGGCTCGAACAAGAACACAGGCGGCGCTCCGATTACCGGCGTCGCAGGTTCGTGTCCATGCGCTTGCGCGATAATGCGTGCCTCCTGCGCGGCATGAGAAACCAGTGGGTGATCGAAATTGTATGGGTCTGCGAGCGAATGAGTGAGGACAAATGCAGGGCGAATCTTGCGGTGAAGCGCTGCCAATTCGAAGAGAACGGTATCGGGAATTCGCATGGGATAGTCGCCAACATCGAAGAAAATGACTTTGGCTCCGAGAATGGCCGCAGCGCGAACGGCCTCGTCCTTCCTGATTGTTTTCACCTTCTCTATCGTCATTGGGGGCTCGCGCCACAGTTTGGCCGATTCCCCACGCTCTCCGAAGGATAGGCAGACCACCGTAATCTCCCAGCCGCGCTGTGTATACAAAGCGATTGCGCCACCGGCACGCCAGACAAAATCCGCGGAGTGAGCGCTTACGACCAACGCAGTTTTTGCATCTGCTTTGGACATCAATTGCCAGCCTCTCGGTTTAACTTTGCGTGCTCTGTGTCTGCATTTCTTACCACAGAGAACACAGAGTTACATAGAGCGCCTTGGTCGAGATCCGAAAATTATCACTTGATTTCCACCGGCGGTGTCCCGTAGGTGTGAAATGATTCGATCGTCTTCAAGCCCCAGGCTTGTCCTTTCTTTCGTTCCGCTTCACACCAGCGGATCGGCTTCCAATCGGGCGCAAGGATCAGGCGCGCGCCAGCATTGGCGATTTCTACGCGGTTACCTCCGGGTTCGTAGACATATAAGAAGAAGGTTTGCTGGATCGCATGCTTGTGCGGGCCGGTTTCAATGTATACACCGTTTTCCAGGCAAATGTCCGCCGCCAGCAAAACTTCTTCACGGCTGTTGACCGCATAAGTGATGTGGTGGAAGCGCCCCTTGGTGCCCGTGTGATCGCGGGTGTAGGCGAAATCGTAGCTCTTGTTAGTACAGGTCATCCACATCGCAGCTTCGGAGCCATCATCCAGCACGATCTGCTCGGTCAAACGAAAGCCCAGGTATTTCTCGAAGAACTCGCGGTTGGCTTTGATGTCGACAGCGAGGCCATTCCAGTGATCGAGACGGCGCACGTTGATACCGCGCGCAGGAAATCTCTGAGCCTGGTTCTTGAGCGCTGGCCGCTGTTCAGGAGGCGCCTCATACCACTGCGTATCGTAATAAAGCTCGATCTTATGTCCATCGGGGTCTTGGCAGAGAAACGCAGGGCCGTGCGCCAAATCGCCTTCTGTCCAGCCAATGTCAAAGCCCGAACCTTTGAGTGCCGCGACCCGCCGGTCCAAGGCTTGCGGGCTTCGAGCACGGAACGCCACATGTCCCAGGCCCGGGAGTTTGGATGCCGTGAGTTTCAGGGAATGCCGCTCGTAATCGTCATAGGCGTGAAGGTAGACGGAATCGCCTTCCCGTCCGCTCTCCGTCATCCCCATCACTTGCACGAAAAACCGCAGGCTCTCTTCCGGTTTGGGAGTGAGCAATTCCAAGTGGCCGAGATGGGCAACGTCCATTATCGGTTCATCGATCACGATTCACCTGCGGCATTTCCTATGGGACGGGCAGCTAAGGCGACCGCGTTAAGTATACTCATTGTCCCCGCCATGCATACAAACGTCAAACATTCCGCTTGACATTGTTCCATTCCCTGAACAACTATCACGTTCAGTATACTGAATGTTATGGTTGCCGCAACCGCATCGGGCACTGTCGGTCTTTTGCGTGGCTACTCGATCGAACTGAACCCTGGAGATTGGAAAAGCGTTCAGGCGGCATCGGCGCGGCTAGAGCCAGGCACGGAAGTCACTCTGGCGTGGATTCCCGGCTCCGATCCGATGGACATGATCACACCAGCGTTGCACTTGAAGCGCGCTGGACATCTGCCCATGCCGCATATAGGCGCGCGGCATCTCCAGAGCGCAGCCCAGCTTCAGAGTTTGGCGGAGCGACTGAAGGATGCAGGCGTAGATCGAATTCTTGTCATCGGGGGCGACCGCGCGAGCCCAGCCGGTCCGTATGACAGCAGCCTGGCGGTAATGCAGTCCGGCATATTTCAAAGAGCCGGCATACGTCGCGTGGCAGTGGGCGGATTTCCTGAAGGCAACCCGCATATTACCGATCATGTTTTGAGCGAAGCATTGACAGCCAAAGTGGCGTTCGCACGCAACGAGGGACTCCGGCTGTCGATCATCACCCAATTCTGTTTCAAAGCTGAGCCCATTGTGCAATGGGTGCGAGGGGTGCGAGAGGGAGGCATCGGTGTTCCCATCCGGATTGGATTTGCCGGCCCAGCAGGTTTGCTGACCCTCATGCGATATGCGGTGCGTTGCGGGGTTGGCAACTCGCTTCGCGTGCTGACCGAGAACCCATCCTTTGCCAAGGTTCTGGTGGAAAGAGGTCCGCAGCCGATTATCCGGGAGCTGGCAGATTTTGTCGGCGGCAGTGATGGCGGGACGCTTGGCATCGCCGGACTGCACTTTTACGTGTTTGGCGGTTTTCGACGGACACTGGATTGGATTGACGCCGAGCGAAAATCAATGGCGCTCTCGTCTCAGACCTGAGCGGTTCGCCAGCCGGGCGCATAAGTTTCCCGCACGACTTTGGAGTAAGGCACAGCACTGACGATCGCTCGAATCTCGGTTTGCCGATGCCGTTCAACCGTAGCCTTTCGGCTTCCGCCGTGCGCTTCACCCCAGATCAGTTTGACTTCAGTGCCGATTTCAACATCGGGATTCACGACCCCCAGAGACAGCATCGACCGCTCGTTATAGCTGTAGCCGCCGAACATAGAGAACCCGACGGTCTTGGCGCCTGACAATACTTTGTCGTAGGTGGCGGAAGCGTAATTCGACAGCGGAAGGTCAATATATTTGCAAATCTCTCCGTCTTCGAACATGGATGCGAGCACTTTCATCACATCTTCGGCATTCCAGGCGAAGGTAACCTTCTTTCGCTGCGGGCGGCCGGACATCTTTTCCAGCGCCTCTCTTCCGATGAAATCGTGGTCAAATTTCACAAATGGTCCGTAACCGAGAGCGTACGGAGACATGTAGTAGTCCTCGATGTTGTCGGACTCGAAGCTTCCGCCGAGCGAACCTGTCGCCTCATAGCTGGTGACGGGCAGCCACAGCCGATAGGCTTTCATTCTGTCGCCCGTGTAGACCGCGGGAAGTGGAGACGGGATCCATCCGGATTCCAGAGTGTTTGTCGCATAAGCTCTGGCTCCAACCTCGCGAAGACCAAAATCCCTGCCGGCCTCAACGATCGCGGCCCGAATTTCTTCGCGCTCTTCGTATGGTCCCCAAACTTCGAGCCCGGGAGCTCCCGCCATGCCATGGCGCAGAGCGCGGACTCTCCGTCCGGCGATGTTGATTGCATCCATGTGAAAAAATTTAATCTCGGGGACTGGTCCGCCGTTCAGCTTTTCCAGGATTTGCGGTGCATTGGGTCCCTGAATCTGGTAACGGTAGCAAGAGCGAAGAACGGCTTTCCCTTTGGGATTGGAAGGGGACCTGTCATCTTTTTCAACCTTCACGTTGTAGTCGCCGGATTCGGCGTGAAATTGGATCCAATTTGCGGCAGGCGCCCGCCCCACGAAAACCAGCCGGTTTTCTTCCAAATGGAAGAGAATACCGTCACCAATGACAAACCCATCGTAGCTGCAAGGCGCAAATTGCTTGGCACGATTCACCGGGAATTTTGCAAAACTGTTAGTGGCAAGATAAGAGAGCATCTTGAACGCGTCGGGCCCTTCAATGTAAATGTTCGCCATGTGGTGCGACTGATCGAACAGCACCGCGGTCTCTCGCCAGGCGCGTTGCTCATCGCGCCAGTTGGAATACTCGTAAGGAACAACCGGATAGACGTACGCTCCTATCTGAGAGTTGCGTAGCATGTGTATCGGGTTTCCGGCAGTCTGCAGCAAGTCTTCCAGGCTTTTAGCTGTCATCTGGCCCCCATGTGGCACGCAGGCAAACGACGTTCAGTATACGGAACGTTAAACTATTTTGCCAAATAACTAAACCTCGGCAAAAGGCATGGCTGCTATGCTGCATAGCTACGGAACGGAGACACAAGCGTGACAGAAACAGTGACATCTGATCGGGTAGGGCATGTAGGGCTGGTTTGTATACACAATCCGCCGGTGAATGCGATTAGTCACTCTGTCAGACTCGGACTGATGGAAGCGCTCGATCGATTGGCAAACAACCCTGACATTAGGGCGCTGCTCATCACTTCGGTTGGCCAGTTCTTCAGCGCCGGCGCTGATATCTCCGAGTTCGATCACCCGCAGGGTGAGCCCACTTTCCAGCAACTAGAGACCAGAATCGAGGCGTGCGGGATTCCTGTAGTGGCGGCGATCAATGGACTTGCTCTGGGCGGAGGTCTGGAATTGGCTATGGCCTGCCATTACCGGGTGGCTAGCACAAACGCGAAGCTTGGAATGCCGGAGATCACGCTAGGGATCATTCCGGGCGCCGGTGGCACACAGCGCCTTCCGCGGTTGATTGGTCAGCGGTCAGCATTAGAAATGATTTTGTCCGGCACTCGGATTTTGGCAAATGATGCCAAAGCTAAAGGCCTGGTGGATGAAACTGCAGAAGGCGATCTGCACCAAGCCGCCATTGATTTTTGTGAACGCCTGGTGCGAAACGGATCAGGTCCACGCCCAACCAGTGACCTGGGCGTCAGGGAAATCTTGGCAGAAGCCGAAATTGCCGAGATATTGCAGGCTCATGGTCGAACGTTAAAGGGACGCACAACGCAGAGCCTCATTGTAGAGGCGATCCGCGCGTCGAGCCTTCCGTTTTCAGCTGGAATCGCGATTGAAACCGAGCTGGCGAAGAAATCCCTGGCATCCCAAGAGAGTCTTGGCCTTCGGCACATATTTTTTGCTGAACGCGAGTCGGGCAAGCTCAAGGGACCGTTTGCGACTACGAAACAGGAGACTCCAATTCGGCGGGTCGCGATCATCGGGGCGGGGACGATGGGAAGCGGCATCGCCATGGCCTTTGCTGATGCCGGCCTGGAGGTGATCGTCAACGACAACGATCCTGCAGCGCTGAGCCGGAACCGCGAGATTATTCATTCCACCTACGCCTCCGGCGTGAAGCGCAGCCGCATTACCCAGGCAGCCGCGGACGAACGCACGGGCCGCATCCGGAGCACACTCGATTTGGCCGAAGTCGCTACTGTCGATCTGGTTATCGAGGCTGTCTTTGAAGATCTGGAATTGAAGAAGACGGTCCTGGCGAAGATCGACTCGGTTGTTCGCCCCGATTGTCTTGTGGCCACTAATACCTCCACCCTGCCAGTGACCGAACTGGCGCGCGCGACGCGGACCCCGGATCGAGTATTGGGGCTTCACTTTTTTGTGCCGGCGCAGGTCTCGAAGCTTTTAGAGATCGTGCGAACCGAGCATACATCCCCGAAAACCTTATCTGCGGCGATCGGGGTTGCCAAACGGCTAAAGAAAATTGCGGTTGTTTCTCGGGATGCTTTTGGCTTCATTGGGAATCGGATAATGCTCGACGGTTATTTTCGCGAAGCGGAGCAGTTGATGCTGGAAGGCGCTACGCCGGCACAGGTGGATACGGCGCTGGAGAACTTCGGGTTTGCCATGGGGCCACAACGGGTAAGCGACTTGGGTGGAAATGACGTTGGCACCAAGGCGCGCGCGCAGCTTCTTAAGCGTGAGAGCCGGTCAGATCCCTACTTTGTGATCGCCGACCGCCTGACAGAAATGGGAAGACTCGGGCAGAAGACGGGTGTTGGTTTCTATCGCTACGAGAGTGGCAGCCGCGAAGCTGTGCCGGATCCTGAAGTTCTCAGCGTCATCAAAAAGCTGGCTGCGGAAAGAAGAATCACGCAGCGGAAGATTGCTGATCGAGAAATTGTTGAACGCTGCATGTTGTCACTTATCAATGTCGGAGCATCGGTGCTCGACGAAAGAATCGCGGCACGTGCGGCGGACATTGACGTAGTCTGGACGAGCGGTTACGGCTTTCCGCGCCATCTCGGTGGGCCGATGTTTTACGCGGATACGCTAGGATTAGCGCACGTGTTGCAAAGCGTCCACTACTATCATAAAAAGCTTGGTCATTACTGGCGACCGGCTGGATTGATCGAGCGCTTAGCTTCTTCGGGATCGAGCTTCGAACAGTGGGATAAAGAGGCGGCTGGCCAGTAATTAAGCCTGCTCGAGGCGGAGCACGCGCTCATCCGTGTCGCCGAATAATGCTTCAAGAAGCTCGGGCCGGTTGCGCTGGAGAGCACGGCTATTGACCGTGCCTTTCTCGGTCAGCTCCCCTGCTGCGCTCGATGGAGGCTGTTCGACGAGCAAAGCGGCGACGATGCGGTTAGAACTGCCGGTGCCTGCGGCGTAAAGTTTTGAGAGCCGCTTGCGAAAGAGCGTTCGGATAATGCTGTTCGAGGCGAGTTGTGCGGGAGCGGTTGTGTCTTTCAATCCGGCAATCGACGCGCATGCCTCCCAATCGGGAAAAATCAGAAGGCGCACGTCCTTGCGATCAGCCCCGGCGACCACGACCTCATTTGCCAAGGGACGAAGTACATCCAGCGCATCCAATCGCAGCTTGCCAGCGCTGACTTTGGTACCGGAGTCCAGCTTGAAGACTTCATTCATCCTTCCATCGAAACGCAACCCGGCTTGCGGGCGTTGGGGGTCGATAAAGCTCAACAGGTCGCCAGAACGCAGGAAAGCTTCCTCATCGAACGCGGCCTCAGTAGCTGCTGGGTCGCGCCAATATCCGGGCGTGACATTCGGCCCTCGATAACGAACCTCGAAGCTTTCTTCTTCCGGAATCAGCTTTAGGTCGACACCAGCGACCGGTATGCCAACCACTCCGGGCCCGCTCGCGTTCGCATTACCGAACAGCGCAATGGGCGCGGTCTCGGTCATGCCAAGCCCGCTGACGGTCAAGATCCTATGCCCAACGGTTTCGGCGGCGAGCTGCTCCAGATCAAACCAGGTTGAGGGCTGCATGGAGGCCGCGGCGTACCAAAGAAATTTCAGGCGTTTGAAAAAATGCTCGCGGAAGGCGCGATCGGCTTTCAGATACGGGATGAGTAGTTCGTATCCCCGAGGCACATTGAAGTAAATGTTGGGCGAGACCCGGCGCAGCAATTCCAGGCTTGGGCCAAGTAGAGCTGGTGTCGGCTTACCCGGATCGACATACAATGTGCCGCCATTGTGAAGAATGATGCTGAAATTACTATTGCTGCCGGCAGTGTGATTCCAGGGAGCCCAATCCACCATCACCGGCGGTTCTTCTTCGAGGCACGGAGCTACCTGCCGCTTCATTTGCGAATTGCAACAAATCATGCCATGAGTATTGATAACCGCCTTGGGCATGCCCGTTGACCCGGAGGTAAACAGGAACTTGGCAAAGGTTTCGCGTCCAACTTTTGCTGCCGCTGCAATGACCTCATCACGACGACTTCCATCGCCCCGCAGCGATGCAAGATCCATCATGTTCGACGACGATGAAGCATTGCGAAGAGCGATCAGCGGAATATCGCTCTTGAGAGCGTGCTCCATCGGCTTGCGATAGAGCCCCCCATCCTCGACTACAACCATTCCGGGCGTCAGCAGCCTGAAGGCGTAAGACAACTTGGCATAATCGATCGACTGCAGCGCATAGGCGGGAGCGATAGGCGCGATCGGAATCCCAACGTAAAGCGCCGCCAACATCACAAGGGCATGATCGATTCCGTTTGCCGCAAGAATCGCTAGCGGCCTGTCCGGGCCCAGCCCGCGGCCGAGCAGCCCCTCAGCCAAGAGCAGCACAGCATGGAGGGCTTCCGAATAGGAGATGGATCGCTCACCAGTTGGGGTCTGCTCGACGATGAAGGTACGCGTCGGCGCTTCTCTTGCCCAGTGGTTCAGCCAATCGCCCACGCGATGGTCATAATCGCGCAAGGGTTCGACCGAGCGCATAAGCAGGCTACCGTCTCCCCTTTGCGTCAACTCGACCTCAGGTGAAAAGAAGCGGACTGGCCGATACGGGAGATTGTGGGGAGCGTTGTTCAGTGCACTCAATGCCACGAGCTTAGTGGATGCGGTTGTCGGCTGCAAGGGGTGGGAAGCACCGAATTCCCTTACAATACCAGCATGAGGCTGAGTGCCAAACGTCCCTTGGTTGGCGGGTCCAAGCGCAATGGCGGTTCACGCGAAGTCTATGACGAGCCGGGCCATCTTATCCGGCGCGCTCAACAGATTGCGGTTTCGATGTTTCATTCGACCATGGGCCACGGTGTTACGCCGGTGCAGTACTGTGTGCTGCGAGTTCTGCAGGAGCATCCGGGAATTGATCAAGTAACCCTGGCCAAATTCTGCGCCCTCGACACCTCCACAGCCGCGGATCTTGCCGTGCGTCTTGAAGAACGCGGTCTCGTCAGGCGAATGATGCCGATGAAAAGCAAGCGCTTTCGTTTGTTGCACCTCACGGAGGAAGGGACTGCCGTTCTCCGGAGATTGGTTCCGCGCAGCGGGGTTTTGGGAGGTCGCCTGCTTCAGGCGCTCAACAGGGAAGAGCAGAAGGTGTTCATGCAACTACTGAAGAAATTTGTTCATTTGAACAACGGCGAAAGCCGCGCACCGCTTGATCGCTCGGGCACCCGAAACGGCAGGGGACAAAGGTCGTAAACTGTTTCAGCTTCCCGCCATCGAACATGTTTACTCCAGGCTAGCTCTTGCGCACAGGGGTATAATCTCCGCCATCATTTGTGGGCAATTCATGTCCCTGAAAACACCGGGTACTCTGGCAAGTCAATCGCAATACGCTAAGCCGTTCGTGACGGCGCATCCCGGAACCGCTAAACGCGAATCGAAGTGGATGGGGACCACGACGACGGCCGCTTCGATAATGTTCACCGATGCAACGAGCGAGCGGAAATCGTCGGTCGGGAGGTGTGCGTGAGCGCGACTACGGAAGCTAAATGCTTTCCGCTGCCGAGTTCGCTGAAGGTAGTAGCAGGAACGGAGCGGGCGCAGGCTGCCTACCCGTATTACATGCAGTTCATCAAGGGAGACGACGAGCGGTTCTGGTTCTACAACTCGATGCATTTTCCGGAACCGATGTGTGCCTTCGACGTCATCACGGCGGAAGCGGCATACTGCGCGTTGGGCGCGGCCAATACGCGCGTGCACAGTTTGCCGACCACCCTCGGCATTGACTATCGCATCATCAATGGGCGCATCTATATCGGTGGCAACGGCGTTACCGATCCGGCCGAAATCGCGCGTCGCACGCAGGAATTTCAGCAGCGAGCCTTTTACTATTACGAACACTGGGAAGACTTATTCGCGCAATGGAAGAACAAGATGTTGGGTCTGATTCGAGTAGCTGAAGCGCTGCCGAAACTGGCGCTGCCTGAGTTCGAACCGCTGGAGCATGTCCGCGCCGGACGCGGCATTGCCTCTAACCATTACCTGCTCGACATCTACCAGAAGACCCTCGAAGGGTACTTCCGCATGTGGCACCACCATTTTGAATTTCTACTGCTGGGCTACGGCGCCTATCTCACGTTCTTCGATTTTTGCAAGAAGGCATTCCCGGAGATCAGCGAACAGACGGTGGCCCGCATGGTGGCTGGCATGGAAGCGGAGATTTTTCGTCCCGATGACGAGCTCAGGCGATTAGCCAAACGCGCCATTGAGCTAGCGGTCGATGACGTCTTCCGCGAAGGTGTCCCACCCGCGGAGATCATAAAAACTCTGGAGCGGTCGGTGCCAGGAAGGAAGTGGCTCGAAGAACTGGCCGACTCTCGCGATCCATGGTTCAACATCAACGTGGGTGACGGCTTTTATCACTACCATCGTTCCTGGAATGACGATCTCACCATGCCGTTTGCGTCTCTACCCGGTTATATCGCCAATGTGAAAGCGGGCGAGCGCATTGAACGTCCGATCGACAAACTTATGGCCGAGCGCCAGCAAATCATCAACGATTACCGCGAGCTGTTGAACAGCGATGAGGAACGTGCCGCCTACGACCAGATGATTCAGCTCGCGCATCGTGTTTTTCCTTACGTCGAGGGGCACAAGTTTTATTGCGAGCACTGGTACACGAACCTGTTCTTTAACAAGATCCGGGAATTCGGCACGCTGCTTGCCGAACAGGGATTCTTCGCGAGTGCCGAAGACATCTTCCAGTTGACTCACTACGAAGTGGAAGCGGCAATTATTGATCTCATGATCTCGTGGTCAAATGGCTCGCCACCACGCGGCCCGTCCCACTGGATGCCGATTGTGAATGAGCGGAAGGCAGCAATCGCGGAGTGGGCGAAACACGAGACCCCGCCCGCGCTTGGGCCAGTGCCTGACGTTATTGACGACCCCGCGATTGTCATGCTCTGGGGCATCACACGGGAAAATCTCGAGACGTGGCTCGCGGCTGGAGAGAAGCCCGATTCGAATGTGATCAAGGGATTCGCCGCTTCGAATGGAGTTGTGGATGGCATAGCCCGGGTAGTCATGTCGGTGGACGAGATTGACCGTTTGCGTCACGGTGACATTCTGGTTTGCCATGTTACTAACCCCAGCTGGGCGCCAGTCTTTCAGAAGATCGCGGCGGCGGTTTCCGACATCGGTGGCTCTATGAGTCATGCCGCCATCGTGGCGCGGGAATATGGCTTACCCGCAGTAGTGGGGACCGGAACAGCTACGCAGAAGATCAAGGACGGTCAGCGCATTCGCGTCGACGGCGGGCGTGGAATCGTGACGATCCTGCAGTAGCATCTTGCGTGTTTCCCGTTGGGAAAAACAGAATCACGGAGTGGCCTAGAGCTCGAAAGAGGAGATGCATCATGACAACGTCAACCATCACGAAAATGACGGCGCCGCCATCCACTGCATACAAAATCGTGGACGTGCCGGAAGCCTATGCGGATGTGATCAAACGGCACGGCATACCGGGGACATTTGTGGGCGCAACCGAAGAAGAGAGCCCGTGGGTGCCGTTCGGGGAGAAAGCGGCCATTCGTCATCTCCTCTTTGATACTCGCCACAACATTTTCAGCAACATTTTGTGGATCAAGTCCGCCGGCGTGATTGGTACTCACAAGCATCGCGGCACCGTCGTCATGGTCTGCCTGGAGGGGAGTGCGCGTTATCTCGAATATGATTGGGTCGCTGGCCCCGGAGGTTTCATTTACGAAACTCCTGGCCTCGTGCATACGCTGGTGAGCGATGACCCGAACGGGGTCAAGCTGTTTGGCTGGCTGCAAGGTCCCATCGAGTTCTACGATGACAAAGGAAATTTCGTTGAGACTCTGGATGTCTGGTGGTTTATCAACCACTACGAGACGTATTGCCGCGAACACGGCATTGCGATCAATAAGCAGCTTTACATCTAAAGCGGTGCGATGCATTCCAACCCAAACATCAGTTGGTTCGCTGACATCAGTCTTGCTGACCGAATTACGGTGGGCGGCAAGGGTGGTTCGTTAGGCGAACTGACCAATGCAAATATTGCCGTGCCACCGGGTTTCGTCATAACCACGCATAGCTTCGAGAGTTTTTTCGACAAACTGGAGAAAGAGCATTCGATTCGATCGAGGGTACAGCAGCTGCAGCCGGATGATCTGACGGAAATCCAACATTTTTCCGAATTCGTGCGAACACAGTTTGAAAAGGCGCCTTTGCCTGCGGATGTTCGCGCCGATGTTGCGGAGGCCCATGCGGAACTGTGCGGTCCGGTTTGCGATCTGCCGATCGCGGTGCGGTCTTCTGCTACGGCTGAGGATTCGGAGCAAGCGAGTTTTGCGGGACTTCAGGACACTTATTTGTGGGTGAAAGGATCAGAGGCTACGCTGAAATGCGTACGGTCCTGTTGGGCCAGCCTCTACTCCGTTGCATCTATTTCCTACCGCCGGAAAAATGGCATTCCCGAGGAGGGAGTGGCGATCGCCGTTGTGGTTCAGAAGATGGTAGATGCCCGCACCGCGGGGGTGATGTTCACGCGCAGCCCACTTACTGGCGACCGCTCGGTGGTAACGATCGAAGCAACCTGGGGTTTGGGCTCGGCGCTGGTGAGCGGGGAAGTCACGCCAGACCGATTCGTCATCGCCAAAATTACCAGCGAAATTTCTGTGCGCGAGATCTCGGATAAACATCGTCAACACGTGCCAGCGGAGCGCGGTGGGATTGAAGAAACAGAAACACCCGAGGAACTCCGTCATGCGCCCTCGATCAATGACGTCGAGTTGAAAGCTCTGGTCGAGATCGGGCGCAAAGTGGAGCGGCACTATGGAAAAGCTCAGGACATTGAGTGGGCGATCGATCGCGGGGGTGAAATTTTGTTGTTGCAAAGCCGCCCCGAGACCGTCTGGTCCAGCAAAGACAAGCCTCCGGTCGCCAAGCCGACGGAAAACCCGTTGCTGCATGTGATGAATATTTTTGGAGGCCAGCGTTGACGCTCACGGCTAAGGACGTGGCTGAAATCCTGCGCATCCTCGAGGAATCGAGCTTCGATCAGCTATCGCTGGAAATGGATGGCGTCAAACTAAATCTGCAGCGTGGGTCGGCGGCGCCCCACGCGGCCGATTCTCCGCCCGCGCCCCCGCCTCTGCCGAACTCGCTGCTGCAGCCCAAAGCAAAGCCGCCGTCGGAACCCGGGCTTCTGGAAATTTCTTCTCCGCTGGTTGGGATTTTCTATCTCACGCCCAAACCAGGAGAGCCTCCGTTCGTAGAACTGGGAACGAAGGTGGGGATTGAGACGGTGATCGGGATCATCGAGGTCATGAAGCTGATGCACACGGTTCATGCCGGGGTGAAAGGCACTGTGGCCGAGATCCTGGTGAAGAACGGGACGGCGGTCGAGTACGGGGAAGTTGTCATGCGGGTGCGCCCCGGAGATTAAATCGTGGCCAACATTCAGATCGTTGAGACCTCACTTCGCGACGGCAATCAGAGTCTTTGGGCGGCGCTCGGCATTGATACCGGCAGGACTCTGACGATCGCGCCTATCATGGACCGTGTTGGTTTCAAGGCGATCGACTTCACGACGTCGACACACATGGGTGTCGCGGTTCGTTACAAGAAGGAAGACCCGTGGGAGCGAATTCGACTCATGGCCAAGGCGACGCCGCACACTCCACTTCAGTTTCTCTCGACTGGCTTCCGCTTTATTTCCTGGGAGACCGCCAGTCCCGAATTTATGAAGCTGGCGTTCAGCACACTGGCGAAAAATGGAATCCGCCGCTTTGCGCTGGCTGATCCGATGAACCATGCCGATTCCAATATCGCCTGCGCACGGATGATCAAGGAGGTTGGCGGCGAATTTGTCGTCGCTGCCCTGGTCTTTACCATAACCCCAATTGACGATGACGCGCGTTACGTGGAACGTGCACGAAAACTCGCTGCCTGTCCCGATATTGATGCGCTGTACATCAAAGACCCCGGTGGACTTCTTACACCGCTGCGAGCTCGAACTCTGATTCCGGCGATTAAGGCAGTGACTGGAGACAAGCCTTTGGAACTCCATTCGCATTGCACGATCGGGCTGGGTGAGTTGGTCTACATGGACGCGCCGCGATGGGGCGTCGGAACGGTGCAGTGCGCATCGGGAGCGGCGAGCGATGGGATATCGAATCCGCCCGTGGAGCGTGTAGTTACTAATCTTCGCGAATTGGGACATCAGATCGACATCGATGATGAAGCCTTGGCCGAGGTTGGTCGCTATTTCACCCGCTTGGCGGAAGCTGAGGGCCTTCCGGTCGGCCATCCGCAAGCTTTTGACGCGGCGTATTTCCACCACCAGCTACCGGGGGGAATGACCGGCACGATGCGGCGGCACTTGGCCGAGAGCAAACTCGCGCATTTGGAGAGCGAAGTGATCGAAGAACTCGGCCGGGTGCGCCAGGAGTTAGGCTGGCCCATCGTAATGACTCCCTTCTCCCAAATGCTGCTGACGCAAGCAGTGATGAACGTAACGAGGCAGGAGCGGTACGCCGTCGTGCCGGACGAGGTGATCCGTTACGCTCTAGGACGATTCGGAAAACCCAGCCTGCCGATTGCGCCGGAGGTGATGGATCGTATCGATTCCTTGCCGCGGACGCGCGAACTTCGCCAGGAACCAGATATGCCTCCGATCGCCGAGTTGCGCAGGCGAATCGGGCCGCACCTGAGTGATGAGGAATTTCTGCTTCGCGCCACCATGCCAGGCGATCAGGTCGATGCCATGAAAGCGGCTGGGCCGGCGGCGCAGACCTATAATCCCGAACTTGCACCAGTGATGCGTTTGCTGCGCGAACTTGCGGCGCGACGCGACATTGCCCGCCTCTCGGTAGAAAAGCAGGGTTTCCGATTGCAGGTAACAGGCCGAACCTCGAGAGGCAAGACGCCAGCATGAGAAACCGATCGAGCAATCGCAAGAACAGCCAACTGCGCCCTGTAAAAGGCCTCTTGTTCGACCTCGATGGAACGTTAGTTCTGAGTGACCGCTCGTTCAGTGGTTATCAGGTGCTACCTGGTGCTATCGAGTTGTTGAATGAACTAAACGTTCGAAAGGTTCCTTTTGTTGTGCTCACCAATGGGACGAACTTTCCGGTTTCCGTGCAAGCGCCCAAGCTGCGTGCGGTTGGCTTACCCATATCGGACGACCAGTTACTGACGCCTTCGAGCGTGGCCGCGGACCTGATGCCTCGGCGGTCGGTCAAGCGGGCTCTGATCCTGGGAACCCCGGGTGTCGCTCATTCGCTGGCTGATGCGGGGATTGCTACGCTTTTTACCGGCGAAAATGGCGCCGATCAGGTCGATGCTGTCTACATCGGGTGGCATCCCGACTGCGGTATGAAGGACATTGAGGTGGCAGCGCACGCGATCTGGAACGGTGCTGAGCTGTATGTAGCCTCAGACGTTCCATTCTTCGCGACTGCCCACGGCAAGACGATGGGCTACTCTTATGCCATCTCAGCGGCCGTACGCAGGATCACCCGCGCACCGATGATCCTTACCGGCAAGCCCTCGCTTCATGCCTTGAGACTGGCAGCGAAGCGGCTTGGTATCCCGATGAGCACGGTGGGAGTAGTTGGAGATGACCCCTTGGTCGAGATGATCATGGCTCGCAGAGGAGGCGCTGTCGGATTTGGGGTGACCACCGGTATGACCCCGGCACGCGAGTGGAAGAAGCAGCCGTTGGGGAGAAGCCCTCATTGCATCCTCCGCAATTTAGGCGAACTGCTGGCGGTGCCGGGAATCTGCAATTCTGATTGCATACAGTAGGTTCGATCCTGTTCCGCTAAGTCCAGACGAAAGTAGAAACAATCCGGTAACGTTTCGTTTCCTGTATACATTTTCTTATTGACAGTATGCATTGGAACATAGTAATCATCTTCGAGCATTTTGCCGGGGGATGGCGGCTGTCGAGATTTTTCCAGTGAACCAGTGTACCTGCTGGAGGTTCGCTGCCCTAACCTGGCGTCCAGGGATCTCTCAAATCGCGCACTGCTAACAAGATCGCTCCAGAAGGGGATCTTATGAGAACACGCTTTATCGGTGTTGTTCTTTGCCTTCTCAGTGTAGTGGGAATTTCTGCCCCGGCCGCTTTAGCCCAAGCTGGACTTGGCTTTGCTCAGTTAAACGGGACCGTTCTGGATGCGGGAGGGCGAGCAGTCGTGAAAGCGCAGGTGTCGGCGCGAGATCTCGACAACAATCAGACTTTTCAGTCATCCACCAATGAGGCGGGATTTTATGTAGTCCCCAACCTCGCTCCTGGGAAGTATGAGCTGACCATAAGCTCATCCGGCTTTGCGAAGTACCAGCAAACGGGTCTAACACTGACTGTGGGTCAGACGGCTACAGTGAATGCGACATTGAAAGTCGCGTCGGCTTCCGAAGTCGTGACAGTGACTACGGAAGCGCCGCTCATTGAGCCGACTAAAACCGAGATCAGCCAAGTGGTGGAAACCGAACAGATTCAGTCATTGCCCACCAGTAGTCGCGTGTTCACCGATTTCGCCCTGCTCACCCCGGGAGTGGCCTCAAGCCGCACCAGCCTGGGAACAACGTTTACAGAATTTGAAGTCACGCAGATCTCGTTTGCGGGCATGCGCTCATTCAGCAACGAGATCACGGTGGATGGAGCGGACTTCGTCAACTCAGCCAGTGGTATCCAGCGCGCAACCCCACCCCAGGAGTCGGTTCAGGAATTTCGCGTGGTGAACAACAGCTTTGGGGCGGAGTACGGTCGTGCGGTCGGCGGAATCGTCAATATCGTCACCAAATCGGGCACCAATAATTTGCACGGCTCCGTTTACGAGTATTTTCAAAATAGCGCGACCGATGCGCGTTCTGTTTTGCAGCCCGCCCCCCTCCCCCACGAACTTCGCCAGAATATTTTCGGCGCTGCCGTGGGGGGACCGATTGTCAAGAACAAGACATTCTTTTACATCAACTACGAAGGGAAACGAGGCGCACAGTCACCCGTCTATCCACCGGATCTGGTGAACAACATTCAGTTGATCGATCAGGGAAAGGCGCTGATGGGGCTTGCACCGGAAGGTTGTGCGGGCACAGTAACCGGTTGTCTCCCGAACTTTGGCGGCAACCCTGCCAACATCAGCCAGGCCCAGGCATTCGGCTTCCTACAAGGTTTTCTGAAAACCGGGAATGATGATTTTGGATTTGCCAGATTGGATCATCAGCTAACGACCAATAATCGTCTGGCTTTCCGCTACAACGTCGAAGATATTCGTTCACTTGGCGAACTCGTCGGAAACACCCTCGACGGAGGTGGCATCGGCGTACCGAGCGGGGGGCGCGATCTTTTCGTTCGCGATCAGTCCGTGGTTGCGACCGTGAATTCCTTACTGAAACCGAATGTTGTGAATACGGTTCTAGTGCAATATGCCCGGCGCCATTACAACTTTCCGGGCGCAACCGGGCAGCCCGATTTCAGTATCCTGAACGATCTCGAACTGGGTCACAACTTCGGAACCAACGATCGACTGTATGAAACCCGAGCACAGTTATCGGAGTCTTTGTCATGGGTCAAAGGCAACCACCTGATGAAATTTGGGGCGGATGGTAACTGGCTTTCGAGCCTCGAGAACTATCCCGGATTTACGCCCACGCGCTTACTGGTTCCGGGGATAACTTGTTTTTCTGATTTCGCGCAATATTTCAATACGAATTTCGGAGCGAGCTACCCCACCGCGGGCACGGGGCTCGCTGCTTCTTCTGCTCAATGCCCGGTACCTCAGGACAATGGTGTGGTCTTCATGTACGCAGGCACGCCTCTCCCCACCGATCCCAATGCCTGTTCTGCCACTCCGTGCGTTCCGACAGTTACCACTGCGAATCCTCTCAATGGGGGTGGTTTCCCGAATTCGTCGTGGGCCAATGCGTACCCCCCGTCATTTTTTAACGCGTATCACCGCACGATTGATCACGGGTACTGGGGGGTATTTGCGCAAGATCAATGGAAAGTCACTCCCCACCTGACCCTAAATTACGGGTTGCGATGGGATGTGGAGACCGGGCTGGCGCAATTTGTCAACAATGATTACAACGAGTTTCAACCCCGGGTTGGGATTGCTTATGCTCCCACCTCGAACACTGTCATTCGCGCCGGATTTGGGATTTTCTTTGACCGGCAAAACCTGACGTTCTTCTTTGTTCCCAACTCGCAAAAGATCGTAGCGGGCTATCAATGTGATAATCACGCGCCGGCGTCCATTGCGGCCATTTGCAAAGCTAACGGCATTCAGCCGCAAGTGTTTCCCAACATCATGTCCAACCTGGGGCAGGCAGATCAGGGATACCAACTGTTGGCGGATCCGCCATCGCCCGGTCCACCCGGCTCACCCTGCGCAGGCGTTCCTCAAGCTCCCTGTCTTGCAGCCAAGATCATTCAAACGGGGGCCTACAACACGGCTTTTCCGTCGGTTGAAATGGCCGGGACCTGCTTCACGACGGGAGCTTGCGGCATTGGCGAAGGCGGAATGGATCACAACTCGAGAACGCCGTATGCCGAGCAAGGCAGTTTGGAAATTGACCATCAGTTTGCCGGCGGTTTCGCGCTCAACCTGAGCTATCTGTTCGTGGAAGCCCACAAACTGGTTCGCGGCAATAACATCAACATTCCGTGTCCTGTCGGCACCACCAAAACGGCCCCCCCAACCGACCCTCTGCCGGAATGGATGCCTGGCATACTTGACCCAAGCGGCACACTCACCCCATGCACGGGAACACCTACGCTTGCAACCGGTGCTTTGGCCGGATTAGGACCTTTCTTTGGCGGCGCGCTTGGCTCAGGCCTACAAACCATCAGCGCAGGCCTCGAGGATTACAACAACGATGTGGCGAACGCGATTTATCACGGTGGAACGCTTACCGTGATGGAGCGTAGAAAGAATTTCAATCTGACTGCGAACTACACCTATTCCCACACTATCGACAACGGCAACTTCACTACCTTCATTAACCTGCCAGTCAACCAATTCGATTATGCCGCGGAGCGGGCGAATTCGAATCAAGATGCCCGCCATCGCTTCGTAACGAACTTTACCGCCATTGCACCAAATCGCGGGCCTTGGCGAAACTTCGAATTAAGCAATATTGTCACGCTGCAATCGGGCCGTCCTTTCACAATTTTCTACGGCAACAACACGCTGAACGACGTTGCCGGCGGCGCGACGGATCGCGTGGGTGGCTCCCAATTTGTAACGGGCTCATGTCCGGACGTGGCGCATTGCCAGACCATGATTTCGCGGAACACCTATGTCGGTGATCCCGAATATATCTGGGACCTGCGCCTGTCGCGCAATGTGCACTTCAGCGAACGCTATACGGCGATATTTGCCTTCGATGCTTTCAACGTCCCCAACCGGCCCAACGTGGATGAGGTAACCTCGGTATACGGTTCACCGGTGTTTTGCGGAGGCATTCCACAGCATTACAACGATGCTCTAACGCGGGCGATTCAGCAGGGGTCGAATGCCGCAGGATGCCCTGTGGGAAACATCACAAACCTGGTCCCGTCGTTCGTCGGAAGTTTTGCTACGACGCCGATTGGCAGCTCACTGTTTATCCCGGCTAAGCCGAATGCGAACTTCGGCCTGCCGCGCACAGCATTGAACCCGCGGCAGCTGCAGTTCTCGGTGAAGTTCAATTTTTAAGTAGCAATCTCAGGGCGGTATTCGCGCACGATCTTGAGTTCGTCCATCATTCGAGTTGGGGAGGCATCGATGAGATTTCGATATCTTTATTACCTGATTGCCATGATTGTGGCGATGACGAGTGTCTCCGTGGGGCAGAACGCAACGACGACGGTTAAACACACCACCGCAGCCGCCACTTCGCCGGTTTCTGGCAAGGAAATGTTCATGAGTTACTGCGCCTCCTGTCACGGCAAGGATGCAAAAGGAGACGGGCCGGCAGCCGCCGCATTAAAGCAGGCTCCGGCAAATCTCACGGAACTGGCCAAGGAAAATGGTGGCAAGTTTCCTTCCGATAAGGTGACTGCCGTTCTGCGGGGCCAGGCCAAATTGATGGCACACGGGGACCAGGACATGCCGGTCTGGGGCCCGGTCTTCTGGAAGATGAGCCAGGGTCACGAGGAACAAGTGCAGATGCGCGTTGCAAACCTTAGCAAGTACCTTGAATCCATTCAGGAGAAGTGAACCGAAATCTATCTTGGCCAGGGGAATTCAGGTACCCTCCCTCGAGAAGTTTCAAGAGCGTTAGACTCAATGCGCCCCAGTTGAAAGGGGTCAGTCCCAAACAAGGATCAGACTGTGCCGCCGCACGCAGGAGGAAATATGGCTACCACGGTAATTCCGCAAATCCAGGCCAGCGTTAGCGAGTTCGTTGCCAAGCCCCGGAAGATGTTGATTGGTGGCAAATGGGTTGAAGCCGTCTCAGGCAAGACTTTCGAAACATATAATCCCGCGACGGGCGAGGTTTTAGCCAACGTGGCGGAGGGAGAGAAAGCCGACATTGACCTGGCGGTGAAAGCGGCGCGCAAGGCATTCGAGACCGGCCCTTGGCCGGAAATGTCGCCATCCCAACGCGGCCGACTGCTGTGGAAACTTGCCGACCTGATTGATCAGCACAAGGAAGAATTAGCTGAACTCGAAACTCTGGACAATGGCAAACCAGTTTTCTTCTCTCGAATCGTGGATGTACCTACAGCATCCGACGCGTTTCGCTATTATGCCGGCTGGGCAACCAAGGTGGAAGGCACCACCGTTCCGATCTCCGCGCCAGGGGCAAAATATCTCGCCTATACGTTGCGCGAACCCGTGGGTGTCACGGGGCAGATCATCCCCTGGAATTTTCCTCTGATTATGGCTTCGATGAAATTGGCGCCCGCGCTCGCCGTGGGTTGCACATGCGTTTTGAAGCCAGCGGAACAGACGCCCTTAACTGCGCTGCGACTGGGCGAATTGGTTATGGAGGCGGGATTCCCGGACGGAGTGGTCAACATCGTGCCGGGCTTCGGTGAAACCGCCGGTGCAGCGCTTGCTGCGCACCCCGACGTGGACAAGATAGCCTTCACCGGTTCGACGGAGGTTGGCAAGCTGATTTTGGATGCTGCTCGCGGAAACCTGAAGAAAGTTTCTCTGGAATTGGGCGGCAAATCACCGAACGTTGTTCTGCAGGATGCTGATCTGGAAGAAGCTATCCCTGGTAGCGCAATGGGGATTTTCTTCAACCAGGGTGAGGTTTGCGCGGCCGGTTCGCGGTTGTTTGCGCACAAGAGCGTGTTCGATAAAGTGGTGGAGGGCGTTGCCGGCTTCACCAAAACCTTCCATGTTGGGCCGGGAATTGACCCTGCCAACAACCTGGGACCGCTAGTGTCCAAAGAGCAGCAGGAGCGAGTCTGCGGCTATTTGAATTCTGGAGCCGAGGATGGCGCTCGGGCCGTGGTCGGCGGTAAGAGAATCAGCGGGCCCGGATACTTTGTCGAACCTACGGTGCTGGTCGATGTGAAGCCCACGATGAAGGTGGTGCGAGAAGAAATTTTTGGACCGGTCGTGACCGCGATTCCGTTCTCCGACTTGGACGAAGTAGCAAACTTTGCCAACGACAGCATCTACGGACTGGCATCAGCGGTCTGGACTCGCGATATCAGCAAAGCGCATCGGATGGCGGCGAAGTTGAAAGCGGGCACGGTGTGGATCAACTGCTACCACGTTTTCGATTCGGCCCTGCCTTTCGGCGGTTACAAGCAATCTGGCTGGGGGCGGGAATGGGGCAAGCCGGCGTTGGAGTTGTATACAGAAATCAAGTCGGTATGTGCGCGGGTTTGAGCCGCGCGACCGCGAGGTTGCCGGCACTCGCATGGATTCTGGGGTGAGTACACGAACTTCAACTAAGGCGTACGCACGGCTACCTAAGGGCAGTCAACCGCCATCGTTGTACTCGCCCTACCAGGCAACGGTGAAACGAGCGCCATTGAAACCTCTGATTGTCTTGCCTCATACACTCTCGGAAATCACGGGACCAATCTTCGGACGTGAAAAAGTTGGAGAGAAAGATAACGATCTGACCTGCCAGCACGCAGGTGAGCCTCTAGGGGAGCGCATCATCGTGAGCGGACGCTTGCTCGATAGCAATGGGCGGCCGATTCCAAACGCACTGATTGAAATTTGGCAGGCGAACTCGGCGGGAAGATATCGACACAGTGGAGATCAGCATCCCGCCCCGCTCGACCCCAATTTCAGCGGTGCTGGCCGAACTATAACCGATGAGCAGGGGGTGTACCGGTTCATCACCATCAAACCCGGGGCATATCCGTGGTTCAATCATTACAACGCGTGGAGACCGGCGCACATTCATTTTTCAGTTTTTGGATCAGCGTTCATCAGTCGCCTGGTTACGCAAATGTATTTTCCGGGTGATCCGCTATTTGCCTACGATCCCATTTTTCAGTCGATACCCGACGAACGAGCGAGGGAGCGGCTGATTTCTAAGTTTGATCTCGAGACTACGCAGCCGCAGTGGGCAAAAGGTTTCAAGTTCGACATCATCCTGCGCGGGCCGGAGGCGACGCCGTTTGAAACCTGACATGGACCTGGTTCCCACAGCTTCGCAAACTGTCGGCCCATTTTT
>Ga0070731_10001588_pt1 | contig 23171 bp, 14 predicted proteins | sample Coa_R1_2_FD_66448 | JGI IMG/M metagenome (GOLD analysis project Ga0070731, IMG submission 66448) | Surface soil microbial communities from Centralia Pennsylvania, which are recovering from an underground coalmine fire - Coalmine... | ecosystem: Environmental > Terrestrial > Soil > Unclassified ... | reverse complement strand
TTCCCGCCGACGAAGCTACCGAAACCTTGACCATGCGGGAGCTTACCGAAAAGCACACGTCGGACCGCCGGTGCTCGGGCTGTCACGCTCGCCTGGATCCTTACGGATACGCGCTGGAACGCTTTGACGCCATCGGCCGCTATCGCGAAAAGGATCTCGGCAATCGCCCGATCAATGATCACGCTAAGAATAAGGATGGAGCTGACCTGAACGGCTTCGAAGGGCTGCGCAAATATCTGCTTACCGACCGGCGCGATGCCTTCGTCAGGCAGTTCTGCAAGAAGCTTTTAGGCTACTCCCTGGGGCGCGCTGTGCAGCTCTCCGACGAACCCCTGCTCGACGACATCCAGACCAAGCTGGCGGCGAGCGGGTATCATGTAGGTACGGCCCTTGAAATGATTGTGACCAGCCCCCAATTCCGGGAAATTAGAGGACGCGACTATGAACAGGAACATGAGTAGTCATCAATTTTCACGCCGCCTGATGCTGCGCGGCCTCGGCGTCACCATGGCTCTGCCGTGGTTAGAATCACTGCCGGTATGGGGCGATGTTCCCGGCCGCACGGAAGCTGCCAGCGAAGCTCCCGTGCGCCTGGCGGTCCTGTTCTCGGGGAACGGTTTTCACAGCACGGAATGGTGGGCCAAGGGTGAAGGCAAGCAGATGGAGTTGGGCAAGGTGCTTGCGCCCCTCACTGACTTCCGCGAGAAGATGCTGCTAGTCCGCGGCCTCTACAACGAGGAAGCGCAAAAGGGCAATATTCACAGCTCACAGACCGGGAATCTGTTGTCCGGCGCGCCCCTGGCATCGGGCGGCGAGATTCGCTCGGGCACCAGCATTGACCAGATTCTGGCACAGCGTTACGGCAGCTCGACCAAGGTGCCGAGCCTGGTGCTGGGCTGCGAGAAATCGAATCCATCGGTTCACAAGAATTATTCGATGCTGTACAGCTCCCACATTTCGTGGAGCTCGCCGACCACTCCGACTCCGCTCGAGATTTATCCGGCGCTGGCGTTTGACCGGCTGTTCAAGGACGCGGCGAACAAGGGTGACAAGAGCGTACTCGACGCTGTCCTGGCCGACGCTGGCAGCTTGCGTAGCGGCATCAGCACCGGCGACCAGCACAAGCTGGATGAATACCTGGAATCCGTTCGCGATGTGGAACAGCGCATCGCCAACGCCGGCAAGAAAGGCGAATTGCAGGGCTGGCGGCCGACGCTTGCCAAGCCGAATGTCGCCCGCCCGACCGACGGAATTCCGCAGGATATCGCCGAGCATATGAAGCTCATGTGCGACATTCTGGTGCTGGGCTTCCAGACCGATACCACGCGCATCACCACGCTCAAGCTGAACAACGATCACAGCTCCCTGCGCTTCCCGAATCTGGGTGTGGATTACATGATCCACCACTTGCTCTCGCATACCGACACGGCGGACTGGCTCAAGGTGAATCAGTTCTTCCTGGAGCAGGTCGCCTACATCGCGCGCAAGCTCGACGCCATTCAGGAAGGTCCACGCACGCTGCTCGACAACACGATGATGCTGTATTGCTCAAGCATGCTTACGGGCAATCACGATGCGCGCCAGTTGCCGGTGGTCCTTCTGGGCGGCGGTGGCGGCCGCATCAAAGGCGGACGGGTGCTCACCTACAACGAGAAACCCGATCGCCAGATGTGCCGGCTGTATCTGTCGATGATGGACAAGATGCAGGTCCGCATGCCGAAGTTCGGCGACGCCTCGCAGCCTCTCGACGAAGTCTAGGAAGCGCAGAGTTTGAATCCGGCCACCCGCCGTAGGATACAATTCGTACAAGAACGGGGAGCTGGATGTACATCTCAAGTAAACGTGCGAGCCCGATCGCCAGGGGTTTGTGTCTCCTCGCGCTGATTCTCCCGTCGTGTTTGCCTCAGGCCCCGCCGCCTCCGAGCAATCAAAAACCTGACTATTCGCAGGAACCCTACGTCGTCGAAGAGAGTTCCTCAGAAATTACTTTTGAGAACGACGGTACGGATACGCGGAATTTCAAGGTGCGGGTCCACATTCAATCCGATTCGGGCGTTCAGCATTACGCCGTGCTCACTCTTGCTTACCAGAGTTCATCGCAGAGCATAGACATCGATTACGTTCGGGTACGCAAACCGGATGGCACAGTTGTCCTTACTCCTCCGGACAATGTACAAGACCTCGATTCCGAAATCACCCGGCAGGCCCCGTTTTACAGCGATTCACGGGAAAAGCATGTGGCAGTCAGGGGCTTGGGCGTGGGCGATGTGCTTGAGTATCAAGCTCATTGGAAAACCACCAAGCCTCTGGTTCCCGGCCAATTTTGGTTGAACTATGATTTTTCACACGATGGCATCATTTTGGAGGACAGTTTGCAGGTCAGCGTTCCCCGCGAACGCCCGGTGAAATGGAGGAGTCCAAAGTCAAAGCCGGCCATCAGCGAAACACCCACGCGTAGGCTCTTCACGTGGAGCAACTCCCAGGTGGACCACAAGTCGAAGGAGCAGGAAAAGAAAGATCAGGAAACACTGGTTTCTCAGGCAGGCCGGGGCAGAGTTCCGCAGCCCGAAATCCAGCTTTCCAGCTTTCAGACCTGGGAAGAGGTCGGCCGCTGGTACTACAACCTACAAGAGGAACGCGTAAAGCCAACCCCGGAGATCCAAGCCAAGGCGGCGGAGCTGACGAAGGGCCTGGCGGATGACCTCACCAAAACCCGCGCCATCTACACCTATGTGAGCAGCCAGGTTCACTATATTGGGATCGGTTTCGGCATTGGCCGCTACCAACCCCACTTCGCAGGCGATGTTCTGGGCAATCAGTATGGAGACTGCAAGGACAAGCACACGTTACTCGCGGCGTTGCTGAAGGCGGTGGGGATTCAGGCATTCCCGGTGCTCATCGGTTCTTCGCACGAACTGGATCCGGATTTGCCTTCTCCCGGACAGTTCGATCACCTGATCACCGCGGTCCAGCTAGGCGACCAGTTGACTTGGTTGGACAGCACGCCGGAGGTGGGGCCCTTCGCGTATCTCGTGAGCGTGTTGCGCGGCAAGAAGGCGCTTCTGGCGGCCGGGGACAAGCCACCGGCTTTGATCACCACGCCGCCGGATCCGCCAACCAGGGCGGTGCAGACCTTCCGGATCGTTGGCAAGCTTAGCGACTCGGGAATCCTGCAAGCCAAGATAGAGAGGACCCTTCAAGGGGACGACGGTGAGGTTCTCATTCGAACGGTATTTCGACGTATGCCGGTCCCCCAATGGACGAATCTCGTGCAACAGCTCTCTTACCAGATTAGTTTTGCCGGTGAAGTAAGCGAGGTGACCGCGAGCTCTCCGGAGAAAACGGATGAACCTTTCCGCTTCGGTTACGACTACGTACGCAAGGAATTTCCAGATTGGCCGAACCGCCGCCTGACTTCGCCGCTCCCTCCTGTTACCTTACCGGGACTGCCCGAGAAAGATGAGAAACCGCTACATCCGGTCTGGCTGGGACCGAAGGGCGAGGTGCGCTATGAGTCCCACATCGAGTTACCAAAGGGCTACACGCCGACGCTTCCCAAGAACCTGGACCTCACCGAGAGCTTTGCCGAGTATCATCGCTCCTATGGATTCAAGAGCAATATTTTGACCACGCAGCGACGCATTATTGCGAAGCTGAGCGAAGTTCCGGCGGCCGAGTATGAAGCCTACAAAAAATTTGGCAAGGCTGTCACGGATGATTACGAGTTCATGGTTCCGCTGTCGTCAGGCCCCGCGCCGGCGCTCAGTGCTTATCAGAATGAGATCTGGGAATTGCCTCTAAGCAAGAACGCGGACGCCGTCCGGGCCTACGATGACGCGCGGGAAAAATTCAACAGGAGCGACATAATAGGTGAAATTGTTTCTCTCAAACGGGCGGTAGACCTGGATCCAAAGTTTACCCGCGCGTGGCTTTGGCTTGGCGATTTATACAAGTTCAACAGGCAGTCCGACGACGCGATCCAGGCCTATCGCAAAGCGATCAGCATTGATCCCCTGCAGGCCGTGAGCTACAAGGCTCTGGGATACTCGCTGCTAGCGATGCAGAAGCCTGAAGACGCTATTGCCGTCTGGCGGCAATTCATGCATGCGCTGCCGGACGAGACTGCCGGGCCGGCCGGGCTTGGCCTATCCTTCTTCAGACTGAGGCGCTACGCCGAGGCGCAGACGGCCCTCGAGGCCGCAGCCAAGCTAAGCCCCGATTCGTCCGAGGTACAAATGCTTTTGGGCAACGCGTGTCTGCGAGCGGCTAACCGCGAGAAGGCCATCGCAGCCTACCAGAAGGCGATCGAGCTGGCTCCGTCACGATTGATGTACAACAACATTGCTTACCAACTGGCTGAGCAGAGCGAGAGCCTGACGCTGGCGCTGGAGTATGCCAAAAAAGCCGTGGCTGAGGAAGCGGGGGCCTCGCATGCGTTAAAGCTGTCGGAGTTACGACTCGAAGACCTTGAACCTGCCCGCAGGCTGGCGATGTATTGGGACACGCTCGGCTGGGTCTATTTCAGAATGGGAGATCTGACTCAAGCGGAGAAATACGTGAACTCCGCCTGGATGTTGACCCAATCCGCAGTGATGGCGGACCATCTCGGCCAGGTGTTTGAACGCGGCGACAAGAAGCAGGCAGCCATTCGCATGTATGAGTTCGCGCTACATCTCGCTCCACTGCGAGTATCCGGCGGAGCCGAGCTGGCGGAGGCGACCCGCGAACGGATAGAACGCCTCGCACCGGGGAAATCAGCGACCGATTTCGCCAACAACATGGAAATCACCAACGAGGTGAATCGGATGCGGACCCTAACGATTACCCTCGATACGATGGGAGACGCGAGCGCTAATTTCTTTCTCGTCCTTGCCCAAGACCCAAAGACTTCGGCCGTTATCGTCGAGGACGTGAAGTTCATCGACGGATCGGAGAAGCTCAAGTCCGCGACTACCGCGCTCAAAGCAACCGACTTTAAACTTCCCCTACCCGCCGATGGCCAGCCCCGCGTCCTACGCCGCGGAATTCTATTTTGCTCCACACGCGCGGGTTGTTCTTTTACCCTGATCAACCCGAATGACGTCCGCTCGGTTAAGTAACTACCTTCTCGCTTTGAAGTCTAGGCGACCTTCGCCTCGGCGCGCGGAGTAGAAACCCGGCGCCACACTGTTCCGAACGCGCGCGAACCCGCTCCACTCATGAACGGTTTCTCGATGAAGTAAAACAGGGGCGCTGCCGTGACTAGTGCCAGCAGCAGGCCGGCCCCCACCGTTGCCAGAACGGCGTACTCCAGCGGCCAAGTGAGCGGAATTCGCGGGGACACAAAGCCGCGGCTCAAATCCAAGGCCAGCGTGTGCCAGAGATAAATCGAATAGCACATGCCGCCGATGATGGTCACCGGCCGCAGGCGCACGAAACGGTTGAGCAGAGTCCCCTGGAAAGCGCCTGCGAACAGCAGCATGATGAACACCGGCGCAAGCCAATAGAATCGCCACCAGTCCCAGCCTGCCCCATACACCAGTCCCAGGGCGCCTAGCAACGCGCCCATGTCCCACGCCACGTTCCGGGTTCGCGGGAAGCAATCGCTAACGTAAAGATCCGCCAACAACATTCCTGCCGCAAAGAACTGCATCATCATCGGCAGCGTGGAATCGAAGGATCGATGCGCGGACAATATGTGCGTGGCCCAGAGCGAGTAGCCCAGAATGAAGGCGGCGAAACTCGCGCGGCGCAGCCAGGCCGGACGGAGCGCGAATGCCAGACAGAAGCAGGGAGTCAAAAGATAGAAGAACACCTCGACTTCGAGCGACCAGGCGGGAACCAGGATCGCATTCTTGGCGTGATAAATGATCTGGTGCGAATACGTCAAACCCGCCAGGTAGTGGGGCAGCTTCCGCATCAGGTTATGACCGATCAGCCACGCGAAGGTCAGGCAGATAATATAAGGCGGTTCGATTCGCTTGATCCTGCGCATATAGAAACGGCGCAGCGAAACCCGCGGACCCTGGGTGAGATAGTAACGGGCGAAGGGCAGGCCAAGAATGAATCCGCTTATCACGAAAAAAATCTGCACGCCAATCCACCCGGTGGAAAAGAACAGCACTAACGCATTTCCGGAGTGCTCGCCCCACTGCGGGTCGTAGGCTTTTCCCGGGTGAGTGTGCGCCACAGCCTGGTAAGTGGCATGCAGGATCACCACCGGCAAAATCGCAAAAAAACGCAGCCCGTCGATTTCCGGAATGAACTCTCCGGAAGACGTAACTCTCGAAAGTTTGTTGGCAATCGAGGCCCAGAAGCCCGTCTTCACCAGGATCTCGGTTGTCGGTAAAGTAGCTGTGCAACTCATCGAGGTTCGAACAAAATTCGCGCGTTACGGAAGCACGATTCTAGCAGTTTTGCGCCTTCCTAGTTCGTAGTGAGGACCGCGGCGCCACGCTCGACGCGTAGATTCTTCACGCCTTTAAAGCCTTCGGGAATTTCGGCCAGCACGATGGTGAACTCGTTAGCCAGCCGCTGGCGTCCGCCGATCCAGCGATACGCCGGTGCACCCAGGAACGACCCGCGCTCGACGCTGTTGCGCAGTCCTTCGTCAAACGGAGAACTGCCGAACTCGATACCGCGCGCGACGACTTGCCCATTCCACGGCCGCGGCATGTAGTTGTGATTTTCCTGCCAGTCGGCGATCCAGGGATTGCCTTCGCTCGGAAAAACGTAGCCGATCAGCACGCGATAGTCGGGATGATACATCGTAAAGAACTGCTCGGCGCGCGCCGGATCGAGCCGCATCGTGTAATAGATTCCGGATTTAGGTTTGGGTTGAGACACGCGCAGATCCGCCGGCGCTCCGTCCGCAGTGGTCCCGTGCGGCCAATTTACGGTGGACCCCGCTTGCAGGGATAGCGATCCCATCCGGTTGGGAGAAACCTGGCCGACGGTTGCCGAAACGTCCATCGCCGTTTTGCCGGGTTCGATGAACGGCGGCCCGAAGGTGGCGTGCTGCATCCAATTGATCGGCCGATCGTAGGCCGTCAGGTTCTCCACCCACTCGCGCACTCGAATGGATCGCCCGCCGCGCTCCAGCGTGATGGCGCGTTCGACGCGGTAGTTGGTCTTGGCGAGATCGGCGCCGTACCAGAGCGTCACGGCTTCCGGCGTGGATTCAATCTTCATTTTTTTCCATTCGACAATGGCCGCTTCGCCGTGCCCGCCCAGACCAGCGCGTATCTCATCCTCGGATGGCCCGCCATAGCTGGGGAAGCAGAGCATGTGTCCCATGTAGCCGCTGATTAGCCAGCGTCCGGAATCGGTGCCGTAAATGGCGTCGTGCTTGGCGGGATCGTACTCGTGTGGATCGATGGTTTGGTAATGCGGCACGCGCATGGGATTGATGCTCTTCTTCGGATCGTCGGAGAGCAATCGCACCTCAGCAATATGTCCGCCACCGGCGAGCACGGTGACCTGGATCAAGCCGTTCGACATCACCCAGCCGCGGCGGCCCTGAAAGCGGCCATCCTGAATTGTCGGCGTCTGCCCCAGCAAAGTGGTAGCGAGGAAGACGCCGGCCAGGCTCGATCTCAAGATTGTCGACATACGCTCATCGATCAATTCTTCACCTCAGGAAACTTGAAGCCAATGTAAGTGCCCGAGCTGATACCCATCAGGCCGAGCAGAGTAGTATTGAAATCGGGCATGAGAAGATCCTTCCAGACGGACACGACAAAAACGATCGCCAGGACTAGGGTCCAAACCGCCATCTGGAACCGGTGGAAGCTGATGCCGTTCGCGTCACTAAGGATGTCGGTGATGAAGTGTTCGTGAGCGGCGGTGGTGAGTTGGCAGTCGATTGCGTCGATCTGGTCCACGATTTCGCCCTGACGCACCGGGTTGCCCGTTATGTTGGCGCTCTCAGCAATGAGCTGCGCTTTCTGGGCTCGCAAGGAGCTTGCCTTGCCGGAGTCGACGACAGTGCCGGCGAGACCCGTAGCCGCGCTGATGCCGATGAGCGCCAGCACGCTGTTCGAAATGGTGTCGCGATCCCAGGTGATCATCCAGATCAGCACGAATGCCGCGACCACAACGAAAAACCACACCGCCATTTGCACGCGGGCCAAACTATACGCCTTGCGGGGCACGATTCCGTTGACGGCCGGAGGGGGCGGCCCGGGCTGGCGCAGCACATCACTGGCGCTCGCTGCCCAACAGAACAGCGCGAGCAGCACGAGCAGGAGAACGGCGCCGAGGCCCAAAGTCATCGGCCGGTAGATCACAAGGTTGAAATCCGTCACCTCCGTCTCGAAAGGCAATGCGTTTTCCAAACCGATAGTCAGCAGAACAGGGCGCGTAGGCACGGGGTTTCGCAGGAGCGCTGTCCACTGATCGTGGTTGATGTCGAGACGGTCAAGGTAAAACTGGACGTGGTCATGGCCCGAATCCGGCACCGATTTGGACAGCCCTTTCAACGGCACTTCGTTCAAGTAGAGAATAAACTTCGGGTCCTTCACTCCCGTCCCGGCGAGATAGCTGGACAAACCTTTCGCCGTCACCGTGATGGTGGTCTTCAAACCACCTTCCTGGCTGGTGCCTTCCTTCACGACTTTCGGCGGCGGGACCTGCGAGTGCGCCGAACCGGCAAGAATCAGCAAAAGCAGCGAAGCAGAAACGGTCTTCATGGTGCACCTATCAGACGAATTCCAAACTGCTCTTCCAGATGGTACAGGATCTGATGCACCATGCCTGTGCCGTTGGCGATGGTGAGCTTTCGAACTCGCACGTCCTCTATGTATGCCGGCGCCGCGGCCTCTGCCCGCCGGTTGGCGATAGACTGAAGCCGCGCGACCTCGATCGCCATGGGAGCGATATTCGTCGGGATGGCGTCAAAATCGTTGCGGATGATGCCTTCGGTAGCGGCGTCGATCGAGCCGTTCTGCACACAGATGTCGAACATAAGCGCTAGCGCGCGCTCCGTCGAAACTTCATAGCGGCCGCAGAGCTCAACCGCCTTCTGATGAATGCGCTCCGCGTGATTCGTCTGAATGGCTTGAAACTCGGCGGTGCGGCCAAGCGCTTGCAGCAGGCCGGCCCACGGCTCCAACACCCGATGGCGCTTGAGGTCCTGAATGGAACGCGCCCAGACCAGTTGATCGGCATGCTGCGCAGCCAGCATCTTGGTCAGCTCATCGAAATGATCGTGAAAGAGATTGGCGGCGACGTCATGGTGCGCGGCCAGCATGTCGGAAAAAAGCGGCTGCAGCGTCCCCTGTCCGATATTCCACTGAAGCACGCCGTAGCTGAGACCTTGGCCATCGAAATCGCCATTCAGACCGCAGTAGCAATCGGGGAAAGCCGTGGAAGTTTCAAACGCGCCGGTGAGCGCGAGGCAGCGCTCCGCCACAGGCTGATTGAGCAAAGGCGAAACAGGCGGGGCCGCGCCAGGGATTAGCGCCGCCCAGGTATTTGGCCCGACAACACCGTCTGGCTGCAGTCCGTTCGCCTTCTGAAAACTCTTGACTGCACTCTCCACGCCGCCGCCGAACACGCCATCAATCGCGCCTGTGTATAGGCTGAGGCTTTGGAGACGCTGCTCCAGTTGGCGTACAGAATCGCCGGTTGAGCCGAGACGTAACGTCATATGAGATTGGTCAACACTTGGGACACCGCCACTTGGTCCTTTGGGGGCATGTCGCCATTCAGAAATTCGCTGAGCTGAAATTTGTGCTGTGGTTTTAGCACCAGCAGGTTCAGCATGGCTTTGGGAATGGACGCGGCGATTCCCGGCGCTATCGCGACCGATGCTTCGACAAGCAGCATCGAATTCAACGTTCGCAGCGGCTCTTTGCCGTAAACCGACAAGCTCTTGTTGAACGTCGCCGTAACCTCCGCTCCAAAATCGGCAAGCCGGTCTACCGCGCGCATCGGCGCCATCGAGGCAGCTGAAAGCATCGCCTGCACATCGGTGAGAGCCGCAGCCGCACCGCGCACCATCTGAGCTTCTGTGAACAGGAGCGAATGCAGCAGGACGTCACCCGTGCTCTCGCAAGCGAGCTTCTGGAATTCCTCCACTCCATCAGGAGCAAAAAAAGCCGCGTTAGCGGAATCCCCGGCGTCTAACAAGCGCTCGTGCGCCGCCGCTATAGACAGCGCTAAGGCGCGCGCCGTGTGCCCATCGAACACCATCGCGCGTCGTAAATTGCGATCCGGAAAATTCCAGAAAACATCGTGATCTGAATTGAATCGCTGGATCCGGCCATTCTCGAAATCGATCGCGCTGGACACCGGCAATGCGGCCCAAACCAGCAGCGCGGCTGCCGTCTCGTTGGGTCGCAGATTGTCAAGATCTTGAAAATAGTGGAACGGGATTAGTTGCTTCAGCCTGGCCTGCAGAACCCGGGACATCCGCAGGGCAGCGCTCTTCAGTTCATCCTTGGTGCGCATCTGAAACCAGGCGTCCAGAACCGATGCTGGTAGCGCGATCTGGAGATTCACACCTACATCGCCAAAATCGTTGTTGCGATTATTCAGGACGCTGCTGATGGTTTGGTCCAGGCCCATGTAGAAGCGGTCGAGCGCGGCGCCATCGGCGAAAACATTGGGCAGCATCTCCCGAACGAATGGCTTGGTGCGGCCTTTGAGCTCAGCCAGCGTCATCTTGGTCTTCACTTGCAGCGACTGATAGGCCAGCGCCTGATCCTGATCGGCCGCCATGCGAATCTCACCATTGACGACCTTTAGATTTCCCAACAGCGAAAGCTGGCTGCGATACCGATTCTTTGCTGTCACGGTATCGGTCGCGCCAAGGTGGTACGCGAGAACACGGCCGGAATCGTGCTCGACCTTGAGCGAGGCCAGGCTATCGTTGACGTGCTGAACTTCCGCATCGAAGAACGGCATGTGCACTTGTACGTCACCCGTTCGCTTGATTTCATGGCTCAAGGTGGCCTGATTCAACGTCACTCCCTGCACTTCGGTTGTCAGCAGGGTATCCAGATTGCTTTGGGCGACGACCTGCTGCAGCAGCCTGCTGGCGGCGGGTTCGCTGAGATCGAAGTTCACATCCAGCAAAGCCGTGCTGGCCGTGTTGCGTTGATAGCTCGCGGCAAAATCGAGGCTGTAGTGATTAGTGAGAGCCTTTAGGGCACGATCATAGATTTCCGATGCCTTCAGAATCACGGTGTTAATTGCCGTGCGAACTTCCTGGAGCGCGGCCAGGTCCAGCTCCTTATCCAGAAAATCGCCCAGCCGTTTGACCAGCCAGCCATCGAGCTTGTCGAAATCATTCTGCGTGACCACATCGCGCACAGTGTTCAGATCGAGCCGCTGGTTGATGAAATCCTGAACCTGTTTGATGACGCCGCCATTGAATATGTTCAACGTCTGCGAGGCCAGCTGCTGCACACGATCCAGTTGGCCGCTCAGCGCCAGCAGACCCTGGTCGGCAATCGACGAGAGAAACTGACCCTCCGGAACGTCGCCAAACGTGGCCTGCGCGAGCGCCTGAGCCAATGCATTCGCACGCGACTGCGGATTGGGATCAGCGAGCGCGGTGAGGAAACTTTGGAACTCGCTAGTTGCGGGGCCGTCGAGCTTGCTGAGTATTCGCCAGACAGCGCCGGCAGCGCGCTCGGGTAAGGCGTCCCATTGATCGAAGCCGCTGAGAACCATTTGGCGGGCTTTCTCAAATTCCTGACGCGCATCGATGCCGCTGGCTTTCGTCAGCAGGTCGAGCCCGGTATCGTTGAGCAGTCTGGCCGCGGTCTCACCAAGATCTTTCTTGGGATCGATCCAATCCCGAATAAGGTGCAAATCCTTCACGACCTGCAAGCCGTGAACACCGAACACAGCCTGCACAAAATCATCGATGTGCGCCGGCAGCTCCCCTTGCTCCTGCACGCCGACGGTAAGGTTCAAACCGAAATCGAATCCCTGGTCCGATTGTTTGTAAAGGCGGAGCCGCACTATGGAACTGTCGGACTCCCGCCCGACGATCACCAGGTATCGCCCGCTGGCGGTGAAGCCGAAAGTTGCCTTCACGCCGGCGTCGATTCTTGCGCCTAGCTCCCGCGTGATCCCCAACAATTTCGCCTGGCGAACAAAATCAAAGGTGTAACCGAGTTGCGCGGCCACTTGTATAGCGACCGAGCCGTCGGCCTCCGCCAGTATCCACGTGCCGGGCTGCAAGTCATCGGCAGTAGCGACGTGCCGCGGCAGGCGCCAGCTTTTCACGGTATCGCCGATCACCGTGGAGGCTCCGGCCGATCCTGGAAATCGGTGGATAACGGCAAACACGGAATCGCCCTTAGCCTGCGCTCCGAACGTCACGGTTCCCAGCGCTCCGATGGGGTGGGATCCGGAAAACGAGCCACTGGATTGATAGCTCAAAAGCATCAGAAGATAGCGGCTTGCCGCGTCGCCCGCGAGCGCGAGATGAGGAGGAGCATTCAATTGCAGCGAACCGATAGCATCCGCGGGTTGATCAAAGACGCCGATGCCCGTGTGGAAGCTGGCGGAAAAATCGAACTGAATGCTGCCCTGCCCAGCGTTGAACGTCACCGGATTGCCGCCCTGCGCTTGCAGCATGATGCTGCCCAACTCCAGTTTGCCGGGCGGGAATGGCTTGTCGGCCAGGATCGCTTCCATGACGCCAGGGTCAGGCGTTAAACTGACGGCGACTTTTTCCGCGCTATCCGGGCCCAGAATACCGGGATCGAGATGGAATTCCTTTAGGAAGCCTGGAGCGAGTGTGGCCATGAGTCGTGGACCATTTTACGAGATCCGAAGTGATGTTGTTACCACTAGAATGTAGGAGAACCGCCCATGAAGATCCAATTGCATTTTGTTTTGCTGCTAGCCGCCACGTGCGCCTCCTTTAATCTTGAGGCCGCCGCCAATCCCGAAGCCGCTCGCTGGAAGCAGCACGCGCGCAACGTCACGATTATCCGCGATGACTGGGGGATCGCCCACATCTACGGTAAGACCGACGCCGATACGGTCTTCGGAACGATCTACGCGCAGGCCGAGGACGACTTCAATCGCGTCGAGACAAATTATCTCAACTCGATCGGGCGTCTGGCAGAGGCAGAAGGCGAATCCAAAATCTACCAGGACTTGCGCATGAAGCTGTTCATGGACCCCGCAGCGCTGAAGAAGCAATTCACCGCGAGTCCGACGTGGCTGCAGTCGCTCATGAACGCCTTTGCCGACGGTTTGAATTATTATCTCTCCAAACATCCCGACGTGAAGCCGCGGGTGATCAAGCGATTTGAACCTTGGATGGCGCTCACCTTTACGGAGGGAAGCATTGGCGGCGACATCGAGCGTGTGAATCTTGCTCAGCTCGAGGCGTTTTACGGAAAAGCTCCTGTGAACCGGGCGGCCGCCGCCGTCGAAGGCGATCAAGATGAGGAGCCCACCGGATCGAACGGGATCGCCATCGCGCCATCGAACACCACGGCACACCATGCGCTGCTGCTGATCAATCCGCACACGTCTTTCTTCTTTCGCTCAGAACTGCAGATGGTGAGCGCGCACGGTCTGAATGCTTACGGCGCTGTAACCTGGGGGCAATTTTTCATCTATCAGGGGTTTAACGAACGCGCCGGCTGGATGCACACTTCGAGCGGCGTGGATGCGATTGATGAGTATCTCGAAACGGTCATCAAGAAAGGCGAGGGCTTTTACTATCAATACGGCAAGGAAGAGCGTCCCTTCACCACGGCGGAGATCACGGTTCCGTACAAGACCGATCACGGCATGGCCGAAAAGAAATTCACTGTGTACCGCAGCCAGCACGGGCCCATTGTGCGCGAGCTAAACGGCAAGTGGGTGAGCATTAGCCTGATGGTTGAGCCTGTGAAAGCCCTGATGCAATCCTACACGCGCACCAAGGCGAAAACTTACAAGGCATTCCGGCAGACGATGGAGCTGCATACCAACTCGTCGAACAACACAATTTTCGCCGATGCCGACGGTGACATCGCCTACTTCCATGGCAATTTCATCCCGCGCCGCGACCCCAGCTTTGACTGGACCAAGCCGGTCGACGGCAGCAATCCCGCGACCGACTGGCATGGACTGCTTTCAATCGATGAGTCACCGCTGCTGCTGAATCCTAAAAGCAGCTGGCTCTATAACGCCAACAACTGGCCATGGTCCGCGGCGGGTGAGAGTAGTCCAAAAAAAGCAGATTATCCTGCGTACGTCGAGAATGGCGGCGAATCGGCGCGCGGACTGCATGCGGTGCGAGTTCTCGAAAACACCAAAGATTTCACGCTCGATTCGCTGATCGGCGCGGCGTATGACAGCTATCTCACCTGGTTTGAGAAGCCACTCCCGGCGCTCCTCAAAGCTTGGGACAATGCACCTGCCGACAGTCCGCTGAAAGCGAAATTGAGCGAGCAGGTCGGATTGCTGCGCGCCTGGGACCGGCGATGGTCGGCGACGTCGGTTCCGACATCCATCGCCGTATTCTGGGGCGATGAGGCCCGGCGGCGCGTCACAGCCGAGGCCAGGAGCGCGGCCATCTCCGTTGAGGAATACCTGGGCAGCCGGGCCACGGCGGACCTGCTGCTGCAATCGCTATCGGCGGGCTGCGACAAACTTACGGCCGATTTCGGAAGCTGGAAAACGCCGTGGGGCGATATCAATCGATTCCAGCGGCTCACCGGCGATATCGTGCAGCCGTTCAACGACGCCGGCGCCAGCATTCCTGTCAGCTTCACGTCCTCGCTATGGGGCTCGCTGGCCTCATTCGGCGCGCGATCGTATCCGGGAACCAAGAAGTGGTACGGAACCAGCGGAAACAGCTTTGTCGCCGTGGTTGAGTTCGGCGACCGCGTCCATGCCAAAGCAGTGACGGCTGGGGGCGAAAGCGGCCATCCGGCGTCAGCGCACTTTAACGATCAGGCCAAGCGCTACAGCACGGGCGATTTGCGCGAGGTTTACTTTTACCGCTCCCAACTTAAGGGGCACACTGAGAAAACCTATCATCCGGGAAGCTGAGGTGCTGCGTGTCCATGCATTGTTTCGTTCGGTTCGAACCGCTGCCCGAAAAGGGCGTTGAATTTCGTGAGGAGTTGCTGCGCGTAGTCGACGCATCACGAACTGAGACAGGCTGCATAGCCATTCGCGCATTCGAATCGTTGCGGGAGCCTCCGGTATTTGAGATTCATTCCGAGTGGGTGGATGAGGCTGCGTTCGAGTTGCACGCACGCCTGCCGCACACGGTTAGATTTCTGGCCGCCGCCAGGAATCTGTTACCGCATCCGGTTGAAGGCTTGCGAACCAGCCAGATCGGGGGCGGCGACGGAGCCGTCACAGACCATGCTGAGGATGAAGTTCCTCCAGCCACCGGCGTAGTTTCGGGAAGCTGATCCCTTCGCCTTGCCAGCGGCAATCCTTGAGCCCGTCGATTCCTGTCCAGGCAGAATGGTACAGAGTATAAAAATCTTTCTCTTCGGGACGGCTCCAGGTGCCGTCGGCGCGCTGCGTATCGAGCAGATAAGACATGCCGGCGCGAATCACCTCATCGGAGCCATTCATGCCGAAGCTCTTGAGCGAATCCAGAAACTCACCCGTCGTTTCCGGATCGTTGAGTGCGATCGCTTCCGGCGCGTTTCCGCGGAGAAACTGGAACTCGTCTTCCAGTAAATCGCGCGGCAGCAGGTAGCGTCCGTAGTCATTCAGCGTATAAACCACGTGGGTCACGGCGTAGAACGTATCGATGAACTCGGCATCCGTGGTGTGGCGGCGGTCGAGATACGGCCGCATGACCGGTAGCCATCGCAGGACAGCTTCATACGGGGCGCCCAACTGAATTCCATAGCAATCGCCGGTGTAGGTAGTGATTAACGCATCGAGCCAGACGTCATACCGGGATCGCAGGTCGAGATGGCGCCCGCATTTCTTGCAGACCGTCGCGCCACGGAGATTCCAAACGAAATCGTGGGGGCATTGCTCGGGAACGTCGGACGGCGGTGCTTCGTAGCGTGGATCAAAAAGCAAATAGTCAGTGGCGGTGAAGTGCGCAGCAGCCCGCCGCAGCGCGGGTTTGATATGGCGATCGTTCTGGCCAAGCTCAGACGCCGCATACCAACCGAAGACCAGGTCGGCGGTGTCATCCGCATCGACTCCAGCGGGAACGGTGGCGTACATCTCCGCCCATCGCTTCGCGCACTTGCTTCCCATGCGCGCGGCGGCCGCGCTGAGCGCCGGATCACGCGCCGTTCGGGCAATGGAGCTAAAGCAATAAAGATAATCGCTGCCCGACTCACGGAAATGGGCCGCGTCATCGGCTGAGTGGTCGATGAACGCGAGCGCGCGCAGGAGCGCCTTAGCGCGCGCGGCCTCGGTGTATTTCGAGCCCGGCCACAGCGGCCGATCGGGGGTGGCGGCGCATCCAGCCAGAACCAGCGCAGCTACGACGGCAACACCGATTGCGCGCCCGCCATCCCTAGGCATCGGGGAACTGCCAGCGGGTGGCGGCTCCGGTAAAGTCCTTTTCTAGAAGGCCAAAGGCCATGCGGGGATGGACGGCGTAGAAGTTGCCCTCGTTACTATCGATTTTCCAGTTGTATTTCTTTTTGTACAGCCGAATGAATTTCTGGACGAACGCGGGATCATCCCGGACCGCGATCTGTTGGGCCACGCCCTCCACGATGACGGCTTCGGCAGCCTTCTCGGTCGAAATCACGCAGTGCGGGTTGGCGGCAAGATTCCGGGCTTTTCGCGATTGGCCGCCGGTGCTGAAGTAGAACGTCTCATCCAGCCACAGCCCCCACACGACCATGACGTGGGGTCGTCCGTCGGGGTGGATCGTCGAGATCCAATAATTGTGCGATTTGGAGAGGCGTTCGCGGGCCCATTTCCAGGGCAGAAGTCCCTTGCCGCCACCGGCCTCGGCAACCCCGTAGCCGGGCATAATGGGACGACTGGCACGCGGCTGGCGAGGGCGGCGTTTTTTCTGCGGCACGGAGATTAGCTTTCACCACATCGTCGGACGAGAAAGCCATGTTGTCAAGAACCGGCGTCCTTCCCCGAAACCCAGGCGGTTTTCGTGCGTCGAACCCTGGTGAGGACCGATGGCGCAGCAGGACGTTAGATTAACGGATAGTAAGCTCAGCGGCCAGGCCATCATCAACGAACTGATCCGGAACATGGAACTCGGCCAGTTCGAGATGGGCTACAGCGTGCTGCTGCCCTGCGTCTTCAGCCTGTACCTTCACGCCGACGATTACACCCGTCTGGAAGGCGTTCTCGATCTGATTGCAGAGGATGCCAAGCGGGCCTTGCGTGCGCGCGTGGCTCAACTGAACAGCAAGCCATCCCTGTGGACTCTGAAGCGCCGGGGCCAGCCCAAGGAATTCAAAATTGCCTCCCGGGATTGGACCATGGAATTTCTCCCCGATACGGAGGGTACGGTTCCCCTGGGCGATGTCGAGATTCACTCCGAGCTGAACGAAACTGCGCAGCCGGGATTTCGCGGCACTAAGACCACACTGTTGGACCGCGAGCCATCCGTCACCAGCCAGCGCGCCGCGGCCGTCACCCGCCGGACGTCCGACGTCGTGTACGCAGAAATTCGCTACGAAGACGATTCCGGCCCGCAGCTTTACCTCGTCTCGCAGAATGAAGTCCGGGTGGGGCGCGGCGGCGATGATTTGCTGATGGACCTGGCGCTTTATACTAACGACGAAGTGTCGCGGGAGCATTTCAAGCTGCGCCGCGATCCGGCGGCGGGCCGTTTCCACATCCTAGACAAAAGCGTGAATGGAACCTGGCTCGACGGACGCCGGCTCAAGAAAGGCGTCGAGGAAGTGGTGCCGGGACGCGCCGTGATTGGTGTCGCCGAAGTCATCACGCTCTCCTTCGAATTAAGAAAATGAGCCCGCATATTCCTTTCGTCGCGCTCTTCTTCCTGTTCACCTGCGGATTGGTTTGCGCCCACTGGGCGAAACGGGAATAATCGCCATGGGCGTAACCACTGCCTGGCATTCCGGTGTGGCTAGTGATCCTGGCCTGCTGCGCAGCGATAACGAAGATTGTGTCTACGTGGACGATGCGGCGGGGATTTTTCTGGTGGTCGACGGCATGGGTGGACGCGCCGCCGGCGAACTGGCTGCTCACACGGCCATGGAAGTGATTCCGCGGGCGTTCGAAAACTCCGAAGGCGAGGTTGCCGAACGGATTCGCCAAGCTATCACCGCCGCCAATAACGAAATTTACCGCCAGGCTCAGGACCGCGATGCCTGTCATGGAATGGCTTGCGTGCTCACGCTCGCCGTGGCTCATGACGACCGTATCACCGTTGGCCACGTCGGCGATTCGCGGCTCTACCTGGTGTGGAACGGCACGATGCGCAAGCTGACATCCGACCACTCTCCGGTCGGGGAGCTCGAAGATCAAGGCGCGTTAAGCGAAACCGCCGCCATGGAGCATCCCGGCCGCAATGAGGTATTTCGCGATGTCGGTTCCAAGCCGCGCGAGGCGGATGAAGACGATTTCATCCAGGTAAAATCCTTTCCGTTTCGACCCGCCGCGGCCCTACTGCTTTGCACCGATGGGCTGAGCGATATGCTGACTTCCGCCGAGATCGGCGCCATCGTCCAGGGTTATTCCGGCGACGCCTCGCAGGTAGCCCGCGATCTAATCGACGCTGCCAACCAGGCAGGCGGCAAAGACAACATCAGCGTGATCTTTGTGGCCGGTCCGGATTTTCTGGGGGCCGATAGCCAGGCCATGCTGGAAGCCCGGACCAGGCATTCGATCACGCAAGTCCGTGAGATCAAAAGCCCGTGGCGAAAACTGCTGCACGGCCTGGCCAGGCTGCTTCCCGACAACTGGTAGAAGATTAAGATTTTATAAGCATTTTCTCCCCAAAAATCCCGGCGGATTGCGAAACCGGCACCCGCCTGCAACGTCATAACGTGACAGCGGTTCTACGTGTTGCACTTTAAGCAATTCGGAAAGTATGAGATCGTCAGCAAACTGGGACGCGGCATGACCGACGTCTACTTGGCTGAAGACCCCGCCAATAACCGCCGCGTCGTCCTCAAAATCGTCGAACAATCCCCAGACTCCTGGACGAATATCGTTATCGAGGCGGAGCGCCGCGGCGCACTCATCCAGAAGCAGCTTCACGAAGGCGACCCCCGCTTCCTCGAAGTCTATGAGTGTGGCGAAATGCATGGCTGCTATTTCGTGGCGATGCAATATGTCGAAGGCAAGAGCGTGGCCGAGATCCTGCAAGCCGAGCAGCGTATGGATCCCGCGCGCGCCGCAATCTACGCCGTCGAAGTGTGCAATCAGCTCCACAAATTGCATTCATTTCAAATCGACATCGATGGGCGAAAACGCGCGGTAGTCCACGGCGATATTAAGCCGTCAAACATTCAGATTTGTCCCGATGGCGCCGTACGCCTCCTGGATTTCGGCATCGCCAAGGCTCTCACGCTTACTCACCACTTGACTCATCACAATCTCGGCAGCCCCAGCTACTGCTCTCCCGAACGGCTGCGGCGCGCGCAAGTGGATCCGCACGCCGACCTGTGGGCGCTCGGTGCAACGCTCTACGAAATGGTGGCCGGCTTTCCGCCCTATCAGGCGCAGACGACGCCCAAGCTCGAAGAGTTGATTCGTTCCAAGCGGCCGCCCCGCGCGCTGCCCGAAGGCTGTCCGGCTGGGCTGAAGGCTGTGATCCGGAAAACCTTGGCTGGGGAAATGGAGAACCGCTATCCATCGGCGGCAGCCCTGGAAGAGGATCTGCGACGCTTCCTTGTTCACGAGCCGACGCAGGCCGAAGCCGAAAAGCAGCACGCCTGGGAAGCCAATCCGACCGTGGATAAAGCCCGCGACAATTCAGAGTCAGCGAACGATCGCCTGACCGAGGTTCGTGCATTTCTCGGACGCGCCTGGGTCCCCATCGCCGCGATTGTCGTGGGAGCGCTGCTCGGCGCTCTGATCTATATCGAGACCGCATACGCCTATCGCTTCTGGGTCGAAAGCCGACCCATCCGAGAGAATCACGACTACACGCGCCGGGCCATCGCCGATGTCGATACGGATTGGGATCTGTACAAGCATTTGCATCAGCGCAATTTTCCTCTCGGCCGATTCTCTCCCGTCTCCTGGCTCAAACCACGCCTGCGATCCAGCTATCTCGCTGCGGCGGACGACGTCATTGACCGCTACCGCAACAGCTCCAATCCATCGCTCGACGGATTTGATTGGCGCAAAGCGCAAGCTTGCCTGCTGCACGCGGCCGATTTGGATGCGTCTGATTCCGCCGTGCCCGGCAAGCTGGCCCTCGTCAATGCCTACGTGACGTTGCTGCAAAGCCCGCTGACAGATCAGACCGCGACACGCGCCAAGGCCAGCTTTGAACAGGCAGCGGCAGATATTCCACGTTCTCCCGACCCGCACCTTGGCCTCGCGCGCCTCTATGTTTATTATTTCCGTAACGTGGGCCGCGCCGTGGCCGAGTTCAGCGACGCGGAGCGATTGGGATACAGGCTGGGTCCTCGCGAATTCGAGCAGCAGGCGGATGGATATCTGCTACGCGCCGAGCAGGAGCTGCAACAAGCTCAGAAGGCCAAGCAGCCTCGCCCCGAGGCCGCGCGTTATCTTTCGCTCGCGCAGAGCGATCTGGAACGGGCCCGCAATCTCTACGAACCCATCGCAGGTTTCTCTCGCGTCAGCACCAGCTTGGATCGGCTATACCGCGATCGCACTTCGCAACAAGTGCTGCTCGCCGCTAATCAGCGGCCAGTCATTCCGCGCAAGGTGGCGGCACGGAGGCCGCGCTCGTGGCGGTAACCAAGAGCTGGGAGCAGCGCACCATTGTCCGCATCGGGCCGTGGGGGAAGAGCGCGCCTATCGAGCGGCGCCGTGAACTGCCATGGCTGGTAGGCGCATCGGTCATGGTTTGCGCCGGGCTGGCTATGGTGTTGTTCGCCAAGACATCCAACTTTCGCGAATCACAGGCGCGCCTGGATCGCGGCGAGTTGCTGAATCTCAACACCGCTCGCGACCCGGAAGCGCTGCTCCCTTTTCTGCAAGTGTTTCGCGATTCCGACGAGCGTGCATTGGTCGCGGAACGAATCTGGGCTTACCTGGGAACTCACCAGCCATTGGGCAACGTGGGAGCGCTCGCACGCCTTCGACTGACGCGAGCCGAGATTGAGGGCGAACCGCGCTGGCGTGTGCTGCGTGAACAACTCGCGCAACAGCCCGTCAGATCCGGCCGGAGTAGCGTTCGCATCGCGCTGCTGCCGCTGTCGAAAATCAAGCCGCTTCTGGTGGTGCGCACGCCTCGCGACTTTCTGATTCGCTTCGCGGCTTGGATCGCGCTTTATTTGGCGGCGTTCTACGCTGTCCATTTCTTGTGGCGGAGCAGAAGATTTCGCGGTGATTCCTTCATCCTCCCCGCCCTGCACCTGCTCACCGGCATGGGCCTGATCCTGGCCGTCAGTTTGCGCGATCCGCTGCGCGACACACTGGAATTCAGCAAATTTGCGTGGGGCGTCGCGGTCGGCTGCGCCCTCCTGCTTCTGCCTCTGTTCCGTTTTTTTGACTATCGCCGTTTTTCACGATGGACCTACACGCCGCTGCTTGCGAGCTTCGCCCTCTTCGCGTTGCTGCTCACGTTCGGCACCGGCCCGACGGGCAGCGATTCCAAAGTGAATCTCGGCCCGTTCCAACCGGTGGAAGTGATCAAGGTTTTGCTTGTCCTTTTCCTCGCCGGATATTTCTCGTCGAACTGGGAGCGCTTGCGAGAGCTGCGTGAGAAACGTCTGGCCCCGCGATTCCTGGCCTGGCTGGAGCTGCCACGCTTCGCGCACGCGCTGCCTGTGATGTGTGGCGTGGGCTGCGCTTTGGTCCTGTTTTTCGTGTTGAAAGATCTCGGCCCGGCGCTGGTAACCGGATTTCTCTTCCTGGTTATGTTCGCGGTAGCGCGTGGGCGCGCCGGCCTGGCACTCATCGGCCTCGCGATATTGGTTGCCGGCGTGAGCATCGGCTACAAACTCGGCCAGCCGTCAACCGTGGTGGCTCGCGTTTCGATGTGGCTCTCGCCCTGGGACAACGACGTTTCGGGTGGCGATCAGTTGGCGCATTCTCTCTGGGCGCTTTCGACTGGCGGACTGTGGGGGTCGGGTCCCGGCTGGGGCGACCCCGCGTTGATCCCGGCCGGCCACACGGATCTGGTTTTGCCCGCGATTGGCGAAGAGTGGGGATTCGTAGGCGTGGCAACCATCGGCTTGCTGTTTGCGTTCTTGTTACGCCGTTCGCTGCGCATCGCGCGCGCGGCGACGGATGAGTATGCGCTATTTCTCGTACTGGGCCTGGCTAGTTTGCTGGCTCTGGAGATGCTACTGATCTCGGGCGGCGTGCTGGGCGTCATTCCGTTGTCCGGCGTGGTATCTCCATTTCTCAGCTCCGGCAATACTGCCATGCTGGCGAATTTTTTCCTGTTCGCGCTGATTCTTTCCATCTCGAATCGAGCGCCGCATCCGGAAATCAGCGAACCGTTTACGCGGCCGATGGGTTATCTGTCGGCAATTCTCGCCATCTGCGCTCTGGTGCTGGTGGGCAGAGCGGCTTATTTCCAAATCGCGCGCGATCAGGACTTCCTGGCGCGCGACGTGAAAATCTTTGAAGCCGACGGCGTCAAGCGGGCCCAGCACAACCCTCGCCTGACCTCACTCGCGCGCGAAATTCCGCGCGGCAATATCTACGATCGCAACGGCGTCTTGCTAGCTTCGAGCGACTGGAAGCTGCTGGAGAGCCATGCCGCGGATTATGAAAAGCTCGGGGTCTCCATCAACGAAGTCGGTTCCCCGCTCGACAGCCGCCATTATCCTTTCGGCGAATTGACTGCCCATTTTCTCGGCGACTGGCGGTCCGGCGAAAACTTCCACGCTACCAACGCTTCGCTGGTTGAGCATGATTCCAACGTGAAACTACAGGGCTATCGCGATATCAGCGAGCTCGCGCCGCTGGTGCGCTACCGCCATCAACCTGGCAATGCCGCCATCGAGCGACTCCTGAAGCAAGATCGCAATGTGCGAACTTCGATCGATATCCGTTTGCAGGTTCGCGCGACTGACATTCTGCAACGCCGTCTGCGTGCGGCGAAAAAAGAGAACGGCGCACTGGTCGTGATGGACGCGCAATCGGGCGAG
>Ga0070731_10001587_pt1 | contig 23188 bp, 18 predicted proteins | sample Coa_R1_2_FD_66448 | JGI IMG/M metagenome (GOLD analysis project Ga0070731, IMG submission 66448) | Surface soil microbial communities from Centralia Pennsylvania, which are recovering from an underground coalmine fire - Coalmine... | ecosystem: Environmental > Terrestrial > Soil > Unclassified ... | reverse complement strand
CCACAATTGTTCAGGGTATCGAGGCCCTGGGCGCGAGCGTGGAATGGGATTCGGATTTGGACCTGCTCAGGGTCAACGATGAGCTGCGGGTGTCGATTGTTCTCTGCCGTCACATCTTCACGAAGGCAGGTTTTTCGCGGTGGGTTATTCGACTGGATGAGAGCCTGAAGCCGGACCTCACCGTCGCGGCTCGCATGAACGAGGCGAACGAAAGTATTCGCGACTATTACTTGCTGCCCGCACTGGACCTGACCTGGAGCAATCTGCGTTTGGCGGAGGACAATGGCATCTACATGGATGCCTACCGATTTGAAACTCTGGAATACTTTTTGAGAATGGCAGAACGAGCAAAAATACAGGAGGCAGCATGAGTGACGAAGTACAGATGATCCCGATTGATCGTATCCGCATTTTGAACCCCCGATACCGAGACCGGAAAAAGTTTGAAGTGATCGTGGAGAGCATCAAAAACGTTGGATTAAAGAAGCCAATCCAGGTAAGCCTCCGCTCGTCGGAAGAAGCCGATGAACCGGGATACGATTTGGTATGCGGCCAGGGTCGGCTGGAAGCGTTCAGGGCACTCGGCTACACGGAAATCCCCGCTATTGTGGTCGAGATACCCAAAGAGGAACGGCTACTGCGGAGCCTCATCGAGAACATGGCTCGCCGATTTCCTGCCGCTTCGGATTTGTTACGTGAGATAGAGCGATTAAAGGCCAAAGGTTACACCAACGAGCAGATTGGCAAGAAGATCGGGATTTGTGATTCGATGGTCGGAGGTTTTCTCGCTCTGAAGAAGGCCGGAGAAGAACGCCTACTGGAGGCGGCGTTGAGCGGCAAGGTTCCGATCACCGTCGCCATGGAGATCGCCAAAGCCGCAAACCCGGAGGAGCAACGACAACTGCTTAAAGCGTACGAACAAGGGCAGCTCAATTACGTTACGATCCGCAGAGCAAAAAAATTGATGGACCAACGGAGGATTTTTGGAAAGCACCGGAATCGACAGAGTGAGACCTCACGAAAGAATCCAACCAGCTCCGAAGGACTGGTCAGCGCATACAGGCGGGAAAGCCAAAAGCAAAAGTTATTGATCAAGAAAGCAAAGATTTGCGACGAGAGGCTGCTGTTTCTGGTCACGGCCTTCACCAAGCTTGTGGCCGACGAGAACTTCATCAACTTACTCAGGGCCGAGGGACTCTCCACTATGCCGAAATATCTCTCGGTGAAGATTGCCGGTGACCATGAGGAGGCCGCATGAGTGAAGCTCAGATCGGATTCAAGATGAGGAAGATTCGCGTGCCGCTGGATCACATCCTGCCGGTACGCCAGGTGAAGGACCCACGCTCCAACGTGGAGCGATATGAAACGATTCTGTTGTCGATCAAGGCGGTTGGATTGATTGAACCGCTGATGATCTATCCACACCAAGACAAACCTGATACGTACCTGCTGCTGGATGGTCACCTGAGAGTTCTGGCGCTGAAAGAATTGGGGGAGACCGTGGCGGATTGTCTTGTTGCCTGCGACGACGAGTCATACACGTACAATGCTCGAATCAATCGCGTGTCCCCGATCCAGGAGCATCGCATGATAAAGAAGGCCATTCAGAACGGTGTTTCGCCGGAGCGAATTGCAACGGCTTTGAACAAGCCGCTAAAGGCTGTCCGTGCGTGCCTCAACCTGCTCAACGGGATTAACGAAGAAGCCGCCGATCTGCTGAAGGACAAGCTCATCTCGACGAAGGTTCTTCACGTGTTGAAGCAGGTCACCGGTATCCGGCAGATCGAAATCGCAGAGTTCATGATCAGCGCAAACAATTTCACCCTGGGCTATGCGGAGGCGATGGTGATGGGCACGCCGAAGGATCAGCTTGTGACCCCCGATAAACCGAAAAAGAACAAGGGCCTGTCTCGCGAAGAAATAGCCAGGCTGGAGCAGGAGATGGAGATGTTGGGGAAAGATTTCCGGGCGGTGGAGGAGTCCTACGCTGAGAATGTTCTGAATCTAACGTTGATTCGTGGCTACGCGAAGAAGCTCGTGGAAAACACGAAGGTGACGAGATTTCTCAAATCCAACTACCCGGAAATTCTCGGGGAGTTTGAGGTCATTGTCGCCGCCGAAACGCTTTAGCCAGCTTGGAGAACCTGGAGGCTGACCTCAATACCAATACATTGGGCGATTGCTCCAGATATTACCGCCAGCAAGATTTCGTTGAAGGGACCGTCATCGGCTGTCGGCACGCCTGCAAAGAGGGTCCATTTTGGTTTGCCAAAGAGCACCACCAGAAATAGGATTTCGACCTGTATCTGTATGGCAGAGGGAACCTTTCAAAATCGGATTCGGGCGCTCTCACGCCTCTGGGTAATGCGCAGGTCGGGGCAACGGGTTAAATTGCTCCCTGCTGCTGCACAGCCGCCAACCACCTGATTGCATGGCACGCAAAAAAGATATATCCGGCAAACCAACCGATCCTATCGCCAGCTACAAGCACCCCGCCAAGCGTAAGAATATCCCCCCGGCTGGACTTGAGGCGCAGGGCAAGCTTCAGGAATTGCCGAAGTTTCGTTACGAATACAATCCACATTTGCCACCGGTGCTTCGTTCGGCAAAGGATGCCGCTGGCGTGGATAACTTGCCGGAGCTTCTCCAAAAGGCACTGAAGCGGAACCTTTCGGGGGACGAAGTTAAGCTGCTTGCCGCTGCTTTGCGTTACGAGCCATGGTTGGAGTGGAGCGGGAAGCGCGAAAAGCCCTGGTTTGAAGTCGAGCCGGTGGCCTTGCACATGCACGAGCGCGTCTCTACGCAGGCCATTTTGCGCGTGCTTGCGCGCGAGGATGTGCAGCGCGATATGTTCGCCGATCCGCAACTGGATTACGCCAGGGCCGTACAGTTTTATCAGGTGGACGTGGACTGGGCGAACCGGATGATTCTCGGCGACTCGTTGCAAGTGATGGCCAGCCTCGCCCGGCGCGAAGACCTCGCGGGCCGCGTGCAGATGATCTACCTCGACCCGCCCTACGGCATCAAATTCGGCTCCAACTTTCAGCCGCAACTCGGCCAGCGCGACGTGAAAGACCGTGAGCAGGACCTCACACGCGAGCCGGAGATGGTCAAAGCCTACCGCGACACTTGGACTCTTGGCATCCACTCTTACCTTGCCTATCTGCGCGACCGGCTGGCGATGGCCCGCGAACTCCTCGCCGACAGTGGCAGCATCTTTGTGCAAATCAGCGACGAAAATTTGCATCGGGTGCGGATGCTTCTCGACGAAGTTTTCCGCGCAGAAAATTTCATTTCGCAAATCACCGTTAAAAAAACAACGGGTAGCACTGCTGATTTCATTCCAGGCTCGTGTGACTATTTGCTTTGGTACGCAAAGAGCAAGGAAAACGCAAAATTTCGCGCTTTATTTGACGAGAAGAAACCCGGTGACGAAGGTGCAACCGGTTATTCGCGCGTGGAAATGCCAAGTGGTGAAAGGCGGATTCTCCGCGACGAAGAATTGAACAATCCACAGTCGCTTCCTGAAAACTCTCTAATTTTTGCTGGCGATAACATCACAAGCCAAAGCATGGGCCGAGAGAAAGGCGAAGGTGCAGCTTCTTGGTTCAAAGTTCAAGTTGATGGATATGATTTCACCCCAGGGCCAAAGGCACGATGGAAGACAAATGAAGAAGGAATGAGGAGATTACTTCAAGCCGAGCGACTAATCGGTGGCCAGCGGACAACACTTTCATATAAGCGTACACTTTCAGATTTCCCTGTCACGCCGCTCGCAAACGTTTGGAGTGACACTGTTGGACAGAACCAACTTGGCGGCGAAAAAATTTACGTCGTCCAGACGGCTTTGAAAATTGTCGAACGGTGTCTCTTGATGACCACTGATCCTGGCGATCTGGTTTTAGACCCGACATGCGGTAGCGGCACAACGGCTTATGTGGCCGAGCAATGGGGGCGGCGCTGGATCACTTGTGACACCAGCCGCGTAGCTCTGGCATTGGCACGCCAAAGGTTGATGACCGCACGATTTCCCTTCTACCAGTTGCGCGAATTGAGTGCAGAAGATTTGACTCGCAACAAAAATGGCACTTGGATTGCCGAACTCGACGAGGACAGCAAGCCGACCGGAAAGCGATTGACATTCAAGTGCAAAACCGTTTCGCACATCACACTTAAAAGTATCGCCCGGAACACGTCGCTCGATCCCATCTTTGCCAAGCACGAGCCGCTGCTGGCCGCGCGGTTGAAGGAACTGAACGCCGCGTTAAAGCGCGTCACGCCGGAGTTACGCCAGAAACTTGTGGGTAAGCTCATCGAAAAACAGAGGCGCGACGGCAAGAAAGCCGTCACGGAAGCTGACCACCGCCGCTGGGAACCGCCGAAGTCGGAATGGCAGGAATGGGAAGTGCCGTTCGACACCGACCCGGACTGGCCCAAACCGTTGCAGGACGCGCTTACCGCGTATCGTGCCGCGTGGCGCGCGAAGATGGACGAAGTAAACGCCTGCATCTCCGCCAACGCTGAAACAGAAGAACTGGTGGACAATCCGGAAGAAGTCCGAGGCGTTGTGCGAGTTGCGGGACCGTTCACGATGGAAGGAGTGATCGCCATAGAAGATGGACCGGACTCTCCGATTGGCGGTGCCCCAGACGAACTGGAAACGTTTGGCAGCCAAGCAACCGATCTCACCGTGGCAAACGCCGAAGCGCACCTGGATAAAATCTTGCGCCTGCTCAAAGCGAGCGGGGTGGATTTCTCGGGCAACAAGAACATGAAATTTGCACGGCTCGATCCACTGACGGGTGCATCACTGATCCACGCCGAAGGAGAATGGGTGAATGGTGACAAAAAAGAGCGCCGTGTTGCCGTCAGCGTAGGACCGGAAGTGGGAAACATGACCTCAATGCAGGTGGAAGATGTGATCCGCTCGGCGAACCGCAAGGGCTACGATGATGTGGTGTTCGCTGCGTTCGGTTTCGATCCCACGGCCCAGGATGCCATTGAGAGCGGAAGCCATCCCAAACTACGACTGCACATGGCGCTTATCCGCCCAGACGTAGCAATGGCCGATCTACTGAAGACGCAGCCCGGCAGCCAGCTTTTTACAGTTTTCAGCGCCCCACGAGTAAAAGAGCCTGAAAAACTGAAGGACGGGCAGCTCATCGTCGAAGTAGAGGGCATGGATGTTTACGACCCGGTGAGCAATATACTTTTCCCAACTGACAAAGAGAGGGTGGCGGCGTGGTTCCTGGATAGCGACTACGATGGTCGCACCTTCTGCATCTGCCAGGCATTTTTCCCCGACAAAAGCAAATGGGACAAGCTGGCCAAAGCTCTCGGCGATAAAGGTGTTGTGGACGAAAATGCCTTTGCTGCGTTGAGTGGCTGGCGCAGCCTGCCGTTCCCCCGGCCTACGCGGATTGGCAAAGGACAGCGGTGGCGTGTTGCGGTCAAGATGATCGACCCGCGTGGCAATGAAGGTCTGCGGGTTTTGGAAATTGCATGAGTACCGCTGCACCAAAATCACGCGACTACTTTGCAGAAATGTACGCTGCTGGACTTCTTGCTGATCACGGCTGGAATGTTTATTTCCCCCGTCGTGATAAGGGGTTCGATTTCATCATCACAAAATCAACTCGCGACCAGGTAACCGTGCGACCGGTCCAAGTAAAAGGTCTGTATCCAACCGAGCAGAAGAAATCCAGGAATGCGTACGGATACATTGGAAAACTGTCGCAGACCCACCCGGACATGGTTTTGGCATTAGTATTCTTTGATCGGGGCGCTGTCGGAAATGCGCCGAAGCATGTGGCGTTGATGCCCTGGAGCGCAATTCGCACTCAACAGAGCCGGGGCTTTGCTTGTAGGCCCGCACAGCTCACTCCTGAAGGTCCAAAGCCACGCAGAGATTTTGCCAGATTTTTTGATTTGAGCGGGATTCAGCTTTTGGAAGCCGACTCGTTGCAGTTGTCGGAAGGAACTACCGTACAGAAATGAGCAAAGAAGAACAGATTCCGATTCAACCCGTCGAGAACCCGATTCTTTGCTCACCGTACAAAGAGCCGGACCAGCATTGGCTCTACGATACGCGCACCGGCATTCCCACGAAGACGCCAGGACGGCGACCCGCGAGCTATTGGTTCAAGAGTGAGCGAACGGGTAGTGCGCAGATGTCGCTCCTGGCAGAGGAGGAACGCGACGATCTGCCATTAGTGAATGCGCTGCGTGATGATGTGAAGCGATGGCGCGAATCGGGTTGGGAGAACGCCTCCGAGACGACAAAGAAATTGCTGCGGCACTGGTGGCGGGAAGATCGGATACGCAGATTGTTCTTTTGTCAGTTGGAAGCGGTGGAGACAATCATTTACCTCCGCGAGATTCTTGCGCTCGGGAGAAAATCACGGTGGACTCCCAAACTCACGCTTGAGGAATTTAATTTGCTCGGTCGTGGTCAAAATCCGCGCCCGCAGGAATGGATCACGAGAGTCGCTCAGCATCCCAAACTCGCGGACATTCCAAACGATCTCGAAACGAAACCGATCACACGATACGCCTGCAAGATGGCGACTGGAAGCGGCAAGACAGTCGTGATGGCCATGCTCATCTCATGGGCATTCTGTAATCGGGGCACGAAGCCCGGTGATCCACGATTCCCACGGCGAGCACTCGTTGTTTGCCCAAATCTCACCATCAAGGAAAGGCTCACCGTTCTGCGACCAGGCGACCCAAACAGCTATTATGAAAAGTTCGACATCGTGCCGACTCTCCTTCGCCCTGAACTCGCAAAAGGAATGGTGCTGATCACGAATTGGCACTGGTTCAGCCCGGAACCAGAGGAAATCAAAGTTGGCGGTGTGGCTGTCGGCAAACTCGGGGCAGAAACGCCGGAGGCATTTGCAAAGAATCGGCTTGGCGACCTGTGGGACACCGAACCGTTGATGGTATTGAATGACGAAGGACATCACGCCTACCGGCCAGCGCCGCTCGGTGAAGACGTAACGCTAACGAAGGAGGAAAAGGAAGAACTCGAAGAAGCGACGGTGTGGGTTTCGGGTCTGGATAAAATCAACAGTGCCTGCGGTATCGCGCTTTGCGTGGACTTGTCCGCGACGCCGTTTTATATCCACGGCAGCGGCTATCCAGAAGGTTCACCGTTCCCCTGGATCGTTAGTGATTTTAGTTTGGTGGACGCCATAGAAAGTGGAATTACCAAAATCCCGCGTCTGCCAGCTATCGACAATACCGGTCGTCCCGATCCGAAGTACTTCAAATTGTGGGACCACATCACCCGCGATCTGAAGCCGGGAGAAAGATTGAACGGTGGCAAACCGAAACCGGAAGTGGTTTACCGAAAAGCTGAGGATGCTCTCCTGACATTGGCCGGTGAATGGAAACAACGTTTCGACCAGTTGCTGGCTTCGGCCCCTGGCCAGGACCGAACACCACCCGTGATCATAATCGTTTGCGACAACACAGACATCGCGGAGCATTTCCATCGAAGGATTTCCGGCGAAGAAATCGTCGAGGCAGACACGCCGGACGATGAGGACGAAGATGACGATGCGCCAAAGCGCAGGAAGAAAGCAAAAGCGCAGAAGCGATACGGAAGCGGCCTTGCTGGATTTAACGAATTTTGGAATCGCAAGGGCGCTGAGGTTACGTTGCGAATTGATTCTGATCTGCTGAAGGCGGCGGAAAGCGAAGACCCGAGGGCAACTCGCAAGGAAGCAGCGGAGGAGTTGCGCAAAATTGTTTCCTCTGTCGGCAGACCAGGTGAGCCGGGTGAGCGTATCCGTTGCGTGGTCAGCGTAAACATGCTGAGCGAGGGTTGGGACGCAAACAACGTGACGCATATCCTGGGACTGCGAGCTTTTCACAGCCAACTTCTATGCGAGCAAGTCGTCGGGCGCGGTCTAAGACGGATGGATTACACACCAGACCCGAAGACCGGTTTGCTTACCGCTGAATACGTGGACATCTTCGGTGTACCCTTTTCACTGATACCGTTCAAAGGGCGTGAGCCAGGTGGCGGGCCACCACCCGAGGACCGACCAAAACACGAAGTCATGGCATTACCAGAACGGAAGCAGTTTGAGATTCGTTTTCCGATTGTTGAAGGCTATGTCGTATCGCTGAAACGAAACCTGGTCACCTGTGATGTCCGAAGAGTCGAGCGCACGAAATTGGACCCCTGGACTACACCTACGGCTGCGTTTGTCCGTCCACAAGTTGGCTACCAAGTCGGCCACCCGAGTGCGCATGGTGGATTCGGATTTGAGTTGATGGATCGCCAGACGTACTACGAATCGGTCCACCCACAAACCATCGAATTTGAAATCACACGGGAGATTATCCGAACGTTGACCGAAGCGGCGCATCCTGGAAAGGAGCGATTGCGGAGCGAAAGTCGCAGCGCGTTATTTCCGCAGGTTCTGCGTATTGTCCAAGGGTACATAAGAGATCGGGTTGATTTCAATGGAATGCACCCCGGTGAAGTTGGCCTTCAAACGTACGCACAGCGCATCATCGGTTTGTTAATCGCGGGCATCACGCCGGACGATACAAAAGGCGAAGCGCCGTTGTTGCCACGACTCAATCGTTACAAACCAATCGGAAGCACGAAGAGCGTTCACTTCAAGACAGTTAAACCGGTTCAGGTGACAGCGGCCAGCCACCTGAATTTCGTGGCGTGCGACACGAAGTCGTGGGAACAGGCAGCCATGTTCCAGCTTGAGAAACTGGCACAAGAAGACGGTGTTTATTGTTACGCTCGAAACGACCGGCTCGAGTTCAACATTCCATACGAGCTTTATGGGAATCCGCATGTTTACGAACCTGACTTTTTGGTTCGTCTGAAGAACGACGTAACGGTGGTGTTGGAAATAAAGGGCAGGCCCCATGAGGACACTGACGCAAAGCACCAGGCAGCACGCCGTTGGGTTGCAGCGGTGAATCACTGGGGCAGACTTGGAGAGTGGGATTTTCTACCGTGCTGGAATCCGCAAGAGCTATCCGCTAAGCTCACCGAACTCCAGGAAGACCGACGAAGGCGGCTGCAAGCTGTCGCGAAAGAACTTCAGGTCAGGGCGGAGGCAGAGGTCGAACGTCTTCGTGCATTGGGGTGGAAACCAACGGATTTCGCCCGCGCCTTGCGACAGCTATTGGAAGAGAAGGGAGAGTAACCATGGCAAACGAGAGATTCCGCGTTGTACTTGACACCAATCAGATTGTCGCCGCTGGAACCCGTTTTCTGGTTCATGGCAGACCGTCGCCCGATCCCAATGTCTGTCGCCGCATCCTGATTCGCGTCGCGGAGTCCCACACTGGACTCTATTGCGGAAAAGTCATAGGGGAATACTTGGAAAAACTGGTGGACTACAAGCACCCGCCTGAACGTGCCTTAAAACTGATTACATTTTTGATGGGTTCGTTTACATTTGTTGAAATAACAACTGATGCGGCACCATTTCCACCTGCCGATCCCGACGACGAGATATTCCTTTTGTGCGCGTTGGATGGCCGCGCCCACTACCTCGTGTCAGACGACGCCGCATTGTTGAATCTGAGGGCAAACTATCAGCAGGTAACAATCGGCGGGAGCGTGGAAACGGCACCGGCACTGGGCGCGTAAATCCAATCATATCCCTGATGACCGGGAATGTGGCCATGTGCCCGGCACCTGGGATGCCGCTGAAAATCAATCCAAAAACCACAGGAGATTCTCCGGACTTGGCTTAATCCTGGGAACCAAGTAAAAGAACGGCGGCGGAACAAATGGCAAAGCACCGCAAGTCAGCATACGAATTAAGCCAGTCTCAAGTATCAACCCCGACAAAGGTTGTTTCACTATTTTGGCGTCTGGCCAAAAAACGCCGCAACAACTTGGGGACGGTCTTGGACTTGGGCGCTGGTGATGGCCGCTTCGCCCGGAAGGCCAATTTCCGCCAGTATGTCGGTGTGGAAATCGACCGGAGCAAATCGAGGGACATAGTGCTCCCCGAAAACGCTCGGTTGATAAATAATTGTGCCTTCAAGCACCGCGCCAAAGATTACGACGGGTGCATCGGCAATCCGCCTTACGTACGGCACCACGATATTGAGAGTCCCTGGAAGGAGACCACCGTTTCGCGACTGGAGCGCGACCTCGGTATCGCGATGAATAAGCATTGCAACCTCTACGTATATTTCTTTTGCCTGGGTCTGGCAAAGACGCACGCGAAAGGCTTGGTCGCCTTGGTAATTCCTTACGAGTGGGTATCGCGACCATCAGCGGCATGTTTGCGAGAATATATTCGCAAGCAACGGTGGGATGTCCTCGTGTATCGTTTCCAACAACCGATTTTCAAAGGCGTGCTGACGACGGCCTCCGTGAGCATCGTGGACAAGAACTCAAGAAATGGGCGCTGGCGATACTTCGACATCACACCTGACTTTCGCGTCAAAAAGAGAATCGGTGTATCTGACTCCGAGGGTGGCGTACTGGAGTATTCGGATCGTGGCCCCGTGTGGGCGCTGCGGGGACTGAGTCCAGGCTCGCAAAGGATTTTTACGCTGACAGAAGGAGAACGCCTGCACTTTGGACTTGGCAAACGCGATGTGATGCCGTGTGTTACGACCCTGAAAAATGTTCCTCGTTCATTGAAAATGTTGACAAAGGCATCGTTCAAGAAGCATTACGTGGACGCTGGAAATCGATGTTGGCTGATTAAATCGCTCAGTAAAACCAGGAGCGCAAGTCTGGACGCATACCTCTGTAGCGTCCCTGAATCTGCGCGTGACAACTATACGTGCCGGGAGCAGACACCATGGTTCAACTATGCCCCGCATCCTGTTCCTCAAATGTTGTTTGGTTCCGGTTTTACAAAATTTGGGCCGAAAGTGTTGACTAACAGCGTCGGCGCCGTCGCGGTTGGCTCCGTTTGGGGCATCCATTCCCAGATGCCAATACCACAGCGCCGTCTTCAGCGCCACTTACTCAAAATTGATTTCGAGAAAAGAGTGGTTGCTCACGCCAGGACGCTGAAGAAAATCGAGGTAAAACAATTGAACACGGTTCTGAAAAAATTCGCGAAACGCGAGCGTTTACATGGCCACAAATGATTTAGACAAGGGAAGCATACCGTTCCAAGCAGAGGGCAGACTTCTTCAGGAACTCGGTTTGAGACTCGTGGCCAAACCTGAAGTTGCTTTGGTCGAGCTGATCAAGAATGCGTACGATGCCGACGCCCCGAGTTGCACTGTTCGCTTTGAAAATCGTGAGCAAACACTCGTAGTGGGTGATGATGGCCATGGGATGTCCATTTCTGACTTCAAAACAAAATGGATGCGAATTGCGACAGCCAATAAGCTGGCAAAAGAAGTTTCCATCAAATTCAATCGTCGTTTGACAGGGTCCAAAGGCATTGGGCGTTTTGCTGTCCGGTACCTGGGAGATCATCTAACACTGGAATCCGTCGCCTTTGACGCAGGGCACAACTGCATGGCGAAGCTCAAAGCGGTGTTCGATTGGCCGGAAATTGACGAGGCGGGTGATTTGTCGAAAGCCGCCGTGGATTATTCGCTCGTACGAGTAGCGGACGACACGCCAACTGGCACAACGCTGACTATTCGAGCGTTGCGGAGCACAACGGATTTTACACGTTCCACGGATTTGCGCGACGAAGTTCTGAGAATCGTGTCGCCGCTTCAAGGACTGGAAAGTGCCCGCTTCGCGAACACAAACGTAAGCGAAGGAAAGGACCCCGGTTTCAGAGTAATTCTGCCTGGTGAAACCGAGGCCGATGACGTGGACTTGGCGAAGCTGATCCTTAACAATTACTGGGGGCGATTAACTGTGGAGTTGAACCGCAAAAAACTAAGTTTTCGCGTTTGGCTTCCGGGTGTCGAAAAACCAAAGAAGCTGGATGTCAACGTAAAGACTCACATCTCGAAGGGATTCTTTGCCGATATTCGATTTTTTCCGCGCCGAAAAGGTGTTTTTCACGGGAAGGGGGTGCGCGGACAAAAGGCGTGGAAATGGGTTCGTAATAACTGCGGAGTTAAGGTTGTTGACCACGGTTTTCACATCCGCCCTTACGGATTTCCGAATGACGATTGGCTTTCGCTCGATAGGGATAAGGCACACAGCGAGAGAGACTGGAAAACAGAAATTGCGAAGGACAATTTTCCGGTCACCGTTATCGAAAAGAACGATCCTGCGGCCAATCCCGTACTCTATCTCCCGTACAATCTCCAGTTAGTTGGAGCCGTTTTCATCGAAACTCGCCGCAACCTGGGCGGCAAGGATGAAACCGATTTGGTTCCCTCGATGGATCGAGAAGGACTTCTTGAGAATGCAGCGTTCGAGGAACTCTGTGAATATGTGCGTGCCGGGGTTGAATTTCTCGCACGTGAGGACAAGGCTGAAATTGATCGACGCATCGAAAAAGAAGCTAAGGAAGCGGCACGGACAGCTCGTGAAGACATCCGACAAGCGATCAAGCACATTGAAGACAGCCCCACGCTGACACCGGGTGATAAAGCAAGGATCGTAAAACAATATCGCTTCCTTGCAGATCGTCTGGAGGAGCAGGAGGAGTATTCGGCGCAGGCTCGACGCAGCCTGATGACCATGAGCTTGCTCGGCGTGGTCGCGGGATTCATGACGCACGAAAGCAAAGCAATCGTTGATGAACTTGAACAAGCCTCCAGGCAATTACATGCCCTTTCCAAAAAGCACCCAGGCTTGGCGTCGGAAGCAGAAAAACTCGATCAACGCCTGGAAAATTTCCAAGGCTACTTGGCGTACGCCCGGATGTTTGTGAAAAACGTTCGCGCACCGAAGGAACAACCGCTTTCCGCTGCTGGCCAGGTGCGATACGTGATGAAACAATTCGAGAATTTCCGAGCGGAACGGGGTATCGAAGTTACCAATGAGATTTCATCAGACGTAATGACACCGGATTTGCCAGTGACAGTTTACAGCGGTGTCCTGCTGAACCTATATACAAACGCACTAAAAGCAGTAACAGCCGCACAATCGAGCATCCGCGAACCACGCATAACGTTTCGTGCGTGGAACGAAAAAACGAAACATGTAATCGAAATTGCTGACAATGGGATCGGTATTCCACCCGAACTCAGAAAACGTATCTGGGAGCCGCTATACACGACCACATCCGATATTGGCAACCCACTTGGTTCTGGCATGGGCCTTGGTTTAACGTTGGTAAAGCAAGTTATATCAGAAATTGGGGGTTCGATTTCGCTCGTGCCAGACCCTCCACCTGGCTTCACGACTTGTTTTCGTGTTCAATTTCCCAAATCATGACTGACACCATGAAAACTCGGGTCATTCTGTTTGATGACGTTCCAAAAAACCGCGACGAGGTTCTGGGGGCATTAAGCGGAGCGTTGGGAAAAGAAGGGGATGTACAACTATTTGTCGCTGGCAAAGCCGGGTTGAAGGAGGGCACCCACGAGAAGCGACTGGCCGCAGACTTGGGCGTGGCCCCGAACGCGCCAGCGAGTTTGATCATCGCAGATCGAGATTTATCCGGCTACTCAGACGATTATCGCGGCCTGTCGGAATCGACCGTTCGATTGGTTGCGGATGAACTTGGCATCCCGGAGTGCGGCTACGCTCGCGGGGAAAGGGACGACGACCCCAGTTACATCGAGCGCGGAGAGCAACGGGAATCTTGCATCCGCCTTTCGCTCAGGCCGGACATTGGTCAATTCGCCAAGCAGGCGGTGGCCATCGCAGGAGGATTTGCCAAGATTTCTGACGGACTCACCGCCGCGTTGAAGGAATCCAGCAAAAAATCGCCGGGAAAGCTCCTCGCCAGTATTCTTGGCAAGCCGGAATACGCCGACAAAATTTCGTTGTTCGCTTCTGGTGATCAAAACAGGCTTGCCGCACTTGCGAGCGTCAGGGCAGCCAAAGATGAGCCGGGGAGAGAGCGACGGTTGGCCTGTTTTTTAGGTTACTGGCTTTGGGATTCAATACTCCGGTTTCCGGGCGTGGTTGTTAATGAAGTTGCCGCCTCAAGCTATTTGAATATCCATCAGGAAGATTTTCAAAAAACCGATCTCCAAGATTTATTTCGCGAGGCATTGTATGACGGCCCGTTCGCTGGCGCAAAAGAGCAACTGTGGTGGCGCGGCAAGCTCGATGACATTGTCTCAACGAGTGGTTGTTCAGACGGGAAGATTTACGCGGAGCAGAAACTGAAACGCTCACTGCGGCAAAGCCAGTGTTGCGAAGACCCGTCAAAATCGGCAGGGTACTACTGTTTCTTGAGCAAGCGACCAGTGAGTTTGGAGCGGTCGAAAACAGGGTTGCCGTGGTTTCCACGAGGGGCTGATCTCGCCCGCGTTAGCCTAAAAGCCTACGAGGAGTTGGGTCCATGGCTTTGATGCTGTGGTGTCTATGGCTACAGCACCCGTGCCTGCACCCGCGCCCGCAGTTCTCACTTACGGCGAAAGAGAAAAGTACGACGCCCTCTTAAACGCTCTCGACGACACAAGCGCACAGGCGAATTGTGGCTCTATGGCGTGGACGAAACCTTTGAGCAACCGCTTCATATACGCTGACGGTCATGCTCACTTTACAGGTTTTTTGCATTTGCATGATTGGAAATGGCGTGGAAGCTCAAAAAAGGGAGTTCACATCCTTCTCTCGATTAAGGAGCGAATCAGATGTTCTGACAAGTCTTTGGTGGCCTCCGGTATTCATTCTGATTATTATTTTGTCGAGAACAACACCGCGAAGCTTCTTCACAGCGTCCATTTTGATTTTGATGGCACGAAGGATTGCCATCCTCTGTTTCACGCTCAACTTTGCAGTGACCGCATTGCGCTCGATGGATTCATTGCGAGCGAAATCGAATTTGAATATCAAATTGATCCGGCACCCGCTACGTGTTTCAGAGATGCTCGAATCCCGACTTGCGATATGACGCTTCCTTCCGTATTGCTTTGCCTCGCTGCCGATCATTTTGAAAAACCGTTCTTTTGTCAATTCCGGGAAGAAGCAACCGTTTTACAGCAGGCTTTGCCCCATCCGGCCATCACTTCACTTCGTCAAAGTATCGCCGGGGCACCCAATCATCTCCGTAGTTCGCATTGGTTCTCACATACGGTAAATGGGTAACTGAACTGAAAGCTGCCGGTCATTTCCTCAGATTGACATCCTTGCGCATGATGGTGGACGAATAAACCGCGCTACGCATGAGGCCGCATCTATCGACATCCTGCGACGCGGGTCAGCGTCTCACCAATCGGGCACCTGGCCATCTGCGAGCTATGGTTCAGTGTCATCAGCACCTGGCGCACGGTTGCCCTTCCGTTTACGACGCTTTTCGAGCAACTGGTAAACCGACTCCTCCCAGTCCGGATGGAGAGCCGCAAAAGCCGGGACCTTGAGCCATTGGCTGACCTGTTTCATAGACAGTGCCTTGGGCGGCTGATTGCCGATGTACGGATTGCCAAAACGAAGGGATTGACAATTCATGTTGCCGATCTTTCTGGGAGAAACCACGCGCCGAACCAGGTGATTTAAGTTTACAAAAACAATTTCATCGAAGAGCAGGTTCAGGTGGTTCCGATTGCAGCCGCGTCTAAACGCTCGCCGATACCACACGTCGATAGGCCAGGGTTTGAGCATATAGGCCAGCCATCGGTTGAGGGAATCCTGGTTCTCGATTGCCGGGCCTATCCATAGGTTGGGGTAGCCCAGTTGGGTGTCATGGCGAACCAGAAGCTCGCCCAATGCCTCATAAATGGCCTCGGCGAGCGGTGGAGTGATCCAAACCGAGGAATTAAACAGGACATTTAGGTGCGGCTGAAGGTGGTGTCCGAGGTCGGACCAGTAATAATAATTGGAAGGGTTACGACAGAAAGAAAGGTGAAATTCCAAGTGAGAGAAAGCACCCGAGATGACTCCGTTGTCCTTGAGCAGAGTCGGCAGAGCAAAAAAGGCCCGGCATAAACGCTCGAAATATGATTCGTATTCCGGGCTGGTAAGAAGCGGATGTCCATCAGGATTCCCTTTATACGGGCGGCTCTTAAAATTGCCAAACCCCTCGTCAGCGAACTCCTCACCAACCAACTCCACGCCAGCTTCATCGGCCAAAACTCTGGTGTTAATGACCATGGGATACCAAAACCTGGCCGATTTGAAGCAACCGCCGTGTTCATCAAGAGCAGGCTGAATGCGTTTGTCCAAACAGCAGCGGACGCATTGATTGCTTGAACCACAAAACAATCCATGCCGGGCGCAGTACAAGATGCGCCGCCAGTTGAAAATGTTGCTTGGCAGATTGCAACTGGCGATCAAGCTCGCCCTTTCCTTCCAGCCGTCTTGGTCTTGCATCCACCTGTTACCATTATAGCGTTTCAGCCAGGATTTAAGAGCGATCTGCCGCTGGACCGGCAGCAATTCCATTATGGCGGAGGAATTGGTGCGATCAATTGATGTGTCCATGGCTTCCTACATGATGCCTGGATGGGGATGGTTGTGCATACATGACGGCGGCGAGGATGGAAGGTCCTTGTTCTTGAACTCGGTTGAATCAGGACGATGCGTTTGCTTCTTCTTGGAGACCTTGTGTCTGACTGGAAAGCGGCGGAACCTCATTGCCCTGAACAGGCTGGCTGCCCGACGCCTCCCAAAACTCTATAGTGGTGACGAGATTATTTACGAAGATGGAGCGGCATGTCGGTGGCCAGGTTGCGTATTCCTTTTCCAGAACATCACGAAATCGTTGCCAGCGGGATTTCGGATTGAAATTGTCTTCGGTTTTCTCAGGTGAAATTGCCGGTTGAAATGTCTCCACCGCTGCGGCATTACTCTTTCGACCAGTCCGGGGCTTGTCCTTTTCACCGGCGCTTTCGGCGCTTCCCTGGTCAGGTTCAGCCGGTTCCTCCGCAGTGGCAGGTTCGTTCGGCTCACCAGACGCTTGTGCTTTTGGCATCTTACGCTGCTTGCCATCCCGCCCAGTGCGTTTTGCACAACTGAAATCTGTTTTCAGTTCGCGTCTCAACGCGCTGACGAATGGTTGGGAGACCTTGCATATTTCGGCGATGACGTGATCACTGAGGCCCGAAAGGTCCGTAATGGCCAGTTGAACAGCACGGCGTTTGTCTTTGTTGGTGCGCGGCAAGCCGTGGGCACAATTGTCTTCGATGGCGAATTTTACGGCGTCCGCCCGGCTGCCGTGATGGACTTGAACTTGGAACGAGTCCAGTCCTGCCTTTTGGGCGGCAAGGAGTCGATGGACCCCACCGGCGAGAAGGTAAACACCATTAACATCGAAAACATCGATGGGTGGAAATTTGTCTCCAGCCTTCATCCGCTCGGTATATTCGCCCACGGTTGCCATGTTCACTTTGGCGCGACTTTGAAGGCCCGAATCCAACACAATTTCTGAAAGTCTGCGATTGTTTAGGATAACCGAGTGACGGCCCTCATTGCGAATACCGCCAGTCTCAGTTGGCTGCTCCGGTGGTCCAGCATTCGCTTTTGCGCCACCATCGGGCAATGAAGCCGGTGGTTTCGATTGCGGTTTTGCCACACTTACGTTTGGCATGGCGTTGGATTGAGCTTCGCCAGAGCCGAGGCGCACAGCTACCGCTACCGCTGGCGTGGAAGTTGGTGGTGTCTTTTTCATAGATGGATTTGTTTACTTTTCTTTTTCTGAGGCAGTTGATTTTGTTTGCCGCGTTCCACGTACCCGATGGTCGTCAATCGGAACTGCTGCGTGTGGCGAAATCAGATTCGATGTGGCAGTGGTGCAGGATTCGACATATTTCAGAAGAGATTCGAGATGAAACAATTTCACCCCTCGAATTGCTCCTGGCGGCTTCAGACTCGCGGTTTTGATCAAACCCAGGGCCTCAGCCTGATACATTTTTCCGCGACCAAGGCCGCTGAAATACTCAACTTGACCAGGCTTTGGCGCTCGAACCCATACCGGGCGTAGAGCCTCGTCACGTGCTGCAAGGAGTTTGCCCGCTTCTTTTTTTGCATTTTTGTTGTTCATGAACATGGTTGACTCTCTACTTAGGAAATTTAGAGTCTCACGAAATGCTTATGTCCGGTTTGGCAGAAGAGGGTGAAGCGTGGGAGGCGTTGAAACCCTTTCTGGGAAAGCTCCGTCGTGGCGAAGTGAAAACAGGGGAGGAAGTCTTCAACAATATAAAACCGCTTCTTGGGAAATGGCTTCGTGGCAGGTTGACCGAGGTTGACGCTTGGCTGTTGCTAAGGTGCTTTGAGAATATCGACAATCCGGAAACAACCGAGCCGCCACTGCCAGCGGTGCTCCGACGAAAGCGTACCGGCTTATCGAAAGTCAGGAGTCGAGACAGTTTGGCAGTCCTCGCTTATGCTTGCGAAAAGCATGTGCGGACAGTTGGCAATTGGTGCAGGGCTGGATTAGTCCCCGGAGCCTACCGAACGAGGGGAGGACACTGGCGGGTTAAAATAACCGCCGCAACTATACCAGAATTGCTCAAGCGTATGCGTGGCCGTATTCGCAAGCCGAAAAATTTGCTGCACTCACGCAGATGGAACGAATTTAAGAAAAACATGCTACCAGTATTTGCCAAAGTAGTACCTTTACTTTTTCGGCTGGATGCCGAACTTCGCGGTCTCGTGCCCGACGACTATCCGAACGCAAAGTCGCCGGTCCCGACTGAAAGAGCGTTGGGTATGCTTCTCAAGTTGCATCGAGCACGCGGGAAACGCGGCACGAGGTACATCGACCTTCGCTTGGCTGCGAGGGCGCTTTTCCTTGAGAGTTTACCTATCACGGCAGGGACACTCGCTGTGAAGATGGGAACTACGCGCAGTACGCTTTTCCGGCATTACCCAGATCACCAGGTTCGAGAAGCTATTCGACAGGCAGCCAGATCATTAGACCCTGGCGAGCAGCGTGAAGCGGACGCCGTGACTGATTACGACTACATCGTCTGTCTTACAACGAACCAAAAGCCCCCGGCCCGGCCAAAACCGAAGATGGAAGCAACTGATTCAGATTCTTCCGGACGCTTCAGACATCGATGAACTTCCTTGAATAGTTAGCACTTTCGTTAGCACATTTCACACAAGTATTTGATTGCCAGCTCAAGACGTGGAGGGTTCGATTCCCTTCACCCGCTCCAAACTTCACTAATCATTTTTGGCCGTTCGTGTCCTATTCCGCCCTTGGTAAATTCGCTATTGCTGCAAGGTCACGTGGAGGGAAGCTCCAGCCAGAAACGGCTTCCTTTTCCGAGTTCGGATTCCACACCGCATGTGCCTCCCATGCGTTGCATAGCGCGGGCGACGATAGCCAGCCCTATGCCTGTCCCCTGGTAAAGGTCGGAAGTCAAAGCCCGTTCGAATATCCCGAATATTTTTTGATGCGCTTCGCGCGCGATGCCAATCCCTTCGTCTTGCACCCAGATGCGAACGTGATCAGCAGAGGGCGAAGGCCGCGTTCGCGCTTCTTCAGGAGAGGAAGACTCAGTTGAACTGAATTCCAATGACCGGGAACGCGTATTGGGGGAACCTTCCGGAACAAGCTCAGAAAAAATAACGATCTTCGGAGCAGTCCCGGGCGGGACAAACTTGATCGCATTTTCAATGAGATTGGAAAAGACCTGTTGCAACAAGCCCTCGTGCGCGAGGACGCTGTATAACGGAGCGCGAACCGTGACGGCCTGCCGAACGGCCGGATCGTAAAATGAAAGAATCTCTTTGATCATGGGTTCAATCTTGATCCGGGACAGGGGGGCTTCCTGCCGTGAAACCTTGGTGAATTCCAGCAGGTCTCGCGTCAACATCTCCATGCGATTGGAGAGTTTCTTAATGTGCCCGACAATACTCTTCGCTTCGGATGGGAGTTCGCTCGCGAAATCTTCCAATAAAACTTCGCAGTAGCCGGTAGTTCCTCGAGCGGGAGCTCGCAAGTCGTGGGCAACAGTGTAGGAAAAAGTTTCGAGTTCCGAGATGGTTTCCTGCAATCGAGCGGTTCGCTCCCGCACTCTTGTTTCCAGAAGGCGGGAGTGAGCACTCAACTCCTCTTTTGCTTTGTTAAGCATCTGGTTCGTATCGTCACGGTCCAAAGCCGTGGCCAGATATTGCCCTATAGTCGTTACCAAATCGGATTCGTCGGCGTGAATTGAATCGCGCGTTCCGGTGGCGAAGCAAAGCAAACCCAGGCTCCGGTTTTTGGCGCTTAGGGGAATAATCACCGCAGACGAAATGCCGGCTTTTCGTAAGACAGCGTATTCTGGTTCTTCATGCGTTTGAATTGAATTCAGCACCGTTGCCGCGAACGATTCCCTCGGTAAGACCTTAAGAAAAGGGCAATCGATAAAGCCACTTTCGAACTGGGTTGGAATGCCGCCCATTGAATCCAAAGTCAGAGTTCCTGCCGGAACGTCACCAAAATAAACCAGAAAAGTATCAAAATCGAGTTGCTCGGCTACTTTGAAGAAAAGCTGGCGAATTTCCTTGCGTGGCCGGTAGGAATTTAAAAGCTGGGCCAGTGTCCAGGAAAGCAGTTCATCCCTGCGATGCTGCCGGTGGAGAGTTTGCGCCTGGCTCTCGCGTTGTGTCACGTCTTCGATCACCAGGACGACACCACAGACTTTTTCCCCGGAAAAAAGCGGCGCAATTCTGGCCGTTTGCAGCATGTGTCCCTCGTCGGTTTCGCGGAAAGGTGACGGAAGAGGCAGGAGATAGCGGTGCAAGCTTGTTGAGAGAACACTGGATTCACCCTGCAATGCCCGTTCAAAATAGGAAGTTAATTTGCGTTCTTTAAGGTCTGGAAAAAGCGAAAAAAGATTTTGCCCTTTGATTTCCTCAAATTTTCTGGCGCTGTGCTGTCCCATCCAGCCGTTCCAGCTTTGAACCCGCAACGATTCGTCCAGGGTAACCACTCCAAATGGAGCAAACTGTTGTATCCACGACAGAAGAGCTCCTTCCCTGGGGGACGCAGAATCGTCGATGATTTCAGACATGACTTGCATGGGTTAACTCAATTCACGCTCCTCCCACTTCTGCAGTTCCATCAGCAATCTTTCCAGTGAAGTCACTCCCAGGATAATGACCAAATATCCGCTGACATCGCTGGCGCGCATGTGAAAACGGGTATGAATGATCAGGGCGTATTCGAGTTCGTCACCGCTCACCGTAATGGACCGCAATACCTTTTGCACTGTTTCGATCTGAAGATGGGGAACGGTGAATGATACCTGAATTTTCAAAAGATTGCCAAACGCGCCCAGGCACGCATTCAGGACGATGTTGCCGACTTCCGTAATGACTTCCCGAGCCGCGCCGTCCAAATCCGAAGCAGCAGACCTGTCGGTCAACAGGTTGTTTAAAAGCATCGCAGCTCCCCGATCCAGCAATAATATAGCATTTCCATTGATCGGGCCGGAAAACACCTGATTTATACTCGCGACCTCACCGACAATCACGCGCTGAAGTTTCTCACTGATTTCAGGTATGAGATGAATGGCCACTTCGGGCACCTCCAGAGAAATGCGGTGACCGGTCAGGTCTGACAAAGCGGCCGCGGCCCGGGCGTAGCCAATATTGATAAGCTCGGTTAAAGCGTCCTTTTGACTGGCAGTCAGCTCCATATAGTACCTCCGGCCAGGACGATTTTCAGGACTTCTTCAAGTTGCTCTTTGGTGACCGGCTTGTTAACCATCGCCGACCCTCCCGATTCTTTTACCTGATCACGAGTCGTACGTTGGATGTCGGCACTGACAACAATCACCGGCAGATTTGGATTCAATTCCTTTAGTTTTTGCAACACTTCCACCCCATACATGCCTTGCATCAAAAGATCGAGCACTACGGCATCATGGCGGTTCAGGAGGTAACGCTCCAGCGCCTGCTCTCCGTCCGATACATCCTCCACTTCATATCCCAAATCCTCCAGGATCTTTCGAACGAGACGCCGCGCCAGGCCGGAATCATCCACTACCAGTATTTTCGGTTTCATATTCGTTTATAGATTTCTTGAGCCATGGACTCGAGGGGAACTGCCGCATCGCTCAGGCCGGCCTCAACCACTGAGCGAGGCATCCCATAGATGACACAACTCTTTTCAGACTCCGTCAAGATGGTTCCGCCCTGGGCCTTTATCCAGGCAGCGCCTTGTTTGCCATCGTCTCCCATGCCGGTCATCACGACTCCTAAAGCGCGATTGCGATAAACCTCCGCCGCTGATTGAAAGAGCACATCAACCGAAGGTCGGTGTGGTTTGTTCGATGGCTGGGACGAAAGCTGTACAACCACCCGGCCCGAACGTTTTTTGTTGAAAGAAAGATGATGACCCGCGGGTGCCAGTAAAGCCTGGCGCGGCTCAACAAAACATCCTTCATAGGCTTCTTTCACAGGCAGCTTCGAAAGTTCGGACAACTTTTCAGCGAACAGAGCAGTATACCCCACGGGGATGTGCAAGACTATGACCAGAGGAACGGGAAAGTCAGCGCCGAATTGAGGAATCAGATAACGCAATGCTTGTGGGCCGCCAGTCGAGATGCCGAGGACGACAATATCCGCTTTTTTTGCAATCGGCGGCCTCTCCGGTGGCGCTTCGAGCCCGTTGACCGGTGCCGGAAGCAACAGGGTCTGGGGGGGTGCGGCGGCGGCATCTTTGACTTTCTGCACCAATTCTTCACGCACGGCGAGTAGTTCTTCGGTCGCCAAAGCCGTCGGCTTTTGTACGAAGTCCACCGCCCCGGCCTCCAATGCTTCCAATACCAATGCGGCATCCTGCGGGGACGCCGTGAGAATAAGAATAGGAATTGGTTTTCGAGCCATCTGTTTACGCACGAAACCGACGCCGTCCATTTCGGGCATGTTCAAGTCGCACGTCACGACGTCCGGTTTCAGTTCTTCGACCATTTGAAGCGCGTCTTCACCATTCCTCGCCATGCCCACCACTTCAATGTGCGGACTGCGGGAAAGCATCTCGCGCACGGTTTTTCTGACGAACGCGGAATCATCAACAATGACTGTTCGAATAAGACTCATGGTTATATCCGCACGTAAACCAAAGCATCTCCGATTTCTTTTAATTCAAAATCCGTCGTGAGCCGCAACAGCGATTCAGAAGCTCCCACAAACAAATGGCTGTCCGGAGGCATCCGGACTGCCATCATCGCCACGGTCTGCCGGATGGCATGATGCGAAAAATAGATG
>Ga0070731_10001585_pt1 | contig 23234 bp, 16 predicted proteins | sample Coa_R1_2_FD_66448 | JGI IMG/M metagenome (GOLD analysis project Ga0070731, IMG submission 66448) | Surface soil microbial communities from Centralia Pennsylvania, which are recovering from an underground coalmine fire - Coalmine... | ecosystem: Environmental > Terrestrial > Soil > Unclassified ... | reverse complement strand
ATCAAGTTCCCGCGCAATCCCACGCAGTAGGAACTGGGGGGGTGCCGGCCACAAGCCCCGAACTCGTTGCGAGAAGCTGGTTCGTGTAGAGCTGGCTTTTGGGGCCAGCGTCCCCTGAGACACCCCCCCTTCCACACGCTGCCCTGGCTCGTTTAACCTTCCAACGTCCAAAACTGAATCCGCTGCGTACTTGATTTAGAAACCGGGTGGCGGGGCCAGCAGCGGAGGACCTGCCGGCTCTGGCCTGACGAGCGGGCTGATGGGGCCGCTCGTTTCCGCCACGCCGGTTTCGCTTCATTGCAGGCGGTCACAAAGGTTACACTGGCCTTCAGTTTTAGCCATGCTTGCCAACCGACCCGCCCTCCGCTGCGTTCTGGTGAGCGCCATGCTCTCGCTGGCGGCGTGCGGCCTGGCCTTCCTCATCACCCGCTCGGTTGCGGCCAGCGACATCGAGCTGTGGGCATACGATTTCCTCGTCAATCATGGCGGTTACACCCGAACCGCCGGCAACATCGTCGTGGTGGACTTCGACAACGACGCGGTGAACGAACTCAGGCAGTTCCCTATCTCCCGCAAGGCGCTCGCCGACGTGATCACCGCGGTCGCGAGCGCGAAGCCGCGCGTCATTGGGCTGGATTTCTTCCTCACCGAAAGCCGCGACCGTGAGGGAGACCTGGCGCTGCAGGAGGCGCTGACCCGTGCCGGCAACGTCATCGTCGCCTCGCAGCTGGGCGCTCCCGGCCTGCCCGGACTGGCGCCGCTGAACGAATTCTGCCAGCCCGATCCCACTCCGCCACGCGGCTTCTGCCAGGACGGCACCAAGGGCGCGCTGGGTTATGCCTTCGTCAACGTGCCGCTTGACAACGATGGCTACGTGCGCAGCATGATGCTGCTGCCCTTCGATCCCAACGAAACGCTCTCGTTTCCCCTCACCCTGGCGCAGCAGTACAGCGGACAGGCTATCCGGCCCGCCGGGCGCGAAGCCGCGCAGTTTCTCGGGCGCCGCATTCCTTATCGCGATCCGGAGCTGCACACGACGCTGATCTCCTGGACGCCGCAGCCGGCGCCGAACATTCCCGCGCTGCAGGTGCTGCACAACAAAGTTGACCTGCAGAAGACCTTTGCCGACAAAATCGTGCTTATCGGCCAGTCGAGCGACGCCGCCCGCGATCGCTTCTTCACGCCGCTGTTTCGTCCCAAAGGCAAAGACGGCTCGCGCATCCTGTTGCCCGGCATCGACGTGCACGCCGCCGCCATTCACACGCTGCTGGATGGTGCAACCATCTCGACACTCTCACCCGGCACAACCTGGGCGATTGTGTTTGTCATCGCCATGCTGGCTGCGTGGACCATTCTGAGCACGCCCGTCCGCTACGGGTTCTTCGCCGTCGTGGTGGCGATGGCAGGGCTGTACGGCGGCGCGCAGTTGCTGTTCATCTTCAAGCACGTCTGGATGAAGTTTGTTGGCGGCGAGGCCGCACTCTTGCTCGTGCTGCCGCTCAGCTTCACCTATCAGTTCGTGCAGGAGCGGTTTGGGCGATCGCAGGCCGAGGCCGAACGCAAGCAGATCATGGGCATGTTTTCGCGCTACGTCTCGCCGGCGGTGGCGGAGCAGATTTGGGAGCGGCGCGACGAGATTGTGCTTGCCGGCCAGGAGCGCATTGCAACCGTGCTGTTCTCCGACATCCGCAGCTTTACCGCGCTCAGCGAGGGCAAGCCCTCCAAGCAGGTGCTGGAGTGGCTGAACCAATACTTCAGTGCGATGGACGAGGTCATTACGAAAGAAGGCGGCTTCCTAAACAAGTTTATCGGCGACGGGCTGATGGTGCTGTTTGGCGTGCCGCTCAGCCAGGGCAAGCAGCAGGACGCCTGCGCCGCCGTCCGCTGCGCGCTGAAGATGCTGGAGCGCCTGGAAGAACTGAACGCTACCTTCCAGGCGGAAGGCAAGTACCCTCCGATCCACATCGGCATCGGCATTCACACCGGGTACCTTACTTGCGGCAATGTCGGCTCGCAGCATCGCCTGGAGTACTCCGTCATAGGGGAAACGGTAAATCTGGCCTCGCGGCTGGAGAGCCTCACCAAAGAGCTCCATGCGCCCATCGTGGTCAGTACCGAAACCGAGAAGACCATCCAGGGATGCTTCGAATGCGTACGTGATCTAGGGGAGCACCAGGTGCGAGGTTTGCAGGGAACGATTCGCTTGTTCACGGTCGAGCCGGGCTTCTTCGACAAGCCGGCGCCGGTCGAGTCCACTACGGGAGCACACTGATGAAAGTTACCGCGCTGATTGCCATAGCTGTCACAGCAGCGAGTCTCACCACGATGCAACCCGTCGCCCGCGCCCAGGCGTCTTCGGACAGCGGCGCCAAACGGGTGCGCGCCAATCGCCAAGGCTTCGATCTCGATCCGAAGAGCGCCGGGCAGGCGGGCCCGCAGATGGGTGCCGGCAGCCGTGGCGGCGAGCGGTCGAACGTGGTGCTGTATGCTCCCAACCTCGGGCTGACCTATTCGCTGCAACCGCTGTTTCAGTGGAAGCCGGAGGGCAGCGGCAAAGTAACGTTCCAGTTGTTCGACGCCGACGATAACGAGGTCTTCGAGAGCGACGTCACCGGCCAAAGCAGCTTCGCGTATCCGCAGGAGGCGCCGCCGCTCAAGCCGGGCGAGACCTATCGCTGGACGGTGCAGGGCAAGGCGCTGGGCATGTCGGAGCCGCCGCCCTCGGCGCACGTGAAGGTCGTGGCAGGAGCCGATCGCCAGCAACTGGACCAGCAGCTGAAGAAGATTTCCGGCCAAGGCAAGGAACAGCGAGAGCAACGGGCGCAGCTGTTCGCCGACAACCGGCTCTGGTACGACGCGGTCGGGGAATACTCGCAACTGATCGCCGAGTATCCGAACGACGGAAAGCTGTATCAGGAGCGCGCCGCGATCTACAGCAGCGTGCCGCAAACCAAGGACCTGGCGGCGCAGGACACGGCTAAGGCCGGCAAACCGTAGAGCCGGCTTTCAGGCTCGCGAACCGAGCGCAAGAAAAAATCGGGCTGGCGTGGTCACAACGCGACTCTCCCCGCCCGATCGTCTTTTCTGACGTCGCAAGCTAAAGCGCCGCTCTAACCGCTCCGAGCTTCGTATCGCCCTTGGATGCTGCGCGCGACGCTCCGGTCAGCGACAGATCTTTTGCCAAGCCGGGCTGGGCCTGCGGATGCTGCTGCCCCCCGGTTGCCTTCGGCACCTGCTGCGCGAGATAGCTGAATAACTCTCCCGCCGTCACCGCTCCCGAGCTGGCCTTGCCGCCGAGACCCTCCAGCAGATAGTAGGTGAATACGCCGTGGCCGCCTCCCCATTGCGGACCCTCGAGCGACAGCTCGCTCACGTCGCTGGCCGTAATCACCGCGCGATCGGCAGCCGAGGCGAAGCGCTCCAGATACTGGTTCACCAGATTGTTCTGGTGCGAGCTCGCCCGCTCGCCGGTGATGCCGAAGCTATGGCAGGCGTCGATAAAGGTCACCACATGCCTGGCTTTTACCACGCGATCAAAGATTTCCTGGAACTCCACCATCGGAAAGGCGGTGCCGCCCATGTCGTTGGGATCGGTGTCATAGGCCAGCAGGTAGAGGTTGCGATTGTCGTTGGGGTCGGCGGCCCCATGCCCGGCAAAATAGATCACTACTAGGTCCTGTGGCCGCGGTTTGGTCAGGAAGGTCAGCAGCGCGCTGCGAATGTTTTGCGAGGTTGCGTCCTCATCGAACAGCGTCTTGATGTTCTCGTGGGGAAAACTGCCCCCGGCGGGCGATTCCAGGAACTGCTGGAAGGCAGCGGCATCCTTCGCAGCATACTTCAGGTTGGGAATGCCTCCTATGCTGTTCTTGAATTTTGATATGCCGACGACCACGGCATATTTCTCGCCGGTAATACGCTGCGGGGCGGCCGGTCGCGGCATTGACGGTATCGAACGCGTCCCCTTCGTCGACGAGGGCTCTCCGAATTGCAGCAGAAAAGAGGCGTAATGCAGCCTCTGCCGGCGATCGAGATAGTGCGCCTCCAGCGAGTTCCTGCCGGGGCGAATCTGGAAGCCCCCACCCCAGTGGCTCAGGTCCAAATCGCAAATAATCCCATCCGTCGTGCTGCTCTTGTTCGTAATGGAGTCAGCGGCCTCGGTGTTGACGACGGTGTGAATGTCGCCGTAACGGGCCTCCTGCGGCTGGGCGGCGATGTGTACGACCAGGTGCGAGATGTTGGACGGCTGGCCTTGAAGGACGACGGAATCGTTGCCTTCAACCCGGGTGTGCAGTTCGGGGATCTCCAGCCAGATGTCGCCCGGCCGCTGCGTCACATCCAGCCGGGCGGGCAGCGCGGGAACGATGATGACGAACAACAAACCAATAATTGTGCTGCGCATGAGGTCTTTCCGGCAAGCATTATGAAGCATTTCTAGCAGGTGTCAACTGAGCAGCGGAAACAGTGAGAACCGCGTGGCGCACGGCGATTACGATCACTTAAAACAAAACTATATTCTTGACACTAGCAGGAAAGTGACATACGCTACCCGCCATCGATTTAGCCTCTGCTCGCTAACATTCTTGTTCTGCAACGAGCGAAAAGCCATTCAAGAGGAGGTTTCCGTGAATTTCTGTGATTTTGTGCGCCGGTGTGTCGTTGCCTTGCTGCTCGTCTTCGTGGTGTCCTTGCCAGGCTATGGACAGCTTCGCATGCCCGGCAAGAAGGACAAACCCGATCAGCCGCGCGTCTCCGACCAGGCGCCGGCGTTGTCGGACGCGGACAAGGCAAAGATGGCGGAGATCGCGGACCGGCCGGAAGTAAAACAGGAAATCGAAGATGCCTGGCAGGCCAAGCGCCGCGCCGACCTGGATTATGCCTATAACGTCAACAGCTCGGCGCATTTTGCCGACATTACGGGCCCGCAATTCGCGGAATTCCGCGAGAAGTACGGTCAGCTCTACAACAATCCCATTCTTCAGGAATATCTAAACAGCATCGGCCAGCGCCTCGTGCCCAAGGACTCGCCGAACGTCTACGCCTTCAAGCTGCTGCTGGATCCGATACCGCGCGCCGAGGCCTTCTCCACCGGCTCCGTGTACATTTCCACCGGACTGGTTGCCATGCTGGACAATGAGGCCCAGCTCGCCTACGTCCTGGGACACGAAATCGCTCACGTAGAGAAAAACCATTTCTACAATGAGATTCGCAATCAGATTCTTGAGGACGAACTCTACAACGATAAGGAAAAGGACGTTGCCAAGAAACGCGCCATCTTCGGCGCCGTAACCAGTATTGCCGGCGGCGCCATTGGCGGGATTGCGGGGGGCGGCCGCGGGGCGCTAATTGGCGGCCTGATCGGCGGCGCCGGTGGCTACATTGGCGGGCAGCTTCTGTTCCGCAACAAGATGACCGTGACCGAGTGGAGCACCGTCTATGAGAACGAGGCCGACGATGCCGGCTTCGACTACATGCTGGAGCAGAACTACGATGTGCGCGAGGTGCCACGGCTTTACGCCACCCTGCGCAACAGCGTCACCAAAGACTCGCGCGTTGGCCTTGGATTTATCGGCAGGCTGAACCGGGTGCAGGAGCGCTCGGCCCACGCCCAGGAGCTGATCGCCGGAGCCAAGAAAGCAACTCTCGACGCCAAGATGAAGAGCCCAGGGCTGAAAGGTTCCAGTGCGGAGTTCTCGCTCATCATGGCCGCCCTCAAGCGCGATAACGGCATCATCGCGCTCGACTACGACCTCTATGACGAGGCCAAGGACAATCTGACGGAAGCGGTGAACATCCGCTCCAATGACGCGCGTGCGCAGCTCTACTTGGGCAAGGTCACGCTGATGACGGCGCGCACGCCGGACGACCATCAGCAGGCCGAGGCCTGTTTCCGCAAGGCGCTGCAGTACGATGAAGGCCGCGGCGCTTATCCCGATCCGCATCTCGAGCACGCGCTCAGCCTGATCTCGCAAAACAATCCTGCCAACACCGACGAGATCAAGCGCGAAATGCAGATCTATGTTGCCCTCTATCAGCGCGAGCACGGCGGGGCGCTGCCCAACAATATGCCGGTGCTGTACGACTACTTCACCCTGGCGGGCGATACCACCTGGTACGTGCCGCCGGTCAGTGTGGTCTCGACCCAGTACGTCAATGCGCTGAAGGTGAACACCACAGGCGACGCCAGCGCGTTCACGCCCAAGCAGGTGGCCGACAGTGCGACCCGGCTGGGTGGCGGAGGCGCGGTGAGCACTTCTTCGTCCGCACCGCCCCCCGCGAAGCCGCATACCAAGACGGTGTCGGCGCAGCACTAGGGTGCTCTTCCGCAGGGCTGCGGCCGTTCCTCAGGGAGGATCGGCCGCGGCTCAAGCTTCGTTTGAACTGACGCATTGATCCTGTATCGGCCCTTTCCCGGTTTGCCTGTGGCGCGGGCCTGCCACTCCAGTGATGAGAGGTGTTTAGCTCAATGTCGAGATACGCGATTTCTTTTCGGAGTTGCTGCTGCTTTCTGATGCTTCTGCTCTGTGTGCCACTGTGCGCGCTGGCGGCGCCCCCCGACAAGACCTCAGTCGGCGTCTTCCCCGTGTTTGAGATGGGCGACTCCAAGTTGGGCACGGCATTTGCCCAGCACCTGACCGCCATGATCTACCGCCAGCTGCAGAGCGCGTCGATCCCCGTCGAACTGCTGAATCCCGGAGGCCTGTACTCGGGGAGCGCCGACGCCGAAACGCTGGAATACGCGCGCGGCACCAACGTGAAGATTGCGCTGGTAACGACGCTGCTGAGCACGGAAATCCCCGAGAAGGGCGACTTCTCCGTGCGCGTCGACGGCAAGCTGATCGACGTCGCCAGCGGTAGCGAGATCGGCTCGTGGCAGAGCACTGCGCCCATCAGCCGTCATGAGTTCATGAACGAGACCGCTTCCCGCTACGGACGGCAGACGGTAGGGGCGATGCCGGGCGGCAGGTATGGAAATGTCGCCATCGATATGGCTGAGCTGAGCTCCAGCAGCAGCCATCCTTTCGAGAAGACCGCGGTCGGCAAAGCGGCCGAGATCATCGCCACCGATATGCGCACTCAGGTGGGCCAGAAGGTGCCCGCCGGAGGCGCCAGTTCTCCGCCACCCGCCGCTCCATCCTGCAAAGTCATCTTTCGCGTGAGCTATCCGGCGAAGCACGCCAGCTCCAAGTCGTACGACATCGTGGTGAACGGAAAAGATGAAACGCTGAACGTCGCCGATGGCAAAACGCCGTTGACGCTGAACTCCGGCCCGGTGCTGCTTCAGCTTGCCGTGCACGACGCGCCGTACAAGATGGCGAAACAGGATGTCTACCAGGCCAACACCATGCTCGGATGCGCGCCCGATCAGCAGATACTCGTGATGGAGATCGATCAGGTAGGAGAAGGCACCCTGAAGTGGGAGCAGTAGCAGGTAGAGCGGATTGGTCCGCCAAGTAAAGCGGATTGGTCCGCGGCGCGTCATGCGCCTCCTCGGCTTTGCTGGCCGATGATCGCACCGCGGCATCCGTACCACGTGCTACACTAACCAAAGCTCGTCGCGGAGAGGTGGCCGAGTGGCTGAAGGCGGCGGTTTGCTAAACCGTTATACGGTCAAAAGCTGTATCGGGGGTTCGAATCCCCCCCTCTCCGCCAGCAAGTCGTCGATGTCAGAGAAGTAACTGCCCAATGGCCAAAGTCGCCTCGTTTGGCCGCTGTTTCGGCGATATTTGCGCGACGACCTGTAGCAGAGAAAACCCACAACTGCCTTTCCCGGCGCAGATCCTCCAAATTTCTCTGAACGCAACAAGCCGAGTACAGGTCTGCGCGACAACCTGCACCGGAGAGTTCGCTCCTCGACTCTTTGCCCGGGCAGGAAGTCTGCGAATCATCGACTTCGTTTCGCTCTTCAGTTACTGGAACTGGCCAGCAAGTATTTCTGGGAGCTGTCCGTCGCTGATGACAATCTCCGGGAGCAGGCCTTCTCGTTAATGCTTCGCGAAAGTGAAGCTGCGAGGGAGCAGTTCGACAGTTTGGGCGTTATATGTCAACTGAACCGGAAAAGCCCAAAATTCAAAATCCTTGTGATCCCGGAAAGTGAGAGCGGCCCCTTTCCAGAATCCCGAATCTTGCAATCATCCGAATTAATTTGGGGCGGGAGATACGACGATTAGGCCTGACAGCTCTCCGGGCCGCGCGTGTGCCAGATAGACCCTGCCGGTCTTTGTGACGACGCCATTGCGCGCACCCTCGCGTGTCGGCACCTGTGCCACCAAGGTGAGTTTGCCCGCGGCATCAACTCGCGCAATTGTGAGCCGCGCGGCCTTGGCAGCGCCTACGTAGAGCGTATGAGTGGCTGGCGAGTAGGCCAGGTCGTTTACTCCATCCCCGGTATCGGTCGATGAGAGTTTGGCGCCGTTGTACGCCGCATTGACGACCTCGGCTCGGGTGCTGCAAGCGACGAACAGAAAGCTCGACTTTTCGTCCACCGCAATTCCATGCGGACCATCCTCGCCGCATCCTGCGGGCCATTTCTCCACGGTGTTGTGAGTTTTCAGGTCAATCGCCGTAGTGAGGTCTTTGTCTTCGTAATTCATATAGAAGCGGCCGGCTTTGACGTCGACAGCATAGCCTTCGGGGCGGCCTTCGAAGGTCAACTTCTCCTTCTGCGTTAAAGACTGACTGTCCAGGATACGGAGTGAATTGTCCCGTGGCGCAGTGACCCAGACTTCTTTGGTGGGCGCCACGTAGACAACACCGTCCGGGGTGGAATCGATGTGTCCGCAAGTCTTGCGAGCCAGCGTCTTCGCGTCAATGGCGCAAATACTGGAATCGGCCCGGTCGCCGATGTACACGACGCCATCTCCAACCGAGACGCCACTTGGGCCCTGGGCGCGTTTGCGGCCATTGAACTCAACTTCGTTTGTGGCGAAGCCCGAGATCTCACGAACGCTGTCGTTGCTGGTATTCACCACATACACCACACCGAGATTGATCGCCGGAACCCAGACGTAGTCCGTCGCAGGATCGTAGGCAATGTAATCCATCGTGATGTTTCCCTTGTTGTGGTCCGGAAGAGCGAGTGTGCGAACGGTGTAGCCGGAACTGTTGCTGGCGTTCGCGGGCGCCGCGATCGCGAAGGTGCCGAAACTCAGGATGACGACGAGCAGTAAACACGTGCGTTGTTTCATGATGTATTGAATCGTAGCACTCCGTTCCAATGTGCCTCAGAACGAAATCCATTCTGATTTTGGGAGTTCCGTTTTCGCCTTCGGGTGCGAGGTGCTCCTGTGCGACCCTTAGCGCGGTTGCAGTCCGTCAAGAGCGGACACTGAGAAGCAGAATCGCGGCGGTGATCCAGAGCATGCAACCGGTGCCGATACCTGCAATCGCCGGCACTGAGTTCGCAGGCAAGAGTAAAGCTGCAAGAGTTGCCCAGCTTATCAACAGGCATCCTGTTACATAGTAAAGAGCGTGTTGGAACAGCTTAGCTAAGGGCAGGAAATGCAAGCCGCCAATGATCGCTATTGCCGGCACGACCAACCAATCGAGACCTCGACGGTGGAGAATGCTTCCGACAATAAATACAAGCGTCCACTGGGTGGCGTTTACTATGCCAAAGACTTTGCCGATTCTTTTCCAATAAGCAGGATCCACCCGAGCGCGCGCTCCGCGGAATGTCGGCGTAAACGCAACAACTGCTCCGAGCACAAGCAGGAATGTTATCACGCCAACCACGAAGTAGCTTGTAATAGTGACCCTCAAACTAATGAGAGATAGGATAATCCAGGCAGCACCGAAAAAGCTGGAGGAATATGACCCCTATTGCGGAGCCGAATGCCCGGACTGCAAAGTCGTGGGATTGTTGCATTTCCAGTTGTACTAACACGATGGATCAGCAGTTTCCAGAGAGCTGCGCCGAATTACAGACTCCATTCATGATCTTGAGGACTATGGAATCGGGGTCCGCGTCCTGATCATTGGTAAGCACCACTATCGCGAAACCGCTGTCGAGAATCACAGCAGTCTCGGCAGTGAATCCACCAATCTGGCCATTGTGCCAAATAATTGGCCGGTTTTCGAAAGTCCACAGCGCCAACCCGAAACCGTAGGAACCACCGCCTGGAATGTTGAAGCCGTTGGATGTGGTCATGGCCTTGAACGATGCCGGGGAGACGACTCTTCCATTGATCAGAGCTTTGTCCCATGCAACTAAATCGTACACATTCGTACTCAGCGCCCCGGCGGCGAAGGCGGCCGAACGGTCCCAAATAATGGCCGGCATCAAGCCGCTCCCGTTATTGGTGTAGCCGGTTGCCGATTGGTCAGCAGGTGGAAGTTCGTAGTACGTGCTCGTCAGCCCCAAAGGCTGAAAGATGTATTGGTTGAGATCATCAGCATATGACTGGCTGGTCAACCTCTCGATGATCGTGCCCAAGGCAAAGAAATTGCTGTTGGAATAGGAGTACTGGCTGCCCGGCGGAAATTGCAGCGGCATCTGGCTAACCGCATTCAGCACGGTTGCTTCTGCGACCCCGTTTCTGATCCAGTCACCGAGCTGAGGAAAGTTGGTGAAATCTGCCAGTCCAGAGGTGTGGGTCAGCAGCATGCGAAGAGTAATGGCAGGCGAAAAGTTATATTCCGGCAAATAGGTTGTGATCGAGTCGTCCACATGCAAGCGGCCTTGCTCCTGCAATTTCATAATCAAGGCCGCCGTAAACTGCTTGGTAATGGAGCCGATCTCAAAGATCGTGTTGGGCTGGGTCGGCTGCGACAGGGAAAGCTCAGCAACACCATACGCCTGTGCGTATAGCATCGTGCCGTTTTTCGCCAGCGCCACCGTCATTCCAGGTATCCCTTGCTGCTGCAGCGCTGTATGTGCGATGTCGTCGACCGTGCTGGCCAACGAGGCTTGGCTGGGCGGGGGTGAACTCGGAGGAGGGTTGGAGTTGCCGCTACCGCAGGCGCACCATGACAATGCGACTGATATCACGACTGTAGAAATCGGAATTCCGCGGACGAGAAGGTGACAACTCATAATTCTCGCCGCAAGCGCTGACCCGGAAGTCACGACGCAATAGCGGCTGCAGTAGGTGATGGTTGCTCTTTCTTCACCTGACCTCAACCGCCAACTGACAAAATCCACGCCCGAACTGACGAGCCGCATCGTGGGATGACGACCAGCATGGGAATGACGAGCAGTGAGTTGGTCTCTGGAGTGGCCGAACTAGACCTGAGGGGCGCAGAAACTACACCCTAAAGGGCGGAACCTGAGTTGAAAGTCAAGCTGCGGTTTTCGACAATGGCAGGACGATTGTTACCCGGCATCCACCGCCCGGATTGCTCTCGAGGCTAAGTTCCTGCCGGTCGCCGTACATTTGTTTCAGCCTTGCGCGAGTGTTGCGCAATCCGAAACCTTCGTTACCCTGGTCCCGCGCTAGGGTCATGCCCGGTCCGTTATCGGCAACCTGAATTCTGATAAAACCGTCCTCCTTAACGGCTCTGACCTGAAGGAAACCTGGCTCCGCGGATCGTGCAATGCCGTGGCGGATGGCATTTTCAGCCAACGGCTGCAGGATCAGGCTCGGCACCGGAGCGGAAAGCAGATCTTGGTCGACCTCAACCCGAATACTAAGACGCTGGCCAAAGCGGGTCTTCTGGATAGCGAGGTAGTTCTGCAAGAACTCCAGTTCCTGCGCCAGCGGGACTTCCTGAAAACCCGCGCAGTCAAGGGACACGCGGAGAAAGGCCGCCAGTTGAAATGTCATACGCTCGGCAGCCGGCGGATCTTTTCTTGTGAGCCGCGCTATGGCATTCAGGGAATTGAACAAGAAATGCGGTTCCATCTGGCTTCTTAACACCTCAAGCTGAGCCTGCGCCAGCTTAGCCTCCAATTGCGCAGACTCCATCTCCCGTTTTCTTAAAGTGGAATAATAGACAACCACCTGAGCGACTCCCATGGTTACAAAAAAGCGCGGCAGGTCTTGCAGGGACAAGCCCAGAAGGCGCGCGCGCAAAGGAGTGGAATTATCGGCCCAGCCTAGAAACATATTCATGTGAATCAACAACCATGCCGCCACAGTGGCCATCCCGAGGCCCACTGGGATCTGAATACCCAAAGACAACTTCCACGAATTCGCATTCAATGGAAAGCGCAAGGCGATGGCATAGATTAACGGCGTAAAGAGCACCCACACGTACGCCTCTGCGAAGTTCCACAGAACGATCTGGCGCAGTATAGGTTTGTCATGGAAGGTGATAATAATCGCCAGAGAGCCGAGGCAGTCCAGAACAGCGTAAATCGACCAGAAGAGAAAGCTAAGCGCCCAAATTTGCCAGCGCAGCGCAGAAAGCATTTACAGTCCTTCAGATCAGAATCGCATTTTGGCCCCAGCAGATTTGCAGCGGCCGCCCAGCGACTACAGACCTCTGATCCTGGTGAGCACCGCATCACGATAGCTGCGACTTAAAGTCAACTTTGTTCCGTCAAGCAACTCCACCAGATAGTCGCCATACAGGCGAGGCTTGATCTTACGAACACGATCGAAGTTCACGATGCGTGAGCGCGCAATGCGTAGAAAATTGTGGGAATTCAGTCGCTGTTCAAGATCATTCATGGGACCGTCGACCAGATGCGTGCTGCCTCCCATATGAATGGAAACATAGTTCCCGGCAGACTCAACCCAATCGATATCGGTCAGCTTCAAGCACAGGACCTCGTTACCTGAGCGTAGAACAACACTGCTGGTCCTGCGGTGCCAGCTCTCCAAGTCGCGAAGCAGTCCGGCGACCCGCTGTCGAGTGTTTCCGTCCTCGCTGGGCTGGGCAAGTCTCATCCGGAGCCGGCTAAGGGCGCGGCGGAATGGTTCTTCTTCTACCGGCTTCAGCAGGTAGTCCACCGCATAGACCTTGAAAGCTTGCACCGCAAAGCGATCATAGGCGGTCACGAAAATGATACACGGAATCCGCTCCTCCGGAAGGGCTTCAAGAATTTGGAAACCATCCAGTTCCGGCAGTTTGATGTCCAGGAAAACAATGTCAGGAGCTTCCTCGGCGATGGTACGCACGGCGGTTTTCCCGTCGCCGCATTCGCCAATAACGGTGACATCGGACTCCGCCGCCAGGAACGCTGCAATCTGCTCCCTCGCCAGAGGTTCGTCATCGACGATAATCGCACGAATCGGCATCTCGGGAACTTCATTGTAGAACGCTTTACCGGCCGGTGCGAGCCGTTTGACTGCGAGCGCAAGCGAGTTCACGGCTGGAGCTTGCCGGCGAGTAGCCACGGCCGAACTCACGGGCTAGTCCTTGAGCCAGTCCATACCAGTCTCACAAATATCAGGTTTTGATGCGATTCGATTCCGCTTCCACTTTTCACGTTACACACTAACAGCTGACTTACTCACGTCGCATTTCCCCGCACCATCGCCCGAGGTGCAGGAGTCGCAGTATTTGCAAAAGGTTCGATTCAGTCCGGGTGCGGTAATAATAAGTGTGCTCCCCAAGATGGTGATGCCCTTCTCGGCGAGAGGTCCTAAGGACGAACCGCCAAATGCTCCCAGGCTAATGGCCCATACACCTGCAGCCATAGGGAGGAACACTACCAGCTTGCGGTGCTTTCGGTAACCGGATACAAATGCGAGCAAGCCGATTCAGACGACTAACACGACAAAAACGGAGTGTACTTGCTTATCACCAGGGACGAATTGGGACAGCGCCGGGGCAAACGACAAAGCCACCGGCGTTAAGACGCAATGAATTAGACATAACGTGGATGCACCGACACCAATGCCATCCCACCTCTGACGGGTCTGACGAATTTCAGTCGTGTTCATAAATGACGAATCAACTGTTCCGAAGCATCGTGCAGCGAGGCCACGGATCGGAGCCTCGCTGCGTGAAGCGAATTGGGTCTAGCTAGAAGTGAAATCCTATCTGAGCGGTAACGGTGCGCGGGCTGACATAATGCGTGCCGCTGAACGTAGAGAGGAAGTTGTATAGTGCGTAATTGTTGGTCAAGTTGATGAACGTAACCTGGGCGCTCCATCGATAACGATCGCCCTTGAACAGGTTGTCGTCCCCAAGAGCAAGGTCGAACAGATTACGGGAAGAAATGCGCGGAGGATTGTGATCGTCGTTCTCTGTGCCCGGACTTGGTACTTGCGTCAACGTGGATCCGAACTCCGACGCAGGGCAGATCATCGGCAAAGGAGTGGTCGGCGTTGCGCGTACACCGTTACAAGTGAACCCGGCTTGGAATTCCTGGTCGGCGGTCAAGGGGATTCCGGCGCCGTCGACCATGGCGATGGCCGGTACTCCACCGAGGAAAGTCGACTGTGGGCAATCATTAGCCGGCCCGATTCCGTAGCACGGCACTGCGCCGGCAACAAGTCCACTGTCATAGCGCCAGTTGAAACCAATCCATGGTCCCCGCTTCCACGGCGTCTGATACTGCAAGTGCGCAGTCATGTTGTAGGATTCGTCGTGGTCGATGCGAAATACTCCCAGTGGCGCTGCCGGAGTGGCGCCGGCGCCAGCGAGTTGCGGAGTGAAGAATCGGGCAGCAACGCTGGACATCACCACCAGCGCACTGAAGCCGTGGTTGACCGGCATACTGGCGCGTATCGCGAAGCCCGGAATCTTCGATTTGTCCCACTCGATTGGGAAGGTGATCGGGGTGTTGCCCAGCACGCTGAAGTCATACGCCAAGTTGGTGTACTTCCAGATGTATTCCCCATCGACTACGAGGAAGCGCCCGAAAGCCTGTTGCAGGCCGACATGAAATTCATTGCGAGTGCCTGGCCTCAATGGCGTTGTCGTGCTCGAAGAGCAGCCCAACAGAGGGTTCAATACATCCGAGGCGCATCCGACGCTGGAGAGCACAAGGTTCTCGTTGAACGGGGTCTCTAAAGTACGGGCGTAGGAGAACCGAAGGACAGTATTCGTCTTCCTGATGTTGTAGGCCACTCCAAGGCGTGGTTCGGCTTGGCTGGCGGTTGCAAGTCCGTTGTACAGGTCCCCGCGGATTCCGAGGTTGAAATTCCAGTTCCGCACGCTGATATTGTCCTGCACGTACATCGCGAGTTCTTTCACATCAGTGTGGCCAACAAACGGGAATAGCGTGCCTCCGCGTGTGAGGTCATACGGCAGCAGAGCGGGGTTAAACAACGGGTAAAGCGCCGAATTGGGTGCGTTCGGGTTTGTCGCGATGTTAGGTTGCAATCCGGCTCCAGCGCACTGCGACGGATTGCTAAAGCCGTTGACCGGGATGGCGCCACCGTTCAAGCAAGGGGCGTTAAAGGTCGGATCGATGACCCCAAGCTGATCGTTTTCGTTCAGGATTGTCTGTTCGTAGGTAAGTCCGGCCTTTATGTTGTTTATACCCTTCGTATAGCTAACATTCGCGAGCGCGCCGGCATTGAGCAACGAGCGTTGTTGGGCGACAGTCTCTCTTTGCAAATTCGCTGGACCAAGATCGTTGAAGGGATCGTCGCTAGGGTAGTAGTCGTAAGCATCGCGACGCACGAAGCCGGTAACATTCAATACAGCATTGTTGCTAATGGTGTGTGTCCAGGTCGGCGCGATGTTCAGGGTCAAGATCTTAGAACGTTGATCCGTAGGTCCAAGCTGCGCTCCTGTCAAAGGGTTTGATACCGGGACGCCATTGAAGTCGTGAAACTCCTGATCGTATGAATTCGGCGTCTGGAACCAAGAACGCGTAAATTGAAAGTTTAGGTGGAACGCGTCTTTCTGTGAAAAAACATAGTCCAGACGGTCGAATACGTTCTCCTCGTTGCCATGGGAGTGGAATACCTGAAACTCGGGTGGATCGAGGAAACGGCCGGAGTTAATTCCGTTGGCAGCAATAAAGTTACCCCAATTCTTGCCACCGTAAGAAAAGTCAGCGTCCATGTTAGACGTGCCAAAGCTCCCGTATGAGGCGGTCACGTCGCCGTGGGGAGTCGTGGATCCGAGTCCGGAGCGCGTGCTAACGTCGATCACCAGGCTGGTCTTGTCTCCATATTCGGCCGGCGGAGCGCCGGCGATTACCGTCATAGACTGCACGGCATCGAGCGGAATCTGATTGGAAAACACTTTACTTTGCTGGTCGGTGATGGGTTGGCCATCTAGCGAGAAGGAGTTCGAAGCGTGGTCGCCCAAGCCGTGAAAGAGTCCGTTGGAGTCGGCAGCAATTCCTGGTGAAGCTAAGGTCACCAAAGAGCTCAACTGAGACGAGGCACTTTCCAGCGGAATCTTGGCAAACAAGTTACGATCGACGTCAGTGTGGAATGTTGGGTCATTTTCTACAAGATCGCCCGCCTCCCCCTGAACTGTGACGGTCTCGGCGTTCGCACTGACTTGCAGAGTGACCTTGACGGTCAGAGGCACAGCCGATCGAACATCAACATCCTGGGCATGCGGAGCGAAGCCTTTCACCTTGACGCTTAGGTGATAAGGATTAAACGGAATATTTGGAAAATCGAACTTTCCGAAATTGTCGGTGGTAGTGGTTCGAGTGAACTGGCTAACCGGATTCTCGATTTCGACAGTTGCGCCCGGAACGACTGCACCGGAAGGATCCGTAACCACCCCACTCAGGGAGGAACTTCCTGTGGTCTGAGCACCAACGTTAATGCCACAAATTGCTAAACAGAAGATGGCGGCTAATACTTTAACGAGTAATCTGAAACGGAGGTTCGCCCAGGTTCTTATTTGCTTCGACATTGCCTCTCCAATTTCGCTGGCGCTGGCCGCTCCATCGCCGATGAATGCGTGACGGCTGACGGAGCAGTGCGCCGGAGAAAACCGCGATGAATGGATGAACGTGTCACGACGATGTGACGACACGTTCCAGTCGCGATTGGATTACAGGATAGGAGGGGCGCGAGACGGAAGCCGCGGCGTAACCTGAAGAGAAGCGTAGGATACAGCTTTGATTCTGACAGGGATCCAATGGGGATTCAGCAGCTGTATTCTTGCCGGTTTCGGCATGACAGTAGCACTGTGCCCAGCGCGACAAAGATCGCATCTGTCAAACGAGTCGGCGGTTCCCGTGCCGTCACTCGTAACGTGCACACGTAAAGTTGAGCTAGAGGGTGTGAAGCCATGCAGCATGGGATGCACCGCCATGTGCATGACGAGCACCACCAAAATCCAGCAACGTGCGTTAGCCGACAGCACCATACAGAGGTGCTCATTATTACAGTAATCGTCGATTCATGCAAAGACTCTCGTCACACCAGCGGATCGGCTGACACCCGATCAGTGCGGCTCACAAGCATTTTGAACGTCAATCGTTAACATGATGAGCCCAGAGCAGGATGCACATCATTCCTGCCGTGAGCAATACCAACAACACGATGAAAATCAGCAATAAACGCCAATTTGTTCGGTTCCGACACCTGGTTCGGTGACGCTTTTTCGCTAAGTGACTGGATTCATCCAGAGCGCTGGTATGCAAGCGCGTCAGCCCAAGTAGCGAACCCAGTCTTGCCAGCGTGCGACCCTCTTTTGGCCGCCGACGGTTTCTACCCATTGTGGTTACCCTGCTGCTTTCGAGTTAGATCCGACATCGGCCAGAATAGCGTTTTGACCGTCCAACTGCCTGATTGCGGTATAGGCAAAATTCTGCTTTTAACGATTTGAGCGCAGTCGAACGTCATGGCTAAGAAAAGGTTGGCGATTTCCTCATCCCGATCCTTTTGGTCAGGTTCAAGAAACAGATCGACCTTTTGGGTGACTGCAATCGCGCGCCGCTGCATTCGATATTGAACATATGTTTGCATTGACGAGAAGTTGCCGCCTGTACAAACACGCTCGGGTGTGTTGGGAACCTCAGTGTTATACGGCTCACCCTCTTGGGCCAACCGAAATCGCAGCGTTCGGCATTCTGGTTTGCTGGCGCTTGCATAAGAATTTCGAATCGGCTCAGATTCGGTGTCATCCTGTCAAGTGGATATCTGTCTCGCAGTCGTTCGCCTTCAAGGCGATCGCTTGCGGGTTCAACCTCGGGTTGGTGCGCTCCGAAGAGATCGAGCATCCCGACGCGACGGCTAGGGTCGGCAGGGAAATTGCGAAGATTTGGCCTACCTGGGCGTGATATTCAAGCGCCTACCCGCAGGCCAGAACGTTTCAATCCACATAAGCATGCACCGGATTCTCGTTCGTCATGGCGTTGTCAGGGTCAAGCCTTTGTTGGAACGAAAATCATTGCGGCACATCCAACGATGGGTTCCGCATCCTTTGAAGATGCACGCCAGACAGGTAGGAGACAAATCATGTCCAATAGCATTTCAACCTTGCTGCTCCGCAATCTTTCTGATGTCTTTGGGGAAGGCGACCCTCTCCGCCTCTGTTGGCAGCGGAGTTCGAGCATGTCAATCGGATTTTGTGAAACGAATGAATAACAGGAAACCGTGACAAATGATGGAAGATCGAGAAGATGAGAGTGAGCGATGACGCCCTTGACTTGGTGTTCCGGAAAGGCCGTACCTGTAACGCATGGCTCCCCAAGCCAGTGCCCGAGGAGCTGCTGCGGCAGCTCTACGACACACTCAAGTGGGGGCCCACGAGCGCAAATATCAGTCCCGCGAGGTTCCTATTCATTCGTTCCACGGCTGCAAAAGAGCGCCTCCGTCCATCACTCGCGCCAGGCAACGTAGAGAAGACGATGGCCGCTCCGGTCACGGTCATCATCGCCTAAAATTTTACGTGCACTGGAACTTTTGTTGGTTTATCGGCGACGAAGTCAACCTCTTTCCCGGATTTGGTACGGAAGCTGACCTCTTGTGGCCTCTATTCCACCTTATGGAAGCGGGCCACAAGGTCGAGAGCGATCTTGACTTTCAGCGCTCTCGTCGGAGCGATGTCGTTGGCCCGTGCCGTATCGGATGAATCTCTATCGCGAGAAATACAGAACACTGTGGCCGAGCTTCTGAAAGAATTTCTCTCCGAGCATCATGAGAGCAAAACGGGAAGGCGCTAAGATTTCCTGCCACTGTCGACAATAGGTTCTCTTGAATCGACACACATTGGAGGATCTCATTGAACTCTTGCAGCTTCCGGGGACGCAGCCTACTAAGTCTGGTTGACCGGCCGCGAACCGGAAATGAGGATATCCACAAGCCTCCTGGCGCTTTGCTGCCAGTCAGGGCTCGAGGATACGTTCGACACACCGATCAGCGCGCGCAGCAGATCGAAGGGATCGAGATCCCTGCGGATGTTGCCGCTTTTGATGGCGCGTTTCACCAGTGCTTCTATGGCGCCCTGTATGTGGGCGCGCGAACCTTCGTACAACTTTGAGGGTCCACCGACGAGCGTGTTCAATGCCGGCGCGATAATCTGCTTCGCCGCGATGTAATCAACGAACAAGAGCATCCACGCCCGCAGTGCCTCGACTGGCGGCATGGTCTCGGCGAACTTCTGCTGTGCGGCCGCCAACTTCTCTACCTCGGTGCGATATACCGCCTCGAGCAGCGCATCCCGAGTGGGAAAATGGCGGTACAGCGTTCCCGCTCCAACTCCTGCCTCTTTCGCCACATCATCCAGGCTGGTGTTTGCTCCCGACCGCGTGAATGCCTCCTTCGCGACCTCCAGAATGCGCTCGCGATTACGTTGAGCGTCGCTGCGGGGCTTTCGTGGAGGGGCTTTGGAAACTTTTCTGGCCATAGCTAAAAATTCTTGCAACCGGAGACCGCCTCCGATTATCTCATATTTCGGAGACAGTCTCCGTTTTACCCGGAACAATGGAAACCAGTCAATATCGGCTCCTTGTCAGAGGCCCGAAGGCAAAAAGGAAAAAGACGATGTCGGATTCGCACGGAGCAGTATCGGCAGCGCAATTATTCGGAGCCACATCGACCACCGACGAAGTCTTGGCCGGCGTCGACCTCCGCGGCAAACGCATTCTGGTCACCGGCGTCTCAGCCGGACTGGGAGTTGAAACGGCGCGATCCCTCGGCGCGCACGGCGCGCACGTAGTAGGGGCGGCACGCGACCTGGACAAAGCAGAGCGCGCCACCGCGCAGGTGCGAAAGGATGCCGCGGCGAACGGCGGCGGCTTTGGGCTGATCGAACTCGACCTCGCCAACCTGAAAAGCGTGCGGGCTTGTGCCGATGAGCTGCTGGCGAAAAGCGAGCCCTTCGACATAATCATCGCTAACGCCGGCGTTATGGCCACACCTTTTGGCAAAACGGCTGATGGATTCGAGACGCAGTTCGGCACCAATCACCTGGGCCACTTTGTCCTGGTCAACCGGATCGCACCTCTACTGCGAAAAGGCGGCCGGCTGATCAATCTTTCTTCCGCGGGACATCGATTCTCCAATGTCGATCTCGAGGATCCCAACTTTCAGCGAACGGCCTACGATCCGTTCGTTGCTTATGGCCGATCGAAAACCGCGAACATCCTTTTTGCCGTGGCCTTCGATCAACGGCACCGGAGCCGGGGCATACGTGCAGCGGCTGTGCATCCGGGAGGTATTCAGACGGAGCTGGGTCGGCACATGGATCAAAGCGCATTAGAGGGATTAGTCGACCAGATCAACCAACAGCTCGCGGCGGAAGGCAAGGGACCCTTTCAGCGGAAAACCATTCCGCAGGGAGCCGCAACATCAGTGTGGGCCGCTGTTGTTGCCGCCGCTGACGAGATCGGTGGCCGCTATTGCGAGAACTGTCACGTCGCGGAGGTCGTGCCGGATGACGTGATCATCACTGCCATAAGCGAAGGGGTACGAGGTTACGCGCTTGACTCAAAAGCTGCTGGGGCGCTTTGGAGGAAAAGCGAAGAGCTGGTAGGGGAGCGATTCTAACTTTCCGCGCTACAAGTTATGAACAGGAGCAGGAGGAGCGAAATGATGGAAACGACTGATCTCGGCGGCAGCTTCCCATTGCATGGCACACAGATGAGCGTGAACCGCATGGGGTACGGGGCCATGCAACTTGCCGGGCCGGGAGTCTTCGGGCCGCCGCGTGACATTGATGAAGCTATCGCGGTCTTGCGCGAGGCAGTCGCCGCCGGTGTGAACCACATCGATACCAGCGACTACTACGGGCCGCATGTACCCAATCAGCTCATTAAGCGCGCGCTCCATCCCTATTCTGACGGGCTCGTAATCGTCACGAAACTGGGCGCGCGTCGAGGCGAAGACAAGTCCTGGATCCCGGCGCATTCCCGTCAGGAACTCATTGCCGGAGTACATGACAACTTGAGAAATCTCGGCCTCGATCACCTCGATGTCGTCAATCTTCGCATGGAAGGATTTACCGAGCCGTCGGAGGGATCGATCGAAGAACCACTGACTGCGCTCGCGGAACTTAAGTGCCAGGGACTGATCCGTAATATCGGCTTGAGCAACGTCACGCCTCTGCAGTTCGCCGAAGGTCAGGGGATCACCGAAATCGTGTGTGTCCAGAACTTCTATAACGTTGCCCACAGAAACGATGATGCCTTTATCGACGAGCTCGCGGCCCAGGGTGTCGCCTACGTTCCGTTCTTCCCGCTGGGGGGATTCACACCGCTACAGTCCTCGGCGCTCGACACAGTCGCAGCCTCATTCGGAAGAACTCCGATGCAGGTCGCGCTTGCCTGGCTTCTCCAGCGCTCGCCCAACATCCTGTTGATACCGGGAACATCTTCCCGCGGACATCTTCGCGAGAACCTGAAGGCCGCAACGCTGCAGATTCCCGCCAACGTGCTTGCCGATCTCGACGCCATCGGTCAAGGCGGCGCCGAGCAAGCGTAAACCGCTTTTCCTTGCTGGAGGTGAACTATGAATCAGCTTACGCCCAAACAATCATTGCATGACCACAATCCTACTTGTTCCGAGCTCTTGGGCATGGCCGATCATGAGTTAGGAGCGTTCTTTGGAGCAGTTGCGGAGTTGTTCGGTTCGGAGCAGGCCGAGCTCTCAGCGGAGGAATGGCTGGGGGAAGTCCTGGCAACTGAGACTCTGCCCTCTGCGACGTGCGACTGGCGGCTCATTACGTTCAGCGCTGCGACCCGCCTGGCTAGCCGGCGCAGCCAGGCAGCTCCAGTCCCGGTCAATACACAACTCGAACCAGCCAATTGTTAGGAGGCAATACTAATGCGTGTTTTTGTGACAGGTGCGACAGGCTTCGTCGGCTCGGCGGTTGTTCGAGAGCTGGTAGATTCAGGACATCAGGTTGTGGGTCTTGCCCGCTCAGATGCGGGCGCTCAGTCCCTCGCCACGGCAGGAGCTGAAGTCCATCGCGGCTCGCTCGGGGATCTCGAGAGCCTGCGCTCGGCGGCAGCAAGCTCGGATGGCGTGATCCACTGCGCCTTCATTCACGACTTCAACAACTACGGCCCTGCTGCCGAGTCGGACCAGCGCGCAATCGAGACCTTGGGCAGTGCGCTCGCCGGTTCAGACCGTGCGCTGGTCATCACCTCCGGGAGCCTGGTCGCTCAGGCTCGCGGCGCTTTCGTAACGGAAGAGGATGCAGCCGACAGCAAATTCCCCCGCAAGTCGGAGCAGGCAGCACTCGCCGCGGCGGCGAATGGGGTGCGTGGGATGGTGCTGCGGCTGCCGCCTTCGGTCCATGGCCGCGGCGATCATGGATTTGTTCCTCGGCTTATCGCCATCGCCCGTGAAAGGGGCGTTTCGGCGTATGTGGGTGATGGACTCAATCGCTGGCCTGCGGTTCACCGGCTCGATGCTGCTCACCTGTACAGGCTCGCGCTGGAGAAAGGAGTAGCAGGAGCTCGCTATCAAGCCATAGCCGACCAGGGCGTGCCAACGAAAGAGATTGCCGAGGTCATTGGCCGAGGCCTCAACGTGCCCGTCGTCTCGAAGTCTCGCGAAGAAGCCGCCGACCACTTTGGCTGGATGGCGATGTTTTTTTCGATGGACGGACCGGCATCAAGCGCGAAGACTCGGGAAGAGCTGGGCTGGCACCCGGTTCAGCCCGGTCTCATCGCCGACCTCGACGAGGGACACTATTTCTAGACTGAACGAGCGCCGTGGCCAATTAGTCAAGCGGGACAATTGTTGCTTTCCCGATAGCTGACGCGACGCTGCATCTTAGGCGGTGGGCCTCGCCAGGTATCTTCAGCAAAAGCCGGCAGATTGACGGAAATTAGGTTCCGCCGGTTCACCAACAAGACGCGATGGCTTTCAAGCCGTCGTTGCCGGTATCTGGCCGTCCCACCGGGTACGGTCCGCTGCAGGACGGCTAGCCTTGCCTTCCCTGAAGAATGCGGAATGCGGTTTGGCCGATGT